>JAABUT010000072.1_pt1 | contig 185576 bp, 187 predicted proteins | sample 5559281 | NCBI WGS metagenome assembly JAABUT01 (sample SAMN10711880, study PRJNA513359) | rock metagenome | isolation source: Antarctica rocks | place: Antarctica: Victoria Land, Ricker Hills nord | collected 2016-01-04
GTAGATGTACGTAGGTGCGTAGTAGCTGACTGAGAAAGGGGAGCTGAATACTTTGCTCGAAGCTAGTGAAGCTAGCAAGGGGGTTAAGCGAATGCGTTAACAACAATTACCCCGGCAAGGTAGTACCTACCTACCTTACCTTCGACACATTCATCGGGGAGCGCATTGACCTGCGAAGCATCCATTCAAAATCGCCGATTTGGCCTGCTTTAACCGAGTGGCTCTACCTTAGCTTCGCGCAGATCGCTTTTCCTTGGCCTGGACGCATCTCCCCTTGGTCTTTCTTCCAGCAGTCACTTTCAACCAGCTTGACGCTGCCAACCTCACTGCTTTGACTGATAGATCATCATAGGCGAAGTTGTGTCAGCTTCAACACGCTTGCCATTGATACATACAGTCGAAAGACTCACCAACCAGGCACAGTGCTGAAGCCGCGTTGGTCGGGTAGTTCGGATGATTAGGGTCCGTTCGTGGGCGTCACCAAGGCCTCGTCCCAGGAACCACCCGTTTGCCACTATCGAATCAAATCAAATCAAATCAAATCACTGCAACACCATCGAGTACAGCATTGGATATAAATCGTGTCTATGTCATTGATTTCTTGACCCAGGTATCGACATCCATCACCGTCGGATATACGGCCTTCAATCTGGCGACCTGCTCCGACACCAGGTACATAACGCAGGTAGATGTCGCAGGTTGATATCGTGAAAGCGTCAATCCTGACTGCTCGCAACCTAGGTTCGCTTACTATCATGACCTTTCGTGACTTCAACACTGACTGCCTCAAGCTCCAGGAAGTGCTCCATCATCCTCTTCGACCATGTCTGCTGCACCCAGCGCTATCTCCTCTGCACCGCCAGGGCCAACAACATCTGCTGCAGGCGGAGGGGGCGGCGGTGGTCCCACTAGCTCTCCACTCCTCTTCTTCGTTGCCCTGGGCTTTGGCGTGGTCTTTACGAATCTATGGTACGTCAGAAGAGCAAAGAGATTGGACTTGTCTCCGTTGGTAGCGCAGTGCCACCTGATCCACTGACTAACTCGGGTGTTTGATAGGATTATTGTTGGCGTCAAGTACTGTTTCAGATACAACCAACGAAACCGACGGCAACAGAACGATGAGAACGGCGAGCCTATAGATTTAACGGCCATGCCAAGAGCACATAGGCGCCGGAGGGAGAAAAAACTCATGACGATGGATGAAGTCAATGCACGCTTTCCGTTGACAAAATATAAAGCTTGGATGTCGACACGTGCTGAGGAAGGGTTATCGACCGCGGGAGGCGTTGTGGTTCCAGCGGATCGAGCTCCAAGCTTAAGGAATGCTGACGGCATAACCTCACCAGATCCTGATACACGTCTATCTAAAGATGAAGCGAGGCCTATCACACCGGATACCCAAACACACACCGAAGGCAGGGATAGTTCGGAAATTTTAAAGTCATCACCTACAAATACGAGCTCGGTTCAACACGATCCTACCGAAGTCGAAGAAACCAAGGTCAATCACGAACCTACACCTGCGCCTCCCAACCCCTCACATCCAAATCCACACGAAGGCCACGAAGACGACGACCTAGATGACGATGATCAGATACAGATTGCTGTCCCTACCGAGATGCTTGCGAATCCAGGTGATTCTTGTGCCATATGCTTGGATACCCTTGAAGACGACGACGATGTTAGGGGACTTACATGTGGACATGCCTTCCATGCTAGCTGTCTGGATCCATGGCTTACCAGTCGACGTGCCTGCTGCCCTCTTTGCAAAGCTGACTATTATGTACCAAAGCCGCGGCCTGAAGGTGAAGCCGCCGCTGAAGCCGACCGTAATGCTGGGCGACGCACAGCCGGTAACCATGACATGCCCCGTCCTCCTCAATATGCCTTTCTAGGTCGTCGTGGCAATACACCGAGGATGCTGCTCCCAGGTCGCTTGTTTACGATTGGATACTCGGAAAACCCTAGCAACCGTTATGGTTTTCCAACGGTACAGCGGCTACCTCAACCTTCGAGACGTCGGACAGGAGTGGAGGAGATGCGCTTAGAAGAAGCTCGCACTGCACAGCCATTCTGGAGACGGATACGTTTACCTAGTATGCCAAATCGGCTGAGGAGAGATAACAACGCCAGCACTAACACGGTGGTTGGTCAGTCTCCCGAGATTGGAACCACCACCAGGAATCCTACTCCCGGAGATCTTGAGGCTGGACCGAGATAAGGAGATGTCACATCACCGGTATTGATTCTACATTTAGCGGCCTTGCGATCGAACGGCTGGAAAGGGATATTGTCCGGAGTTTGGAGCGCTTGAAATGGTGTGGTCCCATGTCAGCTATGTTAGTCGCAGAGCTGTTTGGTATATGAGCGGCACTTTTGACGGTCGATTGTATAAAGCATCAATATCACGAAAAACTTCCTGAAGCCCTCTGCTGCCTCAGGCCTAACGGACAAAAGACCCAATCTCCCCTGGATATTAATTAGTATTTAATATTCTATGTAAAAATCTAACGGCTTACCAGCCCTCTCAGAACGCTAGACTTCCGACCAGTATTGAACTTGCATATATGAAAGTAACTGTATAGTGAATTTTGACGTGATGCCTAGTGACGATTAAAACGTAAGATTTTTAAATTCTGGGATACAGCAACAATGCTGATATACCCTCCTAACCTATTGAACCGCTATCCCTCGTTTTGTCTTCTGTGACTGTGACATCTTTTCGAGGATACAATCCCTACCACGCTCTAGGCAGTTGACAGGTCGAGATATGAGATTATTGGATCCAGGTTTGATCTGGTAGATTGTGTTATGCCGTACTTCTCTTGATTATTTCATTTGATGACATCAAGGACTCTACGTTTCTTTGAGGCAGTCCTCTCTAGTTTCGGGCCACATTCTCAAACACATCACCAAAATCTTTCTCAAGATTTCTGGGTACTTTCCCTCAACTTTGCCGTATGTTCAAACCTGCAAAGAAACACATAACGGCCGCCCTAGACCTCTGGGCATTCGTTGACAATTCGAAGCCAGCATGTCAGAGAACGGCGACAACAACCACCCATCACACAGTGAAGAATCCAACAACACGTCGGAACCTGCATCTCCAGTAAAAGCTCAAGATCCTATTAATGTCTCAAGCTCCGCCGGTGACACCTCCCCCGCCTTCCGTTCCTCATCCGCACCAGCATCAAGCTCTATAACGCTTGAATCTCCCCAAGCAACCCGCCAGACTGAAAATGGAGAAACAAAAAGTCAAAATGACCGTCAGCAACCACCTTCGGCAACCAAAGTGGGTGATTCCAAAGTACCTTTGGAAGACTTTGACTGGGATGATGTCGAGGAGAGATTTTGCCGAAAGATGGAGGAGTTTGCAAAGACGGAGAAAAAGCTGGACGAGGAGTTTGGGGAGTGGCTACAGGTTTGTATTGAGCCCCAATTGGGAAATACTTGAAACAGCATTAGGGGCTGATGGGCTTGGTGAAAGGTATTCAAGGCTTGGAGTTCTGTTACCAGTATTCATGAGCCTGACAGGGCGCATAAGCGGTATGGCTGGTTGTTTCTATTGTAGGGAATAATTACGGCTGATGAAGGATGTGGTTCAACAGGTTAAAAACCCGTATAGCCTACGTGCAAGGAGCAGAGAAGAGTTTAGAAGAGAGAAGGGAGCATTGTGAGCTTTCTCGCGTTGAGGATTCCTTCTGTTGTGCCGCTAATCTCCTCTACAACAGATATCAAAGTCGTCAAGGCATTTGAGAGTGCGCTTGCCCTTCTCGGCGGCCCTTGATGTTCTTCTGACGGTTGCCGGTTCTGTCACAGTGGCAATCTTAGAAGCTTTGGGCTCGCCCTCCTGTCAAGAGGCCCAAGATGCCCATAACGAGGCAAAAGATTCAGAAATCGAGAGTTGTCCAACAATCGCTGAACAACTGACTAACCAGATTCTTGGGGAACTTAACTCTGCCGTAGGGGCAATGAAGAACTTTTCAAGTGGCAGAAACACCCCATGCGTATCTCATCATCCGAACCGTTGCAACATGCTCTAGCCACCAAGTTTAGCAGATGTGGCTTGCTTTCAGAACAGGCAGGGTCAGATATCAGAAAGCCGATACAAACGCATGCCGTCCATGTACGAATAAAGTTACTTATCCTGGATTGTTTATAAAATGGGAGCCTTTTAAGCCTGGACCACAACACAACGCACCTCTAACCCAGGCCTTGCCTCAGAGATTCAATTCAATCCTATCAACAGGTGCAGACAGCTACCCTCATATAAACCAACCTACCTCTAACCATACCACATCCCATTTCACAGTTTCCATTGCCGGACACCCTTACCCTCTGCTATCAAACTCACTTCCCCCATTTCCGTCCCTTTTGGTTTCTCCTCCAGCACCGGCTTCTTCAACCTAAGCAATGTGAGCCCGACTAGCAGCAACAATGAAATTAAAGAGCGAGCCCTACCGCCGATACCTGCATACCAACCCAACGTCTACGCAATGGCTGCAGGCAGGCCGTTGCTCGTCACAGTTTGATTTTTTCTGTCTGCAGATATCACAAGCCTACACACCCAACAGTCAGCAGCAGTGTCCGCATGAGAGTGATTGCAGTGGCGTAACCCCCAAGGTTTGCGATCCTTTGTTGTGCGTTTCTCGTTGGGGTTTGTATTGGCATGGGATGTCGCAGTCGGTGCAAGTACCGCAACAAGGCTTCTGCTCGTCACACTTTGCTTTCTCCCGGCGACAGGGCACACAAGCCTAGGTGTAAGGTGTTAGATCTGCGTCCGTGTTGAAGTAGGCTGGGGCGGTACATACTTGGCGCTTGCGTTTCTGGAATGGGGTTAGCTATACGGCAATGATCTGGCTTTGGAGGGAGGGAGTACTCGAGATCTGGTATAAGGTGCCAGTTTCACATCCCGGAACTGTTCTGTTAGGGACGCCGTGCCAGTCGGCTGCTCTTTGAAGGGAGCATCGACGGAGCAGCCTTGCTGGTCCCGTGGACCATTGTCCATTACTGTTTCAAGATATACTGGATATCCTGTGGGATTCTTCGAATGGAGGAGCGGTCGAGTGGGGTTTTGTACCGCAGATGTGGGGTTGGGCTACGAGTGGGACAGGGTTGGACTCCTTTGGGGAGGGTTAGAATCCTTCGGGGAGGGTTGGAATCCTACGGAGAAACCTGCTTCTTATCTATCATCACAGACGGTTCAGAAGCCGATACAGCCATATATGAAGGTTCAGATGCTCCTGGATGGCACAGGTATTGGTTCTTCCTTGCTTTAAGGCCTTGCAAAGCTATGTCATTTAGACTTTTCTTTATGGTTCTTCGAACAATGTTGCTCACAATCAATTCTAACCCTGATGCTCTGTTCGCTTATGAGGTGGCCTAGTCGATACTTGATACGGAGTCTCTACGTTATACCCTGTCTCGTTCAATCTATGGATGCAAGCTCTACTGTATGTATAAAAGACCGCTTCGAGAGATGAGTGAAGTTTCGGACCCATAGGAGCCCCTTACCTGAGGAAATCCATGCCATCATGGATGGGTGGCTTTCAGATCGGCGATTTATTTACTGAAGCCCTACAAGAATCCACGGTTCGCTTCCAACATATGATAGTTGACGTTTCTGATCTCTCCCGGCAGAAGTCGAATCGGAAAGTTACAACGAAATCCCAGGTCTACTTCCCACGACTGCTTGTACTCATCTTTTGCGAACGTTTTAGGACTGCGGGAGCTCCTCGTTCGCCCCCCACTTCTACACCCCAACATGCATTACTGGCCTCCGTCACTATCACAAGAATGCTTATGCTCGATTTCGGTATATCGCTGCAGTGATGAACGTTATGAGATAAACATCTATTTGCGAGATTACTGTGAGCCAAGTTCAATCACCGTACCCTCATTATTTACTGTGAGGTCCTGACTCCGCGGTGTCTCGCTTACAGAACCTCGAGCGGGAGGGACGACGAGCAGCCTTGAAACATTGTCTGTTTGGAATTCTCTCTCAGAAATCGCAGGACGGTAAACACGTGGACGTGGAAGACGATTCCATTGTCGTTTCCTCAAGCTTTTCAGCCAGCCGTTCTTTGAAAGGCTTCCCGTGCTTGTTTGGAGTTGTTTACTACATTTTAGCATGCATGCGTTGATGTTTGACATATCAGACCCAGATGTCCCGAGCCGATATGTTGGAAATACAAAAATTTGCTGTGTTCGCTTCTGTCTTCGGATCGAGTTTCCTTGAAAGAACATACTGGGGCATTATTGTGAATTCATTATGGGAAGTGCTAGATTTCCGCTTCGATTCGCTACTTCTTGGTCATATATCTACCGTCGAGAGGTTTTATATGTACTTGATTTGCTATTTTACTTTCGGCTGCTAGCATTAATATGTTAATCATTGTGGGGAAGATTTGATATGCCCTATCTGCACCTCTGTCCGTACTTTGCGAGAGGGCCAAAGCACAATTACTGGTGATACAAACCATTAATTCACACAAGCCGGTGAAGACTTATAGGGTTTTGGAGCAGAATATCAGAGAATGCTCCGAACAAACCAATCGCAGATCTGCTTCAATGTATGGGTGTGATGTCAAGTGCAAGCGGCATCTATGGGGGCATTTCAGGCCGCTGTTACGAACGGGACAGGCCAGAGCGGGATTTTGTTTTAACATATTCAAGGTTCTCTCAAACCTGCAAAACGTTTACCTTTTGGGAGTGTGTACCTTGATATGAGGAAGCTGTCACCAGAAAGGCCCCGACTACGAAATATGGGCTCGCCAAGGGCTGAGGCGAGCTTCGCGTCCAGTCAAGGGTAAGTGGAGTTTCTTATATATATATCGAACATATGTCGGGTCAACAGGGCAGCAGAACTGACAGCAGATGCCTTTTGCTTGTCCTCAGCACCGAAGCCGTCTACCACAGTCTCATTTACCCCACTAATCTGTTCAATACAACAAACTTCTACTTCTCAGTTCGATCATCCATTACTCCTAGACTAAGTCGCTATCTCAGCACGAACCACCCCATCTGCTCCACAACGCTACACCATCACCATCTCCATCAACCCATCCCCAGCAATGCATCTTCCCCCCTCCCCCTTCTTCCTCCTCCTCCTCCTCCAACTCTCCATCACCGCCTCCCTCATCAATGCCGCCCCATTGCCACAAGCACCAGGCATTGCACCACTACCAGACGGGACGACTACGCCGCCAGCGCCGCCAGCGAACTCAACCGTAGCAGGAACGCCAGACGCAGCCCAAGGGACACCTGACGCAGCATCCCAAGGCCTAGATCCGGCCACACTAGCCAAGCTAAAACCAGTCGTCAACGGCCTAATCAACGGTATTATCAAAGCTAATGGCGGCAGCACCAACAACCTACCCACCACCGGCAACACACCCACCACCGGCAACCTACCTCCCACCGGCGGCCAACCCCCCCGCGTCAGCCTACCCAATCCTAACGTCCCACTCTCCCCCAGCAACGCCCGACCCTCCCCAGGCTCCGGCCTCCCCCCAGTCGGCAGTACCGGCACCGGCAAAACAGGCCCCAACAACCCCGTCGCGGGCCCTACAATCGCGGGTCCCGTCAGCAACAAGTACCCCCTCAGTACCAGCAGCAACAAGTACCCCCTCAGCACCAGCAACTATACTCCCACTGACAGTACCGGCAACGGTGTTGGCGGTGGTGGTAGTGCGGGGAACGATGCGCCGACGGGGGATCCGGCGAGGGCGGGCGCAGTGGGGAATTATGGAACGATTCCGGGGATTGGGTTGGGGGGTGGGGGCGGGCCTGGGGCGCTCTGAGTGGGGGGAGAGGAGGGGAGAGGAGGGGAATGGGGTGGGTGGAGTGGGGTGGTTTGTGTATGATAGAGGGGTAATGGGAAGAGAGAGTCGGGGTTGGGGGATTGGGGGTTAAGGATGGAATAGAACGTAATGATCCGATAGACGCAACCGCTGAAATCAATTTCTTCAGTCAAGAATCTTCTCTTGTTCAAGTACCTGATCGAAGCGGAAGTGGTAAACGACGGTGCTGGGCGAGCGTTGAGAATCGACTCGATCGTTGTTTGAAAAGAAAGAAAGAGCCAAACCCACCCCCGCTACATCACCACTCTCAACCCCCACCAAAGCCCTCAAAACCATCCACCCAAACAATCCACACACCCCCTCCACCCAAACCATCCACTCCCCCACTCCCCCCCATCAACCCCATCAAAACCATCCACCCAAACCACCCACTCCCCCCCCTCCCTCCTCCCAACCCCAACCAACCCCAACCATCCACACACCCACCCCCCGAGGCACCCCGAGCAAAGAACGAGCAAAGCCGCCCCTACAGTACTACGACCAAAGAACCGCCACCCGCGCAAGAAAACGCCCGCCCAAACGACGCGAACAAAAAAGAGCCCAGCCGAGGATGCCATGCCCCCTCAACTCACGATCACGTACATATTCACGCAAACATTTCAGAATAGAGGTTGTGGCGGAGGTTGTGGCGGGGATGAAAATCGGCTGCCCTGTAAAAGAAAAAGAAAAATTAATTTAACGACATAGGTGTACTGGAAATAATCTCATCCCCCCTTTTTGTTTTTTTTTTGTTTTTTTTTTTTAGTAACGAGGAGTGGTATTTAAAAGGCCTTACCTCACTTATGCTACATACCTTATCCGAAACACACACAGAACGTCGATGCTTTTTTTCGATCGTTGCATTGCCCAGACACGTCGAAGAAGAAGAAGGAATGTAGAGGAGATACAGTAGATGACCTTTGTGCCTGGAAACAAACAGCGGCTGAGGTAGCCATCAGCGGGATTTGTTTCGACCTTTCACGCTTCTCTCGGGGTTACGGTAGTTGGAAGAGCGGGCGGTGTAGTGGATGCGCTAAGGATCGCGGCGGGGTTTTCATGGGGAGATTTCGGTGAAGGGGGATGCTAGTATGGTTTTAGTGGTGGTTGTTCTTGTGTTGGGGTTATCGGGTCGGAAGTGGTGGATGGCTGGGGGGGGGGTAAGGAAGCAGAAGGGGGGGAGGGGGTGTGCTGATAAAAAAGGAGAAGGGGGGAGGGGGGAGGATGAGAGGGAGAGAGAGGGAGAGAGAGAGTTGGTGATGGAGAATGATATAGACACCCGGTTGGCCGATCTCTCACACTAGCATCACCATCTAACGCCTCCTCCCTAACCTCCTACCCATCTAACACGCCCCCTTCCCTCAACCCCCTCCAAAGCTCCGCCTCCAAAAACTTCCCCACCCCCACATCCTCACTCAGCCCCTTCCGCCTCCTCGTCTTCACTACAAAATCCCTCGCCGTTGCCGCCACACTCGCCATCTCCAGCGGGCGTAGCTTAACCTCTCGATCGAGCGGATCCCCAGGCACAACGCTCCACTTCTCAAACGTCAAACTTACCGTCGCCTGCCCCTGCGTATGGATGCGGACGTCGGTCTCGAAGCCAAAGCTGTCGATAACGGGAACGAGGCCGCGCACGCCGTAGAGCGGGGTGCCGGCGATGGGGCCGTCAGAGAGGACGTGGCCGCGGCGGCGGGAGAGGACGGTGTAGAGGGAGGCGACGGAGTCGGCTGGGCCGGTCATGGAGACGGTGTAGAGGGGTTCGAGGAGGCGGGGGGAGGCGGTGAGAAAGGAGGAGTAGATGGCCCGGCGGGTGGTGGGGATGATTTGGCCGCCGCCGCGGGAGATGGAGTCTGGGGCGAGGGAGAGGTCGGTGAGTTTAAAGCGGGTGTTGCGGATTGCTGTAGGTAGGTTAGTTTTGAGTTATAGCAAGATGAATTGCGAAACGGGATAGGAGTATACTAACGTTCTTCACATAAGGGCCCTTCGCGGGTGCCCCAGCTAAAACCTTGACAGATTGCATCGCGGACACTGGTGATGAGTTTCTTGTCAACTTGAGAAGGAAGTGTGTCATTCTGAAGGATGTTAGGGCCCATTTCGTCCGGCCCAAAGGCCCAGATATTGCGCGAGGCGAGCTTGTCCCAGCCATAGTTCTCTTCAAAGAATTGGCCGACTTTGCGGACAGGGTCTTTGATGTTGACCTTGCCGCTTTCAATATCCTCTGCAATACCGTCATCGAGGGGCTCGGCAACCATGGTAATTTTGTTCTTTTTGTTCGGGGTGATGGCGTAGCACATTATTGCAGAGGTTTCGACAACCGTTTCGCAGAAGCGGGTAACCGGGTCCGACACTTTGAGTTCCATTTCGGAATAAAGCCTGCGGAGGTCGTGGAGGACGCAGTCCATGTATAGCTCCCCTGTTCCAAGAATAACGTGTTCGCCTGATTCTTCGACTTTGGTAGTAATCAGAGGATAGCTCTTGTTCACCTTGCGTAAGCCGTCCAACATCTTTGGCAGCTCTGAAGGGTTAATAGGCTCGACGGCAACTTTAAACACGGACTCGGTGAAATGCCTGATAGGTTTGAAGATGTAGGCGTCTTCATCGTCTTCGAGGCGTGGTGGTACCAGCGTCGCGGTTTTGACGATCGAATTGTCAATGCCACCAAGTAAGACCCAATTTCCCGCCGGGACACCACTTGTGGGGATGTTGTATCTGGATTCTGCAATCCACGTATCCGATATCGTTGAGACTGTCATGTCCTCTTCATCGTCAATTGTATACCCTTCGCCCAATACCCTGACTTGCTCCCCTGCCTTTGCAACACCACTCATGACTCGACCGAATGAATAGAATCCTGAAGCATCGGGAGTGTTGAATAATTTTGTGATCTGGACCACAAGAGGGCCGTCTTGGTCGCACTTCTCTATCGAAGATGCAACCTTGGTATTCATAGGTCCAGTATAGTATCGACTCAACTTCTTTGGAGCCCCTTCTAGTGGCGATGGTATATGGTCTACTACCATGTCGACAAAGCCCTCGGCTCCGCCAAAGAACTGCTCGCAGACCCTTTTAAGTAGGTCTTTAGCATCGGTCTTGTATTGTGATGGTTTCAAATAGATGCCCAACGTTGCTAACGTTTCTTTTAGATCCTCAGGGCTCTCGCTAATTGTATGCGAATAGAGTTTGTAGATTGGTTCAAGTATGAAATTAACAAATGTTCGTTTTGATCGTTCCTCCGTGCCTTTTCGAGTAAAGGACCTCCTTTGGGGATTGAAGAAAACATCACCCCATAAACGTACACTGAAATCTTTTGGATTGACCTCAGGATAGCTATCTGCGTACATCTTCGCAAAGGACGGCAGCGTAAAGCACCAGCCCATACTGCTACTTGCAAAAGCAATGTTGCCTTTTTCAGGACTAAGACGCCTCCTTTCTCCTTGTCCAGGCAAGGTATTTTCAATCACGGTATTGACTTCCTCAATAACGTGCTTGAGCTTGAAGTAAGCATCTGTTGGCGGGAGCTTCAACTCGAGAATTAATCGATCCATTTTGTTGACTATTAAAGTAAGCGGCAAATCTTCCAGCACAGCGTATTTGATTATCTGTTCCGTATTTATCTGGACCCCTTCCACCACGTCGACTACCAAAACAACTCCATCGACAAGACGCAACGAAGCCGCCACTTCGTCCACAAAGTTGACATGACCCGGGGTATCTAGAATATTAAATAGATGTGATTTGCCGCGTGTGCCCTGAAGAATCAGACTCATAGGTGCGGCCTTGATCGATATACCTCTTGCTCGCTCCAGAATATGAACGTCGGTATATCGCAGTTGCTCGTTCCGCCTCTTGCCCGTGATTTTCTTTAGCCTGTCGTTGATATCGTGTGTCTGCATCACCAGCATGTCCATCAACGCGGTTTTCCCATGATGCAAATGACCTGCAAATGCAATGTTCCTGATCTGTTCCGGGAAGTTCATCAGATCCGTCATGAAGTCGCGAGCAAAATGTACGGGCGGTAAATCCGCTTCCTGAACGACAAACTTCTTCTTCTGGACAGGTGCAATAATTGGTTGGGTGAGTGGTTGGGCATCTTCTTCCTCTACAAGAGTCTCGACGCCTGCACCATATACTTGTTGTGCAGTAGGATAGTATTGCTTGTCTTCGTGCAAGACGACGGCATTAGAGGGCCCTTCATCTATAACCAGTGGTCAGCTCGGGCAATTGAATTATACGACTTGGGCTAACCATCAACTTCCATCAACGCTTGGTCATTATGGGCTCCATCTTCCTCCGCATCGTCGTCATCAATGTAGGCATCATGGCCATTTGCGCCATGTAGCGACTCTTCCTCGGACTCTTCTGCCTCTCCAATGAAATTTCCGAACCTATCATTGAAAGTTAGAACAGATTCACTTCTTCAGCGGTCGAACCATACTCGTCGTAGAGATCATCCATGCTGCGCTGCTCTATGCGACTCTAAGGTCGGTTGTTCAGAGCTTCGGATTTTCTCAAATCTGAACCCTTAAAGACAAATAAAGTTTTGAGCCTCAACCTTATTCTACCATCAGTTGTTGTTCTAGGCCAGCACTTCAGAGACAGTAAACCCTCGGATGACTGAGTGACTACCTAGGATTCTAGACAGCATAAAAGGCTTATGCCGACCATTTTCACTCTCGGGCTGTCCGCAGGAATATTCCGAAACGAGCTTGGATCAAGCTCCGGAAGCTAAACGTTCGCTTATTGTCAGCTTCTCGGTCCGAGCTTTTTGGTCAGTCTCACTCATCAACGATACTTAAGCAGCTGCGTCTCTTACTACTTTGTTGTTGTTTTTGTTGCGAGACTATAAGAGATTGAATTATACACTTACAGCTACTACATCAATCCCAGTAAACACTTGCAGTATTCACAATGGGTTCTCAAGGTCAATCCTCGTTTCCCCCGGTATATATCGTCTCCGCGGTTAGGACTCCCATCGGTGGGTTCCAGGGGTAAGATTCGTGCCTATTCGAAGCTGAACCTCTTCTGAATCAACCTCCAGCTCTCTTTCAAGCTTGAGCGCCGTGCAACTAGGATCGCATGCCATCAAAGGTAAGATAACCCATCTCCAGGCTACCAGCACTACTAATTCTGTATATCAGCTGCCCTCGAGCGGCTTCCAGCCGTCAAGGCTGAAGATATCGAGGAGATCTTTTTCGGCAATGTGCTCTCTGCAAAGTAGGCCTAAACCTCAAGAACTGCTTCTGTCGCAAACATTCACACCTCTCTCCATCCAGTCTTGGCCAAAATCCAGCCCGACAGTGTGCCATCGGCGCCGGCCTCCCGGACTCCACCGTCTGCACCACCGTCAACAAGGTCTGCGCCTCTGGCCTTAAGTCCATCATCCTCGCCACCCAGACAATCATGACTGGCAACGCCTCTGTCATAATAGCCGGCGGTACTGAATCAATGTCCAACGTCCCTCACTACCTACCAACCCTCCGCAAAGGCTTCAAATACGGCAACGACACCCTGGTTGACGGTCTACTCAAAGATGGTCTTTCAGACGCCTATTCCAGCGACCACATGGGCCTACAAGCAGAAGAGTGCGCAGCCGACCACTCCATTCCCCGTGCCGACCAAGACGCCTATGCCGTCCGCTCCATCCAGAAAGCCCAGCATGCCACCCAGTCTGGTCTCTTCTCTCACGAAATCACTCCCGTCACCATCCCCGGCGCTAGAGGCAAACCCGCAACAGTAGTCGACAAAGACGAAAAAGCCCAAATGCCCCTTAATGTCGAAAAACTCCAATCCATGAAACCAGCCTTCATCACCGACGGCTCCGGGACCGTCACCGCTCCCAATGCCTCTCCCCTCTCCGACGGCGCCTCCGCCCTCGTCCTAGTTTCCGAGTCCTTTCTAAAGTCACACTCTCTAAATCCTATTGCCAAAATCCTCGGCTGGGGCGACGCCGCGCAAAAACCGTCCAAATTCACCACCGCGCCCTCCCTCGCGATCCCAAAAGCTCTCAAGCACGCAGGCGTCAACATGGCCGACATCGACGCCTTTGAAATCAACGAAGCCTTCAGCGTTGTCGCGCTCGCGAACCTGAAACTGCTCGGTTTGGGCGAGGAAAAGGTGAATGTGCATGGCGGGGCGGTGGCGCTAGGGCATCCGCTTGGGTGCAGTGGGGCGAGGATTGTGACGACGGTGTTGGGGGTGTTGAGAGAGAAGAAGGGGAGGTTGGGCTGTGTGGGGATTTGCAATGGGGGCGGGGGGGCGAGCGCATTGGTTTTGGAGAGTATGCAGTAGATGATCTGAAAGCTGATGGAGGTTGTGAGAAAGATGAGCGGCCCCTTGTGAGGGTGGGAGAAGTGAAGTATAGGTACTTGTAGTGTTCCGAGGCGGGGAACAACATGAAGACATGACACAAGATCCTCCCCCAACAACAGCCCCTCCAAACAAAAATGCCCAAAAGATTGCTAAAGAACCCCCCCCCCCAAAAAAGCGAAACAAACCCTCTCTTCCCCATACATACCCCATCTAACCCCCAAAGATTCCCCCATCCCACATCCCCAAACAATTCTCCCTCCTCCCCCCCCACCCCACCCCACCCCAAAACCAAAACCCCCACCTTCCCACCTTTCCACCCCGCGACCGAGCGCACATGGGAAAAAGACCCGGCAAAAAAGTCCGTTCTAGGTATGTACGCGGCGGTAAGGGGGGCGAAAGGGATCTAATGCGGTGGAAAAGTCGAGGCCCGAGGGATTGAAAAGATTGACTGAAGAAGAGAAGAAGAAGAAGGAGAAGAAGGAGAAGGAGAAGAAGGAAGAAACACGGAGAAGAAGAAGAAGGGGAAGGAGAAGGAGAAGGAAGAAGGAAGAAGGAAGAAGGAAGAAGGAAGAAGGAAGAAGGAAGAAGGAAGAAGGAGAAGGAGAAGAAAAAGAAAAAGAAAAAAAAACCGAGAGACTAAAGCTAATCTAAACTAAACTAAATTGGTGCTAATGGACAAAGGTTAGAACACAACGAACGCATCGCAAACCGCGGTAATGGGGAGCGGGGGGGGGATAGGGCGCTGCATCTCGAATGTAAAGTTGATACTTCTTTGGGTGATATGGTTGTCTATAAAGAAAAAAAGAAGCGAAAAATATATGCTGCCTCACACGTTATCCCTCCCACGCCCTTCCCACACGCACAGCGCCGAGACGGAAATATATACAATTCCCACCCCTGCCAACCTCGCGCGCCTTTTGCCCCCACACCACCTATATCCTACATCCTCGCCTCAGCAGCCTTCCTCGCATGCAGGGCCAAATGCCTCGCAGCCCGGTGCGGCGCGGCTCTCTTCTCCTTTGGCGGATTGTTGGCGGGGTATCCGACGTTCCAGTGGCCGTCGGTCAGGGTCTCGACGAGGGGCTGGGGGTGTTTGAAGGAGTTGGTGGTCGTGGTGGCGGTGGTGGTGACGAGGGGGGTGGAGGCACCGGTGGTGGCGAGGGAGGCGGTGGGTTGGGCTGTGGAGGAGGGGGACAGAGGTGCGGAGTTTGACGGGGCGGATAGGATGCTGGAGGATGCGGAGGCGATGCTGGAGAGCTGATCGGTAGAGACGGGGAGAGTCGCGTTAGCGGAGCCCGAGGCCGAGACGCTGGCCGCGGCGCCATCGGAGCTGTACACCTTCAAGGCGTTGATGCTCCAGTACGCGTCCTTGAACGCCTGGGGGTTGTTCTGGACGTAGTCTTGGCATGTTCCCGAGCACTGGCTGTCGGCGCCAAAGACGGCGCTCTGTCCGGCCCAGTCACCGCAGAAAGTGGTGTCGAAGACGATTTGCATGTTGTTGAAATGGTTGTCGATGTTGCATCCAGATCCGCCCTGGAAGTTCGCCGCAGGAGTCCCCCATGCCGTTGGGTCGGGGTTTGCGCCCGTGGCATCCGAGGGGGCTTGGCCTTTGGGCCAGAACCAGATGTTAATGTGGTCAGAGTTCCATTCGGTGGCGTAGACGCCTCCACCAGCGTTGTTGAGGCCGTCTCCGTACGAGGACGAGCCTCCGCCGTCGATGCCACATCCCTTGTTGGCGAGACAGGAGCTGCCGGCCATGGAGCAGCCGTCGGAGGTGTGCATGGTCATAACGTTGCCGGATTGGTGGTTTACACCTTCAAGGATATCGATTTCGCCATTAGCGGGCCTATGAAGACGTCAATATCTGTCCACATCTGATGCTGTTGTCTACTGACCAAGTGGGAGGGCCAAGCATCCAAAATGCAGGCCAGATCCCGCAGGCGTTACCGGGCATGTGAGCCAGGTCAAGGACGACCAGGGCGTGTTGGTATGTCTTGCCGGTTGAGACGCGGATACTGTCTCGGCCCCGGCCAGAAGCCACGTTGGTGGAGTCCACGCGCATATTGACGACACCATTGGTGACATCCCACAGCTTTGCGGTTTGCGCCTCCTGCTTGGAGAGGTAGTTGACGTAACCGTTTGTGGGATCAGTCTCCTATCACCGAATTTAGCCCAGCCCATGCCACGACACGAAGAGAAACATGCCGTTTCAAAGTTGAAGCCGTTGAAAAAGCCGTCCCCACTGAAGTCATCGGCCAGTGAGTAGGCAGCAGACGCCAAACGGACCAGTCCGCCGGCAGCAAGGAGTGTAGAGAAATGCATAACGGTAATGAATGAATGAATGGCTACAAGAGAATTCTTGTGAAAAACTTCCAAATGACCAGCAGTGGAAAGACCGAGAAGAGGTTGAACAGACACTAGAAGAGATGGAGTGGGAGACGCCCTCGTATTATAAAAAACATTGAAACCAAAGCAGGCGCTCAGCGACAGCATGGGAAAGGAGGAGAACTGATTCAGGTCAGGCCAGGTCAGGCCAGGCCAGGTCATCCCGCCCACCCTGGTGATGAAGAGACCAGTTCCGTCTGCCACGGGGGGTGTGATTCGTCCGTGGTTCTACAAGCAAGCACCTCAACTTCAAGTTGCTCAAGTCACATCCAGGATGCATGGGTGCTGTCGACCGGGCCTGGTTCGCGGTACCATGGGGTTCGGGAGACCGCCAGGGCTCGAGAGGCTCTGACCAGGCATGACGGCAAGGAAGGATGTTTGAGAGAAATTAAAGAACATTGGCTTACGTGGGGGGCCTTGGCCACTCACCGGCGTTTGATTAAGTTGTACATATCTTACTTCCGTATTGTAGATCCAGATACGGGGGGGAATTACCTTTAGAACGCATCAGACAGATGCAGCGTTTGTTTGGTTGGAAGAAGAAGGAGCATCAGTGGGTTGTCGTTTCATGCGCGACCCAACCATCATCCTGGCACTCACACTTCTTCTACATACGGACGTACTCTAGCCGATTGAAGTAAAGTATGAGACGCAGCGGGAGAGCTAACTGATTGCGAACATGTGCCGAGATCCAGTGGGGGGCCAGTTGCACGGTACGGAATAGAAGAGCGAAGGTAAGGTAAAGTAGCCGACTTGATCATGTTAGAGGTTGATCAACAATGTTTGGAGTTCAAATGATAAGGGAGACGTGCGTAGGATCGAGGATCTTTTAATTCTTTATTGTTCTTCAAGTTGGAATTGGTGGTACGAAGGTACACATACTGTACCACTGACCGACCGGATTTTACCATGTTGAATTTCTTGTTGATTGGACTTTAGACGCCTGCAGTAAGTAAGGTAGAGAGTACCCTAACCTTACCTACCTTATCTTCCGTACGGCGGTAAAAACAGCGCTAATACCTTTCGGGCCCAGCAGAACCAGGGCATCTCGACTTCACCTTCAGGTGGGGGTCAGTCCTGATACCGCGGCAGTCGGGTGTTTGATCGATGATGAATGATGAATAATGATGATGATGATGAATGATGCAGAGATTGAAGGATGCACAGGACCGTACTAAGTAGTAGTCTAGTACAGTACAACCATGTTTCAACCACCACCTCTGATGTATCATGTTCGTCTTCCATCCCACCGTCGTATCCACTACGACTTACCGAGTAAAGACTTGCCGCATCCTGCAACAAGAAAGTATACGGTAGCATGGAGTAGTACAGTGAGGAAGAGGCAGGAAAACATTACCGACGGCATACTTATACGACGAAGCTAGAAGTAGCATGGTTCAGGCAGAGTTTCTTCACGTAGGGGCGAAACCATCAAGCAATTCCGGATTCGGAAATCTTCTTGTTGGATACTCATGCTTCATCGGGGCACAGCGGGCAGTCCAAGTGCCTGCCCCTGGGATCAGGCTCCGACTCCCCTTTCACTGTTTCCTGCATCTGGTGCAAGCATGCCCGGTGGAAGAGGTGCCTGCATGTGAAAATGACCAACGCGCCCATGTCTTCCTCCACCAGCATCTCCGCCCGGTCGTCAGAAGAAGCTTTGCTGCTTGCCATCTCCCCCCGGCTGCTCTGTGGCGGCTTCAACTCCGTGATTACTTTCCGCGCCGCTGTTGCTTCCAACTCGTCGCGACCGTCTCCCATCACTGCTTTGCCTTTGCCATTATGGCCCACTGTTCCTGTTCGTCGCTCCTGTGCCGTAGCTCCTGATTGTTTTTCATGTGCCCTCGTTTCGTCGGCCTCGTTCCTTTGCTGCCAAGCGTCCCAGATATAGGCACCAGCGCCGGGACCCCACACTCTCCGCCCGCAGCCTTCACACAGTTGGCCCAACGGCCTCCATCCTCTTCTCCGTAATCCATCGGCCTCTGCCACATGCACGAACAAATCTTTGTCTAGTAACCGATTAGCTAGCGCCAGTAACGATTCCTCATACGAGTAAGCTGAGAAGATGGCCCCGAGGACAGCGCGAAGGTTTGATAATGATGGCGAAGACAGCGACGCCCGACTGAGGAACGCCCGAAATATCCGTAAGAAAGACACGTCTGTTCGACGTGCATCATGTGTGAGGGGAGCACTAGTCGTTGCTAGCAGCGCCGTGAAGGTTTCCTGCACAACCGTGCGGAGGTCTCTAATCAACTTTGACGATTCAAGTAGAGTCGAGCGAGGATGTCGCGGCAACTGGCCTCTTCCGTCGGCGTCTGTGTCGGATCCGTTTTCGAGTACCTCGCTGACATTTTTCGTCACACCCACCACAGCCCCAATAAGATCCAACCACAGGTCCTCGTCTGCTGAGAGGTCATCATCAACGGACTTTCCCCGCTTGGTGTGCTGGATTTGGGCTTTGCTTTGCTGAGCAGATCTTGACTGGCCCCTACATAACCATACTCCAACTCGAACGTATTTCTGCACCGATGCGATCAAGTCGTTGACCGCTTCCACAGTGCTGCCAAGGTCAGGACCATCCGAGACACCATCCAGGAGACCAAGTAGTGCGGCTTCCAGCGTACTGAGGTGTTCAGTGAGTCGACGAATAGCCTCTCGAACTCTGCCTTCTCTGGCCATCAGGACCACTGCTGCGTCGATTACACCGCTTTGTTCCAATGCAGGGAGAACTTCGTCCAGTCGGAGATCTCCAGTCTTGAGCTGCTCGATATAGTCGCTTACATGATGTCGATCGTAGCTACAAAGAAGTCGCACGTATTGCTCGATGAAACTACGGTTGCTGGCACGTCGGGGAGGCTTTGGGTTTTCCTCGGTGCTCTGCTTTGGCGGCTCGAGGATAGTTTGTAGGTAATGGAATTGGCCAGCTTCGTCCCCTTCAAGTACTTGCAGCATCGCCCCGTGCAGATCCGGGACATAATCTTCTATAGTGGATGCCGCTTTACAAACGTCCGCTGCCACAAGCTCGTGAGCATGATCAGCGATGACCGCCCGAACCTCGCGGATTTGTCTCTCATCCAGCCCAGACCTAGGCCTTAGACAATCGCCAATGCAATCAAATACTGCATCTTGGTTTTCGTGATCCTCGAAACATGTTTGTAGAAGCTTTGCGTATTGCTTGTCCGCCTTGTAAATAGACTTCAGCACACGATAAAACCGCGCTTCCCAGAGCAACGGTATTAATAATGGTAGATCCGGAGGTTGGTACATTGACAGAAGATACTCGACACTGAGCTGGCAGTCCTCGGCAATATCCTCACTAGGAAATTGACATAAGCCAATGAGTACACGATGAAGGACATGACCGGGGAGAAGGATGAATTGTGGGAATTTGGGCAGATTACGAGCAATGAACATGTTCAGGTAGACAGTATCTTCTGGTCCATACGTTGGAGGCGTCATGACTTCAATAAGGATACTAACAATCCTTTGCCGACTGACTGACAGGCCAAAGGTCTGGCCTTCGGTCAAACGCTGAGCTGGATCGTTGGTGGTCTGACTCTGTGATCCGTTCAAGAAACTGTCCTCGAACGCTTCGTTGAGCATGCTGAGGAAACTTGGTGCATCGAAATGAAGGATTCTTCGGAGGTTTGGGAACGAAGGCTCTACGCCATCACGCGCTGTGGAACTTCCAGAGTTAGGACGTCCATCACCGCGGCCTGAGAAAAGGAAGTGATAAATATCGGCCTTGGCCATGGTCGCTCTCTCCTTTGATATTTCTTTTCCGGTTGGGTAAATCCGGCTAGTAAGCACGTAAGACAGATAGGGGAAGATTTTGGAAGCACTGGCTAATTGTAGTCCTCTCGACAGTGGATCCATTTCTGCTTCAACATCTTTTGGCTGTTCAGCGAGGTCTAAAAGGTCTATCAAAAGGCTAGTATAGTCGTCTAGAGCCTGGTTCCAGACATAAAAAAGAGCGTCGTAGAGGTTGTTTTTTTTGCAAAGGGTTGTTATTTGATCAATATCCATCATTCGTGGGTCTAGTTGGCAGATCATCGACTCAAGACGCTTTTCGAGTCCTTTGCCGGTGTAATGGGCTACCAAATCTTTGATGACGGAAGGAGGCATCACCTCAATCTCACGATCTAAGATGTATGATTCGAGGGTCTCCAAAAAGATACCTTCGATATTGCCATCTTGGTACCATGCGTAAGCGTCTTCAAACAAGAAGTCCATATCATCCATGCTAATGCATGCTGCGATACATGCATTGGCGAGCTCCTCAAGCTGAACCTGCTCGATGCGTCCTGTTTTAGCTTCCTTGTTCTTGCCAAAAGCGTATTTGAGTGACGCGGACATCATTTCTGACAGCTTTTCTTGCACGACCTTATGTCTCGATGTGTCATCCTCTGGCAGCGCGACCGTTACTTTGTCACCTTGGCCTTTGTAGTACGACGTTGCAAGCTGGATTGCTCCAATGAAATTTCCCTCTTCCATCAATGCAAGCAAACGATCAGCCCAATTAGACAAAGTGCCTATAGAAACCTCGTTATACCCCAATAAGAACAGCCTCCCTTTGTAAGCTCGGAAGCTCATGTAAAACGCATCAGCAACAACTCCATGCATCGAAGCATCTTCTTCGTCCAGTTGATCGACGAGCTGACTGAGCTGCTGTGAGAACAGATCTATGTGGTATATATGTTTCTGGATGAGGTCGGATGAATCAGTCACCTGAAGGGAATAATCTTCTAGTATGATCAGCTGTTGGGTAACTGTGAGAACTGCCAGCACAGAACGACTGAGCCACTGTATACCAACGATTGCTTCTTCAGCTTTCCACCTACTTCGCGGCCGGAATTGAAGACTAGGTGGTTCTGCCTGGGCACTGGATTCTAACGGCTCTACCTCAACCACTTCCAGTACAGTAAGTATATTTGACCAGCAATAAACGAGTTTGGCTCTCGATGACGCCTCCGCAGTAGTTGGATTGGCCTTAAGCTTGATACTTGGGAACCAAGCTAGAGCAGCGCTCATTGTCCCATGAGCAGCCAGGTCCTTGGACCTGGGTGTCTTGTACTGAGTCTGTGCTACCGGAGTTGTTGAGACAATTACGAGCAGATACGGGGTGAGCATGGCCACTAGTCCCATTGTATCAGCGGCATGCTCGGCGTTCCCCAGCGGTAATGGTGAGAAAGCTAACACACTACTAGGTTTTCTATGTCGAGCAGTAGCTATGTTGTTATCGGGGTATCGTCCAAGTATTCGTGTGGTTCGTACGGCCCGCGCAACAACGCCCATACCCCTAGTAGCGAGATGAGAAAAGGCCATTCCCTTATCGTCCGCAGAGACTAATGCTGTATGCCTTGTTCCGAGAAACCCAATATGCAAGATTGCAGCCTCTGGAGCATGGCCATCAACGTTTGCAGTTCGCCGTCTATCCACGGGCGGAACATGCAAAAAGGGTTTTGCGGGCCTCGATACGTCCCATGTAAAAATGCTGCCGGAAGCATGTCCGCCTGCAATGGTCGAATAATCGGCCGAGATACTGATAGATGTGACAGCTCCAGATTCGACAGCTGAAAGGTAGAATCAGCGACGTTTGTGATTCAAACCAGAGAAACGCACCCTACCTTTTGTTCCTGGTCCAACAATCGATTTCAGATTTTGACTGTAATCGAACACTAGTATAATGCCCTTTGAGGTACCCAAAGCAATCAATGCCGCAACTGCAATGCACGTAGGTCGGCCAAAGTTCCGCCTCCCGATTTCTGAGAATGCCTGCCCACTGATCTTCCTCAGCTTTGTCCATCTCACAACCTCCCAGGCCGCTTCAGGAGAGTCCGTATTGGATATACCTTGAATAGGGCGGCTGGCCGTAGAAGACTGACGAGAGTGTATATTGAGAAAGGCAGGCGACGAAGCTCGAGGGGAGTTTAATGGAGATGGGGATAGTTGCGCTTGAAAACGTCTATCGAATGGGCGCAAAGAGGGCGTAGGACTTCGGCCATAGCTCGATGGACGTGCGCTTCGACTTGGAGAGGACGCTAAAGAACCCTAGAGAGGTGATTAATGTGATGTATAAAGTCTGATGCCGTGGGTGTACCTGTATAGACGGTGTATCGTCCGGGATTGAAAGAGATCCACCAGCACTTGATGGCCTCTCAAGAGCCCGGTGGGAAGGTAGGTCAGAGTTTTCAGATTCTTCCCCTCGAGTCTCTAGGATCTGGCTACCAGAATCTAGTAAAAAAGCGCCATTGGGTGTCAGGCTCTCCCCTTCATGTTCATGGTCGCCAGGCTCTTCGAGCGTTCCGAAAGACGCTATCTCGTCATCATCCTGCTTAATATTCGTATTGGTTTTCTCCTCCTCACTTTTCTCATCGTCGGTCAACTGTACATGACCACTGTTGGCCTCCTCTTGTACACTGCTCATCGGAGCCGTCTGCAAGCCCACATCTCTTTTCAATACCTAGCATTGGAGCTTCTGTAGCAGTATCACCTGGGTTCCTGGTTCCATAGAAGTCTCAATGAGCAATGCAGAAGTTCGGATAATGTGAACAAAGGCGCTTTATATGCAGGTGAGACTCTAGAGTACTTAGATCGATCCGTTGCAAGAGTAAGGTACGGTATTCACTGCCTTGTAGCTTAGGGCTAGGCGCGGCATGCGAGACGACGGGACTTGCCGGAGACTCTGCGGTTTTGTGCAGGACATCAGTAAAGCACCACACTTGGCAAATTGCTCTTGATACATCATGTCCACCGTAGGCCCAGAACTCCCACCCCATCTCCTCGCCAAGCGCAAGCGGCAGCAAGAAGAAGAGGAGGAGGAGGAGGAGGAGGAGGAGGAGGAGGAGGAGACACCAGGCCCCGCACCCGCCTCACCTACTCGCGCACGCAGCTCATCCTCCTCAAGCAACGAATGTGGCTTCAAACGCCGACGAGTACTAGGCCCTACCCTTCCACCAGCTCCTCTATCGGAACTTCCATCCACCACGCCAGACTCCCAATCTGCCAGCAGCAGCGACGAGGACGACGGCGCCTTTGGTCCTTCCCTCCCCCCACCCGGCCAAACCTCCCCAACAGCCGAATCCCGCCGCCGCGACGCCCTCGCCTCCGAAGCCGCCGCCGCCGCCCTTGCAGCATCCAAGAAGCCCCAACGCGAAGAATGGATGTTGGTGCCGCCCAAACAAGACGACTGGACAGCGCGCGTCGACCCAACTAAACTGCGTAACCGCAAATTCAATACCGGTAAAGGCTCCAAAGCCCCTGCTCCAAAAGGCGGCAGCGGGGACAATGCCCTCTGGACCGAGACGCCAGAGCAAAAACGTCAAAGGCTGGAGGATGAGGTGATGGGGGTGAAAAAGCCGGCGCAGCTGGGGCCGTCGGATGATGATAGGCAGAAAGGCGCAGGAGCGGAGGCTAGGGAGACGGAGAGGCGGATTCGGGAGTATAATGAGAAGAACCGGAATACGAGTCTGTACGCCGAGCACAAAAATGCTGGGCCGAAAGAAAAGGAAGATGATCCGAGCGCGCGGGCGTTTGATAAGGAGAAGGATGTGGGGTTGGGGATGAAGATTGGGCATGCGCAGAAGAGGGAGATGTTGAGCCGGGCGAAGGATTTCGGGGATAGGTTTGCGAGGGGGAATTATTTGTGACCGGTTTTGGTTTCGAGAATACCTGGAGGTGCTTTTCGAGATAACCCGTCTTTCACTGAACGGTTGCATACGTGGCAATGTCACTGACGAGCACTCTCACAACCGAAAGACGACCTACGAGATCAGCTCCAGCAGAAGCTCCACCTCTAGGTGGTGCTACGGACTAGTACCACCTCATGGCTAAGTGCAGGATTTATTTAAGGTGTATCCATCATTCCATGCCCTCTGATTAGAAACCTTCGCACAAGTCATGAACCCATCCAGTCTGCAAACTCATCAGTTCATGTCAAAGTGAGAGAGAACAACTTGATACGGACAAGAGCCATCAGCCTCATGAAACACGCCCATGAGGCACCACCACCAATGACCGATTGATCCCCCTCGGAAGATCCGTTCCACCAACCCGAACGCTCGAGAAAAGAAAGCAAAACCACTTCTCTCTAGAAGACCCCCCCCCACACACACACATCCACAACACTGATCTACAAAATACTGTACGCCAGAGGAGCTTCACAATCAATCAATCAACGGATCTTCCGGATCTCACAGCAGCATCCGTTCCATCACAGCCATCATCGCTACGATCAAAAACCACCGATCCAAGAATTTCATACGTATCACTCACTACCAACCAGGGCTTGAAAGACTTACCACACCGTCCAAGGCAATTGAAACAGAGAGCTCTGAAGACGACAGAGCCACAGAGCCACATAACGTGGTGACAACTATAACAAAAAGGAGATGCTGAGAGACGACGGGTTTTTCATCGTCTAGCTCCACACGCAAAAATTGCAGTGCAGATTGGTTGGTGTAGGCACAGCTGCATATCTGGTTTAGGGGCCTGAGCACCGTCACCTGTAGGGTTAGAGAAAGTGTTTATTCTCCCCATCCTTGCCTTCGAACACCCTCCCCTCCCAAAACCCCCATTCCTCCCAAAACCCCCATTCCTCCCAGAACCCCATCCCGAACCTCCCGTCCGACCTAATCCTCACTAGCCATACGCTCCAACCAGCCCTATCCCCCAACTACCAACACCCCGCCCAAGAATCCCACACTTCCCCCGCGTCCCTCCCTCCCCCAGGTATACTGCCCTATTCTGCTCAACCGTATGACACCAGTCCAGCATATTCACATACACATCTTGCCTATCACGTTTGATACGTTGCTCAGGATAATCGGGATAGCTAGGGTGTGGTTATGTATAGATGGTTTAGGGATGGAGGAAGTGGGGAGATGTTTGGATGGAGTGGTTGGTTTAGACGGGGGTTTGGTGTGGTTACTTTATAGATAGTGAGGGGGTTTGTAGAGGTAGCCCAACAGTCGAATAACCGGAAGCATGTTGCAGAATATCGTAGGCGGCATATCGAGGCTGGATGTATCCGTGGATGTGTTACTGTTCTCACGTCCTTGAAGAAATCTTCGTTGTGTCTTTGGCGGATGGGGCTGCAGTCGGCTTGCTGTGCATGTGCGGTGGTGGAGAGAAGATCCTTTGCTTGTAGAAAAGCCCCGAGCCGTGGTCTGCGGTAGTAATGAGGCTCGGTGGTGTAGAACTTGGTCCTTGCCACTGTAAAGCTTGCTTGTATGACCACAGTCCGTCGTGGTGAACAGGCCGGATCGAGTGGAAGGGGGCTTGCTGAAGTGTTTTCGTAGCCTCATCCTTTACACAGCGGGCATTTGCTCTTGAACTCCCGGTGGAGAAGACACCTTGACCATGCGTATCAAGGACTCATCCCTTCCGACGCAATCGGTGTATTTCCCAGACTCTCTAGCCCTCTGCCGGGCGTACTTGTCCCATCCCCAATCATCCTCTGCCCGTTCCGGTGTTCACCCTCGGCAAGTCCGGCCTCAGCCCTCAGCTTTTCGTAGTTCTCTCCTGCCTCTTTCAGCAGCCTCTGTATCTCTTCTTCTCGAACCGCAATATCTGCCTTCTCACGTTGCAGCTCCTCCATACGCTTGATCTTCTGCATCTTCGTGTACTGCATACTCGCTAAACTGGCCTGTAGGCGCTCCAGACATGCCGTTAAAGTTGGCAGTGGGGTTATCTTCGGTGGGGTTTTTGGACGCCGGGGTCGAGCGTAGGGGTCTTCCTTACGTAGTCCGTCCATGCCAGCTCGTGTCTGCGCGGCTTCGTAAGCAGCTTTGCGCTCGGCTTCGGAATCATCGGTATCCTCATCCGAAGATCCTTCTGCTTCGTTGATGAGCTCTCGCATCTGAGCCTCCTGTCTTCTTTTCTGCTCCCGCTCTGCTTTCTTCCCCAGTGCTACACGCCCATCATCGACAAACTCGTCGAAGCCTTCAGCAATGTCTTCATCGTCCCGGACGAGGCGGGTCTCGGGTTTTTGCTTTTGAGGGAGGAGGGAGATTTCGTTGCTCTCGTCGTCATCACTTAGGTTGATATACTCTTCCTCTTTAGCTAGACGCGCTCGCCGTTCTTTCTTCTCTCGAATCTCTGCATCCGTAGGAATAGCAGAATCTTGTTGCAGTTCTGGGTCTGACCCGAACTTCGCGGCTAGATCAAGTGCTTTGCTCTGTCCATCCTCGACATCGGAGAGTGATTTCAGGTCCTTTGGAGTTGACGGAGTCGATGTCTTGAGTTCGTCTAGGTAATTCTTGCTGTAGCTAGGTCGCTCCTCCGTCTGGCGGAAAGGGAGATGCTCTGATGAGAGCGAAGGCGCCAAGGACTTCCGGAGAGCGTTCTTCTCAACGGCTTGTCTGCTGAGATTCGATTTCTTGGGGGTAAAGAATACAGCGGGTGCATCATCGTCGTCATCAAGCATGGACGTTCCCCCTGGTCCAAAAGATGATCGAAGTGAGGAGCTCTTCCTTGGTTTGGTCGATCCTTTGGATGCGCGAATCATACTCCTGGGGCGGTCTAGGCAAGCGGTCAGTTGTCTGAGGCCATATAGATTAGAATAACGCATTATAAAGCGATGGATTGAGACACACCTTGCTCGTCGTTTGGTGCCCCTTGCATTTGAACGTCCCCACCGCCATCATCTTCGTCATCCTGTCCTACTCGTCGAGGTTTGCGCCTTGCGGCGAAAGAAGATCGCATACTGCCGTTAGAGAGGTTACTCAACGAAGTAAAATGATCGATACGCGTTTCATCAATACACTGGGCCCTGCAGGTTGCCGACTTGTTCCACTGCTAGACTAAGGTAGGCACATGTAGCTTTTATCGTGTTGGCGGCATAGATAAATACGAAGAGCCGCACTAGCGCGCTCCGCATATCCTTACTCACACAAACCTACATCAATAGGAACCCAGACGGGCCTCCACGACAAACCTCAACATGCCTCAAGCTCAACCCGAGCTGAAAAAGGTATTCCAACCTATAGAAGATATCATCCCCTCGATTGCCCGCCTGCTAACTGTTACCCACTAGTATCTCGACAAGCGACTCTTCGTGCAACTAAACGGCAGTCGAAAAGTCATCGGCGTTCTACGAGGATACGATGTGTGTGGATTCCGTCCCATTGCTGTGCCTGGATAGAAATTAATTCTCCTGTGGGTGGTATGCTGATATTAAGCGACCAGGTATTCCTGAACATCGTGCTAGACGACGCAGTCGAGGAGAAAGCGGGAGGGGAGAAAGTGAGGATTGGGATGGTGGTACGAGACCGTCTTCAGATATAGCGACCGTGTCGGAGAAAAACTAATAAATGGTGTGAAGGTCATTCGAGGGAACTCAGTGGTTATGCTGGAGGTACGTAGAGGTTTTCTTGCGCTTACGGCGACAGCGCTGGGTTACTGGCATAATGTGCTAACGAGCGGGTTTTCAACAGGCACTGGAGCGTATTGGTGGGGACAGGGATAGGTGATGGTGACATTCGCAGTCTAGGAGGTGGAAACCCATGTCACCGGGACTGGAGCTGGCAGATGAGCAGAAAACCCTTCTGGCAGGAGAAAATACCATTTGAGTAGTGGGAGTCTCAAGTGGTTGATCAAAGGTAGCCTTTGGCATACCTACAGGACTTGACCTCCTCTGGGCTAGTTGAGATATCATCAGAGTTCAGCCCAGCGGAAGACTCGATCTGGGAATGCCTGTTCGCTATTCTGTATTATTCGTATCGCTGCCCATTTGTGCTTTTTCCTGGTGCCGGCAAAGATAACTGAACAACTATTCAGAAGAATTGCTAGCCAAGCTCATGAATCTTTCATTCCCACTTTCTGTCTCGATTCAGATTGCTATCAATGACGATAATGTGTTCTTTCCAAGTGCATAAATCAGCTCTGAATCTCACTAAACGTTTGAGGCCAGTGATACTCTGGATGAGAAGCGACATAAAAGATAAGAAATAGGACAAATATGCAGCGTGGTAAATAGTATACATATTGCTTCTTAATCAAAACCTCCACACTATAGTGAAGGCTTAACCTCAAACACTATCAAACGCCAGGAACCCAATTAGTGATACATCCACCACTTCATTATTCCTCTTCTCGTATCATTCATGACGGTCTTGAACACCATTAGAACTTTTGAATGACTCGCTTTCATCTTAAACGCTTGTTTTGCATAGGATCAATGATAAAAGAAGTTTCCATATCCCATCGTCGTTTCAATCCAGCAGGATCATAAGTACTCGCAACAGTGTCTCGCCACATGCCGGGCGTTACAAAGTTTGGCCCAGCACTTGAGTACGATGGTGTACGGCGTGTTGACATCGATTGAGGCGGGAGTTGTGATAACGGCGCCATACTAGTTGATAACGAGTATGAGTTTTGCTGCATTGCATCTTGCAAATGAGGTAGGTCTTGCGATAATATTGGTTGTGCGGAATACAGCGGTGGCGACGGCTCAGGCATCGGAGTCGTCGTTGATGTCGTGATAGTACTTGTATTACCGAATGCGGTGTTCCATTGACTGTTAGTCTTGTCAGTCTCTGGCGTTACCTTAGGTTTCTTTTCAGGCCCATACTCAAAGATCCTGGTAGGGTTCCACTGCAGTTGATCGTTTCCAATTGAACTGGAGGCCATCCTCATTGGCTGTTGTTGCCCGTTGGCCATCATCGCTAGCGGTCTGTCTTTACAACCATCGAGGCCTGCCGTCATTGGGGGCGTCAAAGGCCGCGCATTGTACTGAATCTGATGAGTCTGCTCGCGAGATGGTTCGCAGCTGAGAGTTTGATGTTGGTATTTAATATCGAGGGGAGGACTCGTCCTCAATGCTGAACCAGGGCTCCCATATGGGAAACTACCTTTTAATTCAAACGCCTTGGTTGTATCAGCGGAAAAAGCTTCTCGCAGAGCATCGATCTGCGTTTGCATCTCTGGCATCGGCCATGCAGAAGTGCATTTTTCGAGAATGCGCATGTGTCGGGTAAAGTATTCTCTTGCATCGCTGTTAAAGTCCGGGTCTGGTGAGGTGATAGCAACCTGAATTTGATTAGAGTGGACCTAAGAGTCTTCAATGAAATAAAATGACTTACAAGGTGGATCATTGTGCAAGTTAGGATAGAGTAGATTACGAAATTGATGCCGCGCTGCATGCACAACAGCCCCGATAGTCCAAATGTTTGCAGGACAGCTGCTTGTAATCTGCACATAGCCTTGGCGGAATTATAGCAGAGAGTCATGTGTTTCTTCCAGTTACCGCCGGTGGAGAATGAGTTAGAAGACATCAGTTGTGGTCGATGAAGCATAATGATGTTGAGATGGTAGTATGCGTGCATGTTCCCGACGAAATGATTTGGGAGCCAAGGAGGTGCGTCACCCTCAGGGAAGGTGACTCGAAGATCGCTTGGAAGATCATCGAGCCATTTCATAACAGCCGGGTTCAGGTTGATGAAGGTTGGGTCTGACGCCCAGTCTTTCTGTTTCTTGATCTTCGTGACTAAGTCGCTCATGTTTCGTACATTCTTTAAATTTCGCACGAGATACGTGAATTGCCTAGACACTTGGTAGTCGGATGCATCAATACTGGGTGATGGCCGTTCAATGCTGAAGTCGACAGTCTCGGGATCAACATCCATATCCGTGCGGCCTATGTGAAGTCAGAAGTCTTGAAGCTTCAATAAGAAAGTCACCGGAATGTTACCTTGTGGACCACCAATCATCATCTCGCAAACAAAGATGTTTTGCCAAATCCGTGTCTTGATCAAACACTCCGTAGGATCTGATCCACAGTCACGACCCTGCTGATGCTCGCTGTAGTGTTGGTGAAGCTCGAGGTCTTTCGCCATCGTAACGAGGGTTTTAACGGTCATCCAAGACCTATAGTAATACCCTCGTTTTGGGGCTGACTCTCGCGCTTTCAAAAGTAACAACAGCGCTTGGATAGTACTCAGCCTTGGAACATCCATGAAGCAGTCTTCGTGCTCTGTATTGCTTGTTAGTGAGTTTTTGGGCCTGGCTTCTTGTCTCCGTGCTTACTTGAAGCCAAGGCTAACCACTGTGCACCTTGTGCAGGATCGTCAGACATTCTTCCTGCACAAGCAAAAATCGCTTCCAAGATCAGAGGTGATATTGATCGCCGATTCGTGCGCCACTGCTGATAAAAATATGGCTTGCTGATAACCGGTACATAGGGATGTATATGCGTGAAGAATATGTCAAACCATTCCATACATTGCTCTTCTGAGGGCATGAGCTCCGGTGGAATTCTGACGGTGGAACCGGAGCCCGTGATAGTAGAAGGTAGCTTCACTTCAAACTCTTCCAGTGCAGGCGCCTCGGCAAGACTTTTCTTTTGCTGTGAGATGTACGGAGCTAACAGAGTCAGTCATGCACAAGCAGATCCTGTCACGAGTCTTGTCACGTACCTATACCATTCTCGTTGATCTTAAGCTCTCCCATAACATCACTGAGCTCAACTACGGGTTGCTGCTCATCGGGCCAGATAGCGACACCGCCAGTAGGAGCCATTGAGGGAGCTGTGGATGTCTGAAAGGCAGTGTGATCCGTAAAATGTGCAGGCATTGGTGGTACCTCCTCGTAAGTACTGAATTCGTGCTGGCTAATAGCTCTGTCGGAATATGGTGGAGTGTGGAAAACTCCAAGGGCATCGTTGTATGGTGTTTGGGGTACATGCATCTGCCCTTGAGGGTTTCCTAATTCATATACTTGGGGTGCGTTCACATGCTGACCATAGTCATCCTCACCGCTCCCACTTGAGTTATCGAAATCCAGCACACGTTCGAGTCCAGAAATATGGCCACTCCCCGAGTGGGTACGGTCATAATTCACCGTAGGAGGTACGCAGTGCAGCTTGAGTCGTACACATGCCGCACAAGGCCATGCATTGGTCGTAGCAGCGTCGCATTTGATTTTCCTTCTTCTGCAGCCTTCGCAAGCTCTCATAACTACAGCGGATATTAGCATAAGGGCACTCTGCATATTTCTTCTGGCGCACGTACCTTTGAGTCTTTTATGACGATTGTGTTCGTCAACGAAGACATAGTCTAGGTATCTGTTAGCATGCAATGCCACACCAGATAGCTATAATCTCATGAAAACAACATACTTTTCTTGTTGTCACCAAGCCCCAGATTGGGAGGCGCGAAGGAGAATGTTTGCATATTTGCTGTGCGTGGCAGCAGAGCCCGGCTTCCGGGGCTACTGTTCATCCACAAGCTGTTGCGCTTCTGATTTCACACACGGACTTAATAGTCTTTCCGCCGAGAAGGTACTGGCATGTACTGGAAACATGGACTGTAGAGATATATTGATATCGAAGCTCGCGTACTGCCTAACTGGACAGATGCCCAAGACAGAAACGGAGGAGAGATCGAGCTTGAATAAGATGAGGTTCGTCGAAGCTATCGTATGGCTAGGAGAGGCTTGTATGGAAGCTCTTTATGGTTTGAAAAGTAGGACAGGGATGCCTAATATTTGAGGAGAAAGCTGAAGCTTATTGACCGTTCCTGAGGGCAGCTAGATGAGGCCTGTCTCTCGCGTATATGTTGAAGGATCGAGAATACTATGTCGTGTTAGAGGGTTATCGAAGGAGTGAGACAAATCAGACGTTGATATACGAACATGCATATGACGATGAATGATACGGATAAATTTAAGCAGCTTGGTTCCCAGGACCAATGTAAGGTACAGGATCCGGATGAAATCCTCTTTTGGAAGGAGTCCGGTAAGGCAGTTAAAGACCCGCGTATATATATCCCTTTCTCTTTTGGCATACGATATTGTCGCTATCTTATCTCTTGAATTGTAACGGTGGGGTCCGGCGAGTCAATCAAGAGTCCAGGGAGTGAAGTTGGTGGTGCGCGTAGGTATGCACTTGGGCGGTGGCTTGTTGAAGGTTGTGATATTCTATGTGCCGGAATGCAGCGGCCGGGGAAGCCGGTTGGGGGGTTTCAAGCTCTTCGAGAATCAGGTAACTCTCTCCAGCACTTGTCGCAAGAGGATATCACCAAATGATATGGGCATACAATACACAATGAAGAAAGTCCGGGCTCACCGAGGATGTGGGCGATGATGGATGCGCTCTTGGTACTTAATGTTTGCACGGGCGCGGGGTATGTCGTAGTAGTGTGGCAGTTCTGTTATCGAAGCTGTTCGAATTGACTGACCGCTATATCCAGGCCACTACTACTCCAGGTGTACTGTACGGCTGTTCGGTAAAGGAGGTTGTTGCGAGAGTGTTTCAACTAAATCATAGAACATAACAATATTTATTATTGTACACGTTGATTGATGCTTTAATGTATTGGGCAGGCAGTGCAACTAAATCTCACACAGGCACTACCACAAAGGAGAGACCTGTCTGCTCAGGTATCCATTGTTCCCTTGACAGGCTGACCGATGGCTGATGATCAGCTCATACATCTGCTGTCGCTACTACCAATATGGACCCGTAACGGTCACATCAGCGTTGTGTGGGCCAGACAAGGAACGCTGAGGTGGACCCAAGTCTGCCTGGGCAGGATGCAAGCCGTGACGGGAACACAGCAAGGTACTTCCGTACTCCGTAATGTCCTTTGTATTGTATCAATCAACCGCCAAAAGCCTAGTAAGAAATCAAGACACCAGGAAATCCCCTGGACTGTTCCGTGCCTTATTGTTATCCCTGGTGGATCATCCACCTCTTACCTACCTTAGTCTTGCCGTCGCAATGTTCTGCAGCCAAAGAATGCCCTACGGTCATCACATACCTAGGTAGGTAAAAGTGTTGTAATAAATATAACCAGTCATGTCGGTTGGTACAGACCTGCTCCCAGTAAAGCAATTATATTGTGGCAATTGTCTCATTGAATGATTGATAACAAAGCATTCTCAGTGGTACATACCGCCTCGGTCCCCAGACAGATCATCCTGGCGTGCCTGGTCTCGTCTAATAGACTACGCCCGTATCTTGGAGGCTCCTGATGCGCTCTGGTATACGGAGCAGAATGTAGGATTCTGTCTTTGACAGGTGATGCCGAGGATAAGAATAGACGGATCCCAAGTCTACATAACCAATGAGAAACCACAATGGGAGAGCCCTAAGGTAGGCGTGCCACACCTATTATCCCCAGCGGAACGGCATCTGTCGATTCAGACCTGGATAGGTTCGAGAAACCTGGGTCATCGTAGTTCTAGAAACGCAATCATCTGGAGAACAGAAGAAAGGGAGATCGCTTAAGCCCATACGCCACCGACCATGTGCATGGCCCAGGGACTTCTGCATGTACTGTATGTGTGTAGTACTAGGATCAAGTACCTTAGCACGCTTAGGTACTCTCGCCATGATGAAAGATATACAGTTCTCGTTAGTGATTTACCGTAGCCATTGTCATTTCATTGCTATCGCAGGTCGCTGCATCTGCCCGTTGGATGCTTCAATCCGATGTAGATCTGGAGGCAAGGCATATCAGCAGAACCAAACATCGTTCACTGTCTCTGTGTACCCTCCGTAGCGTTTGTGGAACGGAAAGCTCAAGCACAGTGTCTGAGGTCTAAATCGGTTCATCAAGAGGTCCTTCGATCTTATCTACCTACACAGTACATTGTGGATTAGCTCCAGGTACCGGCGTGGGGGGCATTGGGGGCAGCCTTCCAACGAGGCTCCGCCCACATATATGTACAATACCGTGCACCATGTTTCTGTGATTTGCTAGGCTGTGGGCAACCTCAGGCAGATCAGGTAATCTCAGTTGGTTCACCCACCAAGTCATATGTACCAAACTCACACCAACTCGTTCGAGGCTTGACAGCATATGGGATGCATATGGGATGCATATGGTAAATTACAATGGCTGTTGGTGTAACAACATGCATATGTATTAATTAATATAATGGTCCGAACCGAGGAAGAGTGTTAGCCGGGGGAAGCCTTACGAAGCCGATGCCTATCGATTAGCGAGCATTTTCCAAATTTAGCATCTTCTCTTCGCCAGCAACACCGCATTACTCGCGCGCGTATAACCACATCCAAGACCTTTCTTGATTTCCATATCTGTCTTACGAAAGTCTCACAAGACGATGTCTGAAATCCTTAACGCTAACCCCACCATTCGGAACGCTTCTGACCTCCCAAGCCGTCGAAGGCAACTTTCATCTCAGACTTCCAGCAAGTCTCCACTGGGTCTGTTTGCAAGCACCGTACCTGCGTCTGCGTACCTTCCAGATCCATTCTCGCCAGCTACATCCGATCCAGACAATTCGGATTCCGAAGATGACTCGGTCGATCCCATTGATGAGCAAGAGATTTATGGTATTGCCTCCTCATTTTCTTACTTGAAACATGAGCTCTAAACTGCATGTCGTAATTGCTTCTCCACCTATCCATTTGAAGCTTGTTTTGTCTTCGACACATCCATCTAACCACCATCGTAGATCTCATTGCCCCCATCGCCGACCCTGAACACCCTCTGACCCTCGGCTCTTTGTCAGTTGTTAACCTACCGGACATCCACCTTACCACATCTCCCACAACTAATCTTACCACCCTCACCGTGCTTGTCACCCCTACGATTACGCATTGCTCGCTAGCAACTGTCATTGGGTTAGGTGTGCGTGTGCGCCTTGAACAGGCCCTTCCACCAAGATTTAGAGTAGATGTCAGAATCAAAGAGGGCACGCACAGTACAGCAGAACAGGTAAACCGGCAATTGGGGGACAAAGAGCGAGTAGCCGCGGCATTGGAAAACGGGACATTGGTTGGGGTGTTGAGGAAGATGCTCGAGGGTTGTGAATAAGCGAGATATAGTAACAGATGTGAAGCAGGGGGGAAAAGGAGTAAAGGGAATAGCTATCGTAATTGATATCGAGAGATGCAAATGGTATGCCAGAGGTGATGAAAAGTGCAGTCGAAGGGGGTAGGAGAAGTGGCTATTTGGAAAAGGTTAACCGACAGAGTCAGCCCCTGGCCACTGACCAGCCTAGGTCTGTAAGTGAGGAGGTTAGAATAAGGGAAACGGACGCGAGTTGTTCAAAGCATGATGGGCATCGAAAGCCCGAGACGGCGAGACAGAAATGTTACATCTATGTCATATTTTGAGCGTGCATAATGGAGAATTCAGACCTATGTTTCGTTCCGCGCTATAATCAAGAGGGTCACGGGTGCATGTGCATACAAATGGGAACAATCCATCGTCCATACTAGGGCCCGAACCATTACGTTTCAAGGTCTAAAAAAGCCTTCGGGTATCTAGCAAAAAGACACTTTTCAATAACCAATCAAAAATTCCCCGAGACATCGTGGCAGCCATACAGTTATTGGCATGGCTTTTCGACTAAAGATTCAAAGCGAAGATATTCAGGAGCTCAGATCAGAGCCAAGCACGGGAAAAAGCGGGAATGCGTTCAAGACGAAAAGCGCAAAGAATTCAGAAGTCCAAAGACACCTTGCGGAAAATCAATGGAAGAGCTCCAATCAACGTCAGAGGCTTTGGGTTGATTTCTATACAGTGTCGAGAGATCGTTCTGTAGTGTATTGAGAACAGCCTCAGGGTGAAACTCGGGAGGTTTGATCCACAAATCCCAAAAACAAAAACCTACGGCACACGGCGCCCATGTCCTCCAAAATTTCGAAGATGAATCAAGCTTAGACTCAAGGTGCACCACATTCGAGTCCATGTTGTCCACAGGCATCTTTCCGCTGCTAATGTGCACACCCCCCTCTGCGGTCCGTTCACCCACGTTGTTACTATTCTACTGCTGCTCGGTTTCTGTACCTCGGTTCACGCTTCTTTCGCTTATCACCAGTGGCACGGCATACATATTCGTAAGAAAGCCTTACTGTCAGCCTCACTACCAATGTCAGAAACTCTTCCAAGACCTATCGAAATGTTCTCAAAGCATATTGTTGTCATCGACGATGACCGCAGACCGGATATATCAGATCATTCACCATACTCTACCCATTTCCCTGCTCTGACAATTTCCTATACGCCCATGGCGGTTTACGATTAGCTTTTCTAGTTGTCAAGATAGTGCATCTTCTCCCATCCTGGCATCAGGTGCTTCGAATCTTCAGAACAGCCTAAAGGCTTATTGTGGGAGAATATTTAGAAATACGTCCCAATCAGTTCCAAACCAATCTCACCGCAGAACGACGGAACAACCTCCTGAAATCACGGGAGGATTCCCAATCAGCGTCAGCGGCTCAAAACACATCTCTGCATGCAGTGGGAAGAATTGTTTAAAGTCCAAAATAGCAGTGAGTCAATGCAGGGAAAGTTTTCCCAGAACGAAGCCACGCCAAGGTCCTCAAGAATCGAAATTACACAGGAATCCTGTTAAGAAACACCTAGCCCTTCGGCCCCCAAAACCGCCAATCGGGTCTAGGATATAGAATTGCTTTAAGAATATGCAAAGACATTTCTAGCGGGCGGCCCCCAAAGGCACAGACCATGAACAACCTTGCGAGCATCAACATGGAGAGGAAGGTTTTGGTCCTCGGCCCCCCTTACTATGGCCAGAAAGGGTAGTGTATGGTCTCATACCTTCTAACAGAGATTATACTGGCCTCAAACACCATTTCAAGCATAAGCATGTAGACAAACCTTCTATGCATGGCCCGGGAAAAGCCAAACCAGCCCTTGGGTATTTTCCCTCACAACAATGACTAGCGTATGATTCCAACCCTCGCAGAAAGCCAGGATAGATAGCAGCATCCCTTGGCCATAATAGACAAAGATATCGAGTGGAGAACACCGAAGGTGCGAGAAAGCCTTGCGATAGAGAGCAAGCACGATAGATACCTATCAGTATATCACATGGCCCCGCGATGCTTCGTGCTCCACCTGCTAGATGTGGAATGGTCGTTGCCTGTTCATCTTCGATCGCACTCCTACAGAATCTTCGAGAAAAACGACATGGTGACGGTTGCACGTTGGGGGGAAGTGTAGACGCTCCAACAATGAGTTCGAAGACTGCGGAACAGACGGATATTCCAGACAAGCCAATATCCACATGATTACAACGATCCATTGATCCCTCTCTCTTACTCCAAACCATCTCCACCCCTTTCTCCTACTACCATCATAAACCCCCCAATCCCATCTTCCCCATCATATTCCCTCGTCCATAACAACCTCAACCCAGCTGCAACAATTTCCGGAAAGAAAACAACAATATCCATACACATTCCTTATTTTCCATTTCCGAAACATCGACTAAGAAAAATATCAAAATTCGTAAAGGGGCTTTAACGAGTATGCTTCAGATAGATCTGATGCAGTAAAACCGACAAGGAAAGAAGGAGTGAAGTAAACTCAAGGCCTGATGGCAGAATATACAACCAACTAAAACAAAACTGCCCCCAAACATGTTCCCTAACGATATACTACTTCCTCACTCACTCACTCACTCACTCTACGCCCTAACTCATCTCACCCCCCCCCCTTCCCCATCTCAGCCTTTCCCATTCCGCTCGCTCGCTCGCTCATGCCCTATATCCTCTCTCTCTCTCTCTCTCTCTCTCTCTCTCTCTCTCTCTCTCTCTCTCTCTCTCTCTCTCTCTCTCCGTCCCCCGATCTCCATCCCTCCGGGGCCGTATATCGTTCATGCCCGTATCGCATCTGTCATTCCATGCTCTTACTCTTAGCTCACCCACCCCCACACCGCTTCCATGGACACAACTCGACTAAATGGAAGATGCGATATTTTCTTGGGCAGAGTTGGTGCTTGATGGAAGGTGGTGGTGGTGGTGGTGGTGGTGGATGGATGGTGGATGGAAGTGGATGGAAGTGGATGGATGGGGAGATGGGAAATGAGAGGGACATGAAGGAGAAAATGAAGGGAGAGAAGTGGCGTGAGAGAAAGGTTCGAGGTACTAGCAGTTCGAATCCATATCTGCTGGGTGTAATCGAGATATAAAGGCCGAGAAATTTCGATTGATGAGTTGGTGATTCCCACATGGGTAAGAAGGAATGTAAGGTAGATCCTCAGTCTAACAGTAATTACAAAGGTTGCCAGGATTCGCGAAATGTCGAAACAGAAAATAAGAAGATGGAGCGGTACTGAATGACAAACATCCAACGCCAAAAACCAATCAAAGCAAATTGTATCCAACGACCACAATCCAAACATCACGGAAACAGTCTTCCCACTCCCCTCCGCCCCTCCTCCTTCTTCCCTCCCTCCCTCCTTCACACCACAAACCCAATTCCCTCCCTCCCATCATCCGTCAGCCTTCCCCACTCCAACAACAGCCTGAACATATAAACCTCCATATCCTCCTTCCTAAGCACCTTCCCCGCCCACCTCCTCCCTTCCTCTGCGATTTTCTCTCCGACTTCTTTGTGCGGCTTTAGGGGTGGGTATTTGCTTGTTTTGTATTTTTTGTTCCCGCCACCAGTCCCGCTCGCGCCACTCGCGCTGCTCGCCCCGCCCGTCCCAGAAAAGTAGGCCAGAGTGCTCCAGAGCCCCTGCCAGCGCAGGTCGAGGGGCACGAAATGGGTCCAGGCCGTGAGGCGGCTATCGTACCATTCCCGGAACAGGGCTGATTTGAAAGGAAGGCTCCTTGACTGCAGAAAAGGGAGGAAGCGCCCGCTGAAACCCGCGCCATCCATATCCAGCAGGTACCTGTAGCGCCAATGCTGCTGAAAATCCGTTTTGCTTGCTAGGCCGAACTCGGCGGTCTGCACGTCGCAGTCGAAATCCCAGCAGCGGGTGATGTTGTCCACGAAGGCGATGTCGTGACTTAGATTGAGGGCTGGGAAGTCGGAGGCGGGGACGGTTTGGTAGGAATATTTTCCTGGGATCGAAGGATGGGGGAGGAGCATCGTGGTGGGGAAAGTGTGGTTGTTGGCAAGGTGCACGAGACGCTGGCGCGCCATGCCTTTCCAGTTGCCGTAGCGGGAGACACCTTCGGAGGTGGCGCCGCGCCAGAAGAGCATGTTTTCTTTTTCTGCAAAAGGGGGATCCTGGGCTGAGGTGGCGTTGTAAAGGACTTTATCGATATAATTCCAAGCACTTGGGTAAAGGATGTCTGCGTACCCGTGGGTTTTACTCTGGGAAAAGACGGGGAGAAGATCGTGCGTATTTTTAAGGGAGGAAGGGGAGAGGTAGAAGCCATGGAGGTTGGCGAGGTCGGGTTGGTGGCAGGGGGAGGCAGAGAGAGCCCAATTGCTGAGAAAGAGACCATGAGAGTGGGGAGATGCGCAGGTGGTGCAGTGGGTGCGGGGATCCCAAATGTAGGTTTGGCGAGCCGGCGAGGTTGAGGGGCAGGCAATGGAGCCGTAGCGGTAGAAGCTGTTGGTTCCGCCTTGGAAGGAGTGGTCTTCGAAGGGGAGCGTCGGCTTGCGGTGTCTGCCTGCAATGGTTGCATTCGCGGTCCGCCATGATAGTTCCCGATGCTTGCTGAAGCTTTTGGAGACATTTCCCTCGTGCATTCCTGAATTCATGCCGCTGCTTCGAATCTTTTGCAGAAATTCGTAGGGTATAGCTACCCTTGGCTCGTCATGAATGTTGAACGCCAAGTCCATATCAGGTAGCAAGTGGACGAATTCCCGCAGCATTGCTAATATTCCATCCTCCATCCACCGATGTGTTGGGACGAGATTCTTTCCGAGGGATGCACCACCACCACGTATAGTAACCTCCGCAACCTCGTTCCAGGGATTCGCAAGGATTTTACGCGTACGTAGCCGGATTTCCTTGGGTTCGAGGTCCCAGAATGGCAGTAAATCCTCCTGCATGCTATCATAGTCGTCGATGACCATAGACGATCTGGCTACTGCGAAGTCATACCACAAGTCAAAACTTGGAGGAGGGAGACGACGATAGCGACGTCGGTACTCTGCTACAGCTTCGTCGAGGGTCGTACTTGCTAAGGCTTGTGTCGCCCAGGCTTCGGACTCCTTACTGGCGTTGCGGATGAGTAAATCAATAGGGTGGAAATCGACTACAAGATTCCGCGGAAAGAATAAACAGGCGCGTACTGTAAATAAGATGACTAGTAAAACATTAATAGATATGGGTATCCGAGGGAATAGTCGTTGCGTAGGCTTGAAAAATAGCGAGGTTTCAGAGTTAGATGCTACATGCACAAATAGTGCGGCGCCGAGGAAGATCAAAACGAGAGATACGATATTTGATATTGGAGCAGGGGGTGGAAAGGGGTCCTTGTTGGCCACTGCAGATACGAGGCTTGAGGAGTATACGCAGACGAATTCAGTAACCGTCGCGAGATACAGAATGTTGTAATCTCGTAACTATTGGGGATTAGGATTACTAAGGGCACTTTGGATGGCAGACTTACCGATCGAAACCCAGATACAACCATGAGGGTAGCAATTAATGTATGGAAAGCCAAGCTTGTGATGTATTTTCGGTCAATGGCGAATGTCCAATCCCAATAACCTGGGTGAAAAATAAAAGCAATAAAGCCACCAACGAACATCACTATGGCTGAAACCTTTAGGTCGATAGTTAATCACATTGTTCTATTCATGGTTCAATCCTGTTTCAGCACTCACAATAAGAAGCAAGGCCACTGTCACAGGGACCATATTGGACTTTGGGGCTGCAGCAGTCCTGCGAGACTTGAGGAGCGTAGCAATGCTAATCAATATGTAGCAATCAAGACCGACTTCGACGAATTGCATGACTGGCACAATGCTTCTGGCATACCAAGCGAATTGACAGATGTACGTAGAACGAGGCTCAGCTACGACAGAAGCTGCCAGGAAATTGCCACAGCCCAAAAATGTAGCCGGTAAAATGTATTTCGCCGGCCCATCGAGAGCTTTGTGTAGCCATGATCTACGCACACTATTGCCAGGAAAACTTTCGTCCGGTTTTTTATCGCGCTGAACATATCGATAATCATAAAAGGCCAGGATGAGCGGCACGAAGCCCTAACGCAGGGTCAATAATGGTAGACTCGGTCATGGGAAAGGGGATGCGCACTTCCAACCCAGGGATCTTGCATTGCTGTTGATCTAGGACCAGCCTAAATATTTCCACTCGAAGACAGATAGCAACAAGTAAAGAAACGAAGAAAGACCGGTTTATTCCGGCAATAAGAGTTTCAATAGTTATGGAGATTTTGGGGGAGGCATCCCTAGACGTAGGCGGGGAATATCGGGTCTGCAGTGGCAGAGTGTCATCATGGATGTTTGAGGTAGAAAGAAAGAGCTTGGGTATCGTTTTCCGCAACAAAAAGATGCAAATGCCAGAAACAAGAAAAAGAACAGTGGAGGATTGGGTTGGCCGTACTATTCAGATTGCATGGTTAGCCAATGGGATTAGGGTTCGCCGAGGCTCCAGGTCAAGGGAATTACCATAAACCGGCGAATGCTCATAAGACAAAGAAATGATGCATGTTGAAGCAATAAGCAAACTGCAAAGCAGTCAGCAGTCAGGCTACAGCACCTCCAAGAGTTTGGGGGGTTCAATACGCTAGGGAAAGGAGCATGGCCTTGCCCAAGACCTGTCGAAATGAAGCATGAGCAAATAGAGATATAGTAAGCTACACATCCCATCAGTAAACGTTCTTCATGATCCGACATAGTTATTGTTCCATATACTGACCTGAACGCAATAAATTCAACCTTCCAGACACGTTATGAGCTTATGAGCGACGAACACAGAAAGCGTCGCCTTGATAGAAGAGTAAGGTAGCTTGACTAGCACACTAGGTGCTAGCTCAGCGGCAGCTGTAGCTTCCCGCCGCTAGTCCATGAGCTTATATCTAACCCTAAATTTCAACCCAGCTCGAAATTCTGATACCCACACAACAACTTCAATTTCAAATTCTCTCGTACCTGTTGTGTTTCTGGAAATACCCAGAAACTAAGGCATCTTGCACGCTTTGATATGAGTGGATTGGCTATTGGATGGTCGAGCGCAGGCGACGAAGCTTAGAAGTCTTAAAATCAAAGAAAGGAGAATATATTTTGATTCCTATAGGCCACTAAGTTGTCTAGAACAATCATGACTGGATGAGCTACCGGGACTATTACTAGTTCTTTTTGCTAATTTGAGAATATATTGTTGAAAATCGAGGCATTGTGGGAGATAGTGCGCACAATAACATGCCGCGAAAAGCAGTGTATGTGCTTCTTACATATCCCCCCATCTTCAGGATGATTCTTACCATTCGTTAGGGACTCGCGGATTCCCGCTCTCATTCGAAATGGAATTCAGGTCAGCCTACTTCTGGACTTTAAATTCCAGAATTATTATCTGATACTAACATAATGTAAATCTAGGAAAAGAAGCGTAGCTTTATTGTTGTTGTTGGTGATAGGGCTAAAGATGTGATTGTTCACTTGCACTACATCATGTCAAGTGTAGATATCAAGCAGAACAAATCTGTGCTATGGGCATATAAGAAAGATCTACTGGGCTTCACAAGGTACGCATATCCTTGTATCTCGCTGATGTAAAATGTTTGGTAACCTTCTTGTATTATAGCCATCGGAAGAAGCGAGAGAATAAAATCAAGAAAGAGATCAAGCGTGGCATCCGTGAAGCTAATACCGAGGATCCGTTCGAGTTATTCTTGACTTTACATAATATACGATATGTGTACTATAAAGAAACCGAGAAAATTCTCGGAAATACTTTTGGTATGTGCATATTACAGGATTTCGAAGCTATCACCCCAAACCTGCTGGCAAGAACAATTGAGACAGTAGAAGGTGGAGGGCTAGTTCTTTTACTCTTGAAGGGCATGAAGAGTCTGAAACAGTTGTATACCTTATCAATGGACATACATTCAAGATACAGGACAGAGGCACACGATGATGTTACTGCACGATTTAATGAACGTTTCGTACTATCGCTGGGTAGTTGCGAGTCTTGCCTCTTTGTGGATGATGAGTTGAACGTCCTACCTATCTCGGGGGGCAAGAACGTGAAACCACTCCCTCCTGCGGATCCAGAAGCAGAAGGAAAAACTCCAGCCAGGAAGGAGCTTGAAGGTATCAAGGAGAGCCTGGCCGACTCACAGCCCGTTGGCTCCCTTATCCCACTTGCCAAAACCGTTGACCAAGCTAAGGCGCTTTTGACATTTGTGGATGCTATCGCTGAGAAGACGCTGAGGAGCACTGTGACTCTGACGGCAGCGCGTGGGAGAGGGAAGTCTGCAGCTTTAGGGGTGGCGATTGCAGCTGCTATAGCACATGGATATAGCAACATCTTCATTACTTCACCTAGCCCGGAGAACCTGAAAACACTCTTCGAGTTCATTTTTAAAGGCTTCGATGCTCTTAATTACCAAGATCATCTCGACTATACGATTATCCAGTCGACTAACCCAGACTTCAACAAGGCAATTGTGCGAGTCAATGTCCACCGACAACACAGACAGACAATACAGTACATTCAGCCTCAAGATGCTTACACTTTAGGGCAGGCAGAGCTTCTTGTCATCGACGAGGCAGCTGCAATACCACTTCCGCTTGTTCGGAAGCTGATGGGCCCGTATCTCGTTTTTATGGCATCGACCATTAATGGTTACGAGGGGACAGGTCGATCTCTATCCTTGAAACTGATACAACAATTACGTGAACAATCAAGGGGAGGCGCCAAGGCCAACGGTGCTGGGGATGGAGATGTAGTTCAAGGCAATGGGGAGAAAATACACGCCAGAGGCCGAGCTCTGAGAGAAATCACTCTATCAGAGCCTATTCGGTACGCTCAAGGCGACTCGGTCGAAAAATGGCTGAATAAGGTACTTTGCCTGGATGCGACTCTGCCTTCACCAAAGATTAATACCCAAGGATGTCCTCACCCTTCGAAATGCGAGCTCTTACATGTTAATCGAGATACCCTTTTTTCATTTCACCCAGTCTCCGAGAAGTTCCTTCAACAAATGATCGCTCTGTATGTTGCAAGTCACTACAAGAACTCGCCGAACGACCTGCAACTTATGAGCGACGCCCCTGCCCATCAACTTTTCGTTCTCGTCCCTCCCATCGACAACGACAGTCCCCGCTTACCAGAACCACTGTGCGTGGTTCAAGTTGCTTTAGAAGGTCAAATCAGCAGACAAAGCGTACTAAATAGCCTAAGCCGTGGCCAACGAGCAGGGGGCGACCTAATCCCCTGGCTCGTCAGCCAACAATTCCAAGACGAAGAATTCGCCGGTCTCTCCGGCGCTCGTATCGTTCGCATCGCCACAAACCCCGAATACATCGGCATGGGCTATGGCAGCCGCGCCCTCACTCTTCTCACGGACTTCTACGAAGGCAAATTCACCTCTCTCTCGGAAACCGAACCCCCTCAATCCGACTCCATGGTACGCGTTACCGACACTGAACTGGAACAATCCACCCTCCTCTCCGACAATATCAAAGTCCGCGACATCCACAGCATGCCCCCTCTCTTCTCCAAGCTCTCTGAGCGCCGCCCCAATGGCCTAGATTACATAGGCGTGTCCTTCGGGCTTACCCCCCCCTTGCACAAATTCTGGAAACGCGCCTCCTTTGCCCCGGTCTACCTACGTCAAACGCCCAACGACCTCACAGGCGAGCACACCTGCATCATGCTACGCTCTCTCTCCACCAGCACCAACGACCCCGCCTGGCTAGGCGCCTTCACGCGCGACTTCCATAAGCGCTTCCTCTCCTTGCTATCCTTCCAATTCCGCGCGTTCCCCTCCGTTCTCGCACTCAGCATCAACGAGTCCGCCAATGCGGGTTCGAAGCTCGATCCAGAGAGCGCGGCACCCCCCCTCACGAAGCAAGAGCTTGATAAGCTGTTCTCGCCGTTTGATCTGAAGCGGCTTGACAGCTACGCGAGCAACATGCTCGACTACCACGTTGTCCTTGATTTGATACCGCAAATCGCTACCCTCTACTTCACCGCGCGGCTTTCCCCAGCTCTCTCACTCACAGGCGTACAATCTTCAATCCTGCTAGCCATAGGCTTACAGCGCAAAATCCTCGACGACGTAGAGAAAGAGCTCGGTCTACCATCGAGCCAGCTACTCGCCATGTTCGTCAAGATTGTCCGAAAAGCGTCTGCGCACTTCCGCTCGCTGGTGGAAGGAGCTCTGGCAGAAACCATGCCGGCTCCTGCGACGACTACCAGGGAGGAAGCCATGGACGGAGTTGAGGGAGAAGGCGACTTCAAGCCACTGGCTACGGACCTGAACGACGAGCTGCGCGAGGGCGGCGAAGCCGTCGACCTAGAACTGAAAGAAAAGCAGAGGGCGTTGATCGATGCCCTACCCCTAGACAAGTACTTCCCCTCCCACCTTTGAATCCTAAGAAAATCGCGTTCTAACAAAAGTACCGTACCATAGATACGAAATCGAAAGCGGCACCGCCGCGGCCGACTGGGCCGACGCCGAAAAACAGGTCCAGCGCAGCGAGAAGAAGAAGAAAGGGGAGGTGACGGTCAGTGTGCGGAGTGTGAAGAAGACGGGGGAGAAGAGGAAGGGCGGGGTGGAGGAGGTGTGGAGGGAGGAGATTGGGGAGAAGGAGGCGAAGAGGTTGAGGAAGGGGATGGGGAGGAAGGGGGGAAGTGGGTAGGGGGTAGTGGGGAGCTGTTGGGGGGGTAGGGGAAGATAAGGGGGTGGGGATACAAGGGTTTCACGTCATGAAATGAATGTTCATGGTGTAGAAAATGCTGTAGGACAAGAAGCGTGATGCTTAGTATTTCAGATTCCTATCAGTCGTCACAACGATATACAAAAGCGCCGATATGAGCCCCTAACTCTACAAATCCCCCAATTCCCTAAAAACAACACCTACTTCTGCGCCCTCGGTCCAGCCACCCCCGCTCCAATCACGCTCGGCAAGTCCTCCTGCCCAATGCTAAACAGCAACCCGATCGCCCAACTCACCGTCGCTAGCATGGCAATCGTGAACCCGGCTAGCAAGAAAAACGGCACACTGACATCCTTCTTCTGGCACGCCGGTCCGCCCCAGTATATCGTCTTGGTCGTGCCATCATCGTTCGTGATGACTGTTTTGTCGCATTTACAGGCGTAGCATTCGAATCCCTTCTCCTCGGGATTTGGCGGGCTGTACTTCTTGTAGACGGTGCCGTGGAAGGAGCAGTTGTTCGTGGCGGTTATGGCTTCTTCGGGGGAAGTGTGGCAAACTGGGAGGGGGCCTTTATGAGGGGCGGAGGTGGCGAGGGGTTGTAGATGGCTGGGGTGGGAGGGGGTTTTAGATGTTGAGATGGGTTCTAGGGCGGAGAGGGGCTCTTCGGGTTGGAATTGGCGAGCATGGAGCGGTTTGCTAGGCATGTAGTAGGAGCCGTAGCCTGTTCGCTTAGTTTCAGTTGAGTGGGGAGGCATGACGACGATGGTCGTTTCTGGGGCGTTGGGCATGAGTCGAAGGTTCATAAAGGCCCTTCTTAGGTATTCGGTGGTTCTGACGTAGGCTTGTCTGTCTCCCTCAAGAAGTCCCTGGAACGTTGTTAGCCTCGCGTTTGTGGCGGGGCGACGCAGATCCTACTAGTAAAGAAGATATATGTAAGATCGTGGTACGCCCATGATTAGGGCAATTGGCTAGATACTCGGTGTTTCCAGTAGGATCATCTTCTGTGTGGCTACTCATGTAGCCGCTTAAGCTGCATTCTTTAGATCCCTACACGAATGACTATTAGCAGTCTTTCTCGTGTGTTTGTAAGGTCGGCTGACCTCATCTCCTCCGCTCGTACCACCCTGGATATGTTTTTCCTTAGGTAAGTCAAAAGAGCCGCTGCAACCTATATCTGATCGTCTATGCCTGTCTTGAGCAAGTAGGTCCAAGGCTAGCTGTAGATTCTGTGAGGGAGATGGCGGTTGTGTAATGGTGAAGGCAGGCCCTGCGGTAATGCGATCGAGGATGTCTAGTATAAGCTGTCAGGACTAATTCAATAACCCCTCAGTACTACGTATTCGCGAAGAACCTTTCGGATCTTGACAGCCTTCAACAATAATAAGGAGCTTCATAAGCGTCTCGTCTTGCTCTCCATTCAGAAAGATCTGCTTTTGTGTCCCCCCAAGTGCATTCAGTTGTCGTATTGTAGAGCCATCAGCGTCTTTCAGACTGTGGTATTGTGAGAGTTCTAATCGTTGGGCGAGTAATAATCTTGCTGTGCTTGGAGGCACCGAAGGCGGCTGCGCATCCGAGGGCTCTGTATTCTTGTCAAAGAAATAGACAGAGGCTTCGGGCGAAGTGGCGTAAGTCTGAAGAGCTGCACTTGCCCAGACCAGGCCAGCGAGCACCCTCATGTTGAACCTGTTTAGAAAAGATGGCGATTAATATCCTTGAGCTTGATCGATGATGTGGTGATAGCAGGCATGATAAAGCGTACTTGATCTAACCACGAACTGTCTAGACTTGGAATAACGTTTGGGCTGCCGAAAACGCTACAAGTTTACTTAGGGCTGTCTTGTAGATTTCCCAGTGTCACCGTGTCCGGATCCCTATTACAGCATTGGACTGATTCAGAACTCCAGAACAATTTCGAGCTATCCTACCGCTAGTCACGCACACAGCTCGTTTCAATATCCTCGCGAATCTGCTTCATAAGACCGCGCAAGAGCTCGCCAGCTAGGTGGCGGGCCTTGCCCCACACCACCCCATGTTCAGAACTCTCCGACCCTTCTCATCTTTCAGCCGCCGATTATCTTATTCTCATCGTTCTCTGCTTAAACATGATGGTCCAATCATCGTGCAACGTGTGCGCTTCAGCCGCCCTATATTCACAACGAAGTATACTTTCCGCAGCTTGTTCCTCTCCATAGACCAGGGCGGCTGACATGGCTCTCCTAGGCGCTTGCAGTCCGTTTTCATTAACGCGTCACTCTTTGCGGTGTTCTATTATTTTATGATAACGGATGAGGTGGAAGACAAGTCCCTCCCACAACACGAGGGTAGTAAAGGAGAAGATAAACAAATTACAGCCATAGATGGGCAGGAACTAGCAGAAGATGAGGGCGGAGATAAGGCGGAGGACGAAGATGACGTTCAGGTACCAGACATAATGCCTGAAGACGCCCGTTTCATTCCGTTGGGATTTGCACGTCAACGTCCGCAAACATTCTACAAGGGCAGCGACCCAGAATGGCAGAGCTTTATAGACTTTGCGAATGATAGAAAAAGGGGTTTATTTTTACGGAGTAAGCACTGTTTGAAAATTGGTCTACATTGGGGGGGACTAACAAAAAGCAAGACGAGCTAGCCGGGCTTGTAGGTCATCGTACAGCCAATATGAAGGCTTTTCAAAAAATATTAGGGCCGCCAATCGAGCCGCATAAGTACTGGTTAGATATAGACTTCCCTGATGGCCCACCTCCGGAGTATGAGCGGTCAGGGTAAGAGTGCCCCTAGTTCTATGTCCGGAGCCCTTGATTAAAGTACTTATAGGTTAGAAATCACACCCGATTATGTCGCCTGGACAACAAGACCAGTATCTCCAATTCAATACTCCCGGCTTCAGACGGCTCTTTGGCCAACACCGATGGCATCATCATTTTGGGCAAGCTACACAACTATACTGTCGTTGCAGGTGGCTAGGGCCAAGCAATTTCTTGGCATAAAGTCAGAGCCGGAAAAGCAAGGCTCTCAGGCTCCAGCCGGCTTTGTTGATTTTCAAAAACTGGCGAAAAGTACGAACAAGCAGGAGTCCCACAGTGGTGCAGGAATCGAGAAGACTTCCGGCTCCGAAACTAAGTCTCCTGAGATAATGCCCACCAAGTCGTCGTCAAAAGCGGCTTCGTCCGACTCAGCGGGGGTGTTCCCTCCTTTACCATCTATTCCACAGCCAGGGGAAGACATGAGTTCTGCCCTGATGGCATTCAAACGCACTCTTGCAAAAACGTGGCACCCGCCATCCACTCCTCCAGAGCGAGGCACGTTCATGGTCTCGGGTCTCATAGAATTAGCGGGTTCAAAGGCCGTGTGTGTGTTAGATGTGCAGGCTGCGTACCATCCTGGAGATTCGAGATGGGTGGTTATTGGCATTGGTATACGACGATTTCAGCAGCGGAAGCAAGGTCCCAGGGGCGGTAACTAATCTTCTTTTTAGTGCGTGATTGTGTTGGTTTTCACTATGAGCGTATTGATGTTGCATGCATAGCTACGGTGTTGAGGGGTTTCACGGCTCTGGGAACCCAGAAATCGTGTGAATAAGTATCGTGACTTGCTCATGCAATCCGATTCACTTGGTTCCCTCTGACGTCTCTCCTTTGGCTCGGCTCAGGAACTTATCCGGTCAGGGCAGTGTATTTGACTTGACCGCCACTGCGTTGTGAGTAAATTCCCTTACTTTTTTCAACCACAATTAACCCTGGACATCTGTTCCTTTGACACTGTTCCTTCAATTACACTATGCCCTTACTTCTTCGTATTCTGATCTTTGCACCTGGGAAATTCGTTGGGTTGCTGGTATGCTAGAGATTTGTCAAGATTTTGACGTCATTCTCGAAAGTATCACATCTCGCTGTACAACTCTGCTGTCTTTTTTTTGGCCAGAGTATCATCCTACCCTCTGCCTGCCGCCCAACCCTATGGGAGACATCGCTAAGGGTCCAGACTGAAGCTTTGGTGCCTTGAAGACTGCGTTGATCCTCTACATGGAAATACAGGCTCCATCCCCATAGAGTAGTCTCAAAGGACGAAGCAGGAGGGCGTGGTTGACAGTCCTGCTCTTTGCCACTCTTCAGTCCCACTTACTTCCAAGTGATTGTATGGTAATGCCTCCGCTCTATATACATCCCAATGCTTACTATATCTTTCCTAGATGCCCTGTGTTCTACCATTGTCAGCTCTCCAAAATGACGGCTAGTCTAGCTCCCGGTATCCACAGAATACTGATATTCAGGCTTCGCCAACCCCATCCCAATTCCTCACCATCACCGTTCATCACCGCCTACAGAATCACAACACACCTGTTGTAACGTACAAATCGCCGTTTTCAAATACTTTTTATTGCACTGAACAACCTGTAAGTGTCCAATTTGTGTTTAAGGCGCGGTCAGTGCTCAAATTTCCGCTTTTACCCGATTTCCCTGATGTTTCTGTCCACACAAACCCACGCTCAACCACCCAATCTCAAAGCGACATAGATACACCCCAAGAAACATTGAACTACAGCTAATCATGTCGGCCACCGGTGGTGTAGAACTCCGTCAGAGAAATCCTAGAACAAGTATGCCTCAGTCTACAGGAGAAATCTCAGGCTCTACTCTGCAGTTTTATGAACGCTCACCAACAGCGACACCAGCTCAAACGCGTTCCGGATCACCCACTCTTGGTTCACCTATCCCACATACCTCAGCCGAGACGATCAAGTTTATGAACGATCTCCACGAAATCGCAGGTAAAGACGCGACATCCGACATTACCAACCCCACCGCCACCATGACTTCAGCTGGTGTAATTGATGGCAGCGTTTACGTTTCTACCGCTATGAAGATGAAGTACCTTGCGGTTTACTTCTTCTTTAACCTGGGCTTGACCCTCTACAACAAGGCGGTGATGATTAAAGTAGGTCTTTCCACCAATCTAATAGTTCCCCTATTTCCTTCTTGAGCTCGATGGCTGTGCAAAATCTTATCATGTCGTCGACTTCGCCACCAAGACTTAGGCTACGCGATTATCTCGCTGCTCGTTCTCTGCGTTCAATCTGTCGTTCAGTCAGTTCGTCGCGTGCGCCATTCCCTCCCCCAAAAACTCAAAATCACAAGAAAGAGTTGCGGAAGTCAGATCGTTTGTGATTTTGCTGCTCAGCCATAATTGCTCTGTTCATTCTCCAAGAGACTATCTAGAAGTTGAGACTAACGGACCACGCTGCAGTTCCCGTTCCCATTCCTTTTGACCGCTCTTCACGCTGCAGCTGGGGCGCTTGGAACCGCCGTGTTACTTTCATGCGGTTACTTCAATCTGACACCCATCACATCCAAGGACAGCTCTGTCCTGGTGCTGTTCTCGCTCTTGTACACGGCTAATATCGCCGTCTCTAACCTCTCCCTGTGAGTTCTCACCCCAAGCTCTCACCCTACAATCCCCCTAACCTCAAAATTAGTCATATGGTGACTATTCCGTTCCACCAAGTCCTGCGCGCCACGGCTCCGATTTTCATCATCGCCATCTACCGCGTTTTCTACCGCTCCACATACCCCCTCGACATCTACGTCTCCCTCCTCCCCATCATTGTGGGCGTCGGTCTCGCCACCTACGGCGACTATTACTATACGCGCCTCGGCTTCGTCATGACTTTGCTCGGCACCGTTCTCGCAGCGCTCAAAACCGTCGTCACGAACCGTATCCAGACCGCCGGCATTCACCTCAGCGCGCTCGAGCTCCTGTACCGCATGTCTCCGCTCGCCTTCCTGCAGTCGCTCGTTATGGCCTATCTCAATGGCGAAATTGCGGGATTCCACGCGTTTACGCACGCGCCAGACAAGTTTTCCAACGCCGCTATTCTCATCATCCTGGTCAACGGACTCATGGCCTTCGGGCTGAATATAGCAAGCTTCTCGGCGAACAAGAAGGCTGGAGCCCTCACGATGACGGTGGCGGCCAATATCAAGCAGATCCTAACGGTCTTGCTTGCGATCCTCTTCTGGGACTTGAAGGTTGGGTGGATCAACGCTCTGGGTAAGCACTGCTGTTATCTATTTGAAGACATGAGCTAATGGATCACAGGCATTGCCCTCACCCTCGTGGGCGGCGCGTGGTACGCGCGTGTCGAGATGGGCGGGGGGAAGGCGGGGGAGGGGGCGAAGATGGAGGAAGGGGAGGGGGAGAAGGAGGAGTCTACAAAGACTCCGTGAAGACTTCTTCCCCCGGCCGGGTCACATGGTGGGCACCCCATTGGGGGTGTGCCCACCTGGGAAACCATTCACCGGGCCGTCCCCTCTTCTTGCTGGATCCTCCGGTGTGGGGATTTGTACCATTGGCTAAGTAATCACTTGGCTATTTCTTTTGTTCTCTGCGGGCTTGCTCAATACCCCCGTCTGCGTTTCGCTATGATGAACAGATCGTTAGTACGATCTATGTCTAGCCACAATTAATGATGCTTTCAACCATGAGTTTCGATATGTGCATCCGAATTACCCGCTGAAACTCAGAAGCCTGCTTCAACGATTGACGCTTTGGGAGTATACCCATCTGGAAAGTTTGCTCGTTCGGCCAACCTTTTTCTTTTGCTAGGTCCTCCTATGTGAGAGGTTCTTACTAACGGCTAAGTCTTGACCTGAATATTTCCCCTTGTTCACTGCAAGCTTTTATGAAAAAGAGATACTCAGTGCGCGTTCATGTACTTGGAGGGACCACTATTACGGCCTCTATCTAGCTCAAAACAACCGTGCTTTTCGATATGCTTTCCGATATGCGCGCCCGAACTCCTCGCTAAATTGCCCCCAAATTCCCTGTGGAACATCTATAACAGGTATCTATATGTCCGTATCTACAAATCCTCCCTCCCCGGCCTACTGACCTCCCACTCCCTCCTCGCCATCGGCATTCCCAGCCAAAACGCCCATAGTCGACTTGCCTCAATCGCAAAAATCCTTCCAAGTTTCCCGGGGAGCTCAATCCAGCTTCTTAGTACATACAAATAGGTACGCCATACAAGAGTGAGCTCAGCCATGATGCTTTCCCAGACAGTTTCTTCTTCCGAGTCATCAGGATAGAGGTGAGGGATGTCCTCTTCGTCTTCGTCGTAGAGAGGGGTTTCTGACTTGTTATTTTCCGGTATAGGCAACGATTGTTTTGGAAGCGTCATTTCCTGAAGCCGGCCAAGAGCTGTCAGGCTGTTGGAAACGCGGTCTAGGGTATTTACTAGCGCTACGAGCTCTGTCCTGCGTAATGGAGGATTCTCCCCATTCTTCGTCTCATCGTACTCGAACAACACCTTGAGTGCTGTGCCATAACCGACGGTTTGGAGCTTCCCCCAAAGCCGGCACTTGTCGCAACCCACACAATCCATTAGGCTACTCACGTTCCTGAACCGGTTGCGGAAGTCCTCTTTCAGTTGCGTGTCGTGAGGATTCTGGAACATGGTGTTCTCGTCAAAGATACGGGGTTGCTTTGCCGCGGCGTCCGCAAGAGCAAGGACGGCGGTGCGAGTACTGGAATCCTGCATAGCGTCACCAGAGCAAAAAGTATAGTTTTTGAGGTAGGTGCGGAGTTTTGTGACGGCGCGGAGGAGAAGGGCGTAGTTGAAGTAGAGGTTTGAAATACGTTCTGGGTGGGTGGCTAGCCGATCCTGGTAGCATTGGAGATTGGGGCCCCAGGTCCCAGTAGTTTGATTGAGGTAGTCGTTACAGATGTGGGTGGTGATAGAGGCGTGCATGCCGCTTATGATGCGATAGAATACACGCTTTTCAAGGCATTCGTCGTCCAGGGAGAGATCCAAGGAAGGGGAGCCGGCTTGGATGACGGTGCGGAGGTCGTTGGCGGCTTGGAAGATGCCCAGGGGTTGTGGGTTGCCGGTAAGGGTAGTTGCGGAAATGTCTTTGGAGAAGCAGTTTTCTCGGTAGATGGAGTCCCAGACGTTGGCCCCTGCGTAGCCGGTGAAACGCTCAGGGTTCTCTACTAGACTGACATAGTCGCCTTTTGCGGTTGCGCTTTCGTCTTCTGGAACACAGTAATCCCGGTCATCACATTCATCGTCATATTCCACCACGCAGCTTTCTCCAACGTTGTCACCTAGTGTTCCCTGCAGCGGTCTTCGACTGCCTCGTTCTTGCTGCAACAACCGCCCCGGGTGTGCTGCTTTGGGTCCTTCTAATTTGCTAAGCTCTTTTGCTCTCCACACGAGAGGTATGTCTTTCTCATCTTCAAGCGTGTCGACCTTGCAAGCTATGTTGCCGCATGTCCCTGTTTCGTCGTCCCAGGCGCGGACCGGACATGTTTTGTCAAATAGGTTGAGACGGTAGTAGGCGAAGAAGTCGGTAGATTGGGTTATCGCTTTAAGGGAAGGTGAGAGGGCCTTGTTGAGCGAATCGAGAGCAGAGTAAGAGGCACATGCGTCGGAGACTATGGCTTTGGGGTCAATCTGGTCTATAGTGAGCCGATGAGCTTTCAGAAGACGGCAACAGAGCCTACAGCGCAAGTTTCTGAAGCAGTTGGTTTCCAATTTCCCGCTGGGTCACTTAAAGCGTGAGCAGGTCCTAGCAGGGCAAAGACTGCTAAGTAAAACCCCTTTGCGGCGGACCGCATGTTGCTAGCGGTCGGAGGCACTGAGGATGCAGACAAGTGATGCTATTTCAACAAGCCTTGCCAGTGTTGCTATGTTTCACGATCTCCTTCAAGGAATTCGGGGATTTTTATTGGAAAAGTTGGTTCAGTTGGTTCTATTGGTAAGCGGATGCAGCTTTGAAGGGTAAGGAAAGGAAGCGGGAAACAGGCTTTGACAGTCTGAACAAAGGGCGTTCAATTCTCCTAAATTGTTTCAAGAATGTGAAGGGATTGTGTACACAGCGAAAGGTATCATAAACAATCAAAGTGAAAGCACAGACTGCTGTAGCAATATCTGGCCTCTCCTACCTACTGCTATATCATCGTACCTTAGTGAACCGCGGAAACTCTATTATTAGCATCATTTTTGCGCTAATCGCGGCCGTACCTGTTACAGTAGGCCCGCAAAGCGCGTGAGTTAATTAATTATCAAAGTAGAATTAACGAGATTACTTATTTTTCTTGCTTTATGTTTCATGGAAGGCCCATCGCAATTGTAAATGAGAGACATTGTGTACAATGCCTCAAGACTCTGGTTGTAGGTTGACCCTTCGAACGCCATGACAACCACTGCCCGCCGTCTATCCTTGAACCATCAATCTCGACTGACATCGTTCAGGAGTCGATTTCATGATTAATGTCTTTTCTCCCGAGACTTCCGATACGCTTCCTTAATGAGCCGCCAGCTCTTCGAAGCGATGAACTACGACGCATATTGCCTTCCCATTCGCTATACTTCTGTCCGTCGCTTGTAGGTCGTGCTTCCGCGCCAGAAGTAATAGGACGGCGAGGGGCCATCTCGATACCGGAATCGCCGTCGGCAATACCACGGCGATGGTTTTTGTGCTCCTTCAGGGCTTTCTCTATTGAGTATGACGGCTCACCTTTGCCCTTTAGGTCATTGGGGTGGTATTGCTACCCAAAACATTAGTAAAAATTAATGTTCGGGATCAGTAATCCAACGTACCACGCCGGGCCAGCGCTTGTAGTTACCTCCATTCTCAATATTCATATCTGCGCCTTCTTCATACTCGTATTTGCGCCCCATCGAATCAGTCAATCCTATAGTCAGCATCAGTCAGTTTATCTGTTCTCGGCGCTCAAAGTGATGGAAACGCCTTACCTGGCGGAACGATCGCCACCCCATCCAATGGCCGATGTTTCTCAATGCTGTCTTGGATTTTCTCTTTGGGTGTAGCTTTTAGCGCCTCTTCATTTGAAGCTCTGACGGCCTCGACAGGACTGAATGTGGAAGAGGTGTTTCTGGCAAGTAAGGTCGCATCGTAAGGACCTTCGTGATGGTAAGCCCCTGGCCCAATATTGTCTAGGCTATCGATGACATCCGGGCCCACGTGATTCTTCTTGCGGAGGTGTGGGGCGCGGTTCGCGAGCTTGGTGTCTCGCTTGATCATCTCAAGAGGTCGGTACGATGGATCACCATTGAAGCGAGATGAGGGAGAGCCATTTCTGCGTTGACCTCGAGTAGAACCACCGGTGGAAGTTGGGATTTGGGTAGATAATTGGCTTAGCCGATTAGAGACGCCGGAATCACCACTGAAGGCAGAGTATGCTTCTTGGCGGCGACTGGGAGGTTTGTCCCGGCGGGAACTGGCCGCATTGGACGGCGAGGGATATCCATTTTGTCTGTTCGTAATTGTGTTTCGGACGTGCATAGAAGACCTTTGTGTCTCACCAGACGAACTTGCTGTAGGCTGATGGCTGGGTAGAGGGTCGAATGTGGAACTATAGTGGGTTCCCGGGCCGGTTTCTTGGCTTGGCTCTGGAGCATTGAGTGGGTCGAGCAGGTACTTTGAAGCCTGATCAAGGTATCAACTGTGAGGGAGTCTTGTCTAACGAGTGATGTTATCGTCATACCCATTGCTTATCGTGCGCTGTCATGGTCTGGATACCAAGTATTATCTAAAGACTGATGCACCTTAGGAATTTGTCAGCAGCTATAGGAACTAACTATGCTGTGTAGGTAGGTTAGGTGTGAATGAGAATATGTTCGCTAAGGCTAGAGGAAGAAGTAATAGAGATAAGTTATATACACGAACTCGTATCAAGAAACCAAAGCCACGCGGCCGCAACGCAAACGTCACCTGTGCCGCTTACCGATCTAAACCTTAAAAGTGGGGCCTTGCAAGCTATACGTACACTAAGGTAGTACCACAAGACCACTCTATCTCTCGCCAGTCATCATTATCCGGCTTACTGATGGCACTGGTTGACTATCCTGACTCGGACGACTCGAATGAAACACAAGGGAGGGCACATCCAGAGACTACAGGGAACGCTGGTGACAGCGATTCATTGAAGAGCAAGGGCGCCAGTGATCCGAACCCTGGTCTACCGCCATTGCCAAAAACCTTCCGTGATCTCTATACTTCAACATCAAGAACCAGCAACAACGACGACCCAAGCTTACATGACGGGCGCCTGCGAGCTGCCCCACATGTTGAAGGGCAATGGCCGACCCATGTGTATATAGAGTGTGAGTCTCATGTTTGGCTTCCAGGCTTCGCTACTGGTCGAGATAGCTGATGGATAGGAGGGCATCCTTCAAAAGAAGAGTCAAGCCGTCTACATAGCTTGCTAGCCAGCATCAACCATCCACAACCTTCAGCGGTTCGTTTTCATAGTTTGTTGATTAGTGAACTTGGTGCAGAGTTGCCCCTTCACATAAGTCTTTCACGGCCGATTGTACTTCTCGCTCACGAACGTCAACCTTTTATTGATGCTCTGACTCTTGCGATCAGCAAGTCTGGTATACGTCCGTATGTTGATTTCCAGGTCTGCAAATAGTTTTGTTCTGACAGAATATGACCAGACTCGAGATACCCGCCAGGGGTCTCGGTTGGGTCGCTAACTATGAGAACACTCGGTGGTTCTTGGTAATGCAGGTTCAAAAGCCTCCTGGAAACGAACTGAACAAGCTTCTCCGAGTCTCCAATGAGACTGCAAAGGCCTTCAAACAGCCACCGCTCTATACCGAACAACTCCCACCTGGGATGGATGATGGTTCCCGAAAGTTGAGCCAACGGAGCGTCACCGGGAAGACAGCGCGGGAGAAAGGTTCGTCTACTGGATCGCACTCCCAGAAAGGGCTATCAAGCGACAAAGATCTGGATATGTCCCCTAACTTCCATATTAGCATCGGATGGATGCTCAAAGCCCCATCTCAAGACATGGTTCTGACGCTCAACAGTGTATCCGTAGAACAGTCAGCGGGATTTCAAGTCTCTGTAGATACTGTAAAGGTCAAAATTGGGAACGGCGTCATTGTCGTGCCTCTTTCGTCAAAGAAAAAACTATCAGGTGGAATCATCGACACGTAGGCCGATGATGCGTAGAGAATGGAGTCGAATTTTTTCGATGAACATAGAAAGTAGATTAGCATAGAAGATGAAAACTGTAGCCTTTGCGATAGCACATCATGTTCCACGAAGGTACAATCAGATAATCTGAAAGGCCTTCGGTATACTCGTAGAATCATTTGTCGTCAGCAGCGAGAGGCATGTAAGACAGGCCTTGATAAATCTATGCAACTCTCAGAGCTACATTTATATACTGTCACACTGTATGGTCTGACTCTATATCACTTTGAGCTAAGTAAGATCAATTAGTAATTAATTGAGTGTGTTTTGCATAAGTCGAAGTCGAGGAGAGGTGGGAAAAAGGGGTGGAGTCTCTCGCGACAAACTCTCACTTATTATTTTCTTGCCCCTGGCGCGTCTGCGGGCTCGGTTAACTAACGGCCATGTTTGTTCCCCTGCCCCTACAAGTATTCCGTACAGCGATTAGTGCTACCGATTTCTCCGTGGAAGTCTGTAACGTGCCGAGAAGCTGGTCTGCAACGAAGGAGATGGCTTGAATTGCTTCATATTCGTTGAACGCCCCTTCTCCCCCTGTACAAAGACTTGGCAAATACCAAGAACCCGTCAGAAATAGGCAGTATGAAGAAAAGTATGATAGCTCAAGCATCCCATGGATCCGGACCCCCAAGCGATTCTTTGCTACCTACCGTAACAGACGCTAATCTCAGAGTACTGGCAGGTACGGCTGCGCATGAGTGTGTCTCAGAAGAGGCACTTGTGCATCTCAAGTCCTACAAGTACTCGAGCGTGGATAAATCTCTCATTTCGAAATATATCTTGCGGCATTACGTACCTTCAACACTTCCCTTTCGATCTAGACTTAGGCACTGATTACCCAAAACACACAGTGGAATGCTGCCGTCGAGCTATTACCATTATGGCTGGCGCCCAATATGGTGACACTTCTGGGATTCTTTTTTATTCTAGCCAACGTTATATGCCTCGAGATATTCATGCCAGATTTAATAGGGCCGGTAGGATAGCTCATTTCTTAAGTCGTTCTGCGGCGGATTCTTACTCTGGGTACTAAACGGCGCCCTAGGGTCCGCCATGGTTGTACTATAGCTTTGCTTTCGGGTTGTGGATGTGAGAAGATGGGGAAATCGGGCTCTGCGACATTGGAGCTGACTTGATCTGCGGAGACAGGTACTCGACTATGGACAATATTGATGGCAAGCAAGCACGAAGAACAGGACAATCAAGTGGGCTAGGAGAGCTTTTTGAGTACGGCCCCTCCAGCTACATGACCGACGGATCCAGCGTTAACAATGTCGTAGCCATGGAATCGACTCTTTGAATTGTACACTGGCAAGCTTGTGTGAGACGGCTGTGATGGGCCTAGGGCCTTCTCGGAAGGGTGTCTTCACCGCTCTAATACCATGTCTACCTATGTTCTTCTCAACCTGGGAGACCTATCACACACACACCCTGTATCTCGGATACTTCAACGGACCCACAGGTAGTTCTGCACGTTCTCATTTCTTGTACGTACGCTGACATTATAACGGCAGAGGGGTTAATTCTAGCATGCACGTTAATGATACTATCTGGCTACTATGGACCTCACATCTGGACTCGACCCATTACCGATCTTGTCGACCAGCCCGAAATTTTTGGCTCATCCTCTCTTATAGATCTATGGATCCCAATTCTACTGTTTTCGTTCTTTGTCGCCCACCTTCCGGCATGTGTATACAATGTTGTGAAGGCTCGTCGGGCACATGGTCTCCCTGTTGCTCCAGTGTTCCTGGAGTGGACACCTATGGCTGTCTATACCGGAGCCATCGGTGCATGGCTCTACTCGCCATACTCGACCCTCATGCGCGACAATAGACTAGTGCTTTTCTGTGTGACGATGTCATTTGTCTTTGGGCGTATGACAACCAAGATCATACTTGCTCATCTGACACGGCAGCCGTTTCCTTACTGGACCGTCATGCTAGTACCTCTAATAGGAGGTGCTGTCCTAGGTAATTTACCAAGAATAGGCCTACCAGCCGTAAGCGCGCACGTCGAGCTATGGTATCTGAGGGCGTACTTAGCCTTTGCCCTGATCGTATACTTTCGTTGGGCGCTCCTAGTGATCAATAGCATCTGCACCTACCTGGGCATAAACTGCCTGACGATAACCAGCCAAGCTGCTCCCAACCAGAGCACGGTAAATGGGAAAGTCGGTGCCGGTGCCAGTGCACCAGCAGTGGAAAAGCAGGCCTCGGTTGGGGGATTCTCTCGGAAAGGGGATTGAAAGGCCATGGCAGGAACGTTGGCTTCATGAGTATATGGTGAGCTACGCAAATCGTGCTGTTGATCGAGTGATTCCTTGCATAGTTGCATCTGTTTGGGAAGGGCTGTTGTCTGCTTTACAGGTTGGGCAGCATAGCCGCACTTGCAGTGGAGGGATTTAGAGGTGACATAAGATGGGAAACTCGATTCATATTCAAAGATCAGTAGGTAACCACCTAAGTAAACGTAGGATAACGTAACGCCGTGGTGTTACCATCATAATCTTGCTTCGTCACAACCATGCCTGTTTTGTAATATGGAAGGGAGGTTGCCGTCTTTGATAAATTACCTCCAAGACTTTTCCATCCCTCCTTCGACCCACGATCGTAACGACACTGTCAAGCCCGTTATTCCTGACTTCCAGCATGTTGATCAATTTGACTATCAGGCAAAACGTACATCGTTGAGCCCAATGAACGGGATGCAGCAATGCTCCTTCACCGTGCAATTGCATCAGTCAAACAAACAACACGAACTTGAGTGGCACTCTATATTAGCTTAATGTACATGGAGGCCTCAGGCTAAAGAAATAAACGCTACACAACAACAGAAGTCCTTTTGTGGACCCAACGCTATCAAGAGAAAGTATACATCAATTTCCAACAATTAGGCAAAAAATGGCTCATCACTTCTTTCCTCCAAGACCTGGGATGCCTAGCGATTTGGTGATACTGCCAAGTAGCTTGTCGATACCTAAGCCACCAAGTAGCCCATTGACGAGACCACCCAGACCCAGACCACCAAGCAGCTTTCCAACAAGCCCGAGGACACCGCTTAGTAGCAGACCGACGGCGGCAAGGATCTGGAAGAGCGGCTCGGTCAAGAGACCCCACAAGGGGCTGAGCTCCTTCTTGGCATGTGGCATGTCGCTGATCTTCTTCTTTGCGTTTTCGATTGTAGTAACGACGGTCGCTGTCAAAGTCTTTAGTGACTCGGCAACGGCATACTCTTCCTTGGTAGCTTCTCCACTTGCAGCGCGTGCCTTGGCATTTGCAGCAACGTGTCCATCTGGGTCAAGACCTCGGATGGCGCCATTGCACTCCTGCAGAATGCGGCTACCTTCCTCGATCATAGGCCTTACGTCTTGAACAAGCTGCTCTTCGTCAAGCTCCTCCTTTGGTGTTCGGTCTGCACGTTCGACACGCTGTTGTCTTGTTAGCATAATAGGAGTTTGAAACTGAACTGCATATGCTTACCTCAGTGATGTTCTTGCAGAGCGGTTCCATTTTGTCTAGGGTTTGTTGCAGGATGTAGTTCATCTTCTTTGCAACCTCCCTATCTTCCTCTTGTTTCTTCATCTCTGCAAGCTCCTCTTCCGTTGGGCCCTCTTCCTCTTCCTCTGGCTCCGGAATATTTTCGATCAATGTACATTCACCGACTTTGTTGCCATCGTTATCAACGACATATCCGTTATCATCGACCTCCATACCGATGAGAGATGGAATATGACCGTCAGTGACTCTGCCTAGCAGTTCACCATTTTCATCGCGAACTTCACCATCCTTATTGACCTTGTGACCTGACATCGGGTTGATGTGTCTCTCCTTTTCTGGTTCTGTGTATCGCTCCGCCTTGCCGATAGGGTTGCCAGATGTGTCAAGGATGTCACCATCCTCGTCGACTTTACGACCAAGGAGTTTCTCGGGATCACCCTCGATAACTTTACCGACGACTTGAGCATTTGAATCTGTAACCAAGCCGTCCTTGGCGACGACGAGATTTTCAAAGCCTGCGAATACTCCTTCTGGTTTCTGAGGTACACCTCCTGGGATGAGTTCTGCCCTGCCAACGACCTTTCCGTTGCTGCCCCAGATTTGGCCTTGTCCGTCAACCATCTTTCCAGCTAATGCTTTAGGGTCTCCTTCCGCAACACGGCCAAATATTGTGCCATGTTCATCGACGACATTTCCAACCTTATTGACGGTCTTGCCTTCGAGTGTTGACAAGTCGACAGCCTCCTCTTCGGGCTCCTCGTATGGCTCAGCATGACCCTTGACGTTACCATACTTATCGATGATGTCTCCGTCCTCGTCAACTGCGCGGCCGACCAATCTCTTAGCATCGCCTTCGACAACCTGTCCCACAACATTCCCATCTTCGTCCTCCACCATACCATCTTTCACTACAACACAGCTCTCCAGCCCTGCGAAAGGACCTTCCGGTTTAGCTTCGCGCTCATTTTCCGGGATAAGCTCGCAACGTCCAACGACCTTGCCAGAGTCATTCCAGATTTGGCCTTCCTCGTCACACTGTCTGCCAGCAAGCTCCTTGGCGTTGCCTTCGACGAGTCGGGCAATAGGCACTCCCTGGTTGCCAATGACATTGCCTTGCTTGTTCAATGTCAACCCCTTCAAGATGGATAGATCTGGCTTTTCTTCTTCGGGCTCCTCGTATGGCTCAGCATGACCCTTGACGTTACCGTGCTTGTCGACGATGTCTCCGTCCTCGTCGACTGCGCGGCCGACCAATCTCTTGGGATCGCCTTCGACAACCTGCCCCACAACATTCCCATCTTCGTCCTCCACCATACCCTCTTTCACTACAACACAGCCCTCCAGCCCTGCGAAAGGACCCTCCGGTTTAGCTTCGCGCTCATTTTCCGGGATAAGCTCGCAACGTCCAACGACCTTGCCAGAGTCATTCCAGATTTGGCCTTCCTCATCACACTGTCTGCCAGCAAGCTCCTTGGCGTTGCCCTCGACGAGTCGGGCGATAGGCACTCCCTCGTTGCCAATGACATTGCCTTGCTTGTTCAAGGTCAATCCCTTCAAGACGGATAGATCTGGTTTTTCTTCTTCGGGTTCTTCGGGCTCTTCGTAGCGTTCGGCATGTCCGATGACGTTACCGCGTTTATCAAGAACGTCTCCATCTTCGTCCACAGTACGGCCGACCAATTTCTTGGGGTCACCTTCTGTGAGTACACCAACCTTGTTCTCGTTAACGTCTTCGACGAAACCATCTTTGACAACAATGAGACCCTCCAGGCCTGCGAAGGGCGAGTCATCTTCATCGTCTTCCTGGGGAAGTGTTTGCGCTTTGCCAATGACGTGTCCCTTGCCGTCCCAGAACTGGCCTTCAGCATCGCACTCTGTCCCGCTTTTGGCCAGCTTCTTGGCGTCACCTTCGATAAGCTCACCAACAGGCTTACCATCGTCAGTGACAATCTTGCCAGATTTGTTGCACTTCAAGCCTTCCAATATTGACAAAGGTGGTAGGCCTGGCTCTTCCTCTTCTGGCTCATCAGAAACGAGCTCGACTTTGCCGATAACATTACCTTCACCGTCCACGATTTCACCCTTTGCGTTGATCTTCTTCCCGGCCACATCAGAAAGTTCGCCCTCGGAAAGTTTGGCAACGACGTCACCATCCTCATTAATGACATCACCCTTCTTGTTGACTTTGAGGCCTTCTAAGCTGGACATATCGGGGCCGGCTTCCTTGGCAGCCTCGGCTGCCTCTTCGGCTGCTTTGCCGATAAGTTCGAGTTTGCCAATGACATTGCCTTCACTGTCGAGGATTTCTCCCTTTGCATTACTCTTCTTGCCGATGCAGTTTGCAAGCTCACCCTCGGAAAGCTTGGCAACGGGGTCACCGTCCTCGTTGACGACCTCACCCTTCTTATTCACCTTAAGACCATCCAAAATGGACAAATCTGGTAGGGCGGTCTCAGGCACACCATCGACACCCTCCTCAGCGCCTTCGCCAGCCTCTTCGCCAGCCTCTTCACCAGCTTGGGGGATCATCTCAACTCTGCCTATGACGTTGCCGTTTTTGTCAAGGACCTCTCCCTGGGCGTTGAGCTTCTTGCCAGCGACATCAGCAAGTTCACCCTCTGTCAGCCTCGCGATCGGCTCCCCATCCTCATTCAGTACCTCACCTTTTTTGTTGACCTTGAGACCTTCCAGTTCTGAGAGATCGGGTAGCTCATCTTCTGGGGTAGCGTCGTCGGCGGTTTCTTGTGCTTCCTCGAGTAATTCTGGGTGAAGGGCCTTCATGGCTTCGTCGGCGGCTTCTCCAGGAACAACCTCGACTTTACCGACGACCTCGCCTTTCTTATTAAGGATCTCGCCGTTTTCGTTGGGAATCTTGCCTACGCATTGCTTCAAATCAGAGTCCTCAGTGAGCTTCCCAATTTGTTCACCATCTTCGTCGAGAATGCTACCCTTCTTGTTGATCTTCTTTCCCTGGAGAATTGAGAGATCTGGCTGAAGTCCGCGGGCACTTTCGACCAATTTATCGGCAGCCTCACCGGGGACAATTTCTGCTTTGCCGATGACATTACCTTCGTCATCAAGTACCTCGCCCTTGTCGTTGATCTTCTGGCCGACGAGATCTTCCGTGTCACCCTCAACAATTTTGCCCAGCGGGGTGCCATCTTCGCCCATAATCTCTCCACCTTCACCAACTTCGAGACCTTCGAGAGCGTCAACGTCTGGAAGTTGGTCTTTCGCGTCGTCCACTGCATTATCGGCATCGCCAGGAATGACCTCAGCCCTTCCTACAACATCACCATCTTCGTCGACTATCTCTCCCTTCTCGTTCAGCTTCAAGCCCTTCAAGTCCTTCGGGTCACCCTCCACTAGTTTGCCTAACGGTGTACCATCGGCGCCCATAATGTTGCCATCTTCACCAACCTCTAGGCCATCGAGAACACCGACATCTGGAATCTCATCATCAGCTTGATCAGCGAGTTGCTGTGCTCTCTCGGGTAGGACACTAGCTCGGCCGATGACATCGCCGTCTTCGTCAAGAATTTCACCATCATCGCCGATAGTCTTACCGGCGAGATCCTCCGGAGAGCCTTCGTCTAACTGTCCTATTGGCTCACCGTCTTTATCCAGAATCTGTCCGTCTTCACCAACCTCGAGGTCCTTGAGTACTGAAAGGTCGACGGGGGCCTTGTCCGCAGCGTCTTCGGCAGTGTCCTTGGCACCGTCAACAGCTTCATCAGCCTCGTTGACCGGCTCTGGAGCGGCATCTTCTAGATCTCCACCAGCTTCGTCAGCTGCATCTTCAACACCTTCTTTGGCGTCACCAGCTGCATCTTCAGTATCTTCTTGAACTTCACCAGCTGCATCTTCAGCACCTTCCTTAGCTTCGCCAGCAGTATCTTGTGCTTCGTCGGCTGTGTCATCAGCAGCACCTTTGACATCGCCACCAGTGGCTTTGCCAGCGGCGGTTTTCGCGCCGCCTGCCTTGGCTGCAACACCGTCTACTGCATCTTCGGCTGTACCTTTGGCGCCGTCAGCGGTCTCTGCCGCGTCGTCGGTGTCTGGAACTTCGGTATCTTCGCCTGCATCTTCGGCAGTTTCTTGCGCGCCGGCGCCGGTATCTTGGGCGTCGTCGTCACCTTCGTTATCAGCTTGGGACGCGGTGCTCTCATCTTCAGCACCAGTTTCGTTGCCCGCCTGGCTAACCTTGCCTACAGGGGTATCATCGGCGTCTTCGGTATCGGCTTCCTCAGCAGGATCGTTGTCTTTAAGACCAATCTTTTTGCCCGTATCTTCGGAAGTGTCTTCGGCTTTTTCTTTAGTCTCTTCTGCGGTATCGGGAGCCTTGGGAGCGGACTCTTTGGCCTTATCGGTTGCTCCCTCAGCCTCCTTTGGTCTGGGCGGTAGCTTTGGAGACGAAGTCGATTTAGGGGCGGAAGATTTCGCCTTGTCTGTTGCGCCCTTGGTAGATGATTTAGGGGTATTAGTGGCCGATTTGGCGGTGTTTTTAGGTGTATCGGCAGCACTTGTTGATTGGCCAAGTTTTGACGTTGCACTTGACGCAGGGTTTTTACCTGGCTTTGTGGGTGTTTTGGGGGCGTTGGGCGCTCCCTTACCAGCCGCGGGTGAAGGAGCCATGCTTTTAGATGTGCGAGCGGTTTGTGGAGAGGGAGTGTCGGAATTGGATTTCTCGCTTTGACTGGGAGTCTTTGGGGGTGGTGATTGCGGACTCGGATTCGAACTTCCGGGTAGAGAGTCTCTATTTGGGGTAGGAGGAAAGGAATAATACGCGTAAGAAGCAGAAGAACGAGGGTTCTCGCTTGTCATATACAAAGAGCAGATTGAGCAAAACTGGTGGGGTGGAGTTTTGTTCGTGTGGGTTTAAATTCAAAATATAAGGGGGGTGGCTGGGACTAACTAACTATAATATAGCTGCCATTACACAGGAGACAGGAAGGCCTTGCGAATACTACGTCACTTGCAGCAACAACTTGGATGCGCGACAGAAGGCTGCTGTGGCTGTCTAAACAGGAAAAGGGCGGGGGCTGGAGCTCTTTGCGCGTTTAGATTGGACATTGCGTCAGTGACTCCGAAGCAAAAGGGGGGGGGGGCTCTTAGACTACCCGGCAGCCAATGAGAGGATGGCGCAGAGTGGCTGGAGCCGTTTGGGGGGTTTCGAAACACTGGAGCAACGTTGACTACGTAGCTACTCGTCCTCCAGGGAGTTAAACTCTAGCGTACGGGAGCAAAGCGCTGTATTCTTCACGCCGCTCCAACGATTTATTATGACAGCTCTGGACTTAATTACTTGCGAATAAGCGTAAAAGGTGGAGAAAGCTTCGTAAAATTTGAAGTAAGCTTCATCTTAAGTAAAGAATCATCTTGATCGATTGATTGATTAATTGTGATGTAAAAGCGTTGAGTAAGATACTGTCTCCAGAGCTGCCATAGTACCTAAATGGTTAGAGCGGCGTGGAGAAACTAACGTATTGCTCCCGCACGCTATGTATTAACCCCCTGGTAGACCAAGTATGATGATGCAGGCGTGCATATGGAGGTAAGCCTAGATGGCTTCTCGACGACCTATCAGACCAGTCGAAGAAGTCCAGGGGTTCCGGACTCTAAAACCCTTCTGGGGTTTTCAACAAAGAGCAAGATCAAACGGTTACATCCAGAGCCATCACCGAAGATGGGTAAACGTGTCACTGTCGTTCTGACTATACAGTATATCTGGAAATAACAGCAGATCGTTTTCATGGCCCTGATTAATATATCAATCGACAAAGAAACGCTCAAATCCCGAGCAGTCAAGTGGGACTACTGTACTACTAGTACGGAATAAGTACTTCGGCTAACCGGAAAATTAGCTACTTGGGCCGGTAAAAAACCTGCTTTTGGGGGCTTTCGGCCACTACCCGACAGGACACACAGGAGGCCTCGAACGTCGGCCTTTTTTTACAGTTACTCCGTACTGTTGTACCTCCCGCACGGAGTACGTAGTAAGTTACTTTACTACGAAGCATACGGTACGGTACTCAGGACGGTTTTTTAATATTTCGCTCAAATTAAGCGATACATGGGTTAGTTGCTGCATATAAACTGCCCTGAGTAACGCGTACCGTATTTCGTTTTTTCTCTCACTGCTACTCGTATGAGATAGAAACAAGTCCTTCTTTCCGAGCTTAGCCTTGACGAAAAGTCGAGGCGTATGGCACCATGCAAAAGTCAGAGTATCTGGAAGAAGCCGGAGCTGTATGTTACGCAACGAGGCGGCATGGATTCCTTCCACGAGCTTGCCCAGATTCGCAGCTTCAGAGAATTAATATGAAGTGTTTAAATGCTAATGTGTTCTTCAAGGCATGAGACTGTCGAAGGTACTTATGAATTTAGTAAAGTGATACTGTTCGACTTTATCGGCAGAAGTCTTGAGGAAATTCTTCGAACAAATTCCTATGTATTAAAGAAGAAAGACTCTATCTCATTCACTTATTTCATTATCGACTTGATTTGCATTGCTACCTTTTCGTCGAACGCAGACTGAACGTCAATATCAGTAACTAATAGAGTGATCACCAGACAAGTCTTCCTTTCTTATCTCATCACTCTAGATGAACTCTCCTCATATGAAGTTCTACACATCGAACTATAGACATATCGAACTGTAGCGAGACAACAGCGAAGCGCCGGGGTTCATCTCGCAGTGAGGAAGTGAAGAAAGTTCACTGAATAATATACAGAGTCAGAAGTCGATTAAGTGCGCGATCTTGACCGCACGAGCCATGAAAGAAAATCGAGAGAGATTATCTTGTTCAGATACCACGAAGCTCTTAATGCCTATACTTTTCCGAAACGCATTCATGTCTGCCTGTGAACTCGCATCCAACACTACTAGAAACTTTGCTTGATACAGTATCTGTGCTAGAAAAACAGCGGCAACTTTTGGAAACCTGCGGACGTGGCAAGCTCCAAAGAGCTCTTCTTGCCGCTGTGGATACCCAGGTCTCAGGCCTGTACAAGGCTGGTTCCTTCGAGCTCGAATTGTTCTATAGACTAGAAGATCAAAGGGAACTAACGGAACACGTTCATGCTGGATGCTATCATCATCCAAATATGCCGGGAATGTACCAGATTTACGGTGGCGCAGCGCTTTGGGTGACTCGACGGGTTTTCAACCGTGTGGAGATGACATAAAAAAATATCTCCATTGTTTTGGTTGGAACAAGCCAAGCACCCAAAACTTCTGGGTGTTCCTGGGAGGCTCAAAACTATGTCCTAATGAAGAACGACAATGCTTCTCATGCTCAATCTGTCCGAGAACTTTAATGATCTCGTCTTACAAGTATTCTCACCAAGCACCCTCCGAATATGGCTATCTGAAGGGATGAAGAAGATGGCCAATCTCAACAAAGCGTCGCCTCTCACCCTTCAATATCCGCTTCCAAGTGGAGGGAAGTGTTCGCTGATGGCAGAGGTCTTGATTACCCATGTAAATAAGTGGGAATAATATATGTATAAAAACGATTGGTGACAAAACTATAAAGACCGCTCGATTCTCTATTTCATATATTTTGGAGTATGTTCTCAAAACCGATTGGCATGGAGTTCTTATAGACAGCATAGGAAGAGGGTTAGATACGGCCAAAACTGGGAGAAGCATATGCCTCATAATCTACAAAAGATTCCCCATTATATAGTCATACCTACGTAGGGCATCCTACGACTTGTCTAAAAAAACTCCATAAGAACTCCATAAGTACTCCATAAGGCCAGGCTTTTGCTCAAAAGACGTAAAAAAACGTAAAGACCAAAAATGATTGACCATGCCAGGGGTCGCATTTGGAACTGTTCACATCTGTTAAGTTGGTCTTATGATGGTAGAAATTGGGATTGCACACTCTCTTGATTCGTAGTCAAGCGCCTTGCCATTCTACGAGACGTTAGAGAGAGTCTTCCGCAGCTCGAACAGTCCACCGGACGTACAGAGGTCATCGAGATCGTCGGCAATTGAGAGGTCTTACATTAGATACTTCGACAAGATGGATCGAAGTATGAGCAGCACCAAATATCAAATTGCGGCAACACAGCTGACTCGGGTTTCATTGACCACCCCATCAAAGAACCCCAGTACAGAGAGCTCACCACCCCTCGACCTCGCTCCTCCAACATCCAGCAGATTGACAGTCCTACCTTAGCACGCGCGACCTCCGAGCCTCACCAAAAATGGCGTCAAGCCGCCAAGATAGTCAGTCGCGCAGCAGACGACGATGAAGACGGTTCGTTGACTTCATTCACATCTATGAGCGATGAGACGTCCAAGGCGCAGAAGGAGACTCGTCGGCGCAAGCGCTGGGAAGAGAAACAAGAGCGGATCAAGTCAGCGAAGATGATGAATCTTCAGTACTTTCTTGAGATGATTGATGTCAAGATATGGTAATTGAATTGCTCGACCTATACCAGTCTTATAGACTTTGTTCATTCTCGAAGCAGGTAGCAACCTACGCAAATACCATGCCGAATGGAAGAATAGTAATACCCGCGAGAATTTCTTCTACTGGCTGAATTACGACGGCGGTCGAGACATAACCTTGAAGAGTTGTCCAAGAGAACGCTTGAATAAGAAGCAGGTCCGATATCTCAATCGAGAAGAGAGAATGAACTATTTAGTCATGATGAATGAAGAAGGCAGGTTATGCTGGAAAAAGAACGGACTGCGGGTCGATACAACTGCGGAATGGAGAGACTCGATAAACGGCATTGTTCCCATGGGAGACAAGACGTCTGCATTCTCATCATTTGCGGGCGAAGCGACAGATTCAGCGCGGCCAGATCATTCATCGAGTGAGGGAAGCAGCAACGAAAGTTCGGATGAGAACGATAGAAAAGCGAGCGATGCAGGCTCTGCCAACGAAGACTTGAAAGGAGCACGGCGCTTTAAAAGATCAAAGCAGATTGCGTCTGCGACGATGTTTGAGCATCTCCTCAAGAAGCCGGCCAAGAAGCAGAGCAAATGGATCTTCGTAAGCGTTAACATACATACTCTAAGAAAAGTTCCGTCACCATAGGCTAATGAAATCCTTAGGAACATGATAGGTTGCCGACACATTGAACAATTTATACGTTGGCATGAAGCAACGCGGCGCCTTTCAACACTCCTCTTTCCTCCATGGCTCTCGCATCTCTGCCGCCGGGCTTATCAAGATCAAAGCTGGTCAGATCCGTAGTATGTACATGTCCTCAGACTATATTCCATTGTCTACTGTTCCTTTCAATACCCAGTCACAATATCATCCACCCACCCGCCACCATCCCCCTTCAACAAGTGAATCCACATCCTAACCCCCACAGGCATCCAACCCACCAGCGGCCACTACCGCCCCCCCGCCTCCAACTTCCGCGCCTTCATCCGCAGCCTCAAATCCCGCGGTGTCGACCTCTCCCACATCAACGTCCCCAAATCCTACGCCATCCTTTACGGCGTTGAGGGCTACGGCCGCATGAAGCAGAAGAGTAAAGTGATGCAGGGGCTGCACAGGACTGTGCATCGGGGGGAGAAGAGCGAGAGCGCGGGGAAGGAGCGGGACGGGGTGGGGAAAGGGGAGGGGCTTGGGGAGAAGATGGGGAGGGTTTTTGTTTTGGAGAAGGGGAGGGGGGAGGAAAGGGGATGAACCTTGCAAAGTAGAGAGGAGTCGTTGTCTTGCAAAATGGTTGGAAGTGGTACAGCCTCCAGGCGAAGCGAGAAGGAAGAAGGGGGGGAACCTTGGCGACGGTGCAATGCGCAGAGATGGGGGTACTTTACTTATCTTGCAAGACGCTTGGTAGTGAAGGAGCATCTAGGGCTTGTACAGACAATCAGAAACCCCAGTACTCCCATCTACATGCCGAACCACCCAACTAGGAACCCCACACACATACCTACAGCTCCAACATCTCCCCCCCCCGGGCATCTCCACTAAAACACCACCCCTCCCCTCCCCCCGGCCCCCGCCCCCCTAATCACCGCCCAACCGCCCTCCGCCTCTCCTCCACCACCCGCCTGCACTCCCCCACCCCCGCCTCATTCACCCTCTCCAGCTCCTTCTCAGCCTTAAACATCTCATCCGGCCCCACCACCTTGGCCAACCCCATCGCCCTCAGCTTCTTCTTCTGCGCGCCCCTCGCCTCCCTCAGCGCCGCCAGCGCCGCCTCCCCGCGGCTCGCAGCTTCCTTCTGGGCCTCGGCGCGCGACTCGGCCGTCGTGGGGGGGATGGGGAGGTGGAGCTCGAGGAGGGGCGCGGAGGAGGGCGGGGTGGAGGGCGTGATGGAGAGGGCGGCGGTGAGGGCTGTGGTGACGGGTTTGAGGTGCTTTGTAACGTGTGTTAGCTGGGATCGCCGTTTTATTTTGACAGTAAAAGGAAACAATTCCCCCGCTCTGGGAATGGGAATGGAAATGGAAAGAAAGGAGCCGGTAATAAACAAAAAATTAAATAAAAACCCTACCTCACCCTCCCCAACCATAACAACCATCACCCTTCCCCGCTGCACCACCTGCGCCACCTCCCCCACCCGCACCACCTCCCCCCGGGCCCCGGGGCCGAGCTTCATGCGCACGTCCTCGATCTTCTCGGCGTCGAGCCCGCCCGCGCGGATCCTGCTCAGGTCGTGTTTGAGGCCGTCGAGGGTGCGCTTGACGTCGGCTTCGAAGACGGAGAAGTCGAGAGGGTCGCTTTTGGCGGTGTTGGGCGTGGCGGCGGCGGCGGTGGCGCGTTTGGGGGCTTGTTTGCTGCTGCTGCTGTTGCTGTTGCTGGATTTTTTGGGGAGGGGGGGGGTGGTTGTGAAGGCGCGGCGGGGGTTAGGGGGGTGGGGAGAGCGGAGGACGGAGACGGTTTGGCATGTTGAGCAGGTCCATGGGTAGGTTCTGTGGCGGGTCAATTGAGATGGAGTTCGTACGATGCCGCTAGCAAATGCGGATGGCAGCTTTGGAGGCATTGTTTATGCGTTTTTGACGTGTACAGCAGATGTGGATTGGGAAAAGAGCCTCCAGAAGCTTGCAGGGATCAAGTATGCTAGTGCCTAGGGCTACTACATATTCTCGCTTGAGCTCCTGAAATGGACTGATGGGCGGGTTTCAAAAAGGGGCTTGTCTCAATTTATCACTGCCATAGAAGGCATGGCTCTATGTTCGCGTTCAATCTATTCGACCTAACACCGTCCTCGAACATGCGAATAAATTGTCTCAACAGACGATCCCAGGCTCACAAATGATACAAATAGCGCATGTAAGAACATACGAGTTCCGCCAACCTTGCCAACACGAACTTTTTGAGTACACTCTTAAACGACTCGCTGGGACAGGTCATAGAAATCGTCACCAAAGTCGGCTCGTCTAGATCAGGACGCTTTTAACGCGTGGACATAGCCTTGGTCACAAGTCGCTTCAACGCTAATTCCTTCTTCTTCAGGTCGTCTGAGGCGGAGTCCTCGACCTCCAACTGGGCCATGGCGTCGCTGAGAGCGGTCTCAATCTTCTCCTTCGTTCCACGCTTGAGCTTGAGCGACATGGTTGGATCTGAAACAATCTCCTCAACACGTGAGATGTAGGATTCCAATTGTTGCCTAGCTTCAAACTTCTTGCTGAAAGCGTCATCGCTGTTCTTAAATTTGGCCGCGTCTGTAGCAATTAGTATACTCCTATGGATTTACATGGTAGAACGCATACCTTCAATCATAGTCTCGATCTCCGTCGACGACAGCTTGCCAACGGAATTTGAGATGGTGATATTTGCACTCCGGCCAGAGGTCTTCTCGGTAGCAGTGACCTTAAGAATACCGTTGACGTCGACTTCGAAGACGACTTCAAGGACAGCGTCACCAGCCTTCATGGGGGGGATGGGTGCTAGAGTGAACTCTCCCAATGAAGTATTGTCTTCGCAGTTGACACGCTCGCCCTGGAAAACTGGAAATTGCACGGTCTGTTGGTTATCTGCAACAGTGGTAAACGTACGCTTCTTGATAGTAGGAACTGTTTGACCACGAGGGACAACGGGGGCGAATATATTGCCCTCCATGGCAACACCAAGAGATAAGGGAACGACGTCAAGAAGTAGAAGATCAGCAGTGTCAGCCGAGGTGGCTTTGCCAGAAAGGATCCCAGCTTGCACAGCAGCACCGTAGGCAACAGCCTCATCGGGGTTGATGCTCTTCTCGAGCTTCTTGCCATCGAAGAAGTCACTGAGAAGCTTCTGTATCCTAGGAATACGCGTAGAACCACCGACCAGAACGATTTCGTCAACCTTGCTCTTATCCAAGGAAGCATCCTTCAGAACTTGTTGAACGGGGTCAATAGTGCCGTTAAAGGCCTTTGCATTGAGATCCTCGAAACGCGCACGGGTAATTTGAGCGTTGAAATCTTCACCATCGAAGAGAGAGTCAATTTCGACCGTAGTTTGTGTGCCATTGGAAAGTGTGCGCTTAGCGCGCTCGCAAGCTGTCCGTAGACGACGGAGTGCACGGGCATCTCCAGAGAGATCCTTCTTCGTCTTGCGCTGGAATTCTTTCTTGAAATGATCAAGCAGGTTGGTATCAAAGTCCTGACCGCCAAGATGGGTATCACCGGCCGTTGCCTTGACCGTGAAAACACCACCTTGAATGTGTAGAAGAGAAACATCGAAAGTACCTCCACCAAGATCGTAGATCAAGACGTTCCTCTCCTTCTCGGATTTCCCTGATCCGAGACCGTAGGCAATTGCCGCAGCCGTAGGTTCGTTGATGATGCGTAGAACTTGTAGATCTGCTATGGCTCCTGCGTCCTTGGTTGCTTGACGCTGGTTGTCGTTAAAGTATGCTGGTACTGTAATGACGGCTTTCTTGACTTTCTTTCCAAGCTTAACTTCTGCGACCTCTTTCATCTACAACGTAACTCAGTAACGCAGAGCCAAAGTCTTCATGGAATCCTACCTTCATCAAGACCATTGACGAAATCTCCTGTGGGGAGAATGTCTTGGTTTCCTTCAAATATTCCACCTGTACCATTGGGTTTCCGCCTTGGTCGACAACCTTGAATGGCCATGACTCGATATCTTTCTTAACCGTAGGGTCATCAAACCTTCGTCCAATGAGACGCCTGTTGATAGGTAAGTTTTGGCTCATATACGCCAGGTGATCTCGGTTTCACGGGAAAGAACATACTTAATATCGAAAATAGTATTTACGGGATTCATAGCAGCCTGGTTCTTCGCGGCTTCGCCAATCAAACGTTCCTCATCGGTAAAGGAGACGAATGATGGTGTCGTGAAGCTCCCCTGCTCATTGGCAACTGAATAGTGAGGTATTAGTGGGTGGCTTCAACGGAGCAAACCGGCTTCGATTTGCGCTGGACGTACTGATTTCAACATTCGTTCCTTCATAATTGGCGACGCAGGAATATGTGGTACCTGGAGACGGGATTAGCTTGGGCTCATGGCGTTCAGAGCTGATTTGGTCATACCGAGATCGATACCAATCGCCCCTTCGTATACTTCGTCAGCCATGTTGACTTATTACTGAGTAAGGTGTTCAGTGAAAGAGAAGATATGAGTGACAGCGAGTGTCTTCTGGGCGAGGATTAGGCTAGGAAATTATTTTCTGCGAATTTCGTCTCGCTTAATGAGGCGCTAGTAGAATTGAGCTACCAAGGGCAAATAATACGAGTACCATGATCAAGAGCTCAAGCATGGTATCCGTACTTCTCTCCAGTCTGAGATTTAGCTCGGAGGGATTTGTTTACACAGCGTTTCCAATAAGGCTTCTCCGAAATGCCAAATCTTTTAGTACAGGGTCTCTACGCTAAGATACGTGAGTACGGTATTCATCGGAACCAAGCTTCCTGCATATGCATTACATATCCTTAGACGCCACGCTCGAGACCTCGACATGCCATGAAAACTCATGATAGTAATGCTACCCATTACAGCCATCCATTGCTGCATCTTCAGTCTTTCAAGACGTTCGCAAATACTGTGGTCTTCTCAATCTCAATTTCCTGCCCCGATCCTACCTTGGGGGCACCCCTTGGTGGACCGGCAACCACCTCTACCTCAATGCGATTCACCCCTGGGACAACTCGGGCTTCGTATAGTGGTCGCCTTTGATCGGTTTCCTCAAGCCTTTGCGGCATAGGGTTTAGTCTCACAGTGCCCACAGTAACAAAAATTCTGTGTGGCCGATGGGTAAGACTGGTTGCGATTGTTGGTGTGATCCTCAAAAAATAGTGTGTTTTTGGTAATGTAATGGTCACCGACTGCTGGGAAGTCGTTGGCGAGGGCGGAATATCCAAATGGAAGTGTTTTTCTAGCTTGAGGCCAGGATGAGTAGCAATGCTAAGATTTGTAATGAGAGCATCGCTAGCATCTAGAGAAGTTAGAATTGTTTTAAATGCCCATTGACGGCGCTTCTCACCTTTTCCTGGCTGCCTCCAGCGGGGATCGAAGGGCATAGCGTGAATATTCGAGTTATGGGTGTTCATCGTAGTTGCTTGGGGGTGTGGACTGCCACTCGGTAGGCGTGGCGTGACACTAGACGGCGGTGGCATTGTCGAAGCTGCAGCATTAGGGCTTTGTCTGGCTTCATCCAAATCTCTGTTCAGCTGCACTGCACTAAGGGCTGGTGATTTTCCGGTTCCTTCGCTCTTCACACCATTCATTGAGCTTGCTGGGTTCTCCGCGGAGCTACTTCTGGCCCTTTCTTGGGATAATCTGTGAAGTGTTGGAATAGGCGCGGCTCCTGAACCAGAATGTGAGCTTCCAAAGGGGTTGCGTGGACCAGGGTGAGGCGTTCCATTAGTGGTTACCGCGCCTTGACCGTTTGTGCCAGCTTTGACAAGGTCCTGCTGACGCTTAAGAGCATCGCTGTCGATTGCGACACCAGTAGAACCATTTGATTTCTGGCCAAATCGGAGAGTAATCTTAGGAGCAGGCTCCGGAGACTTGGCAGACAACCTGAGCTTTACCTTGGGTTGCGATGGTTCTACTACCACACGTTTCGCCTCCGCCAGACGTCGTTTGAAATATGCCTGACACTCGTATCAAATCGATTGACTCTGCGATCAGGGGAGTCTCATACCTCGAGCTTGCTCGCCCACTCTGATATTTCGCTCCCATCTTCATTGTACTCGCGAGCGTTGTTCCAAACATAGCTGACTTCGTCTTCGAATGCCTGCCAGCTCCTTAGAAGCGTTGCTCCAGTGGGCTTTTCCCTGCCCTTGATTCCCCGCACCGCCTTCTGTGCACTCTTTAGGCACACGGGATGTTTTATGATCCTATAATAATCCCTGAGCTCGCGAGAAGGGAGGTTTATGAACGGTCCAGAAAGAAGTTGATCACTGCTACCCGATCAGCATGTAACCATTGGTGGAAGCCGTGAGAACGAACTCCTCGTTCTTGAGATTGATCATCTCAGTCATGATTTTTTCTTGCGCTTGTTGAAACGTATTCCCCTCGAACCCTTCTCCCGCGCCTTCAGCATCCTGGACCTCAGGTGTCGAACTTGCTCTGCGAGTGCTCACGTTGGCGGATGTTGTCGGCGCACCTGTAGTTGGACGCTCTGTAGTCTCTGCGGCCTCTTCCGGGTCGGTCTCACCCTCGGCATCTATATCGTGGACCTCTTCCAGGTCCAGAATCTGGACTCGATCTTGCCATCCTACAGGTACTAGAGTTGCGAACGGGGTGTACGATGGATCGTCGTAGGCTGGGTTATTCTGGGTCATCCAGCTAACAACCAGTTTGCGGACCTTTTCGGCATCCGAGAACACCTCTGAAGATTTCTCATTGAACGACTTTGCGTTACTCACCATGCGCCTCAAATCGCACTCTAATATCGTCAGATTTGGGTATTCCCTGCGATTCAACTTTCCCTGTTGGTATCATACATCTGTTAGCGGGAAGCCTTGACCTACTGGCTACGAGTAGAACATGACGTCTGGTTTACCACTCGACAACTGCCTTCTAAGCCTTTTTGGCGCTTTGGGGAAGTGTGAAATAAATACAACTGACCTCGATCATGTCCAAGGCCATTGGGAGACCAACTTGCAGGTAGTATTCCGGTATGGCTCTCTGTCAAACGCGATCTAGTAAGGTATGATTCTTTGGACTATAGGAGCATTGAATGGTATACCTTATCAGGTAAGGTCAAGAAATGCGTCGCTATGAGTCGGGTGCTAAGGGAGAAAATCGTAAGTGGATGCCTTCGTTTGTATATTTGAGTGAAGCGGTTGCTGCTGTACTTACCGCTTGTCGCGAGTCTCTTTGATCTGCTTCAAGAAGCCAAGACCTACCTCCGTAGTGGTCTCTGGGGTTTCCGAAACCTTCCCAGGGATATAGGTCAGTCATTGCGTTCGACTTTGAAAGCTTCTGGTCGGTATGAGGTATCTATAGTGGGGATAATGTAGTGTGGTAATGCAATTGAGGGCAAGGTGAAGTTCAGAGGTGCCAGAGCTTTCGGAGGCCGCTCCAACCTAGCGAAATGCAAAATGGATGCCCCTGACAGAGGAACTTCCTTAACCCCTCGACACCACCAACACACAAGCAATGCACGATTACCGAGCAACAACAAGTCATTCACGTACCGGTACCTTTCTCCTCTTTGCAGCAGGGGAATCACCATCTTCTCCTCCTGCAGTAGCGGTCAACCCCGAGGCCGCCTTTCGCTTTGAACTCATCCTGGTGGCGGTACGATCGCGCACCGGCTGCGCAACCTAGCGACTGGGTATACAAATGGTTAAGAGGTGGAGGCCAGCTTGCGCTCTTGCTATCGAGTCAACGAGTTTCACGCTTTTGATTGAGCTGGCCTTGACCTGGTTTGGGGTTTGGTCGAAAGAACCCAACCAACGCGAACGAAATCGTCCGCTATCGCAAAAGCTACACGTAGAAGCGCGCAACCATTCGTATACTCAATTGACAGTAGAATACACGCAAAAGCCTCGCGAATTATGCGACTCTTGTAGATTTCTCAGCGAATAACAACGTCTCCGAGATTCAAAGATCACCGGAACTTGAAATACGCTATCCGGATATAGTTAGAGACATTTGTGCACTAAGCCTTCGGCTAAATTTGACGAACCCTGACATGTAATGCATACTGAAGTGGAAGCCATGGTCCGTTTGTTTACTCCATTCACAGATATCCGTCTTCTTGTGTTACTCAGCCCTTCCAACCTGTATTTGCAAAGTCCATGCTTTTGCTTCTATGTTCTGTGAGCTCTGATGTATTTGGCATCCTGAAAGAGGCTACATCATAGCTGGATCCGCCTGCAACCTTGCCCTCCACGAAGGACCTGCGACCCTACAACGATCAAACCTGTTACACCATACAGAGAACAATTGTAGAAGAGCCCGGAAGCACTGCCCCTATCACAACTCAGCTCATCAGTCTTTTGTACCACTCTAATCGAGCCCATAAGGGTTTGCGCGGGTGATCGCGTGCTGAACCCCACGTCCTGTGTGGCCCACCGCAAGGAGAAAAGATTATTGCTCGGTTGGCATACACGATGGCTTCGTTAGACCACGACAGAAGAAACAAAGCGCCTCGTATGCTCACTGAGGCAGAGAGAGATCGCCTCGATGAGTTCATAGATTCCATCCACTACTCGTCGAGGTAAGCTCTGTGAGCCGTTGGCGGAATACCTCGAGTTGGCGTTGCTCTCGAATAAGCTTTCTGATACTTGCTACAGGTACTCTGACGATGAATATGAATATCGACATGTGCAGCTTCCTAAGGAAATGTTGAAAAGGATACCGAAGGATTACTTCGACCCCTCAAGAGGTACGCTGAAGCTGTTGTGGGAGGAAGAATGGAGAGGACTTGGCATCACCCAGGTATACCTCCCAATCTCGAACGTTCCCATGATCGCGCTCAGTTGCTAAGTGTGGTTTTTCCAAAGAGTCTTGGGTGGGAGCATTACGAAGTTCACGAGCCAGAACCACATATTCTGTTGTTCAAGTAAGCCCACCTAAGCTACCAGAACAATTTACCTTACTGATTTTTACATAGACGGCCAATCAACTACCAGCCCCCAGTAGCACACTAACGCTATCCTGACTCCTACTGACCCTCGACACCGTTCCTCCGTCTATCAACATACGATAGTAAGCTTCGACGAGTGCCAAAAACAACCGCCGAAGTGTACATGAGTGCGCCTCCACTCGTTGCTTCCTGAGCTCCCGCCGAGAGTGCAATATGTTGCTCCATTGCTCTCTACTCTGTATCTAGCAATAGCAGAACCTACCATGGGTATGAGGAACACGAGTTCCGAGCCGAGAAGAACGGATTGGTTGCTGTACGCAAGGTTGCAGTACTTGCTCGATACGTCCATTCAGCCAAATCGTCCACTCATGTGAGGGATCCGTCGATCTCTTCATTGAAGCTCTTGATGACCGCTAGTTGGGCCGCCGTTCCAGGTACCAACGCGGGCCTACAAAGTTCCGTGGTCTTTAAGATGCCCCACCATGGATCACTCATAGAACCCCTCCTGCCATGCCTTTTGTCTGCTTTCGTCCTTGTTCACCGTTTCTTGCTCAACGCCTCAACCACCCCTTTCTGGTCTTCTGAAACTACTTTTTTCACAATCCTATCAGCATCAACTAGATCCCCAACTCGCTCTACCTACAATGGCCCTCGCGCCCAAGTTTGCCGGCCAAGCATGGCCGAAATCTTCCCAAGCCGTCCACACTCTCGAACTTTGTAATCCATCTCGCCAACCCCCATTCACTTCATCTCTACTAACCTCGCCTTCTCCTCCGCAGATCTCGATTACGTTTGCCCCGTACTTCCTCCTAACCTCCTTCTCCCTTGCCTTTGTTCCGGGCCCAAGTTGTCGTCCCTCCTGACAAGCCCCCAGTTCTCCGCCAAAATGTTCCGCACCCTCTACACCTCCGTCCTCCCGTCCCTCGAATACCCAGTCCGCTTCATCTTTCGCCAACAAATCCAACCCTGGGTAATCCAAAGCTGAACCGAAGCAACGTCAACCCTCTAATATGGCGACTAGCACCCCAGCAGCACCCTCTGCCACGAAGCCGCCGCCGCCGTGCTCCGCCTCTCCCCATCCCACTTCTGGGCCTTCAGCGCCGAGCTCTTCGAACACCAGAAATCCTTCTTCGACGCCAGCGTCGTCACCGAGACTCGCAACGACACGTACAAGCGGCTGGCGAAACTCGCCGCAGGCGTCGGCGTGGACGAAGAGGAAGTTTATCGCCTGTTGGAAATTTCGGACAAGCCGGATGAAGACGGGGGATTGAATTCGGGGAATCGGGTTACGAATGACGTGAAGGTGATGGTGAAGGCGAACCGGCTGGTCGGGGTGCATGTGACGCCGACGGTGGTGTTTGACGGGGTGGTGGAGAGTGGGATCGAGAGCGGGTTTTCGGTGGCGGAGTGGGAGCGGTGGTTGGAGCGGCATGTTACATAGAGTAGGCTCGAAACAGGACACGTCCTGGGTTCTTGATTGCAGGGGTTACGTAGGGATGATGGAGTGGATTGCGTGAGTATGTACTACACAGACTACAATCCGCTATAATAGACTATTACACCCCCCCCCCCCTTTCCGAGTTCCCCCGGACAGAAAAGACCCTCAACTCATCTTCCCAAGCCCATGCTTCATAATCCCCGACTCCATCAACCTTGGCCAATCATGCACCATCAACCCCGTCTCCACCGACAACCTGACCTCCTCGGCGCACCTCGTCACCATTTCCTTGTCATACGCCGACACCGCTTCTGGCAGCTCTGCCTGCCCGCTCTGGACCTCGGAGATGGCGGCGACGATGTGGTGCGCGTCGACGATGCTGTGGTTGAGGCCTTGGCCGCGGTCTGTCGGGGTATTAGTGGGGTTGGTGTGTCGCTTTGGGATTTGGGTATTTTGTGAGCAATTGGGGGGGGGCTTACGGGGAGGCATAGGGTGCCCGGCGTCTCCGGCCAGGGTCATGCGGCCGCTGTGGTTGTCCCAGGGAGTGGGGACCCAGTAGGAGTGATTGTCGCGCCACGTATTCGTGCCCTCTGGGACCCACAGGTTGGCGGAGCGGAACGGCTCCGCGAGTTTGAGGGCTGCCTTTTGGATTGCGGCTAGGCGGCTTGCGCTGTCGGTGCCGTAGTCTTCTGGGGGCCCGACCTGGGAGGTGCCGAGTTGGAAGGTCCAGGTTTCGGGGCGGAGGGGGTCGGGGATTTCTTGGGCTGGTTGGGGTGTTGTGAGCTTGCGAGTGGGTGAGGGGTGAGGCGAGGTAAGGGGGACTTACTCGCGATGGTGTGGAGCATTCCATCTGGATGGTAACCAATTGCGAAGGTAGGGCTGGCGCTGCGAACGTGCTTTGCTTTTTCGGCATCATTGTAATGGACAATAGTACTGTTGAATACCAGACCTAATGGGGTGTTTTTGGATTTCTCCACTCCCAGCAAGAGTTCCCGAACTTTCGATCCTGGACCATCGGCGCCTATGACGATATCACCGGAATAGGACGAACCATCAGCAAAGTGTGCTGTGACGGCCGCCCCGCTTGTGTTGTAGGTTACAGTGGTGAGTATTTTGCCAAACATGACGGGAAGATCGCTACTGCATAAGGCTCGTAGCTTTCTCCTGGAGATACGCAGCATGCCTGGCGCGCAGACCTCTTTCAACCGTTCACCCGTTTTGCTGTTGTAGAGGTAGATGGTCTCGTCCTCGCCATTTTGGTGGGAAGTATCACACTTCGCTTCATTCATGCGGGCAGAAAGGTCCCCAGGGAGCAGTCTCTTTAGAAGCGGGAGCGCCCAATGCAATGATATAGTCCAATCGCGGGTGCGACCAGCGCTTCTTGCCAGTTCTGCATCGAAGATGGTGAATCGTATGCCGGCCTTGGATAACGATTAGCCCTTAATGATCTCGGGCGCTTAAGGAATGTACTAGGCTTCTCAAGTACTTGTTTGAGTCCTTGAGCTATCGATGCGCCTGTGATACCTGCGCCTATGATGAGAACATGGAGGTCTTGTCGGTCAACGGAGCCCATATTGTCTGCTGACTAGACTTATGCAAATTCGATTTCGTCTTTCTGTCGACTCCGGGAGTTCGATTGCATCTGGAAACGGCGAAGTGTCCTTGGTCTTATATGTTCCAATCATTGTAAACAGCCTCTCGGCCTGTCAGGTAAAGCGAGCGCCGAGACTAGACACGAAGTGTTTCTTCGCTCGTTAACCGCAAGCTTCGGTAGTCTGATTAATGCCAACTCATGAACCAGCCGCATGTCTTCTAGTTGGTCTTCATTGCAAGTGACCAAGAGAATAAGCAAATCAACCTTGCCCCCCCCCTCCAAGGTACACCCAGGATGTATGATATTGGCGCGCACACGACGGGGAAACCTCCCTTACCTGTATTACTATAGATATTCTTTTTACCTGTCCTTTGACCTCCGTTGAAGCTGGCACTCGTCGATGTTGTGTTAGGTAAGCCCCGCAGTTTGGCGTTTTCAGTATGCAGGCACGGCAGGTTCTTAGACGAAAGTAAAAGGTAAGCACGTAAGGTGGTAAGGTACCTAAGCGTGATAAGGTACTTTAGCTTCATATCTCAGCACGTCCGGGCAATCACATGACTCCGGGCATTATCTTGGAACCCCGCCCTTCACACTTTGAACCACTAGCCATCACAGGAAAGGTTAGTTCGAGCTGTCAGAAATCGAGCAGAGGTTGAAGTACCTACCTTATCAGGCTACCCTAGCCGTTGATCCTGTTAGTTCCGACGCTAATTGGTAGCTGTTTTCTTCGGATCGTAGTGAAGTTATCAGTTATTCACGAGAGTCTGCATTAATCTTCTCTCAGAACTCAGACATATTTTCTACAGAGCAGAACAGCAAAATCTACACTACGAAGTTCTTACAACATTTTAAAGAAGTCAGCGATCATATTAATCGTTCTATCTATCTTTCACTTCGCTCAGATCAAGTTCAAAATCCTATCACAACTCAAGTGATATTTCTAGTCAACTTAACGGCATAGACTGCAGCGAAGTTTTACATCTTTAAAAGATTGATCTGTGACTTTGAATTCATTTGTTAACACTGATTATAATGCGAATGACTCGAAACAGGTTACAATCTTCTTGCGAAACTAGTCAGAGTTTCTAGCTTGTTCAACCACATTAAATCGGATACACACATGATTTAACAACAAGAGACATTGACCTATTGTTCAACAATACACTCTGTCACTTGAAATTCAAGATATACAGAACAGCTCTATTTTACAGTTTGCTTATCTGACAACGTCTTGAATGAAGAAAAGCTCCCAGGCCAGATGCACTTCGACCTTTTTCTCTTCCTCTTGCTTCGCTCTTCGCGCCGAACTTTTTTTGAAGTTGCTGGGAGGACCTCATACCCCTCATAGCCATAGTGAGAGCAAGCAAAAGTCATACATCGTCGCAGTCCCGTCATAAATCCAAACGCCCATCAGCTGCTCCTTGAACCAGGTTCTCCGTTATTCAGACACATCATCGACGCATAGTTCTATAACAATGCAACCGCCATCGCCGCGGCGGCCAATACACCATTATTCATTGTAGCCTTTGGTATCGCCGGACCGGATGAAGCCTTGGACGATGCAGCGCTAGCGCTCGATGCCGTGGCCGCGGTCACTTGGCTTCCCGAGGCAGTGGAACTCCCGGTTGTACTCATACCTGTAGAGACTGTAGGCGTACCGGTGGTGCCAGTCGCGGAAGCGGAAGCGGCCGCGGAAGCCGGCGAAGAGGACGGGGTGCCGCTTCCCAGAAGCTTCAAGCCCGCGGTGACCGTCACGGGCGTCAACCCGAATATGTCGCCGGTTTCAAGGGAGGATTGGGTGTATGTGCTTGACCCTCCGAACACAACATCGCCGAATGAGACGCATACAGCTCGGGTCGTGCCTTCTTTAGTGCACGTGGCTGTCAAGCCGCTGTACACGCCGGTGCCCTTGGCCATGACCCAGGAGACTGTCTTTGGGCCCTCGACGAAAGGGAACGGGGTCGTGGGGAGAACGCAGACACTAGACGGCAGGGTCGGTACACATTTCATCTCGTAGGTGGTGGCAGTGGCATCCTTGTGTGCTTGTCAGTGGAAGTTTTCGGGACGGGCTTTTTTTGGAAGACGTACGGAGCCGACCACGGATGCGTAGAGAGGCTCGAGCCCCACGCCGGGATTGAACAGGTTGATGGTTGAGGAATCCGCGCTGACGAAGGACGAGAAGATGGCCAAGGAGCAAAACAGGTAGGCGTCGAGAGGAGCCATGATGTCTTGGGATTTTAGTCGCAGGCTCGGCCGAGTAAGGTTGCTATGGAACGCTCAGAGATGGACTGCAACCGATCGATAGTGACGCCCAAACAAAGATTATTATGGCTACAAATTCACAGCAAAACGGGGAAGAGCAGGTAAAGAACGGATGATCAAGAACATTGTCCTGCTCCTATACTTGTAAACAACCAATTAGCTGTGCATGCAACGCGCAGGCGAATCACTATCTGAAAATCCAACAATTGACAGATGGTAAAATCTCCAGAGCTCAGCGCTTATCAGACATACTTGAATGGCCAACTGTGCCTGAGCCGGGGAGCTATGAGCGCTGAGGGAGCTATAATAACGGGATATATCCGTAGCCCCCACTAAGCTCGTCCCTCGCTTAGGTACCTTAGTGGGGGCTACGGATATCAGGGCACAGCCCGTGACTTGGATTCGCCTCTTTTTACCAAACGGGACAGTATCGGCACAGATTTCATTTCGGGACCCCCCCCCATCGGAATCTCTCACCGCATATATGCCCACATACTACTCCGTCACCTTTTGTTGCCTGCTTGGTAACTACCCGCTATTGTAGTATGCAGCGACCGTTTATAGTAAGCTTACACTTACAACAAGTATACAATGAAGTTATAGACCCTTCACAGCGGGTAAGTTGCCAAAGTCGCCAAGTCTTCCGGCAAGTTTGTAAGAATTCTCGTAGGGAGTTGGAAGCCTTGCAGCGGCAAGTTGCAAGCTTTCGCAACGAGTAAGTTGGGCAAGCCTACATACATACTAGGAGGGTTCCGTGTCCAGGAATGCTACGGAGTAAGGTAGTTCTACCTCTAGCGACAATGCAGCGCTTGGGGATAAGAAACCGGTACCTTAACTTGGGTACCTACCTTTGTGGAATCGATTTTGGGAACCGTGGAACGCTGTCCTCACTACCCGCGCGGCTATGTACTCGTAAATCAGTAGTTGTAGATGGGCAACTCCTAGCGCAACGCAGATGCCACGACCATGATTCTCGCGAGACGGATTTAGGAACGGGATCTCGGGTACTCCAGTGGATGGACCAATTACAAGACATGTGGTATCTGCCCGAAGCGCCTGTTGTATATTGGAGATAAAGCCACGCCGGGTTGTAAAACTTATCATGCCCAGATTAGGACAGCTCTCCTCTCTATGTACTGCTTGCTCCTTTGATGCTCCCCCTTGCTCCCTTGATGCTCCCTGCCAGAGTGCTCCCTATGATTTTCAAGACGTTTGTTCTTACTGATTATTGAAATATGCTATACATACCTGAATAGGATTGTTCCAAAGGGTGTTGGCCGATTCGTAAACCAACACTCTTAATGTCAAGAATGAAGACATCGTTCTGCTGCTACGGTAGTTCTTACAAAGAAGATCATTTCTGTCATGTCTGCTCGCTGACGCAATGAAGCAAAAATATATGACAGACTTGACGATGTAGCGACAGTCGAAGCTGAGTGGATAAAAACACATTCTACTCTTTGAGTGATCACTGTGATTGTACATCATTAGTATGCTTCATTTTGTTCTAATCTCGTGTCGTTTGACAATCTGCACTCTTTCTTGTCTTTATAGTGAGCTTCAAATAGAGAATAATTAATAATATACTCTAGAATACTACTGAATAGAAAAACTCATGTTTCAATTCGATGACTAGAATATCAAAACAATCTCTAGAATATATAATTTATTTTCTAAGATTGATCATAAAAATTGATCATAAAAATTGATGTATGATAATATTAGGGGAGTAAGTAATTACCTCTGCGCAGATTGGCTTCGTTGCAACAAGTCTCGTGTGGGAAGTGGCGAAGTTTAAGTAGCAGAGCTTTGGAAAAATAACGAAGCCAGCTGAAGCCGATACTGGCGGAGCCATATCAGGCTCCCGCGTGTTGCGCCCTCGCTGCTCCCTCATGCTCCCTCAATGCTTCCCCATGCTCCCTCAGTGCTCCCCCATGCTCCCTCGATGCTCTCTCTAAAGCAGCCCCGCTCCCTTTCCCGAACGAAAACGGCAATCATCAATCCTAAGTTTGGGGTGTATATAAAGGGTATATATATATATATCTGGGATTCGGTAGAGAAGCCGTTTTGATTTCAAGGCTGTTTAGCGAAAGGTCTTGATGCTGTGCTGGCACGGAAAGTAGCATGGAAAGTAGATGAAACCTATCGAAGATTGGCAAGAACACAGCTTCCTGTCTCATCTTCAAAGGATGGTTCGTCGAATTTGGGAAGCTCACTGTTCCAATGTCAACCGGTATGCTTGCTCTGCAACCACTGGAACCCTTCACTCCAGGTCGGACTAAATCATTGGCGCGAATCAGCGTTGCAATTAGATAGCAGGCTTCAGATTCACATGCACAGTTTCGTATCGTCGCTTCCATACGCTCGCCGCCATGTGGCTGTACGGGAATCAAGACCTGTTAAGGCTTTGTTCATCGGACCGTCAAGTACCTCTGCAGCAATGTTGAGTACAACGGCTTTGTCCGTGTTACACTTTCAAAGCGCATTGCAACATCTTTGTTGAGTACCAGCCTAGTAGATCGGCGCACAATGGGCTTTGTGTGGCACTATACAAATGTAACCTTCCAAGATTACCCCAGAACTTAGATGGTTTTACCACTTTAAAGCTTCTTGAGGGCATTCCTATTTCTACATCACGCCATTCGAATCATTCGAGCGTGCAGCCAAGGAATTCCCTTTTCGTTTTCCCCTCATATATAGTCATTCTCTCGATATGGTGAGAGTTTATCGATTCGCAGATATCCCTCATCCAGAGCTGGCCCAATTCGTACACGAGCTAACGAGCTATCAAGAAGGCAGAACAAAGTATGTTCCCATCATACCGGACTTTTCGATAAAAGGGGGGATTGCTGAAACCGAGCTCACAGTTTTGAAGGCAGACCAAGGAAAGTTGATCCAGGTCTCGGACGACCGCCATAGCCAGTCGGAATCAGAAACAGCATTCCGGAAAGAAATTGACTCACTTGGGTCATGGCAGGAAAAAACCTGGAAAGCGAAGGCCACAGAGTTCCACCTATCTCCCACTCGCTATCTTGTTGAAGAGTCAATGACCTTCCGTCTGCCGAATCATTATCACAACCTGAGCCTGCTTACCAACAAAGCTTCGGACCAAAATCCGGCGAGTAAGTATGGCTGGCGAGTCGTGCGCATCGAGTCTGTGATCCGGCCAGAATTCCACTCACGCTTCACTGCCAAGCAAGAAGCGATCCGCAACGAATTGTGTTCCTTGCCCTTGCCAGACCTCCAAGCCAGCGCTCTCTCTTCGTACCATCACACAAACGCTGGCATTGACACCCAAAAGTCAATCCTAGCCAGCCATATTGCCCAAACCCGAATCAGCTACCACGGCACCCGCGCCGCCATTATCTCTGAAATTACCGCTCACGGCTTCCTCATACCTGGTTCAAGGCACCCCGCTACGGGAGAAAAGATCAAGATAGGTGCAGGGCAAACGTATGGACCGGGTATCTACACCTCTCCAAACCCACACCTTGCGCTAACGTACTCTAGCTGGGAGACCCCCTCCCGTCACGGACTTACCTTTGGCGTAGCTTGTAAGCAGATCATCATTTGCGCCACTGTACTAGGGAGAGCGGCGAACGCGAGGTTGGGGGAAGGGTTGAGGGAGGCTGCACACTTGAAGGATGGAGCGCATAGTCATGTGGCGAACGGCGGGGAGGAGTGGATTCTCGGAGAGGCTGACCAAGTGCTACCGATATTTGTGGTGAGTTTAAGATGGCGTCCAGATACGGGCGGGGAAGTCAGGGCTTATGCTGAATATGCTCATATGATGGCGATAGGGGAGCCACAAGAGGAGGATGGGCAAGGCAAGTGGGCCGTTCTGTGACGTTTTGATAATGAAGCCTGCCCTGGCAGCCTTAGCATTCAGTCGGGAGGGGTCTTTCCAGAGAGATCTGTATCTTAGAGCTTTCAGCCGCATCAGTGGACAGCTGCTAGTAGTCGATTATACAACTTGTTGATATTATTTCTTCTTGTTCAAATTCGTAAGATGTGTTATCAAGTCGTCAAGTCGTGGGATTTTTTTATACTCTGTTTGTCAAGGCGTCAAGCCAGACAATCGAGTAATGAGTATTTTGTAACCAAAGTATCCAAAGTATCCGATCAAATTGTGAATGGGGTAAACTCTCACCTCTCATCATTTGCTCTACGTCGACCAAACGAACCCACAAAGCTGCACCACAGCCTATATTGGGCACAAGGTCTGGGCTTCTGGTCGTTCTGTGTACTAGCTGAGGTACCTTGATATATCACGATTCGCGGTCTTAATCTGTTCCTGTGTGAAAAGACATCACTTTCGGGCCAAGCCAGCTGCCCATTGATCTTGTGTAATGCTTGTCGCAGTAACCCCATAAAGTAGAGATTTTCTGCTTTTCAAAACCCTTGCTCTCTGTAGTCGACGGAGTAATATCGTCTAAACAAGGGATGTATACTTCTAACGATACTGTGAGAACCTCTGCAGGTCCAATCAGGAGCTATCCATTTCAGATGACATAGATAAGGCCTGGTGCGACGAGAGTCCGGATTGAGATATCTGGCGATCTCTTCCTATTTGCTTGTCGCCTTTCGTTTCTTCCGCCGAAGAGGCGCTGGTTTGCTTACCATTCATGAAGCTGAAAGGGGCCAGAGTACTTTATATCGGAGCTTTTCCGATGCATGGACCGATCGAGCAGCTGAAGAAATCAGATGCATTTTAAAGAGCCCAAGGTAGCATAATTTCATACAGTAGACTACCTTAGGGTGTTTGCTAGGGTACCACGAACCGAATTAAAGATAGATACATGGAACGATGGAACGGGCCATTGGCACAACGGTGTGCCACATTGAATTTTGGGACTGGACTTTGAAATTTTGTCTCGCAGGCATTGCACGCACATGCTACTTTATCTGCCGCAAGCCCGCAGTGTCGTGCCCGCTCTGCACCTGTCAGCGACGCATTATCATAGTGGCGAGAAAAAGATCTTGTTCTAGTTGTTGCTGAGAAAATCGGTGGTCAAATCATTCGTCGCTCCAAATTGCTACACACTTGGAGAAGATGCAACCCTCCCGCGCCGATCGTTTGAAGCTTAGTTTTCTCTGCCTTTCAAAATCGCAAGCGAGCCAAGGATTGTTCACCACCCAAAGCCCGCACCAAAATTCTACATCTTGTGTCGTAGAGAATGCTCATTTACTGCAGGACTGTGCGTGCTTTCAACCGTTTTTTGTGTGCTTGCTCAGTGAATCCTTGTCCCGATGTGCGTGCCGAATTTTCCTTAGTATGTCAAAGAACTGTGTAACCCTTTCTTGCCATGGATTCCGAGATGTACGGCTGTCGTAAGGCAAAAGCTTGCCAGGCCTTCGTGCTCTTTTCTCTCTGTTCCTCTAGATATCTGATCTCTCTCTACCTTTCCGGCCCAAATGTCCCTTTCCGCTCCCCAAGGCCAGTCCAATTCCCCAAATGATGACCAGACTTCTACAATCATTGGTATTGCTTGCATGGTGGTAGTGTTGTGTTCGGCAGCAGTAGGTGGGCGTTTTCTAGCAAGGTGGATGTTGAAAGCCAGGATTGAGGTCGACGATTATGCGACCCTGGTCGCGCTGGTAACAGTAACCTCCTAAGGTCTTGTAAATTGCAGCATGCTCAAGCCAATTTAGTTGACGATTGTCGGGCTCGCGATCGAGCAGCTCTGCCGTATGCGACTCTTATAAACACTAGACAGCCGAGGAGGAATCTCGCTGATATAATTACAGTCGCTCATTACGGGATAGCAAGAGATTCCACAGCGCTCGTACCTCGCAATACAGTGGCTATCGCAAAGGTATCGATCCTAAGACCTGCTTGCAGGTTGCATAACTTCGAACATGATATTAATCGTGGGCCTAGGTGCAATTGGCAAGTCAGGTTACCTACTCTGCGGCCATATCCCTTGCAAAGGCCTCGATTCTTATGTTATATCGCCGTATATTCTCCCTTAGAATCCTCTGGTTTCGAATCTGCTGGTGGGTCAATACTGTCATGGTTGTAGGCTATTTTGCGTATCTGTTCATCCAGTTTTTTTTGCAATGTCAGCCATATCCCCTTGGCTTTTTGTGGAAGGACCCAATAAAATGTAATCCGTCGGCTCAAGGCGCCCAGATCTCTGGAATCATCAACGTCTTCATCGACATTACCATATTGATAATGCCATTGCCTATGATTTGGGTTCTCCAAATATCAAAGAAGCAGAAAATTGCTGTCTCTGGGGTCTTTCTGCTTGGTCTTATGTAGGTCCATTCTAGTTTTTCCAATCCCATCTTCGCTGCGAATTGACGAGTCTCTAGTGGCTGCGCTGTGAGCACCGCTCGAATAGTACATATACCAAACGCGAAAACCTTCAACCGTAAGTTTGAAACAAACCTAAACAACGGTATTCCCACTTTACTAATATATCCTCTTCTGCATAGCACATAGCATCACATTCATAATCTGGAGTGTTGTCGAGCCCGCCGTCGCTCTCATCTGCGCTTGCCTTCCCACCTTACGCCCTCTCTTTAGAGGTGCCCTGAGCCTGGCAAGTCATCAGTTTAAGAGGTCATACAAATCGCATTCGCAGAGTCAACGGCGGGGATCCAATCACGAGGAAGACAGGCAACCGATTCGAACCCACAGCCCAGTTCAGCTACACCAAAACAGTACCAGTACGCACATCTACGTGCAAGACGAGGTGCACCAAAGCTATTTAATGGATGATGTGCAGCCGCTCAGGCCGACGATGTTGCCAGAATGGAAGTCTAGTGTTATATTAAACGCGGTAGAGCACGTCTAAAATATCGTTTCGATGTAAGAAGAAGCAGCGAGAAGGCGCTTATGCGGTTTATCGTCAGAGCGTTTAGTCGCGTTTGTCAGGGAACATTGGGCGTAAGGTTGTACAAAAGGTGTCTGCAGGATCCGGTGGACTGGGAGTTGGGTTGGGATGGTACTGCAAGCTTCGGTCGATTAATGATTGGCTGGTGCACAGGATTATTTAAGCGATTTGTGATGTATACTAGGCTTCGCCGTTGTTTCCTATATTCATGTCTCTTGGGTCCTGGAGTTCCTACCTTGGCGTCAGGTTAAGGGATAGTAAAGACTGATAACGATTATTTATCTACTTTGGAGGACCTTTGGTAAAACGAGATGTTATATCTGCCCCAGGCGACTCTCCCGTAGTCCCTTCAAGCCCCGCCAGCTCTTTATACTACCCTTGGCCTCAACCAAACCTGATCAGCAATACCAAACCTAGTTACATCTTTTCCCACAGTCCGGTTTCACCCAATATATTCCGCAAATCCCGTGTAGACGTGATATTCAAACCCTTCATACCAGCGCCCATCCTTCCCACAGCAACAGCTATCGACCCCACTAGTATATCTGATATATTGGGGTAGCCCACAACAACCATCTTCCGGCCTCCCTCCGGCGGCACGGAACAAAGCGTGTTTCCAATCTTATGAGCGGTGAGGGCGACGGCTGAGCTTGAGAGGACGAAATCTCGGTTTTGGTGTCCTTGGCGAGTAATATAGCGCTACCTGCGGGCGTGCCATCCGAGTAAAGTGGAATGCGTGCGACGAGCGCCTGATCGCTGTTTGTGAGGTAGAGGTACTTTCCACGAGTTTTGATTTTGTTAATGCCATTTCGTGGGGGTGAAGATGGGGCTAGGAGGACGTATTTGATGACGAGTTTGGGTTCGCTGGTACGCGCAATTGGTCTCCAGACAGCGCCCGCGGCAGAGTCGACGAGGAGGATGCAAAGGTGAAGATGGACAAGCTGAAGAGGAAGGCTATGGTAAGAGAGCCGAGAAAGCTATGCGACAACATGATACGGAACGTTTGAGATAGGAAATGCCCTATCAGGATACTGGATGACCAGGTGTTCGGCTTCTTTGAACTACATTAAGATAGGGAATCACAAAAGTGCCCCAAAGCACAATAGAGCAGTCACCATACATTTAGGATTCTGAGTCCCAGCGCATGTGGACGCAAAAGCATTTTGCGAAAGTGAGTAATGAGGAGAAACAACAAATGAATGGATCAATAACTAAAGCCTTGCAAACTAGGTGTAGGAGTTGCATAGTCTGCTTTGAACTGCTTTCTAAATTGTTCCTATTCGGACTGCCACTTCGAACACGATCGAATCTGGTTCATACTATCTTCAGAAAATGAGTGCAACAGATGATCAACTGCTGTGGTGGATGGATTGGAAGCCTGATTGGCCTTAAGGCTAGGTAGATATTAGCTCCGGGTATAACCGGATCATGTGACCTGGCGACGTCAAAGTCTCGTACAGTCCTGTCTCTCTGTTTCTCAATGACTTACTGGGACAATTTTCCAGAGCTCTTGCAATGACTTCTGATCTAAATATTCCAGCGGTCACGCAAGTATGTACGCTCTCCGTGATTAAAAACGTAGGGTCTTCCAGTCACTAATTTTGGTGAGAGGTAGGAAGATCTTAATGCTTTCCAGGCGCGCATCTTCGGTGTATCCACATCCACTGCGGCATATCTGTCAACTTCCGACACTTCCCAGCATAACGAAGTGCAAGAAGAGAACCTTTTGGAGAACGATGACGGCCTTGGACACTACCCTGACGGTGTGAAGCGCACCTTGACGGACGAGCAGATTGCCATGTTTAGGCATAGTGAGATCTACGCAATCGTACGCCAGAGGCAGCTCCGAAGAGAGAACCAGGACGCAATGCCAGAGGACGAGGCTGCCGATTGCGTCTCAGAAGGTCGCTCAGTGATAGAGCCAGAAGAGCAGCCTACAGTCTCCCTTGACGGAGCTCTCGATTCGTCCAAGGCAATCTTACCCTTAGCTCCAACAACGGACGAAGACCTGGTCAACAGCGAGGATGGTGAAGAAGAATACGTAATGTTCCCAAACGCCGAAAAGGCAGAGATGCGGACAGACGCTGCACTAAAGAAGCGAAAGAGGAACGGGACAGATACGGCTGGGAAACGGAATCGAGCCCGAACTCACCGAAGGCTAGTGAGAGAACTCGACGAGGTTATGGTCGATGACAGACCATTGGACTACGGTGAAGTGCCAGCGGTATCCGCGAGTTTTTCGAAAGATTCGGCTCAGGCAGGAACCTCGCAGACTCAATGTGGACGAAGACCTATAATCTACGACGAGGAGGCGGCTGGCACGTCTGTTGAGGCTCCTAATGTTCCTCATGCCGGAACAATGATGTCTGAGCAAGGAAGAAAGATCTGGTGGCCCACGATCGGAACATGAAGCTTGATATGGAAGACAACCGTTGATACAGATTGCGCCGTACGAATGCCGTGGTAAGGGCGCAATAAGTTTGACGGAGTATAGAGTAAGCAGACATACCATCAGATCTACCAATCCCTTCTTGCCATGATGAAACACCTTATCGTCATCCTTAGTCGGACATCTCGCAAAGTCCCATCAACCCTCTAATGAGTTTTGGCTCCGGCACGAAGCAATTAAGGGGGGACTGAGCAGAGTATGGCGACATGTAATCTTCTCTCTGAAACACATCTCTACATTTCCTCTAAATTGTGCCTTTGAAATCTATAGATTCGGCTAGCTAAATTTTTTGGCAGGAAGGCAATACTGCATATTGTGGACGTGCCACGTACTCGACAGCATCTTCCTTTTTCCAACCGGGATTTATTTTCTCCCTCAGAACGCAGCGTAGCTCTTTAGAAGTTCGGTGGTCCACCTCTTCAAAACCCCAGTTGCCCAAATATGCGACTCAACACACTATAGAAGCCTTAGAAGGAGGACAGATCCTCGATACCCCTGCCTTGAGTGCACGGCGCCAAAATATCGGTGTAGCGTCTTCTATTCTTTGAGCCAGAAAGTCCGCATGTTTCCCCGCAACACACTGATATAGATTGAGTATGTTGCTGGGCCCTACTCGACCTTCCTCCCACCTCTAGCGACGTCAGGGGCGAGGAGCTGTGTAACTGCCCTACGTATGGAACATGCCCGAATCTGGCTACCGCTCTCCACCGGCACGTCTGCGGTGGTTCCTTTCTATAGTGCGGGAAAGGTTCGAAAGCAGGCGTGTGGTTGGGTTCCGCGAATACGCGAGAGTGTATATCCAGAAGAGTAGTTGGAAGTTGTTAAAATAAATAGGAATTTGAATTAGAGGGGATAGATGACAAGCATTTGGTTGGATACGACCGCATGTTCGTTGGCAATCATCTTTAGTTTCGATGAAGCTAAAATACAAACGCATCGACGGAGCTATGTATGAAATAGGCTTGGAGCTCTATATAATCCTTTGTCTATATTCTACTCCATCTGCAAGCATGGTCCCTTGCTCCACTACAACACCCTGCCCCTCAAATCCTCGCCCTCTTTTCCCCCTCAAGCCCGTGCCCTCTTCCCCTTCTCACCCCCCTGCCCAGGCATCAGCGCCCTCACCTTCTTCACCAACTTCTCCCCATCCTTAGGCAGATAGGACCCATTGACGTCCAACTTCCGCCTCAGCTCTCCAAACGCGCCTCCTTCCTTCCCGCCAATGGTGTAGCTGCCCCGGAATAACCGCTCCACTAGTTGATCTCTCTGCTCTGATGTCAAGAGATCGCCTTTGTCTTCTTCTCCTTCGCCTTGAGGGCCGCGTTGGGCTTTCTGGACGAGATGCTCGACGGCTTCTCGCTCGTCCTTGCTGCGGTACTTGTAATTTTCGCCTTCAGTCCAGGCTTTTGACAGCACCTCCCTCCTCTCCCTCTCTCTTTCCAGCTTCCCCACAGCGCCACGAACACGATCACCAACGACCTCAACCATACCAAACTTTCCCACCGAAAGCCTCGGTCCGTACCCCGTCAGCGACTCCAGCGATATCTCCGCCGGCGGCTCATACTCGCTCGGCTCGCCCCTCGCCGCTAATTCGTCAGGCTCTTTGGAAACCATGTCCTGCACGAATTGCATGATTTCCTCGTTCGAGTCGGCGCTGAAGCTCGTAGGCGACAAGTCGTCGTCATCACCACGGATGCGTGGTTGCCGCTTTGTCGGGCCCTGATGCCTTGCTTCTTGCGGTTCTCGGCGCTTGGGAGGGGGGCGTTGGGGTTGTCTGGTGAGGGATTCTCGGAGCGATCTTTGCTGCTCGGGTTTGAAATTCCGGGCTGCCGAGGTGGGGGGAGAGGCAGCGAGGTTACGGGCGTCTATGGGGGAGCGGCCGTGAGGGTCTACCCGACGGATTAGGGGCAGGGGGGCGGCTTGTTTGGAGAGGGATTGGGTGAGGCGGGTGATGGATTGGTTGCGTTGTTGGCGAGTGTTTTGTGGTACTACTTTGTGAGTTTACTTGTAAGCATGCTGTTGATGGAGTGGTAGATAGATGCAGAGAAAGAGGTGGGCTACCTTGCGTCTTATCCTCTTGGGAGCGGATGGCGGAGATGTGGAATTGGCGGAGGGGGAAGATCGTGTTATCGATGCGCACGGGACTCGCAGTAGGCCTGCCCCTACCTAGGGCAGAGTGGACTCTCAATTTGTGCATTGCTTGAGTATTCAATAAGCAGTGCTCTAAAGCAGGATACCTTGAGGTCGAAATATCGAATGACTCTAGAACAGCGGAACTTGCCGGAAGACTCTCATTGGCTCAAGCCTGTCTGAACCGCTTACCTAACGAGCTGACCCCAACATCTCCCACCCCCAGGCCCCACACTCCAAAACACCCCAACCATGCTCCGCCGCAAACCAACCGCCATAACCGTCACCTCCGAAGACGTCGCCGCCTTCGACGACGAGCGCTCTCGCCGATCCGTAGAAGATCACAAACACGTTGACAGCCCCAGGGTGGAGGACCTGAAGAAAACGGTTGTGGATCCGAATGACGAGCTGAAGCCTTTACCGGGAGACAACGTAAGGGTTGTGAGGATGGGCCCGACGAGGGATGAGAGGATAGGGGTAGGGAGATAAAGGGATGTAGGGTTGGCTCTGGGTGGGGAGAGACAGGACTTGACTTGTGGATGATACCCATTCTCGTTTGGTTTGAAAATATTATACAGGATGTTCCGAAATTTTTGCCTCTTGCTGCAGAGTTGGATCACAGTACGGTCTACGGTTGCAATCTTTGGAGGTGCGTTGATCGCTGAAAGGATACTGCAAGCCCTATTAATAAAAGTAGATTTTCCCAACCCAGCACTCAGGCAACGCCATTCAAATCAAGTATGCCGCTAATTCGCTATCAGAAAGGACAGTATGAAGGAGCCTGATCCCAAAACCACCAAATCATTATCGGAAAATCACGCTCACTCCCAAAATATCCGCTATTATAGCTATCAACGCTCGCTGAACTGCTATGCATCGAAGGAGTGACAAATCGCTATACTATGCCGAGACTGAGGAGGATAAATATGACGAGAAAAAGTGTGATTGCTGATCCGCAAGGAGTGTTATGACGACTCTTGACAATTGCTTCGACGGCGGGGTTTTATTGGATCGGCCGACGCATAACCTCGGCCTGTTATACCCGAGAACAGGCAGGGGTTTAGAGCAGGAATGTAAATCCTGCAGAGACACCAGCCAAAGTAAAGACCAGGCCGTATGTTTGCCCGAAACTCAAGGCAAGAGCGCGAGTGCTGGTCTTGCTGTCGGCAGCTGATGAAGCCGTTGCCGTGGAAGCGCCGCCAAAGCCAGTGTAAGCCGTGGAGCCCCCCGTAGTGGTAGCCGAAGCGCCTCCACTGGACGAGCCTCCGGTAGATGTGGCTGTCATGGTGCTGAGGGTGGAGTTATTGACCGGAGGCGGGCTCTGAGCGCCACATGGGTGGTCATCACGGCAAGCGCTCTGGCACGAACTGTCATTGGGGGCACAGTTGTTAACGCATTGAGTGGCAGCCGTTGTACATTCAAAGTACGGGATCGTTTCAGAGTATTGAGATACGTTTGGAGATAGCCCATTGTTACAAACGCATGAATACACCAAAGTTGTCTGCAACGATCATTAGCTATAGAGAGGATATAACCAAGTCCTATAGGCTTACAGGATCGCAGTTGTTGTCTGATGGTGCCCCGGTACTGTTGGGCAGTTGCAAGCACAGAAGTGGGCACGAGCTCTTCTGGTTATCACACCATTTCGCTAAACCCCAAGGTCAGCCCTCCACAGCTTATAGTTAGAAGTCCATTACCTACATTTTGTGCTTTGATCGACAGTACTTGGGTCAATGCTCTGCGTGGCGGCAAGCTTGACAAGGCTTGCAACGATCAAGGTAACGGCAACGGAGCAGTACATCTCGAAGAATTGACGGAATTTGCTTTCGACGTGGAAGAAATCTGATGGATGAACCGTCAGTATCTGTCAGTGCACCCGACTCTGAGGTTGAAAAACTTGTGAGATAGGTGGGGTTGGGGTTGGGGCCGGAAAGGTGAGGTGCGGGTGACGGAGTACACACATGGATGTTTATCTTCACAAACTCCTTCGACCCTCTTCCGACGACTGTGAAAACGACAATGAAGCTGAACGGTATAAAGAAGAAGAAGACAGCGAGTGTAGGAATGAAGATTAAAAGTGCAGTACGGAGTAGATGTGCGTTTGAGGAGCGAAAAGGAAGAAGAAAACGGATGGCTGAGAGAGGAAAAACGACTGTACCTTCTCCGTATTCGGACAGTCGATAAGCAGGGATTCCGAGACCCTTGAAAAGATCGGAAGTCTAGCCGAAGACGAAGACGTGAGTCTGATTGGCTGTGCAAGTCTAGTGCCGTATCTAGTGCGTCTAGTACGCCATCATCGAAAAGTAGTGCAACTGTTGCAACCCTCGCACCGTCGCACGACCTTTTTATCTCCCTCTAAGCCCGAAGCGTTGCAAGTTGATACGGTACTACTGTGTAAGGTATCATACTCCCCCACCCCCACGAAACGTCAACGTTGTTATTCCATCGAGATATACATACATAAACGCTCCATTTTCCCAGTAGTTAGTTGTTCATCAAGCACCCGTCACTCCTTTCATAATTGCCCAGAATTTGGGTAATTCCCACAAGTCGATGTAAGCAGTCGCGACCGATCGGACACAATTTCTAGCAGCGAACGAAGCAGTCGTAGTTCCTATGGATGGATCCTGCGAGGAACGAAGAACCGTCTGAACTTCCCCGTCACGAAGCTGCAGCAGAAGAACTACCAGGGATTCCTCCATCAATAGTGCCCCCCTATTGGCAACATCGTCGATTCGAATCGTATACCTCGGTAAACATCCCCAAACCCGCCCCTATTACTCTCGAAGATCATACGGAAGAGACGTCGGAACAGACTGGGTCTCTGTGGGCGAAGAGTGTTGTTATCGACCGTTATGTTGTCATTCAAGGAAACGTACCGAGTCTGCGTGACTATACTGTCTGGAATTGTAAGATAGACACACTTGATGTTAGTATCACCTTTCGCATACATGTCATTCCTTCTCTGAAGCCTTACTCTAGTACAGTGTATGGTTCGGGTGTATGTTTTGTCCCTGATGTTGATCGGCAGTTCCTTTAGGGCGGTTCGATAATGATTAGAAAGAGGTCAGTTAGTCGGTCACTGCTTGTGCTCTGGCTTCACATGCTCATGGAAGACCAGATACTCGGAATTTTGTGATCTACGGGAAAAGCTCTTGACAACGTTCCCAAACGCCGGAGCTGCTATGCCTCCGCTGCCTCCGAAAAGCATGATCTGTGGGCAATCACCGCGCATAAGACATGCTTCATGCTGATATAAAAGCAGATAGGTTTCAGCCCGCTTTCCTCGAGAAAAGAAAATCTGGTCTCGCATATTTTCTGAAGTTGCTCTTCTCTTCTATCCTCCCGGCTTTGACTGATTTGGTGTAGCTGTATCTTACTGAATCCTGAATTCTCTGCGGCTCCTGTGCTAAAGGAATTCATTTTCAGTTGAGAGTTTCAACTGAGGTGCCTATCACGGGTAGTTGCATATATACCTGACGGAGTAGCGGTTGTAAAGTTAAGAGTTATAATAGGTTGGCATCGATCCACCAGGAACAAATGAGCTGGACTTTGTGTGCGAATCTACAAGTCATCTAGTAGTACCGTAATCGTAATCCCAAAGATGTAGATATCTCAGCGTACTCAAATGTCGAGATCAATGTCAGATACCTTGTTGGTATCGAATTCGTAGAGCTGCATGTGAAATCTCTAGCAAACCATTTGTGGCTCGATTCGTCGAAGATAGATCCACACCTTCCATGATTCTGTTGATCCGACATAGTTAAGGTGAATACTTTAACCCTGAGAGGCGATCCCTTTCCGCTCTCTGTTATGACGCTGCCGCCTTTGGTGCGAGTCATAAAGTTCGCCTAGGATCAAGCGTGTAGATGTCTACATTTAACAAAAATCACTTCTTGGTTTAAAACTCGTGATGATTGCTTGAGATGAATGGCCCACTTGCAAGGAGCTACGATAGAATATGATATTAAACTTTCAAGTATATCATGGCCGCTCTCTCAAGGCCATCCCTCCGCTCTGCTTCTCGAAGAACTGAACTATCTGCGACCGGCATCCAGCGGAATTCTTCCACTCACATCACAAAAACCGGAAAACGTACACGCGACTTAGCACTGTTCAATGATGACAATGTTGTTCTGAAGAAGCAGAAAACCCGTGTCCAAGATCTCTCAAATCGAATTGTCGCCCGAGGCCACGATGCAGACTCTCCTGTGGCTTCTGCTGATAAATCCCCAAAAGGCTTGGTGACTCCAGGTTCGACATTGCGAAACACACATTTAGAAAACGCGCAACAACATGTTAAGAACGCCGGAGTTGATATCGTTGACGCTAAAAGTACGCCTAATGGTACTGTTAACGATTTCGACACTGCTGTAGTCGCGCGAAAGGTTGACAAAAGGAGTCTGAGGTCCCAAGATGGAGGTTCGCGATCAAAAAGCGAGCTTGCATTGTACTTTCCCAATTACGATGAGCTCGTCAACATTGAGCCAAAGGAAACAGGTATTATGAGGAATCAAGGCTATCTCTCTGGAATTCACCTGCTGACGATTTCAGAATTCCTGACTATAGACACTCTTGTCCACATCACAGATGTACCCCTCAAACCGGCGGCCTCGACTCTAGACCTTTCAACGCCGCTCATCCATGCCTCCAATAACCAAAACCCAGATACCGACCATTTTCCAGCAAAGGTCAACGGGATACCTCAGACGTCAGAGGAACCCGAGGAGGACTTGATGAAGTTAAATGACGCGCAACGGATCGACTTTTCTTCGATTGATTGTCCCACAAAAGCCCCTCAGGAAGACCCAATGACCGATGCGGTGTACCTCAAGGCCCACAGACGAGCTGAGAGGCAAGAGAAGCAACTCCGCAATATCGAGAAGGAGAGGGCACAGCACGAGAAGGTTCAGCTCGAACGATTACTAGATGGGCTCAAGGGTCATGACTGGCTCAGGGTCATGGGTATTAGCGGTATCACGGATTCTGAGAAGAGATTGTATGAACCTAAAAGAGAATATCTCGTTCAGGAGGTTGAGAGCCTTCTCGACAAGTTCAGGGTTTGGAAAGAGGAAGAAAAACGCCGGAAACTGGAGAAGGAACAGAAGACCGAAGAGGACGATGATGAAGATATGTCTGAAGCCAGTGATGGAGAGCCTCCCGACTACAACGACGTCGATGCTTGGGCTGCAAGGCAATTGCACCGGGAAGCCAGTTCAGCGAACAGAAAACGAACTGGGAAGAGTAGAAGTCATCGGGCACACCTAACCGATGCGTTACCATTGCCGGTTGAGAAACCTTTTACCTCATTTTTTTCAAAACCTTACCTGCGGGCAGCTGCTCTTGGCAAGCATAGACGAGGAAGGACAAGATTCGCATTCGGGCAGCCTTTGCCTGATATCGTCGAAAGGGAGTTTGAAGTGCCTTCGGACCTGCTGACTCAGGATGCTTTGAATGTGAGTGCCCGAAACCGACGGCGGGCAAACCGGGAAATCAGAGAGCATCGAGAGAGACCGAATTGAAAGTGCTTCAGTCGGTACATTGTATATAACAGGGTAAGCCTCTCGTGAGCAAAGGCGTTGGATCGGTTTTGCCATATCTCGGCGGTTGGTGTACGAGTATCACCTTCTGTGTCTTAGAGTAGTGAGCTTAGTATAGCGACTCAACTTAGAGAGTTAGACCATCCTTGTAATGCCAAAGTCTTGTAATATCGAAAGCCTTGCTCATAAAATGCAGTGATTGTAAGTTCTTCAACATTATGCATCAGAATTCATACTCAGATTTGACTCGATTCGAAGCTTGGAAATCAAAACATCAAGGCTTCCGATCATTCACATCTCCGACTAGGCATGATCCTCTCTCGTCACACAACACACTCATTTGGGAGGTGTCATGACTTCACTTATCACGAACTTACTAATCCCTGAGGAGCTTTCTCTCGCTGTCTGTCGCTATCACTGGTCTAGTTGGGGGCTCAACGCTTATGCCACGAGCTCGGCGCAGAATGAGGCGCGGTTTCACCACAAGTAGTGAGAGAAGTAATATCGCTAGATACTTCTTGGTAGAGCTTCAGGCAAGCTAGAAGAAAGCAACATGGTTGGCTTGGTTGAGCTGCCGAACCCGCAAGCCCCGGGGTTGGGATTTTCAATTTCACACCAGAAGGTGGAACTCGACATAGACATACTGTCACGAAGCCTGAAGGGCAGGGCAGAGATAACGGTCAATCCTCACTCTAAAGATCTGAAGACCATTCGCCTCAATTGCCGACAATGCGAGCTCACGAGCCTAAAGGTCAACGGCAAGCCTTCATCCAGCGCACCTTACCAAGATCCTTACAATCGCGCAACGCTCCCATGGAGTGCTGGTGTTCATCAATATCATATGCTACGGCAGAAGCTGGAGAGCCAGTTAAAGAATCCACCGGAGGAGGAGCTGGTTGTCAACTTGCCTAAGAGCATTAGAATCGATGAGCTGGATCCGCTCTCGGTGGAGGCGCAGAACATACTAGTGACAAAGTCTCTGGGTGGGTTGAAAAGGGACTCTGGCGACAGCTTGGCCAGCGACCTTGCTCAGGCCCCGCGAGCTGTAGTCGACCAGACCCTGCGCTTTACTCCAATAACGCTTGTTGTGGAGTACATGATGAAAAATATCCGTGAGGGCATGCACTTCGTAGGATGGGAAGATGGGGACCTACGATATCCTCATGCATATACCAAAAATTCTTTATCGCCAGGTGCTGCATGTTGCCTATTTCCTTGCCTCGATGATATAAGTTCCCGTTGCACATGGGAGATTTCAATCAAATGCGCAAGAACAATTGGCGATGCTCTTGAGAAACTTCCAAAGTCGCGCAATCAAATACAAGTGAATGGCAGTAATGGCTTGTCCAACGGTACCAGTAATGCCCACGTTTCAGCTGTCACGGATCGTCGTACCCATTTCAGTGATGAGGACAAGGCTCTAGATTTAGCTGTTATATGCACAGGAGACATAACCGATGAGGTAACGCATGAAGCAGTACGAAAGGGTATCTAGCTAATAGTGACAGATTGCGGATCCTCTAGACCCTTCAAAGAAGACTACGTCCTTCACCTGTATGACAGCAGTGGACCCTCAGCATATTGGCTTCGCAATCGGGCCATTCGAACATGTTGACTTGGCAGAATTTAGAGAAAGCGATGAAGATGATAAGCTGGGACAAAACGCCATTCCAGTGCATGGATTTTGCTCGCCCGGTAGGGCCGACGAGCTAAGAAACACATGTCTGCCTCTGGCAAAGGTCTATGCTTCTTGGACAGATACGAATGGCTTCAAAACTGACAGATCGCCAGGCTATAGACTTCTTTACATTGGCATACGGCTCTTATCCGTTTTCTAATTACAAGCTTTGCTTTGTGGACGACTTGTTTCCGGACATCCTTCACACAGGGTCGCTGTCGATATGTAGCAATCGACTTCTATTTCCAGAAGACATTCTCGAGCCTTTAGACAGAGTTACCCGTCAGCTGGTCCATGCCCTTGCCACGCAATGGATGGGTATCAATATCATACCCAAGGAAGCAGTGGATACCTGGGTCGTGGTTGGTATAGCCTACTTCATTACTGACATGTTTATGAGGAAGCTTTCTGGTAACAATGAATACCGATATCGTCAGAAAAGGGCATCGGATCGAACTTCTGAATTTGACGTCGCAAGACCTTCCCTTTATGATACCGGCCCTCTCATAACTCTTGACCCATCTGAGCTCGAGTTCATGACACTCAAAGCACCGTTGATTTTATTTATCCTCGATCGGAGACTTACCAAAGCAAGTGGCTCATCCGGGCTTTCTCGAATCGTATCAAGAGTCTTCCTGAACGCCAAAGTAGGCGATCTAGCAAATGGTGCCATTGATACGAATTATTTCATGAAAACGTGTGAGAAGCTTGGCCATGCTAAATTGGATGTTTTCTTTGCACAATGGGTTTTCGGAGCCGGTTGTCCACGATTTCGTATAAATCAGCGTTTCAATAAGAAGAAACTCGTTGTTGAGATGCTTATCCAACAATCTCAAGGCGAACTTCCAGAACGTGACTTGGAAAAGCAAACCTTCATGCGTGATGTAAAGGAGGAGATTCACAATGTCTATGCTGGCCCCGTTCAACCTGTCTTTACCGTGAGTCGTGTCAAAGTCACACTTGCATACTCTACTAAGAATGGCAGGGTCCTATGACTATCCGTATTCATGAAGCCGACGGGACTCCATATGAGCACATTATCGAAATCAAAGAGGCACTTACGAAGTTCGAGATTCCGTACAATACAAAGTACAAACGGCTCAAGCGTAGTAGGCGCCAAAAGGAGAGAACTGCCGCTGTTTCGGGAATGGATTATACGGGTGACGGCGACAACGACATTCTTCTCTATTGTCTGGGCGATGTCCTGCAGTCTGAAGAAGAGATCAAGGACTGGAAACTAGTCGAGTGGAGCAAAGAAGATGAAGACAAAATGAGTCAAGAATCCTACGAGTGGATCCGAGTGGATGCCGATTTTGAATGGATTTGCAAGATGTCTATCGTAATGCCTGGATACATGTACCTTTCACAGTTACAGCAGGATCGAGATGTCGTTGCTCAATTGGAGTCGGTTCAATATATGGCTGCCCAAAAGGAACACCCTTTGATCTCGACTATCCTGGTCCGAACATTAATGGATCGACGGTATTTCCATGGCATCCGGACGGCCGCCGCAGCGGCCTTGACAACACACGCCACGGAGAAACTTGGCTGGCGAGGACAATTCCACCTAGAGAAGGCATTCCAGGAGTTCTTTTGCTACACTGACTCACCAATGCCTCGATCAAATGACTTCTCAGACCGTACGGCTTATAATGTACAGAGTGCTATTGTCCAGGCTGTTGCGAAAGTGCGGGACGGGGCTGGTCGTGCTCCCATGAGTGTCGTTACATTTCTCCATGAGAAACTTAGGTTTAATGACAATTCGAACAATGAGGTGAGATGTCCAGAATCTTTTTACTTTTTGCTCAGAATGCTAACCCTATCAGTTCTCTGACTGCCATTACCTCACAACCTTAATGATTTCATTGGCGGAAGCGCTTTCTTCAAAGCCAGTATCCATCCCGGATGCCTTGGAGATGGAGGTCGACAGTGACGATGACTTGCAATTCTACAATACCTGCCTCGATGAGATTGATAGGTACAGACGCATCGACGAATGGATACCATCATACCACAATCTTCTTTCCTTGACAGCCCTCAACTGCAAGCAACGCTTGATCAAAACCGGAGTCACTGATTTCCAACCAGCAGACTTTTTGCAATACACTCGGGACGGAACCCTTGAAGACCTCCGTCTCAATGCCTTCAGCAACCTCATGGATCTCGGCGCACTCAAAATGGACCCCATCCTCCGCTGGTTCCTCTTCGTCCTAGGCACCGATCCCTCACCCTACGTCCGCGACCACATGCTTCGCATCTTCGGCAACACCCTAGGCGCCATTGCCATAGGCGAAAGCTCGGAATCGGCTGCCACAACACAGCAAGACGGCCTCATAATCGAGCAAGAATCCTCCACCGAAGCCCGCCGAGCCGATCTCGCGAGGAAACAAACCGTCGTCGGCGCCCTCGCCGCGCTAAAAGCGGAAATCGGCACCAACCCCGTCATCAAACAGGGCTTCTGGACCGCCATCACCTCCCCAACCCTCACCCTGCGCGAGATCGCCGAACTCCTCGAAATCTGCAGTCTCCTCTACACCCCGGAATCAAGCATGGTCGTCGTCCTCAAATACCCGCGCTACTGGTCCTGCGCCAAAGCCGGCAAGGCCACTCTCGTCTTCACGCCCACGGCCCGCATCCGCACAACGCCGATCCCGAAACGTCTTCCTCCGCCTGTGCTTAAGCGGGAAGAAGGCTCGAGTAGCATGCCAGCGCCGCGACCGTTTCTTAAACCGCCAAAGAAGCCGTCGGTAGTGGCGGGTGCTGGGGAGGGGCGGACGGTGGAGGGGGCGGATGCGACGAAGCCCAAGTTGACGCTGAAGTTAAGTTTAAAAGGGGCGGGTGGGAGATCGGCGAGCGGATAGGGAGGGGGGTTGGACGGTTGGGGGTGGGGGTGGGGGCTGTTGCTGACTGTCTGGCAAGAATATGTAAAAGCGAAGCGTTCTAGGAGTTCTGTGTACACACTAAATTTTCGTAGCAACGTTTAAGGCTTTAACCAAGAAGCCATATCCCCCAATAAAAGCACCAAAATTTGAGCAATGGTGTTGTTACATGTTGGACCGTGTCTCAATGAGTGATTGGAATCTACCTTATGATGGGACGCTTGTAGCGGCGTAAAAAGTATCGGGCATATTATCCATCTACGCAGAAAACGATCTACCTCTCCCCTCCCGCTTCTCTAAACCCAATCGCACATCGCCCTCGTCCGCCCCACCACCACCCCCAACCAACCTACTCCAACTTCAACCTCTCAAACTCGCCCAAGCTCCCCTCCAACTCCCTAACCTCCGCCTCCATATCCCTCAACCGCCTCCTCTCCATCTCCTGCACCCCCTCCCCCGCCTTCTTCTGCCACGCCTCATCGTGCACAACGCCTCTCTGCCTCCTGACGCTCTCGCTGGCCCGGTGCAACTTCGCCTTCGCCTTTTCGATCTCCACGTCAATGTCGATCTTGCCCTTGACATGCAAGAAAACCGTCGCCTGCGCGTTGACGGCCGCGACAACGCAGCCGGTAGGTTTGGGGTCCGTGGCAGCGAGGATGGAAATGGAGGCGGAGGGGGAGGCGGTGGCTTTGCCGCTGAGGGAGCGGATGGACTGGAGTTGGGTGGAGCAGGTATGGTGGGATTGGGGGGAGAAAAGTTGGATGAAGAGGGTGGCGGAGTCTTTGATTGCGTATTCAGCTGTTAGCGAGCGGATGGCTTTTGAGACGGCGAGGAGGAGCTCGTAGGCTTCTTCGGAGGCGGGATCGTCGTTTTGAGGGATGTAGATGGGGTAGGCGGCTTTGACGATGGAAGGGGTAGTGTCACCGGGGCGGCGGGGTAGGCGCTGCCAGAGCTCTTCGGTGAGGAAGGGCATGAAGGGGTGGATCATTGTTAAGCCGCCTTCCAGGGCTGTGTAAAGCGTATCCTTTGCGCTCTTCTGTTCCTCCTCTGTACCGCTGGCGATAATCGCCTTCGAATTCTCAATGTATGTATCGCAAAGGTGGGAGTACCAGTACTGGTAGGTGATGCTTGTTGCGGTTGAAAATTCGCGGGCAGAAAGGGCAGCATGCATGTCGCGGGCTGCGATGGAGAGTTTGTGAAGGATCCAGCGGTCGGAAAGGGATTCGTGGCCGGTTCTTTTGTGGACGCTGTCTAGAGCAATGGGGGTGAAGGAAGGGGAGAGTTTGCCAAGGACGTATTTGGTGGCTTGGTAGATTTTGTTACAGAATCTGCGGTAGCCGTGCATTACTTTGATATCGAAATTAATGTCGCCGCCTACGAAATGTGCATGTTAGCTTCGAAGTACTCGGATGAAAAGTGATGCTGCCCACCTCCAGTGGTATAAGATACCAACGAAAACCGGAGAGCGTCAGCACCACACTCAGGAATGCCATCTGGAAAGGAGGCTTTTTGAAACTTCGTTGCAGTTGCAAGCTCCTTCGGGTCGAGATTGCCGACCTTGAGCTTGTCATGTAGGGCCTGAAGCTCGATGCCCTCCATGACATCAAGTGGATCAATAACATTCCCTAATGATTTCGACATCTTCCTTCCTTCCGAGTCTCGCACAAGCGAATGGCAGTAAACTTCTCGAAACGGAACTTGCCCTGTCAACTTGATACCGAGCATGACCATCCGCGCAACCCAGAAAAACAATATATCCCAACCTGTTTCCAGTACAGATGTGGGATACAATGTCTCCATATCGTGGGTCTTTCTGGGCCATCCCAGCGTCGAGAACGGCCAAAGCCCAGAAGAAAACCACGTATCAAGTACATCCTCATCCCTCCTCAAGGTGAATTCCTTTCCAGGGAACTTGGACTTGGCCTTCTCCTCTGCTTCCTCCGGCGTTCTGCCTGTCACCCATTGCTCGCCGTCACTGTCATCTCCTTGCAGCCCTTTGATCTGAACAAAGTAAGCCGGCGCCTGATGACCCCACCAAAGCTGCCTCGATAGACACCAATCATTGATACCTTCAAGCCATCGAAAATAGCTCTTCTCTGCATTCTCTGGCCGAATAACGATTTCTCCGTCTTTTACAGCTTTGATAGCGGCGTCTGCAAGCCCTCGCATCCTCATCCACCATTGCGGCTTCATAAGGGGCTCAATGACATCTTTTGACTTGATGCAGAGCGGTACTTTCATAGGATTGTTCTCCCATTTGACGTAGAGTCCCTTGGATTTGAGGGCTTGGATCACTTTATACCGTGCATCAAATCGCTTGGTGCCCTCAAAGTCTCCAGTATTGTGGTTCATGGTTCCATTATCATTGAGGATGTTGATGAACTTGAGGCTATGTCTTTGGCCGATTGCGAAATCGTTGGGGTCATGTGCAGGGGTTATCTTGACTGCTCCAGTACCAAATTCAGGATCCACGTAGTCATCAGCAAATATGGGCATTAGCCTGTCGACAAAGGGGTGCCGAGCGTTCTTGCCGATGATATGTGAATATCGCTCATCCTTAGGGTGCACAGCAATACCACTGTCCCCCAGCATAGTTTCTGGTCGGGTAGTGGCAACTTCAATTTTCTCGTCGCTCCCTTCGATCTCGTACTGGAAATATGTGATAACCCCAAATTCTACCTTCCTTTCATAGCCTGGGACATCGAGCAGAGTCCGCCCGTCCAGCTCCTTATTGTCCACCTCAAGGTTGGAGAGAGCCGTATTGAGTTTAACGCACCAATTAACAAGACGATTGGCCCTGTAAATGATGCCTTCCTCATGAAGCCGCACAAATGTCTCCGTTACAGCCGCCGAAAGGTTCTCATCCATAGTGAAGGCTTCCCTAGTCCAGTCAAAAGAACCGCCCATCCGTTTCAGCACGGTATTAATCTTCTGGTGATATTCCTCTTTCCAATCTATGACCGTTTGGATGAACTTTAGCCGGCCCAGATCATATCTGGTTTGCTTCTGCCGCCTCCAAAGCATGTTTTCTACCACACTCTGTGTCGATATACCGGCATGGTCACAGCCCGGAAGCCACAGCGTGGTCAAACCCCGCATACGATTCCACCGTATCAAAGAATCTTGTAGCGCGTTGGGTAACGCATGACCCATATGCAAAGCACCTGTTACATTCGGCGGTGGTTCTGGGATGGAAAAGTAGCCCGCTTTCTTCGCCTTACCATCTTCTCCAAACTCGGGCTCGAAAAATCCTTCCTTTTCCCACCATGAGTACCATCCTGACTCTACAACTTTAGGAATGTAGGCTTTGTGGAATTGGTCATCGAGGGGCTTGAGGACTGGTATATATTAGTGAACTCCAACATTTGGAGTACCTCAACGAACTTTTCTTCTGGCCTGGTGAAGTCTCTTCGACATACTCCGGCAGAGGCTCATCCTTCTCAGCCTCCTGCTTGGCCTTCTTCTCTTTTGTTTTCGAGGCAGCTGGGCCAGCTGACGGATCTGTAGCTTTGGCCTTCTTCTCCGCAAACTTCTTTGCCTTCTCCGCTTTTTTACGTTCTCGCTCAACTACAGAGACATGTCAGATATGCTTGTGTAACGGATATATCTAGCAATACACATGGTCGAGCTAGCTAGGATCCGTACGGTCTTTCTCGCTCTTCACTTTCTTCTCTGCGTCCTTGTCTCCCCCGTCTTGCCCGCCTTCATGCTGACCCATTGGATCATCCTTCGCAGCTGCCAAAAGCGCAGATGTGGTTTCGGAGGACGTGGGAGGTGGTTGCCCTGATATTGGGCCTGTTTTTACGCCAGCTGAGGGTAGTCGCTTGTTAGAACTTGAGTAATGTTTTGTAGTCGCTTGAGGGCGCATACCAGTGTTGTGGGACGCAGCATTAAGGGCCATGCTAGGTTTCCCAGAGTACCTAGAGTATCTCCAGAGCGGAGGGCGCAATGAAAGCGCCTTCCGAAGAATTTTGACAATTCTCTCTACTAGAGAGTAGAGGCTCCGATTCTGAGAAGTCCTAGATGTTGAGCTGATTAACCGCGATGCGATCCTTAATTTTCTGAATGTAGTCAAACAACCCCTCAATCGTACACAGACACCCTATATCCGATGGTGTTTTTGTATTCTGACTTAAAAGTTTCAAAGTATGATTCACAGGTCGAGGTCGGTTCGATATCCAGGTACGCTAGTACCACAACAAGCTAACAGGCGATTCTGAAATCGCAGGGTGCAAATGGTTTTATAATCTATATTTGTTATTTTGAAAGTTTGCTACTATGTGAGGCTAATCCTCCCTGACCGCGGTGACAGCTTTGGGTACCCTCAAGGACGTAAAGCTAATCCTTTCTGTCACCAGTCGTCCCCCAAGCCGTTGCTAACCGTGGGTCTGTTAGGAAAACCATTTACTTCCAAAAACTTCTTCGTAATACAATAGGGTATTGTACGAGAGAAGTCGCTGAGATAACATGCAATATACAAAGGAAAAAGTAGGGCCATGAGTTCTCGCGTTGAATCATAATCGAGTACTTCGTGCCTATGCTAAGATTGAAGTATTCGAATTTCGAGAGTCTTTGTTACAGAAGACATTGATCATCTTAGAGCGGACGTCGGTGTGACTGGTTGAGGTTGGCATCAATAGACTCGATCCGTGTAAGCTTGATCTGGAGAATACGGTAACCGCGTGGAGAAGTCGGCGCATTCTACAACTAAGTACTGGCTGGGTCGTTGATGGAGAGGAGATTCTTATTGGGTTCGACCGCAGGCAATTAGCTTTCGAGCCTTGGGCTGATTATGAATTCTCTGGAAAATATGACAAGTCGCAAGTCAGCAACAAGGGTTCATGTCATTGAAGATGAGTGATTTTGCGAAGCAGCTGCGTTCCGAACAGGGCTGAAGTATGGATGAGCCATGGCTTCTTTAGCCGTTAAGCGTTCCTAATTAAGAGATTAGCGATGATTTACATGGCCCACCGATGATGGCACTGCTGAGCTCGACTTGCCTGGTGATCATAACGTAGTAATTTATCAAGGAAGTCGATAGCGTCGTTGCTAACAAAGCGTTGGTTCTCCGCATTGACGAAGCCATGCCAATTCTTCTTTGGGAATCTCCCTAGGATATCGTCGTACTGTGCATCAAGCTCAATATCGTATTTGTCAAGGTACTCGAACAAGTCATCTGTGCCTAGAACCTTGGCGATCTTGACGAGTTGATCTGAATTGCTGTTGCCGTGAAAAAAAGGCTCTTTGCGGAAAATCATGGATGCGAACATGGCGCCTAACGACCACATGTCTAGGGAGTAGTCGTACTCTTGAAAGTCGACCAGTAGCTCTGGCCCCTTGAAGTATCTTGAAGCCACTCTGACGTTGTATTCTGTGCCCTGGTGGTAAAACTCTGCCAACCCCCAGTCGATGAGTCGCAGCTGCTTGCTAGTTAGTGAAGATTCCTGACGGAAGAAGCCAAAAATATCCACCTTCCGTTTCTCGTGATCAATCATGACGTTATGAGGCTTGACATCCCGATGCATAATGCCCTTGCTATGGCAGAAATCTAATGCCTAAAAGCTTCGTCAGCAATGCTGATCACAGGGTAGCCTCACATCCAACACGTACCTTTAGGAGTTCGAAAATGTAGTACCTCACGTCGAAATCGACAAACTTTGGGTATAAGCTCCGGAAGTCTGTGTTGTTGACATACTCGAAGATCAACGATGGCGTCTTGCTTGCATTGTCCCTCACCACATCCAGTAACGCCACCACATTTGGTCCTCCAGACAAATTCTGTAGGATCTTGATCTCTCGCTTGATCTTCTTCTTCTTGACCGGCTTGAGGACCTTGATAACGCATTTCTGATAGTTCACGGTGTTTATGCCTTCAAAGACCTCCGAGTATTTTCCACGTCCTGCGCACGTATGAGAATTGCAGATTCCGGAGATAAGGCGGGCCGCGTAAGACTAACCTATCTTCCTTACGACTTCGTAGTTCTCAAGCACCCCCCAAGAGATATTGACAGTGTCATACTCCCAATATGACTTTGGCATATGCTGGTTGACATCGGCATACACCCGCGCCATAATCCCCACAGCCTCAACGTCTTGTGCGCAGGTATTGATGTGAGTATGGCCAGTCGATCACGGTCACGTGGAATGTGAGGGTATCCAGTGAATTTCAGCCCGCAGGTCACGTAGTCGCAGGTAAGGTACTCGTAGAAGAAGAAGTGAGGTGTGGAGATGAATTCAAAAGGTTGAACCCTCAGATTTCGAGGTGAAGCCCAATCTGCGGGCTAAGGTTACCGCGCCCCGAAAGCTCGGACCACCTTCGATCTTCGCAAGCCGAGGGTGTAAGTGTAGGTTGGTACTTGGTAGTAGATACAACCTTTAGAGGGGACGGGTGGAAAAGAAGGGAGGGTGAGGATGTTCTACGACCTCTGTGCTCCATGGAAGTCAAACCTTGCAGAGAACCAAAGAACACTAGCCTTTCTCTCGGAACGTACGTCAATCGTCCTCAACGTCCTTTCAGCCCCGAGCTGAAGCTAATCGTCCACAGTTGGCTACAATGTCGTCGCCGTCGACCACACCCTGACGGGTAAAATCCCCGCTGACCTTGTTTGTCCAGTTGATCTCCACGTTTTGATTGTAACTGAAGCATCTTAGACGTGCCCCATCCCCGACCCGTTACCTATCCCTGATTCCCCAGGACTTCGTACTCTCCGCCGCTGCACACTCGTTCTGACCGATCCTTCTCAAAATCATCGTTTGGCCTCTCTCGCATCAACGTACGATATCCTAGCCCTTCGTCCAACCAATGAGCGCGCCCTGCTCCAGGCTTGCCAATCCCTCGAATGCGATTTAATCTCCTTGGACCTCAGCACACGCTTTCCATTCTACTTCAAGCACAAGACTTGTTCCATTGCGTTACAACGAGGCATCAGGTTTGAGATCTGCTACGCGGCAGGTGTATTGGCTAGCGATGGGGGCGCTTCGAGGCGGAATTTAATCAGCAATGCTACGCAATTAATACGAGCCACCAGAGGACGCGGCATCGTCATAAGCAGCCAGGCAGAAAATGCATTGGCTTGTCGGGGTCCATCAGATGTGGTCAATTTGGCAGTCCTATGGGGGTTAAGCCAGGAGAGGGGTGTGGAAGCTATAGGTAGAGAAGCCAGGGCTGTGGTTCTGCAAGCGGAGATGAGACGGAGAAGCTTCAGAGGAGTGATTGATGTGATTTATGGGGGTGAGAAGGCCAAGAGCGTCGCCGAAAACGCCGGAAAACCCAGCAAAGGAAAACCGGAAAACAGTAATAAGAGGAAGGCGGAAACTCTAGACAATGGGGCTGGACCAGATGATACTGTACAAGGCAAACCATTGTCTAAGAGGGAACAGAAACGGCAGGCCAAGAAGGCGAGGCTTGAGGCTGTGAAAGTGGGGGACAACAATGCCCGTATCGTTTTGGACACGGTGGGAGGAAGGAATCCTACATCAACAACCATCACGCCACCTGAGAATAATATCTGAATCAAACTGTAAAAATTGTGGTTTCATGGCTACTTTGACAGGATTAATCCTGATACCGCATTCATATCTCAAGAACGATAGGTGCTGTAACAGCACTACTCAACGAATACGTATTGATATTGAACTCAGCAGCCATCGTCGTTGTTGAACCCGACAACGGATTAAGCGATGGTGTGATAGACGTTGCGTTAGCAGCTCCTGGCTGTGGTGCTGGGAGATCTGCCGCTGGACTAGCCATGTGAGCGAGCGTGGTGACCGCAGGTGTGGAAGTCGCTAAAGTCGCTGAAGAAGCCATATCAGCCTGCTTTGTCATTATAACGCCGGTTGTTGCAGGCTGCACTGTGGAAGACTGGAGGCTAGCTTGATCTGCGCCTGTCATTGATGCCATACTTTGGAATGTTGACATCTGGGTTTCTGGTGTGGCTACCACTGCCGACAAATTGGCGGCGAGAGGAAACCCAGCTGAAGGACACATGCATTGACAATTGCATGGACTTAGAAGAGACGACGCCAAGGGTTGAATAGCTTCACTAGTAGCTATAGCCGTTGATTGTGCTATATCTACTATGGCCTTGGTGTTCCCTAGTGCTGCAGTCATAGTGGGTGGCGTCGCCGGCGAGCTTTGCGTGGCAACTTGGGCAAGCGCAGACATTAGCTGGGGAAGAGACTGCTCGTAAGGTCAGTCATCTGGAAAGGATTCTCCCAAGACGTGGAACTAACTGTTGTCGGAGCAGCACTGCTGTTCATTATTACGGTGAGTTTCGCGCAGACAGATGACTCAGCCTTATTGCTTCAGCATCTCTTCTGCATGTGTACTCTCATGCTTTGTTACGAACCATGGCTGTCTCCACTGACGCTTCGGACATAGTCATTGACACTTCGGCTACTGCTCCCACTGTTTCCGCAACGGTTATATGAAAAGACTTCGTTATCCTGTACTCATCAGCAATTACTCTTGATGAGTATTGGAGTTGAAAGCTCACTGCCCTGGTGTTATTTCTAATGTGATGTGCTCATGTATAACCACTGCACCTATAATATACAGGTTCAAGTAACATAGGAATAGCCCCAGGCACAGCCTGGATGCCGAAATGGATACTCGCATCTCCACGAAGTCTCTCTAGATCACGGAAGCCCTAGTGATTGAACGCAGAAATGCTGAAAGACCTTTCAAAAGGTGAATATGCCAAGTCAAAGAAGACGGATAGTGCAAGAAGTTAACTAGGAGATCTAATGAGCGTGAGGACGACGAGACGACGAGGTCATCTCCAAATACAACCAGGAACCGGCAGAGCTATATATGGAGATTTCTAAGAAAACAATGCTCGTGCAAGAATCCAGATAAGACACTATTTTCTCGCAATTCATGCGCATGAACACCAAATGATTTCCTTCGGCGCTTCACCTCACATCATGAGTTTCATCATCACCGCCAGAGCTATGCAATGATGTAAAAGCTCTGATCTTGTTCTTGGCTCCATCAGATACATTATCGTGCCACAGACCTTCTGGATAGTTTATCCCCAGCCTGTTCGTGCATCAACATACTCGAGTCCTGTGCTGCTGTAGCAAGTAAAGAACGCGACAGGACCCTGCATCTGATAAGACTGACATGGAATGCGGCTTATTGTCGGCGACAAGCGGGGCTTCTTCCTCCGGCGCTAATTAAATATCATAGACGTCATTGAAATCGCAGGCAGAAGCGCCATATGATAAATATCAAATCGAAAATGCAAATTATGGACAACACTGGTGCAATTAGTCCGAGACCTTGTAAGACTGCCGAAAGTATCCAAGGACGGTGAAGGTCCAAAAGCTATACTCTTCTGCGACTGCCCTTTGGTCTACTTCCAACCCTATTAATTGCGACATCGTTCATTGTTTTCCGTCTCTACGCTATAACCAATATGTCAGTCGTTCACGCCTTGGATGACTACTACCTCGCGATCACGTTGTTGATCACCATCGCCTATCAGCTCTTCTTTTTCTCCATAGCCTTCTCCCTCAAATTCGACAAGCTCACAGGTGAGCATGTCTCTCATGACCGTTAGCCACGTGTGTTCTGCATACTAACTTTCTTAGATTTTGCGGGCGGAACCAACTTCGTTGTTCTAGCTATCATCACGCTCGCCTTTTCAGGCCATCACAATGCTCGTCAAATCGTGGACTCGCTGTTCATCATGCTCTGGGGCGCCAGACTCTCGGGCTTCCTCCTTTTCCGCATTATCAAGACCGGGAAGGACGATCGCTTCGACGATAAAAGAGACAAATTCTTTCCGTTCCTAGGCTTTTGGGTCTTTCAGATGGTGTGGGTATGGACGGTGTCTTTGCCAGTTACTATCCTGAATTCGCCCAATGTCACCAAGTTTCAACAACCGAGATTTGGGACAGGTCGAGATATTGCTGGAGTGATTCTTTTTGCGGTTGGTTTTTTTATGGAGAGTGTCTCGGATGTTCAGAAATACCGGTTCAGAAGCAAGCCAGAGAACAAGGGGAAGGTTTGTGACATCGGACTTTTTACTTGGACGAGACACCCGAACTACTTTGGAGAGATCATCATGCAGTTCTGTGAGCATTCAGCTTTCTTGAAATACGCCCTCCACGCTAATACTGTCCAGCAATTTTCATGATTGCCGTGTCACCAGCAGCATATGGATATGTTAGTGGTGGAGCATATAAAGCTTTATACGCCAGTATACTTGGAGCCTTCTTCCTAACTCTCCTACTTATGTTCGTGTCCGGCCTGACACTGCAGGAACGGCCCGGAGCAAAGAAGCGATACGAAAGTGGCAACCACTGGGAATCATTTTCACAGTATACCAAACGTACGAGCATATTAATACCGTTTCCTCCAGCGCTATATGTCCGAATGCCCACGATATTGAAACGAACCATATTTCTGGAATTCCCGATATATGTGTTCGACCCAGCGAAACATGCAGATCAAAGCAAGGTGCGAGAACGGGAGGCCGAGGAAGGAAGCAGAACCACAGAATAGGAGAACAATCAGGACTGGGGAAATGCTGTGATATACTGGGTGACAGCAGCGTACGGAGTTTCTCTAAAAAAACTTCACATCTAATTCACATTGGTCAGCCTTTCCAGCGTGGCGTATGGTAGATAGGATACTCCCTTTCGGTAAGTTATAGCGATTGTTGGAAATATTAGGTCAGTCATGGCAGAGTAGATTAATCATGTACCATTGCTACCCTGGACGTCCAACAAAGATCAGTCATCTAAGCGTCTCGCATCCCAACGCCCGCTCCAATATATCAGATCCCTCCAACATCTCTTCCATGCGCCTATGGCCCCAACGCCTCATGGATTCATAAGCTCGTCAATTCTCCCCCTATCCCCCCGACGAACGGGGGACTTATTTCCGAACATTGCTCGTCGCAGTACGGGACTCGGAAAGCTTCTGGAAAGTGGATTTATTATCGCCTAACATATCCGGCTGTCAGTCACTTTAATACCACCTTACTACCGCTTTTCCGTAGCCAAACCGAGTTCGTGGGTCGGGGAATGTTATAATCCATAGTAGACACATACCCGGTTGGCCAACCCCTACAAGCTTGTCACGGGCCGGGGCCGCAGACTCGGAGGTCTTTTGGCCGGGGTTGGAACTCTTGTCCTGGTACTGCTTCGAGCTCTGTTGTCTGCAGCGAAGGTGAGGTTGGTTCAGCACTTGAGGGGGAGGCATATTGGGGGGGGGGGTTTGGAAACGCACCCGGCGCTAGACATTGTGGAAACGTGACGGGTAAAGTACCTGAGGTGTGAGAACTAAGGTATTGTGCGTGATCTAGATCTACTTAAGGTAAACGGGCGGGTTTCTAGAATCAAGGTAAGGTAAGGTACTGTACTGGAGAGTAAGGTATGCGACCACGGTCAAGATCAATAGGACATATAGGACATATCAAATGGTGGGGCATGAAGCGGGGTTCACTGACAGACATGACAGGGGGGGTGTCTCGGCAACGACTGAGGACTGACTAAGATACTTACCTTATGTATTCCGTACCTTAGTGTCAAACGTGAATTGTAAACCTTAATTAAATGCATGGTCGTCCATTGGGCTCCCGGTCGCCAACCGTGATCCAGCACTGCCTTATCTACCTTAGGTATAACATCACACCCATCCCGTATGTTGGGTATGAGACGTTCTTCATCGGCTTCCAAGTAAGTCGAATCACTCACTCCCTCACTCCCTTGTGCTCCGTCCTCTCTGTTGCTGCATTTATTGCCTGGGTAAAGGAAAGGTCTTTCGAGCCCGCATTGAGGCTCTGCGCTGCACGTCATGCCACCCAACGTTGAAGCACACGACTTGTTTTACCGTGTCCTGTCCCTTAACAGAGGCAGCGGTGATGCTGTCCCGTGTCTCCTGCTTGTTCCGATGAGCTTGAAGCACCTGGGCAGCTACTGGTTGTCCAGGCGTTCAACGAATCCCTTACTTCCCCGTATTGCAATCTTTGCTTCACTACCTTACCTTACTCCCCTTCTGACTCTTGAGCTAGAGTACTGTTGGCTTACCAAGCAAGGCTAAGGTATTTGTCTTGTCGCCGCTAACTCATGACAGTAAAGACGACAACAGATGTACACAGTACCGTAAGCTAAGGTATCCAAACGATTCGGACAAACATCCGTACATGGTCGACAACCGAGCAAACATGTTACCTGGTTACACCCCGATGCGTAGATTCTAGAAAAAGGCGGAAACACCAAGAAGCTCCGATAACTAGGAAATCATATAGCAAACAGCTCGCGCAACTGTGTCCTCCCTTGCGAGCTGCATATCCTCGTCTCTTTCGCTCAACCTTACAAGATGGATACTAAACAGATAGTCGAAAAGTCCAAGGCGCTCCAGAAAGCCACAGCAGCTGGAGAGCCGGCCGCCGCAATCCTCAGTATCTTGAATGAGTTGAAAGCCGGTGTGGTCCCTTCGGAAGACGTCCTGCGCTCAACCAAGATTGGCGTTGTTGTCAACAAATCTAAACAGCACAAGAGCCCCGAGGTTGCCCGCCTAGCCAGCGAAATCGTCAAGAAGTGGCGTGATGATATTCAAAAAGCGAAAGGCAGTCCCTCGTCTCAGTCTGCCAAGAAATCAACATCGTCGCCACCAACATCCACGAATTCCCCAGCCCCACAGCCCGAGAAATCAACCCTGACCGTTCCACCCAACCAGCGCGACTACAAAAAAGACAAAGTCGACATCAAGCGCACCAATCAATCCACCCGCGATAATTGCATCGGCCTCATATACAACGGCCTTGCCCACACTTCCACCGTCCCACCTTCTCAAGTTCTGTCCCACGCCGTCGCAGTCGAAGCCGCTGCCTTCTCAATCTACGGCCCCGAATCAAACGAATCCTACAAATCCAAAGTCCGCTCCCTCTTCCAAAACCTCAAGAACAAATCCAACCCCTCCCTCCGCGTACGCGTCATGTCTGGCGAGATCCCCCCCGAGAAATTCGTCGTCATGACGCACGACGAGCTCAAATCGGCGGAGAAGATGGCAGAGGTGCAGGATCTGCTAAAGCAGAATATGAACGGGGCGATGATGCCGAAGGCGGAGAGGAGTATCAGTACTAGTTTGACGTGCGGCAAGTGCGGGCAGAAGAAGGTGAGCTATAGCCAGGCGCAGACGAGGAGCGCCGATGAGCCGATGACGACCTTTTGCGAGTGTACGGTCTGTGGGAAGCGGTGGAAGGTGAGTTTAATCCTATTTCTTTCGTTTATCGATTACCGACTTGGCGTTGACACGACCACAATAGTTCTCTTGAGTTTAGTGTATTACTATACGAATCTACGAGTGGTGGATCAGGGCGGTGGTTACGGATGGGTTCTTGAGCAGTTTCGGTCGGGGTCCCCAAACCACTTTTCTTGTACGATTTCAGCGCTGCTGGAAGCGGTAGTCACTTTGGCGTTTGGAGACGAGTATGCAGCTGCAGGGGAGAGTTTTTCATGATACAGTATTTTCCAAGTTACCCAACCGTCTCTTCCTAGACCGTGGAGACCCAAAGTGGGGTTTGAGCGTAGTAGCAAAGCACGCGTGTATGTTATCAAAACGAGGTGTCTACTTCCGTCTAGAACGAACCTTGCCATTGCAGTATGTACGAGTGGTTTCTGCGTAGGTGGGTGGGTGCAAGGAAAATAAATGGTGTAACCTGCTTCTTGGGAAGTGCTCAACCGCGTATGAGAGAGAGATTTTTTTTGGGGGGGGGGGGGAAAGGGGTTCTTCTACTGCGCGGGTTGGAGATTTACTGTATGTAGTACTGTACCATTCATTGGTGGGTGGTTGGTGATGGGAGTCTTTCAAAGCAAAAAAACTCGTTAGATCGGGGTTTTGACGTTTTGCATTTTTGTAAGGCGGGGGGGGGGGTTTTATCTGGTTTTCTCGGAGACAAGTGGGCTTTGACTGGTTCATCATATATAAGGTAGAAAGATGTATATATTATACTGATGCTATATGTATTCGTCGCATCCCTAAATCCCCATTTCCCGCATTCCCATCTTTCCCCCCGCCTACATCAAATACCCACCATAACGCTCGCGTTCTTATACCACCCGAGCATCGGATTCTCTCCGCTGCGCGTCTGCGTATCCCCGACGTAGGCCCAGCGCCTCAAGAATTCCTCATGGCTCATCACGCGTGTCAGCTTGCCTGTGATGGCGCGGTAGATGTCTTCGATGACGCTGAAATCGGTCGGGAAGAGGATGTCGAAGTAGCCTTGTTGGACCTGGTGGGGTGTTAGTTTTGTGTGGGGTTGGGGGGCTTGGAAGGGAAGAGGTTTTGTTTTGGGGAGGATGGGGGACTTACGTAGGGAGTAGTGACGGGAACGACACGGCGCTGATAGCGGGTTTGAACAACAGGCGCGTTGATGCCGGCGATGGTGTCGGGGAGGGAGTGGAAATCAGAGGTTACCAGCTGGTGCAGCGGGAAATACTCCCTCAGGATATCGAAGAACTCCATTAGTCTCGTAGGGATGTACTCCGGCACTGTCAGATTCCCCGCGAACGGCAACTTGCTCTTGAGACTGCGCACGAACCGCGGCTGGCGCAACGGATGGTTGTACGGCCTCGAGCAGGCCGCGTTGCGCACGCGCAGGAAGCGGGCGGCGACGGGGTCGATGTTTTTGGTGTAGAACTCGTAAAATTCGCCGGCGTTGTCGATAAGGACGGTGCCTTGGAGGGGGTCTTCGGTGATGGGGTCGTAGCGGATGCTGTCGTGCGCGAAGTTGTCGAAGACTTCAAGGGCGAGAAAGTAGCACGGGAGGGCGACGTAGGTATCCCAGGCGAAGATGGAGCGGTTGATGATTTCGACATGGTTGGTGTGGCCCCTCGAGGACGCCGAACGGGCGAGTTGGGAGGTCTGTAGGGAAGCGAGGTTCGCGGAGATTTCAATAATCTTGAATTTGGTGCGGTCGTAGACGTCGGGGTGGAAGTCGCGGATGTAGTCGAGGATGTTGAGCATGAGGGTTCCGTTCCCTGCGCCCAGTTCGTAGATGATAAGGTCCTGGTAGGGGTGGTGGGAGAGCTGGTGTTTGGTGACGAGGTAGCGGGCGATGGCTTCCCCGTAGTAGGGGCGGAAGAGCTCGGTTGGAGTGTGCCAGAGCTGCCGAGTGTCGTTTGGATGTTGGGCGTCGAGAGCGTTTTCGAAGTCGGTGTAGCGTTGGCCCAGGAGGGAGTGGAAATGGGGTTCGTCGGGCATGGAGTTGAAGTCGAAGGGCTCACCGGGGGAGAAGATGACGACTTGCTTGGAGAAGTAGCCGTAATTTGGGTTGTATAAGCCATCTAGATAGGCCATTAGTTCGTTCTTTGACCATCAGTTATGGTTTCATACCTTCCATAAAGTCGCGTCCTAGCATCTTCACCCTCCTCGGCCTTTCCCTTCGACCCCTCAACGCGTTGGCGGTCACCATTGGGTATCTCTCAAAGTCTCTAGATTTATCCTGCGGGAACAGGTCCGTCCTCTGCTGCCAATGGCTTTGCCGTCGGTCGTCATCCTTGACCCCTTCTCCACCTGTTTGGTAGTGCCTTTGATAGGGCGCATTGGCTATTCGGAAGGGCAACGATGAGTGAGAGCGAATCCTTGAACATATTTGATGAGAGAACAGACGCCGAAACACATGAGAAATCAGCGGCGAATCCATCGCAGACCCTGAGATGAACCAGAGAGCCGGTCACAAAGAGCGGAGGTCTTTGTCTTGGCTGATGGTCCGAGCTTCTACGGAGTTTAGGGCTCGGCTAAACTGCGGTTAAAACGTTCAATGACATTGCTCTGTCCGCTTGAGGTTTGAATCCTCCTCAATTGCTACGTTGGCAAATCTCATGGACTCACACCCTCGCGTTACCCTTACCACTGCCTTTGTCCTCGGTGTTCTTCTTACCCTCGGCTTCAAGGATTTTTACCCTGACCTCGAACGCCGTTTTCGCCGCAGAAAAACGAGAGTCAGTACGATTGCTGCTGCAGGTCTACAGGATGAGGATGAACATATAGACTTAGAAGATCATACACAAAAGGTCCCCATAACCGAAAATGAAAAGCGAATACCCGAGGGCATAGAATCTTGTGTCGGGAACACGCCGTTGTTCCGCATAAAGTCCCTCTCTGAAGCCACAGGCTGCGACATTCTCGCAAAAGCCGAGTTTCTAAATGGCGGAGGTGGTAGTCCAAAAGATAGAGTAGCTCTAAGCATCATCAATACCGCCGAAGAGCAAAGCCTCTTGACCCCTTACTCAGGCGACACCATCTATGAAGGCACCTCTGGCTCGACAGGAATCTCCCTTGCTACCCTCTGTCGCGCTCGGGGCTACCTGGCTCATATTGTCCTCCCATCGGATACCACACCTGAAAAGGCGTCCCTGCTTGCTACCCTAGGAGCCGCTGTTTCCCTTGTTCCTCCGGCCCCGATAATATCTCCGCAACACTATGTCAATTGGGCGCGAAGCCTTGCGGCTGCTCACACGGCAGATCCCACTCGCAAGGGACGCGGCTACTTTGCAGATCAGTTCGAGAACCCTGCGAATTGGCAAGCCCACCGCTCCGGCACGGGGCCGGAAATTCTAGCCCAGTGTGGCAAGAAGGTGGATGTGTTTGTAGCTGGCGCAGGCACAGGCGGAACGATTAGCGGGGTTGGAATGTACTTAAAAGAAAAGATTCCCACCGTCAAGGTCGTGGTCGCGGATCCGCAAGGGAGCGGTCTGTATAACTGGGTCAATTATGGTGTGCTATTTGATAAGATGGAGAAGGAGGGTCAAAGACGGCGGGAGCAGGTGGATAGCATCGTGGAAGGAATAGGCATGAACAGGGTTACGGACAACTTTCGAGCGGGACGGGAAGTCATAGACGACGTTGTGAGGGTGAGTGACGAGCAGGCGCTTGGGATGGCGAAGTGGTTAGTAGAGAGGGATGGGATCTTTGTGGGGAGTAGCAGTGCTGTCAACTGTGAGTCAGGTGCTGCTATGGTTGCGGACAGGACATCTGTGTTGACTGGGATAGGTGTAGCTGCTGTGAAAATAGCGAAAAAGATGGGAAAAGGGAAGAGGATCGTGACGGTCTTATGTGATTCCGGGACGAAACACGTTTCGAAATTTTGGGCTAAAGCTGGGAGTGTTGGGGGTGAGACGAAGAGCAAGCTAGAAGATATCATTGGTCTGGATGATTGATCGCACTGCTATTGGTAACCACAAGCTACCAAAGGATATAACTGGATATACCTACGCCGGGTCCGACGGGAGCGTTGTTTGTGACAGCGGATTCTGAACGACAAAAGTATCTGAGTGTGTTCTTAAGAATCGGCAAGGATCAAGAAGATCATAACATCGCCTGGTACCGCTGGAACAATACCAGCAGCGTACGGCACGTGGCCCTCATTTCAAAGTCTTCCTGCGCTGCTTTGGGATGGACGAAATGACTCTTGGTGCATTGGGAGTGCCTACTGTCTTGATAGGTGTGGAGAGCTCGTCATCGCTCATATCTATGATGTGCGACGCGAGAGATTTGGCCGAGGCCAGTACCACACCTTGAACACCCAGTTCGACTTCCAATTGAGTCGTTGTAGATAGTTTTCCCTGGAGTAGCGAAGTTCTTGTCTCTACAGGAGGTGAAGACTTGATATTACGAGACGCTTCATCAGCTCTCACGGTGTGATTCGGAGATCTATAGTTCCGGGTGGATGCCGCGACTAAGGGTGTCTTTATTGGATTGTCCACGGGCTTCCTACGTGCAGCCTGAGCAGCACGTACCATGGGCTGCGACCCTGATAGAAGTCTGCTCTTTGAAATCGGTGGGGCTTTGTTTTTTGCTGCATCTCTGTGATTCGCTGAAAGGGATAGCATGGTCCTTGGCTGCGTCTTACGATCCATATATGGATCTGTACACTTAGTCGACGACGCCTGGGGTCGTAACAAAGTACTGCGATTGGCGTTTGAAGAAGCTTGAACAGCAGCAGCTGAATGAAATTGTACCAATCTTATGTGATCCTTCAATCTTGAAGGCTTTCGAACATCATCTCTTGGCATAGCTGTTGAACCATTGCCTTCAGGGCGACTAATATGGCTTGTCATTCGTTGGACGGGCTGATACTCGGTAGGACCTGCCTTCGTCGCAGCAGCAATGTTCATGCTTTTGTGAGTCTTGCTTTGACCTGTGCTAACAGGATGAGCATACAAACTAGAAAGTTCGTCACTCGCACTTGCTGCGGAAGATTCAGAGCCCCCAGCGATTCCCTCGAGTTTAGGACGTATCTTTTTACCAAGTTCAGCGACGCTGTCTCCACTTGAATATCTCAAACTACTAGACCCTAATGGGCGAGGCGCCTTCTGTGCTGTGGACAGAGGTATGCGTTGTTCTCTTTTAGAGGTAGTAGAGAGATCAGAAATGGAGCGACCATGTTCTTGGAGGCTTTGGCCAAGACGCTCCGCACCACTGGAGGATATAGAAAGACCAGAGAGAAAGCGAGCGTCTTCCTGAAGGCTTTGAGTAAGGCGCGTCACACCGGACTTGATACCTAATTCGGGCACATTCGCTGGATATATTTCCTGGTGAACGTCTGTTCGGTCCCTTGTCGTCTCATATGGCGTACATTTTCCGCCTCTTTTCATTGTCCCAGTATTTTCAGGGAAGCGGTTCGCCGGAAGATCAGGAGAACGTAATTGCTGGAGATCCTCCACGGTCCTAGAAGACTCAATCATTCTGGTTTTACGAGCTGAACGTTCGACAATTGAGGATTTGGCGGTTCCATCTTGTCCAACTCTCTTCCAGGAGTTGCTTCGACGCTTCCTGCACCAGCGAGTTGAGATGGCTAAAAAGCTCCTATGTGGAAAACGTTCCTTGAAATGTTTCTTGACCTCAGTGCACCCCAATGTCGTATCGGACCACAAAACAAGCAATAGACTGTCTTCTTGTTGCGTCCATCTAGGCATGATGCACCTCTCCTTTGTAGGCGCTCGTGGGGGAAACCCCGGTGGCGACAAAAACCTTTCTGAATTGGCTTCGTGGTTCCTCGACAAGGGCCGTACATGCTGCATTGTAAGACCTGGGGCGGGCTTCGGTAAAGGCGGAACACACCACGCTATCTCGATGGCAGGCTCCTCTTTAGGGGTAGCCTCAATGTGTTGTTGAGGTCGAGTATTCGATGAGCTTGAATTTGGTTTAGGTCGTCCCACAGCAGACAGCTTACGGCGACCATTGACGAAGGCTGATGGTGGTAGTCTACCCTTTCCGGTTCCGTGGTTGATACCTGGCAGTCTTATCTTTTGATTCCCCGTGCCCTCGACCATTGACAAGCAGTCAACCATGACATCCTCCATCAGACTATCAGCACCAGCGGATAGCCAAGATGCATCAGAGGTCGCTCTATCCACCGGCATTTTCGCAATCCCTATCGGTTGGTCACTTTGGCAACCAGCCTCTTTCCCTCTCTCTGGGCTGTCGAAGCCTGTTTCAGTATTCTGCTTATCAAACATATGCTTCTCATCCGCCATGCCAAGCAAATGCCCATTGTTGACAATTATCTCTCCCGTTTCTAGATCAATTTCGTCTCCGACTCCACTGAAATCTCTCCCATACTTTTCGAAGATGGACTCGAACGTCGTCTTGAGCCGCGCATCGTTACGAGCTCTCGAAACGTTCACGTCTATGTCTGGGCTAAGGAAGCGACGTCGCTTGTGGGGCCGATCCATCTTTGTGGTGCAACAGGTATGAAAGGGACAGCTGACAAGAGTTGAATTTGCTGTATGATAAAGTTCAACATCGAATGAAGAATGTCCAGGGCTATTCGAGTAAATCGAGAGCTAGGAGGCTCGTTGAAGATCGCGCTAAGCCGCAACGCGTTCCATGACTTGCATAATAATTAGCGCGATTTGCATAAAGCGTCATGCTTGGCTTGGCCGGAGTAACGGTACTAAGGGAGTACAGCCATGAACACAATCTGAACCGGCGATTTCTCCAGTAACATGAACTGCCAGAAGTGTCGAACTCCGCTGAAACTCGATACTTCGCTCCAAGATCTGAACCCTGCAGCATTTGATCTGCTTGTAGGTACGTTGTTTTTAATTTTCTGTAGCTACAAAAACTGATTCCCCACCAGGCTCCTCAAGGCACTCCTCTGATCAAAGTGCAAGCACATCTCGGACCCCGTATCCGCAAGAAAGAAAAGACTTCTACGACCACATATCTCAAGATGCAGCAGCTCCGGTTTTCAAGCGGGTCATTCCCCAAGCCCATCAAGGCTTTGGTTCCCATGCTGCAATGGCAGCATCGACAAAGGCCGGATTGAAGGATAATCCCGCGATGTCGTTTGTAATGCTCACAGACTCGCAAGTCGTCTCCCTTCAGCCTACAGTCAATGGTCTTGAAGCGAAGATGAAGCCAAAACAAGCAGGCGCTATGCCGCAAGACCCATCCAGCGATCCAAAACAATCACTATCCCACCAGATTGAGTCCACAGCCCGGCTCTTCGAGATCCTGTCATCTCGCTCTGACATAGACCACCCCATATGCACCGAGTGTACTGATCTCTTACTCTCTTCTCTTCAAAGCCGCCTTTCCGCTTCAACCAAAGAACGCGACGCATATATAACTTTCCTGAAGTCCCTAACAAACACGGTCCCTACACCTGCTGATGTTTCAAAAGCGCAGTCGACGCTCACCATGTCTGGTACAGCAGAAGCTCGCGCTTTCTCAGAGCTCGTTGGTCTTGAAAAGGAGAAAGCCTCCCTCGACGCTGAGATCGCGGAGCTCGAAGCCGAATCTGTTGCACTTGATGCCGAAGAACAGTCATTTTGGCGTTCGCGCAACGCCTTTGCTCTCACACTATCATCTTTTCAAAACGAACGAGATGCCCTTAATGCCGCCTATGATCACGATGCTCAGCAGCTTGAGCGCCTTCAACGCACGAATGTATATAATGACACATTTTGTATCAGTCATGACGGTCATTTCGGCACTATAAATGGTTTACGTCTTGGCCGACTTCCTCCTCCTAACAATGTGGACTGGACTGAGATAAACGCTGCCTGGGGTACCGCCAGTTTGCTGCTTGTCACTGTAGCTGACAAACTAGGCTTCACGTTCAGAGGCTATAGGATCAAGCCTATGGGAAGCACTTCTAAGATCGAAAAGCTCGACTATCTCGCATCATCATCCTCTGCCCCGCAATCATCCGTAACCGTCGCTCTCTCTGCTAATCCCCCTTCTCAACCTCCGCTGCAAAATAAAATCACTTCGCTCGATCTCTTCTCTTCTGGAGATCTCATAGTCGGCCGCATGTTCCTTCACCGTCGGATAGATTCTGGCATGGTTGCATTCCTCGAGTGTCTACGACAACTCGGCGAATTTGTCGAGATTGGGGCGGAATCTGTAGGTTCATTCCTGCCAAAGTCCAGTGGCAGAGCTGCTACTGGTCAAGGGGGACATCAGGGTGACGGGGTTGGAAGCAACGGTGGATCGAGTCGTGGGCCACCACTGCCTTACACTATCTATAAAGACAAGATTGGTGACGCCAGCATCCGGCTTGGGGCGAGCCAGGACGAAGCTTGGACGAGGGCGTGTAAGTATACACTTACGTGCTGTAAGTTCTTGCTGGCGCATGCCTCTAACATTGGAGGAACCGAAAGAAGGCATGATGACTCTTGAGTGTGCCTTTGAGGCTTCGATTCCGGTTCGAGTGAGAAGGCATGAGTGTTATAGTGCCGGAAGAAGGAAGTAGGGACAAACGGTAGTGATTAGGAACGCGGCGTTTCTGGGAGTTGCATGTAACAACTTACTTTACTAAGGTAGCTTACAAGGACATCGTCCACCAATCTGACCTACATTTATTGTTATCACCATTCAAAGCACTATGGCTTCACGAAACGCTCTGTACATAATACTAACAAATGGACAAGATTTGGTACTGGGCCTGTTCAAGCGAACCTCTGGTGATGGCTTGATGTGCCCTTAAGACATTTGTCCCTGATGCTTTGTCCACTAAGATAAGGATAAGATAAGATCGTAGCTAAGCCTAGAAAGTATCTAATAAATGTCTTTCGGCAGCTGAACACTTAACGTTAATTTATAACAGTGTTTTGTCAAAAACTTCACGTTGGTCTAATGGACCCGAGCAAATCATTGAAGGAAGTGGTGCCGCTGGGACTATCATCCTTGAAGAGGTTTGAAGAACGACGACCCGAACGCGATTGTTCTTTCATTACTCTTCGCGGGTCTTCTTCTTGATTATTTATTGTATCAACTCAACTGTGCTCCTCGCTTCTTAATGACATTAATCTCTAAACCTCGGTGGTGGGTTGACTAAGTAAACGAGTGTTCTTTTTTGAACTTCATGTCACTTTCTTTTAAAAGGTTTATCAATATGTTTACCCGTCTGTGCAGTATATAAATGCTTGAAATTATCTGCCAATAAGCAGTTATCGTCTCAGTAAAGATCTGCGAATGTCAAGCCTTGTGCAGGACTGACCGATCAGTGCTTTACTACTGTGGGCTATCCAATGATGTCAGAGAAAGAAAGACTTGGCAATTCGACAATATCAAGGGACTCGGTCATCCTAGCCGTCTATGACCAGACCAGCCTGACCAGTCTACCATCCGACACCTCGACAACGCGACTGAGTATTTGCCAGGTCTTTTCGTTATGAGATGGCTCAGCGGCCGAAGAATTCGAGGGGTTAACATCCAAATAGCCTTGGGTTTCATTGAGTAACACTTAGTTGCAGCTTTGTCGCCAATCATTGAATATTTGACTTTGCATAGAATCGTCTACTTTCGAGTCATTGACCACGATGAAGTCTCGCGAGAAACACGATCGCTGATGGAGAGATCTGAGCGGCTGATTGGGTGTTCCGCTGGCCGTGAACAGGACCTTGGCCAATTTCCCCCGGGAGAGCTTCGAGGTGGCATCAAAGACGTAAAGGACCACAGATCTTTGCCGGGGTAGGACGGACATTGCGCATCGAAGAGCGGACGCACAATTATTCTAGATCAAACATCTCGTACTCGAGGCCTTTTTCTTTCAGGACCCGAAAGGCTTCACCGTCCATCATACCATGCACATAGCACTCGCCGACAAGCTCGTAGTGAATTCTCGGCACCACTTGGCCACTCTCGCCACTCTTGGATGGAACCGATTTGCTCCTAATTTGCTCACATCTGCAATTGATGTGTTTGCAATCGCATTCGTGAAGGTTCCTCACGGCTTTACCGTCTACATATTTTCGAAGAAGGACAGGAACGCTGCATCCAAACAAAATGCACACCAGATCCCCTTTTTTGCATTTGACGGGTGCCAAGCCGAGGGGTTGCTTTGGTCCGCCTCCACTACTGGAGTACGGTGGTGGAGTCAGGAGAACCAGTCTACGCTCCCATACCATACGTTGCACTCTTTCGACAAAATTTGTCGTGGCGGCTGGGCAATCGTACATTAGCAATTCTTTCGTGTCCAAAGCACCTCCGGTGAGTCTTCGGCTGAAAGCATCTTTGCAAGCCCTCATCCAATGGGCGGGTGGCCTTTGCCCGTGATTATCCCGATTACCAACTAAAGTCCGCCAGAATTGGTCGGGCGGATATTCAGAAGTGTCTTTCCATGCGTCAACGTGCAGCCACTGAGAAGGTATGATACCTGACGTGGCTGGAAAGTTTTTCTTCCTGATCATGTCGAAAGCGAAGCCCTTGACTCTCAGAGTTGTGTCACTGCTCTCTTGGAGAATCGGTGTAGCGTATGTCTTCGGAGCGGCATTGTAGTGTCGTCGGCCCCATCCTGGATTTCCCACGAGTGGATCGGCGTTGACGCGACGGTAAGCTTTGTTAATGCTCAGACCAAAAGCTTTTCCAGAAAGACCTGGGATCCAGGACGGAAGAGAAGGTTCGTCAGGCGGCGCGTCAGGTGCCCACGGCATACATATCATATCCAAGCAGAAGGAACGGTTGATAGTGAAAGCGAGAAAATCTCTGCAGACCTCGAAGACGGATTTCTTGTAGTCTACCGTGATTCTCTTGCCTTTAATGGATCTTGTAAATCTCGCGGCTACATTTCGTGTGGTAATACTCGGTGGGATTTTAAGGCTGGTGTTTGACGAATTCTTTCTACGGTGAGTGTTTTGATTTGCCATCGAAACTTCCATTTCCTTACTGACCTCATTTGTCCTGAGTGCCTTAGCCTTTTCGTCAGATTCATTCGTCGAAACTGAATCTTGTTCTGCACTGTGTCTGACTACAGTTACTTGTGCTTGCCGATTCTCGTTACTGACATGAAAGACAGGAACTTCATGATTCTTGAATGATTTTCCCAAGTCTATGCTTTCCACATGCTTATTATGACTGTTAAGGGAAGAGGCTTTGGGCAGATCAGAATCAAGTTGGGAACTATCAAAATGAGCTGGTCGAAGAGTCGGAGATTGCATGGGGCTTGGATCAGGACTATAGGCGTTTCGAGGGTTCCCAAAGAATATTGGTCGAGCGTCTTGTGTCATTCACAGTATAGCGTATACGGTATCGTGAGGGTCCGAAGCCTCAAAGGTCGACAGCATTGACATCAGAGCCTCTAGTGACAGCAGGTGCTTCATTATTTGATTATCATCTGACTTACGAAATATGTTTGCGGACGCCTCTACCAAACGTGTGGCTCCTAGCTCTGACACGTCGTCAAGATAATCGGGATGATTATGGAATGCGGTCGACTCCCGAAATAGTTTTCGGATTTCGTGTTGCTTGGAGTGAAATAGCGAGATGGCATCCGCGAAGTCTTGCCATTCCACCTGCTTGTCTCCACAATGTAACGTGGCTTCTCGGGCAAGGGCTATTTCTTGAACAATCCAGCGACGGCTGAACCACGGCCTCCTCATCAGGGCTGCCAGTGCAGCCCACTTCTTGGAAGTCTGAGTATCGTGTACTAGCTGTTCAAATATCTCAAAATCCAAGCAATCCTTGATGAACTCCATCGCGGTAGCACTTTCATCCTCATGTATGCCAAGCCAGATACATACACTGAAGGCTTGTGTGTAGATTCTCCACATTTCTGGGATTTGAGAGCTTTTTTCGTCATCGTTCTTCTGATTAATGCAAAGCGCGTCGATCCAGAAGAATTGTTCACGATCAGGAGAGCGCAGCTGTCGCAGTGCTGTCTCAAGGTTGAGTCTAATTGCAATCCTGAAGGCTCTACTGTCTGCTAGGATTTTGATGAACAAGTCGTTCTGGCATGGAGGGCCCCATGTATACGACAAAGCTCGGTATGGTTCTGGATTGAGGGCTCGTGAGGGTTGATCCAGAATGGGAGAGGTCGAGTCCACAGCTGTACCGAGTGAGCGAACTACCAAATTGCTTTCGAGATCAGCGCTGCCTCGTGCGGGGTGCAGATTTAGAAGGCGGAATTGGCCTTCTCTCAAGGGCGAATGTTTGTAATCGAATTCTTTCATCACGAGCAATGTAATTGCTGAGCTTCAATCTGAGAACCAATCGAGAAAATTGTGCTATAACGAGAACGAACGAAGCAGCAAAGTACGATGAAGACAATAACGGCGAAGGAAGATGGGATGTAGCAAGATCATTTCAGCCGCATGATGCAGCTGGTGACAAAAATATGGCCCTCGCAATTTAGCGAGGCCTATACTGGAAGGAAAAGACAGACCGAAATCCTGAGAAACAGCAGTCAACAAACACTTGCAGTCAAGACCCTCGAAACCCTTCAATACTACAGTAAAGATATTCTTGTATTGGCTGCACGATATGCAGTCTCTTGCGCCTGCACTTCGAAGGCCGGTTGCTCCTCGTCGTGCCATATATTTTGACATTTGCCTGGGGTTGGAATTATTCAGCACTGCGCATGACAGAGACGAACACGTGACCGTTCTAGATCGATTATAGCCTTCAGTTCTTTTCCTGATAATGTGCGTCTGCTGTTGACCGGCTTGGCGTGACGCCGCTGATGAATTGGGAAGAAGGCTTTCAACTGTAAGCGCTGGGGATTTCGCATACTGTTCACCAACTCCTTCATCGTGCGAGTTACGATTGTTGGATCAGGAGCGGACAAAGCTCAAGGACCTATTCATCAAGCTCATAAGCATTAGTCGACTTAAAGGGGGCGGAGCAGTGATCACTGCCTGTGATTCACACGTAGGCTTTGTGCAAGGCTTGACGCTCATACTACGTACATACAGCTCAATGCAAGCCACATCCTTCTGCCGTATAAGATCAGTCGCTCTGCTGCCATGGCCCATAACCCGTATAACTCTTGATCAACGTCTCGAGGCAAACGAGGCAGCGACTTTTCATGCGTCCAGGGTGGGGTAGGACGTGCAAGGTTATAGATGACTTTCCCCACCATGAATAAGCATATGACAACGGCCGTAGAAGAGTTGAGCAATCGAGCGATGACTTTTGGTGATCAGCTCACGATGATAATCCCCCAAGAGGTATGTAAGCTTCTCCTCCAAGTCTGGAGCGGAACGAGTCCTAGCTCTCTCGGCGATCAGCCCAACCTTGGGCATATACTCGTAAGATAAGGATAAGATAAGATCGTAGCTAAGCCTAAGCGAAATGCGGTGGCGGGTTCAGGCTCTGTTTTGCTACGAGTACCTACGATCTATCTACAAACATGGTGCGAAACCCTTCGAGACCAACAGCATTATGAATATGTCTCATTGTGAAAGCTATGTGTGAAGTTGATGAGAAGAGATAAAGCATGGGGTACGAGGACAGCACCTGACGTAGAACATGGCTCTCCATTTCTTATCACCGGCCTCAAGTCACAGTACCTTTAAGAACCTCCGAGAATGCAGTGCGCCATATGCAAACGGTCGTCAAGTAGCCGTCTGCCGTTTTACTGTACCTTGTGCGCTCAGGAAGCTTTGCACGAACCAAGAATACAGCTTACCCTAATCCTGCTCCAGGAGGAAGCTCTTGGGCTGGACGTCAAGCGGAACGTCGCCCGACAAAAGGATACCCGTTACGGAATCCTCTCCAAGACCGGCACCAACGCTCAAGAACCGAGTCCCAGCTGGGCGCTGGAGCGTGCGACGGCAGAGCATGTTGCTTCTAATGAGAGAACGGACGCCATCCTCAGCCATGTTCAAGCCTTGCGTACTCAGACGGAGGACATGAAGGCTGAAATCTCAAGAAGAAGGAAAAGTCTTGCCAGACGTCGGTCGAAGCTTGGGTCCGCGGTCCAGAATCTCTTACAACGTGAGACAAGCGCTATCGAGCCTATGGAAAAGGGAATTAAACGGATAGAACATCGATGGGATAGCCTACATGCGGCTACTCTAGAAGCTCGCGTGTTTCTTTGTAGAGAAGCTGCACAACTCTATGGACTACAACAGCGAAAGCGGAAGAGGGGGGGACCAGGAAAAGATGTCTACGTAATTGGGGGGATACCCATCGCTGACCTGAGAGAGTTGAATAGTTGGGACACTTGCTTTTCGCTCTTGCCGTTTTAGGCTAACATTGCTCAAGATGTCTCTCCAGCTCATGTCACCACCTCTACGACCAACCTTGCACACCTTGTCTACTTGGTCTCTCATTACCTGACCCTCCGCCTCCCTGCCGAGATCACTCTGCCTCATCGTGACTACCCTCTACCCACTATCTTCTCACCCGGCTCATCATACACCATGCGCGACGTCCCTTTTCCGGGTTCTACTTTTTCGCAATCTTCAAATAACAGTCCTTCAGCCTCGAGGACGGTTGACTCACGACCTCTTCCAAGACCTCGGCCACTACACATAGAGAAGAAGCTCTCAGTATTAGCGAAAGAAGATCCGGTTGCGTATGCCTTGTTCGTTGAAGGAATGACGCTTATAGCGTGGGACATAGCCTGGATCTGCAAGACACAAGGGCTCAGCGTCGGAGACAACTCGTGGGAAGAAGTCTGTGCTATGGGGCGGAATCTCTGGCAACTTCTTGCCGCCGCGTCGCCAGTGCCACGGCCGCCGATTTCTCGAGAAGTTTCCCACCAGGGTTCTGCGGCAACTCCATCCATCACGTCACGGAGGGATGAAGCCACGACCGCAGACATTACTAGACCGGCCCAGACTCCCGCTACGCTGGGTCACTATTCCCATGGCACTACTCACTCTTTCCTAGCTGCTGCAGAAGGGATGGAATACATGCGAGGTTGGCGTCTGCAAAGCCCAGTAAAGGTGATTGAGAAGGTAAAAGCGCTACTATTGAGCGAAAGGACTGGGGCAGAATGGGAGATACTGGAGGAAACCGAATGGGAGGAAAAATTACCACATCCTGATGAAGCCGCCACAAAAGAAGCAAGCGTAGATGAAGAAGCTGTTCTTATCAAAGGAAGAAAGAAGACCGGGGGGTTTGACGAGGGAAGGAGTATCATAAGCGCCGTTACAGGGGTTAGTGAGGAAGCAGATGAGAAGGGGAAAGGGACGAGTGGATGGACAAAGGTCAAGAGTAGAGGGGGGCCGTAAGTGTGATATACTCAAATGCTGGCAATGCAAGAATCAAGTAGGGAACATGGGTAGCGCATGGAACTCTCCTCCAGAATTGCAGGAGTTTGCATACATGGGTCTATTGTAGGGTTTACATATTTCAATCTTTACATTTATACCTCAACTCTCACATATCTTTTATCGTGTGATTCTGTATTTCACATCTAATTTTTCATTTAGTATTCAATGTTATTCAAAGCAATCTCGGAGAGATCAGCTCTGTCCCTACACGTCCTATAAGTCTTGTTCAACAGAATACCAGTGTTTTATCACGATCTTCGACTACTTACTCGATGTCACGACATGATCATGCCGGCAAGGAGGAAGACAGTGGTTGACAGTTTTCTAATGATACAGAACTAATGATAACCATAACATCAACTATATACACCGAAGATACCTCCCACATCATCAACACTCAATTTGTCACTTCATTATGGGTATCACCATCGCTAATTGACGCCGGCGCCGCCTACATAGTTCACGACCAAAGCGCGGCGCTCAAACCCTGTTGTTCTGGAGAGAATTGCACCAACAGTCAACCTATCATCTGCGAAAACTGCACTCAGCCTCGCGCCAATCGTTTCAGATATGCATACTTGTATGTAAATTCTCAAGACTGCATCAAAGACAGGGCGCTGACCTATTTTTGCCCGCGCCAAGAGCCTCGGCAATCCTAATTGATTTTACTCGACAACCAGCAGTCATGGCTACGTTCTGCGGGAACCGGAGGAGTGTTCTTGAATTTGGATCATCAATGTGGACTTTATGACTAGGCTACATGTCTAGTTTATTCCCTTCTCTATTTCTTGAGCGTGTAATCTCTGGTTTACGTATCGAGGACGAGCCTACCCGCCGCAACCTCAAACATAATCCTTCAGCTTCTGGGGTGCGGCATGTAGCTCATCAGCAGGTTCTCGTTCATGTACTTTGATCTTGCATGTCCTTCTTTCTTTTCCTCTTCCTCCCAGTATCAGCTCCTGGGTGTCCAGTATCAGCTCCTTGTAATATTCTTATGTTGTATATATAACGTATAATACCTTGTGTATATTGTCAGTGGTCACCCTCGTGATGGCCTTCCTCAGCCTCCCCTGCCTCGTGTTACTAATATTCGTTCTGAGCAAAGGTGTTCAGTCTCTTCCACGTCAGTGTTTCGGTTACTTCCCCTTCATTACCATTCCTTCCGACAGTGCAGTCCCAGCTATGGCTTTGAGATTTACTAGAGCGCCTTGTTTATATTGTTATAGGTAATGGATCCAGCACTATCGCATCCTCTGGAGGAACTTTTGTCGCTGGATCGCAAACGTCGGAAGGGTGTGTCTTTTCTTACAGTGGCTCGAGACCACTCTATACATCCGGATCCACGGTACTTCCCCCTGAGACCACAGGTCAGCCCTCTTTAACTATAGCTTGTGGGGAATACCTGGCACACGCATATCAATATGCTCAGACACGTACAACGGCTAGTGTTGTACCAACCCGACCACTAGCCACAATGTTCACCGACACAGATCTCACAGGCTGTCATGCAATGACCGGCGGCTCAACTGTTTTCACCGCGGCTCGTGGACAATTGGTCCCTGCCACTATTGATGCTAGCTAAATATCAAGCGCTACTATGGTGACGGCGGATGTACAAACGCTAACGTTGGCATGCTCCGACTTCCTGTGTGTGCGTTGGGGAGGAGTGCCGTCAGTTGCATTCAGCTTTATGAAAAGCCCTGTGTGCACATCGTATGCTCAAAAGCACCAACAAGAGTTTCGAAACCATAGCATTACTGATGCACCTGAATTTGACTACCCTCTTGGAGTGTTCAACGCAATCGATCCGAATGAGTGGTACTGCTGCGGTGGATGTCGCTTCGAAGCTCCTGACATTGGTGTCCTTTACTTCTCCACGACAGCAACTCCTGGCTGCTCTAAAGTCAATAGTACTATCACATCTCAAGCAAGTTTGTCTTCTAAATCGGCGAGGGTCCAAGTGGGCACAGAGACCTTGAGCTTCGCCGTTTTGAACGGGTCTACCCTGTAAGCTGAACTCTTCCGACTCATGAAGACCTTACCGAAATCTGGTTCCAGCACATTCCCCTCCCTATATGTTACATTCTGGGGTGCTGTTACTGTCAAAGACAGATGTGGGATCAAGGGAAGTATTTATCAGAGTCCCATCATTGCAGTTCCATCAGGTGTTCTGACAACGCTCTCCTATCCCTCAAGGGCTCTTGGTGCAGATCAAAAGGACCATACAATCCCGAGGCGTGCCCAACATATGGAGTAAGCGATCCTCGCCTGTCATCTTTCTGGTATGTCGAGGTAAACCGTTCTGTATGGACTACCACTACCTACCGTACTATTGGAGCCCCTTACAACCCGATAATCATGCCCCCTCAAGAATTGATAAACCTAGATCCCGAATGGAAGAGTTGTACGGAATGGTATTCACAAGGTGTATTTGCAGGCTTCAGCTACGGTTTGTTCGACCCGCCACGGGCGCTGACTCCAGTAGCCTCAATGAGTAACCCGATGGCTACTTCGGCCGTACTTACCACTCAAACAAGCCCTACCATCACATTAAAGTCCTCCGCCCAGCCAGCAAACGCACCAACAACGATTATAACCCGTTCTAAAATCAATAGTGAACCGCCGAAAGGCAGCCTAACCAGCGCGTCGAGTTCAATCGCCAGCTCCTATCTGGATGCCAGTACGATTGAGATTCAGCCCTCGTCTATCTTATTTTCGTCTTCCACGATCTTAACATCCTCTGGTTTTGATCCTGCGGCGTCCTCTGCGAACTCTCCTTCAGATGTTACAACAACGTTTGCCACTACTCCTACACGTCCTGCTGTGACTGCTCTCTCAAACTCGGATTCTGGAAGCTCTTCTCCAGAGACGTCTCCACTTATCAGTGTCTTCACTGCATCTGCAGAAAACACTGCTCTAGACCCCTCAATCGATCTTAATGCGGTCCAATCAGGCGAACAAACTGGTATGCCTACTCAATCTCCATCAAACCACGGCTTAGAATCCCACACTCAAAATCCATCCATCGCCACAGAAGGGGGACAGCAAGTGACGGCAACGTTGATAAGTCAACCGACTAGTGCAGAACTTGGACCAGCCATCTTAAGTGGGCTCGGTATCACTGATCCAACAACCATGAACCAGCAACAAATCTCTCAGCTAAATCTTCCAAGCACGACAGTTTTATCGAGCGTTCCAATAGTACTTTTGATTGGTGAATCAGTAATATCACAAGGGGAGATTGCTGTTACAATTTCAGGAACGCATCTGTCTCTTGGCTCTGCCGGCCTTGTTGTTAGTCCAGAGACTTTCTCACTGGAGCTCATGAATTTCTCGGCACTAAGCCCTGAAGCGCAAACCTTCACTACTTATCTGAAGTCATCTATTGTAACATCAGCGAGCTCTACACATTCGGTTGGTGGTGCCGCAGAAACCTTTGCCGGTATTTCATCGAGCCTTGAACCTTCTGAAACTCTTGGCAGCGGCCCTGGTCTCGGTGGACCCAGGCCATTGGTTATTACAGTTGCCGGCCAGTCTTTCACAGCTAATCCTTTCTCTGTCACGGGAACGACGATTTCTGCTGGTGGTCATGGTGTAATAATTTCAGACACAACGGTGAGCTTGGCATCATCTGGCAAGCTCATCATAGACAATAGTGAAGCTTCATCCGGTCGATATATCTCCACTACTGCTGGCCAACCGTTTACAACCAGTGCAACAATCTCCTCATTCATAGGTGCGACTGTCTCTGCCAGCGGTTCTGATACCACAATATCTGAATCATCCATCAGCTCGTCCCGATCTGAGGCTCCGTTGGTGGCGGTACAGCCGCGTTGTTCGTTTCGTCCAGTTCTGCACCTATTGCAAGCAGTGTTCCGACAGGTAGTGATGGCGTCACTTTATCTAGCACTGCTGTAGTCCTAAAGCCTTCAGAGACTTTGCTTATTGACTCGTCAGGCACTTTGACCCTGCCCAGTAGCGATAAGAGTCCCGCGACCTCAGTCCTAAAGGCAGGGCAATCCAGAGTCGTAGTTCCTCGGTTGGCATTGTTCCTCGCTCTGACGGGATCAGCATTGTTCTGTTCGAGACGGTGGACAATATCCTGAGGTCATCTGTGTCCAAAGTCTGATTACTGGAATATGAAAGCAACAAAGGTTTTCCACCGGTTCATCCGTTTATCTGGACTTCGGAAGGTCAGTGTTCAGTTTCATGCCCAGATGACATCCTCTGATACACCGAGGAAACCTTATTGGGTCTCGAAGCAAAGCGCTGCCATGCCTTGGAGCTTTCGACGCCACGGGGAGCATTGTGGCAGCTTGCGATCCACTACACTGATGTTGAACAAAGAAGGTCGAGCAATCCGCCAAAGCATGTTGTTACGAATAGCAGTCAGCGATTCAGCTGTAGGGCGCCACGTACACCATTGTAAGCGCCGTACATCCAGTGGACTGTCATCAAAGTAACACTACACAACCATAATCAGAGTATTTAACGTTCCTTGCTATTGCGCCTGAAAATTCTCGAGGGTCAAGAGGATATCAATCAACCTATAAAGTTGAGCTGTCAACTACCGACTGGACGAAACATGTTCTCACAGCATGCGGGCGCTGTCGTGGGACGGTAGGTCCGAAAATGTCACGAAACATTCAAAGTTTGAGGGATGCAGTGTACGCCTCTCTAAAACATGACACACTCGAAAGCTCATCGCAAGTGATAACGATTGGGAATCAACATAGTAATGCATGGTAGGACCTCAGAGATGTATCAAACATTCCGCAGAAGTTTCATCATCACCCGGTCACTGTGTTGATTGTGTGGAATAATGGCTGTACTTCAGCGCCAAGGTGGCGGCGCATGAGCCGCAGATTCTTCGGTGGGAGACCAGATCCTCAAAGACTTGGCGATTGGCAAACGCCCGGCTAGAAGAAAGGAAATATCTGCATGAGCATCTACCAATCAAACGCCAGGATTCGAATTGTCCTACAGTAAATGTCTGGCTGTGGCCAACCAGAGGCCGAGTGCGCCTTAGCCGAGCCCATTATTTCGTCGACCAAGTGCCGGGTGGTCGGAAATTGCGGACAACCCGCTTTGTTTTATGCGACTACCCCCTTGCCCCCAATCTATCTTCACCCCCTGATCTGAATCCGACCTCTTTTCTCATCTTCCCACAACTTTACCGTCTTTTTTTTGCATCACTTATTCACGGATTTTCCCCAGATATCAAGCCACTCCTTTCTTGATTCTCGGTCGCTTTCGTTGATACCGCTCTTTTCAACCCAGTCGCTCTTTCAGCAGTCCTATCAAACCTTTCCACGTGAACCAGCGTCTGGACAACTACATCAGGTACGTGTTGAGCGCGACTTCATTGCTATCTCGAGTTCTTTGTTCACAGCGCTATGTTCATTGTGTGCTACATTATTGACATTCCTTTCACATTGAGCCAAGGCATTATCGCGCATTGTTTTGGATCATCACATTCCTCACACTCGAGGTATTGACTGACCTCCAAATCGTCTTCATTGCGACCGTCTACTATTACTTAGCGCCCTCTTCTGTCGTTGATCTTTGGTCCTTCTGCGATCTTAATATTCTTCTCTCACTGGTAGAAGCGTTGACCGCTAAGACCAACCATCTAGATCTATCGCGACAAATCTTTTTGGAACCTAATAACATCTCATATACCAATATCTACCATACCAACGCACCCCGTTCTCAAGATGCAGCTCTCCTACAGTGCGCTTCTTTTGGTTGCTTTTAGCTTTGACAGCGCTGTTGCTTCGCCGGCTCGCCACAGGCACTCCCACCAGAAGCGGGATATGTCCAGTGTGGACTGGAATGATAAATCAAATTACAAAGGTGTCGATTGGAACACAGTGAACTACAACGGCGCCGCTCCTGTTCCCGCACCATCAGTGCCAGATAAAAAGGTCGCCGATGTTGCCCCTGCTGCCGCACCATCAGTGCCAGAAAATAAGGCCGCCGCTTCCGTCACTGCTAGCAGCTCAGCTCCAGCAACCAGCTCAGCTCCAGCACCCGCCCAATCAAGCTCCAGCGAGACTGCAAGCGGTGGATCTTCGACCTCTGGATTTGGCGGACAAACCGAGCCAAAAGACGATGGTGTCCCCGCCGATCGCGTCGGAAATCTCGGTATTCCATACGGTAGCAACATGAAGAAAATCTCCGAATCGGACGTGGCCAGCCACAAGTATACCAATGTCATCTCCAATACTGGTTCGGCGGATATCACTGTCATAGTTTGGAATAAGGCTTGTCCCGACGGGAACGTCGCAGGTTGGAGCTGCCCGAATATGAAGTTGCAGATTCCCGCAGGAGGGAAACAGGCGTTAGCTTTTGATGAAGACAGCCAAGGTGGTCTGTCACTTGACTGTGGGACTGACCCAGCCAGAGGCGGTGTTCCTAACTGTCCTTGGGGAGAATTTGACTTTGGCAATAAGAAGAACAGTGGCTGGAGTGGCTACGATCGATCCTCAATTCCAGCCGACAAAGCCGGAAGTTCAGGCAAACTGACTATGAGCTCACAAAGCGGTGTCGTAAGCAGTAAAGAAGAGAACAGCTTCACCAATGTGTTGCAGACGAACGCCGGTGGGTCACTAGTTGCAGGGCCTGCGCACATGACAACAGAGTTTTAGGGAAATCTTCGTCCAACGAAGTGGGTTAAGGTATACACAGCTACCCCTGCAGCACGGAGCCATTTGTGCTAACTGCTGGCACAGTTTTCTTTACTGACGTCGCGTTTTTTTCTGCTATAATTCACTGGGGAGCTTTGGATATACCCGGAAATCACCCCGTATATTGACTTGGCTTGTCATATCATGATGGAGAGGCTGCTGGATATCAGAGATACATTCACTTTCAAGTCTGAGGCTACCTAGTACGCGGGTCGTACCTCTGCATGTCCAATAGCCGTGGCTTGGTGCGTATGTTTAATTATACATATTGGTTTTGTACGAAATGACGATGCTTTTCTTCGCTTTGCCATGACTCTTTACTCGTGCTTTATGTGAAGCTTTGCTACGAAACAAATACCTAATGTGTATCTCTGCTTGCCAACTTAATGAATCAACGACGACTAACCCCCAACTCTTCGTGAATGCTAATCCTTGAAACATTCGTTGGGCCGCACTGGCGCTTACCTTACACGGCGCTTACCATGGCTCTCACAGCATACCAACATCAAAGGTCGTGAGGACAGAAGAGATGTGAAGCCCTTCCCCTGATTAACGAGATGTGGCTCTCCCATTACGGTTGATGGTCAGACATGCATGTATGTTGTCCTCGGCGAACGGTCGACTGCGGTGACTGTATAGATGTTTAGCATTCCTCCTTCCCATGGAACTCTTCGTCACTTTAACCTCCAATCCTCAAGCTAGGTAAAGGATCAATAGACTTCCGAAATTATTCCGACTCGCATCCTTTCCATGTATGCTTATATCGTCGGCGCTCAGGAAGTTGCGACCAACCAAAACAACACCTCACCACTCTTTATTCTACCTTGACAAAGAAGGCGCAAGACCCACCAAATAACTACTCACACTCGTTCCGCAATAAAACAATCACACTCATTACTGTATTTTTACGCAGTATGCGTAGCCTCATCGCTGCTGGCGCAGCATTGTTCCTCGGTGTCCATGGCGTAGCCGCCCAGGCATGCGCCCAGGGCACCGCGAAGGAGATCAATGGAAACTGGTATTGTTCACCAGTCAAGGCAATTACTTATACCAATTTCCCCGGGACTGGATCCTATGAAAAAATCACCAACATGGACGCTAAGAGCGGTCAGTGCTCAAGCACACGGTACGAGTACAGCGGATCACTCGCGCCACTGAACGAGGAAGTAAGTAGCAAAATGCGTCCTTAGGGAATGACCAAGCTTACATGACGTGTAATTTTGTATAGCTATCCCTACATGTTCGTGGTCCTGTTTGGCTCAAGCAGGTTGCGGTTTACACCCCTAGTGCTGGTGCGGTAAGACGCGACACCAAAGCCGGATTCCACGAGCGTCGTCACGGTCACCATCATCTCCACCATAGTGCCAGCGAGATTCAAGAGCAGCGTGCCGAACATCTCGAGCACCGTGCTGTCGGCGACCTCGTGTCTGCGACTATCGATGGAAAAGTTGACTATTGGACCAATGAGTATGCGGGGCCTGGCGTTGCAACGAGCGCCCCAGCTGGAATTGCGCCCGACAATCCAAACCAATCAGCCCCAGCCTCAACCGTCGCTACTGACTCTCCGAGCTCCAAGCCTTCTCCTACTTCTTCTCCCATCTCCTCAATATCTTCCGCCGTTTCCTCCCTCAACTCTGCTTCGACTTCAGCCGCGTCGAACGCACCTAGCTTCTCGACCGCTGCAAATGGCGGCTGGAGCCGTCAAGCTTATTACAATGCCGAGGAAAAGAAGTCCATAGGACTCACATTCCTGAACCACTTCGGTGGGACTCAGGGAATTCCTGGTACTGCAGATGGAGGATCAGCGTTAGTACTCTGCAGTAATACAAGAGTGATGTACTAACTTTTGGCTCTAGGTTCGGCGCATCTCTGTCCTATGCTTCTGCTGACTGCAACTCCGGCGCTGCTTCTTCCCAACTACTATCAAACAAGATGCTTGATGATGACGTCGAAGTCATAATCCTATCTGACAAGAACTGTGATGATGGCGGCTGTGGATACACTCGTCCCGGAGGCGTAGCATACCGTATGCCATCCCTCATTCCACTAATCTTGATCAACGAGCTGACCAAGTCATAGACGGCTTCGGTGGTGACCACAAAGTGTTCCTCCTCGAATTTACCATGCCGTCGACCGGTAAATCTGGGTTTAACGCTGATATGCCGGCAATTTGGCTTATGAATGCTCAAATTCCGCTTACATCCCAGTACGGCACCAATCCCCAGTGCTCCTGCTGGACTTCTGGATGTGGCGAATTCGACCTTTTCGAAATCCTGGACCCTAGCAATTTCCGCTGCAAGTCTACGCTGCACATGGCACCTGCTGGTGGGTCTTCTGACTACTTCGAACGACCTACCAAAAACACCATCAAAGCAGCCGTGGTGTTCACAGGTGGCAACGAGACAGCAAGTATTCATATCATCAATGACGGTCAGAGCTTCGATAGTACGCTCGCTGGAAGTGTGATCGATGGGTTTACCAATCAGGCAGCATCCATGGGGGCTACCTCTTTATTCAAGCTCAGCGCGTAGAGAAATGGTTCGGCCTTGGGTATATATGCCTTCGCGACAGGAAATTGCACCCGCATGGTCAGTTGTACTATAACATCCAAACTACAGAAAACCTTGGCAAAAACTGGATAATTATCGCTATTCAGACGATGTACCTATGCAGCAATCAAAAGATTTCGATCCACGGCTTTCCCACACTTTTTGATGATTGGTATTTAATTGCGACTTCAGATAGAAAGTAGATAAAGCTGATTGGCTTGTGAGCCCCTTTCCCCTTTGCAGTCCTCAAGCTCAAAGTCTCCGGGGACGAGTCGCGCCAGTGGGAGATAGTAGGTAGTCAAGGCTTCACACCGGGCTTTCTAGCTTCAGTTTGATTGAATCATTGTAGATTAAAAATGTCTCTTCTCCGGAGATGCTTCCTCCTACGCCAAACGCCGAGCCGAGGTAAGGTTTCATAATTCGTTCAACCGCTCTTGCAATGGGGAGAGCCAAGGCTTTGAAGATTACTAGGCAGGTTGTGGACTGTAGCAATTGTATTCAACAACGTTTTGTCGTCCGGAAGTTGTAACGTGAGAAGTACAAGACACGATCGAATTTGCACAGGCGGCCAACCCGCGCGGCACCCCGCAAACGTCATTTGCTTCGCTACCCATCTCCGCCACGATCTCTTCGTAACTGTAGCTCGGGTCCAAGGCCTGGGAGTTGAAAGGCCCAAAGGAGGGCTTGGAGAAGGCGTGGGAGGAAGACTGTCTGCTGTCATCAACATGGCATCAGCATCTCCACCAAAGCCGTGGGAGAGAGGTAATACCGGCACCGGCGGTAGGTGTCCCGGTGAGCACTCAGTATGGCTTTGAGCCGGCCTCAGTCTGCTAATGCGTGATACAGCAGCTCTCTCATCTACAGCTGGCGTGTCATCAATGCCAGCAAATCATCCTCCTGTCGCAACTTCCTCGAATACAACCACATCCATCTCCCAACCTCCTGCTGTCCCACCTCGACCTTCTACCCTAAACTCCGTCGTCAATCGCACAGCATCAAATTACTCTCCTTATGGCGCGGCTAATCGCATGGGCAGTACCCCCTACGGCGGTGGTATTGGTAGTGGTTACAATAGCTACTCGTCGCCGTATTCACGCTTTGGTGGAATGGGAGGGATGAATTCAATGTACGGCGGTTTGGGCGGAGGCTTGGGCGGAGGCTACGGCTCCATGTACGGAGGCATGGGCGGAATGGGGATGGGAGGGATGTATGGCCAGCCAGGCGTTATGGGACAAGACCCGAACGACCCGAACAGCTTGACAAATAGCTTCAGCCAAAGCACGCAGGCTACGTTTCAGATCATTGAGAGTTTGGTTGGCGCGTTTGGGGGTTTTGCGCAGATGCTTGAGAGCACTTATATGGCGACTCACTCGAGTTTCTTCAGTGAGTATAACTCAACCCGATGTGTGATGATGTTTTACTGATTGCCCTTTCAGCCATGATCTCCGTCGCTGAACAGTTTGGAACCCTACGAAATACCCTTGGCTCTATCCTGGGCATCTTCACCTTACTCCGCTGGCTGCGTACTCTCCTTGCCAAAATAACCGGCCGACCTCCTCCTGCCGATGCCACAGCACTTACACCGTCCGCCTTCGCTGCCTTCCAAGGTCTCTCGCCATCCGCCTCCACTTCCCCTAACGGCCAGCCATCACCCTCGAGAAAGCCGTTCCTAGTTTTCCTCCTTGCTGTGTTCGGCCTTCCCTATTTAATGACCAAACTCATCCGCTCCCTTGCAAAAGCTCACCCCCAAGATCCCAACCAACCGGTCCTTGGCCCCGACGGCCAACCTCTTCCAGATCAAGCCCCCCTGGATCCTTCAAAACTCGAATTCTGTCGTGTGCTCTACGACTATACCCCGCAAACCGCCAATGGAGCAATAGTCGAAGGCGTCGACCTTACTGTCAAGAAAGGCGATCTCGTGGCTGTGCTGAGCAAGAGCGATCCCATGGGGAACGGAAGCGATTGGTGGAGATGTCGGGCTCGAGATGGGAGGATGGGATACTTACCTGGAGTGTATCTCGAGAGTATCCAGAGGAAACAGCCCAAGGAGATTGAGGAAGGAAGGGCGATGACGATGAGCGACGGTAATGGGAGTCGCACGAGCAGTCTGAAGGTGGAAGCTGGTAAGGCACCGGTGGTGCAAGGAAAAACTGGAGATTTTAGTGTGGAGAGCTTTCAGAAAAGCCAGTTCTACTCATGAGGTTGGCTAGAGAGGTTTTGTATCGATAGGGATTTCGGCTTAAAACATGGGTATGCGTTACCAATAATGATGTTTGCTTAAAACAGCGGTAGGGACGCTTATGGAAACGGAGATATATCTTGCAGTGCTCATGCTGCGAGAATGGCATAGCTAAGGCTTACATAGGATAGCTCAGAGGCTTGATACTCGTTTTGGTATAAATGGTTCTTTCAAGCAGAGAAAAGGAGAGAACATATTCTTTTTGCTGTAGAGGTATGCAGACCGATGCTCCCGTTCGTGCCACATTGTCAAATCATGAAAGGAAGAGACATGGCGAAAGGAGTAAAGTGAGTTATTTCCTTCCCTCCACTCACCTCACCTCCCCGAACCCAGCTCACTACCTTCACTAATGATGAATAGCGCAGGGATTTCTCACCCCCATCCATCCTCATTCACCCCATCTTCCAAGATTCTCGTGTTCATCAAACACTATAAGAACCCTAAATCTCCCGCCCACATCTCCCATCTCTTTTACACATCTACGACCATCCTTGGTTCTGTGCACCTACAGTCACTATTCTTCTGACTATAGGTATACAATTGCTTAGACAAGTATTTTTTGCATCTATATATCTATACCTGATACTTTGACCGAGATGCGAGAAGCATTTTGTTCTTTTCTTGAAAAAATCTCAAGCAAGCATAACAATTGCTTTCATTGGTCGACTTGGACCAGCTATGTAATAAGTCTTATCGAATGTGTGCTGTCTAGAACCATATCTGACAGGGCTTGAAGGACTAATCCTTGATGAACAATCATGAGTAAGATTCGCAAATGAATGTTGAGAGCGAAGAAGGGTGTGTTGTGTGGCTCTGGCTTTGTCCATTTGATGGTAATGCCTTTTATCTAACTTTCATACACGGCCGTTTTTCGAGACTCTGTAATGTGTTTTGCTTATATATAGTATCTCTTGACACTGTCAATGGTCCTTCACCGGGGAGCCAATTCCACAAAAGCTATCCACAAAACAGCTAAAGGAAAAGCTGTAGTCGCACATCATGTGCCTGTCATGGACCCAAAGCGCAAATCCCACACGGTAGTCATTTGGCTGCCAGAGGATTTCAGCTCGAAAGGTTACATATTGACTTCTCGTGATAATAAAGCAACTCCATACAAGATTGAGGACGAGGAAGGAGTCTGGCACTATGCAATAGCGACCGGGAGATACCAGCTGCATGGGCAGGAAGGTGATGGGTTCGTGTCTGTTAAGAGAGGGAATTGGACGGCGGACAAAGGGCTCATCCTAGGGGACGAGGCAATAGTCCAAACAAATAGCTCCGCCAAGTTCATTGGAGTTTTGAAGCGACAATCTACTCACGATCAGCATGAGGTTATCGACCAGGCAATTGTGGAGTATACTCGCCAACGCTATTGCAAGAAAATCCGCTTAGTGTTCGGCAATCCATCTCCTCATCGTCATAGAAGAATGCTCTTCCTCTGTACACTGTTAGTCGGACAGACCTTTCCCCAGACGAACCCTTGAAAGTATGTTGAACTCGTTTACGATTTTAACGGCAAATCTGGACACTCGCGTTACGCGCAACGTGGTGTACGAAGGACACCGGGCAAGTTGAATGAGATTCCCAAGACTGAATGACTCGCACCTGGCCCAGAGAACACGCAAAAAATGAGTGGGAAGATCACCGGACCTGGATCCGCACTTACGTTACGACGAGGCCACTGATTCTCCAACACTTTTATCATTTTAGTTATGTTTAATAGAAGAATACAATTCATCAACGAGATCTTGCTCACTTTATTTGAGTGTATGCTGTTTTAAGACATTCAACTTTGAAGACATTACAGCAATTAACTGCTCACATAAACTCTCATCTTTCAATCATCTTGACTAGAATCATTCACATCTTAGAAGCTTCTTATCTTTCATCACAATCAGGTAACAATCTCAATTCAAGCTGTGACCATCAAGATCAATCTTTCAGCTTCGACTCACATCAGTCTAGAATTCTACATTCTGCAACTTTATTTCACTTTCTATCTTTCATCACAACGAGATATCAATCTCAATTCAAGCTGCAAGCACGTGGTCGAATAGTACTATCTAAAACCTATCCACGTTATGGATGAGGCTCGTTTGTTGAAGACTACTTCTGGAATATCTCTGTTCAACCAGAAATGGGGCCTCTCGTTCTAGTCAAGTGAAAGCGCGATGCCGATGTGCTAGAGATAATACAATGAGGACTGCTGGGCATCGAAGCCACCCCAAATCATTGAACAAGCTTCCATAAGACTCGATGAACAACACCGCATGGTCGACTGCGTCTGCGCCATGATCTCACGGCTATTCTACGGCGGAAATCCCACGAACGCCCCCAAGACCGCTCTTGCTAACCGCCCCAAGGCCAGGCCATCGCATGCTTGATACTTGGCGAACCCGATGTCGATTTCCAAACACAGATCCGCCAGCGTACGTGTAGTAACGACATTTGCTAATGAAGAAGATGGAAGCTAGGGCAGTTCAACCGAAAAATGTCTTGAATCGAACGTTCTGCAATGCCTTGCTAAAGCTCTACAACCAAGCCGTTGGAAATCTCTCCCTAGACTAACAGGAATTCCATATGAGTACGATTGAGATTGGCGGTATCGACTCCGTATAAGGTCGGTAAGAAGAACTTATCACCTTAAATCTTGTCATTAGTGGTCAGCTTGGGTTCATGAGCCAATGTAACCGCTCCAACGTCTCGTGCTCTTGTGTCAAGAATTGTTTCATCATTTCTGGTGATGTGAATGGCATCGCCACAACTCATGTGAAAGAATAAACGAATGTTTTCCGACACCTCAAGATCACAATTAAATTTAAGAAGATATAACTTCATTAAGCTTCTGATACACAAGCTATCCGAGAAGGAAAGCCGGAGCAATCCGTATGTACTTCCCTTCGTTGAGCGTCAAACCCGTTGAGCCTGTCAAGTCGAAGGTTGTCTGTCCACCACGGCGGCCTACCTAAGAGGGATACGACAAATTCGTCTAGGGAGTTCTTTGCTAGATATTTGGACATAATGATCTCTTTCGTAAGGCCGAGTCACTTTGGTTTCAACCTTAGTAGCATCACCTGGTTGATCCTTATGATCTCTTCTAAGAGAACCTTCACGAGTACCTGTCGTGTATTGGCCGCATGGGCATCGCTGCGCAAAGATCAAGACTAGCCGGATTTTTTAACGAACCACATGGATCCTTCATGAGAAGTGGACTGGATACAGTAAAACAACACGGAGCAGGATGACTGCGGAGGTTCACAGCACTGATGCAGGTCATACCTTCTCAGCTAGAGGCGGAGAGTAAGAACAAAAATGCCCAAATGAATGAGGCTCATGAGATTACTTCTTTAATAAAACAATTGCATCAAAGACCTAACAGACGAGGTCCACGCAACGGAAGGGAGATTCCGGGGCATAGAAGGGCGCAAAATGGCGCTAAAGAAGGCTTTTGATGAGATGTACAGGGAGCTCAATCCGGTTCAAGTGCACGTCTTATCCCGTCATTTTCCTTATCTAGCCTTCTCTGGAACTTTTCTTTCCAGGAAATTCGCGGCGGTCACACACCTTGGGCTCTCTACAATTTTATTGGGAACGCAGCACAATTCGACTTATCAGTGGAGGGATAAACCATTCCAGCAAACGCATCGACAGGAATCGAAGTTCTATCAAAAGAGCTGAGAGCACCTCTACAATCAACATTACGCTTCTCAATAAAAGTCATCAGGTCAGTTATCAACTCTCTCACACTCTGATTGTATAATTAATTGATTATTAGAGTGACTTTCAACTGCATTCAGTGCGACGGACCATTGCACGACGGATTTTTACCATGCTAAAACAGCTGAGAAATACGACACATACAAAAACTACAACAGGAATGAAATGAAGAGTCGGATGACATGAAGGCTAGGGCATTTGTAGGTACGAAAGAAGCTGAAGCATAGGTGAAGTATCGTGTCAGCAGGATGAAGGTGTCATTAAAAGAATACAGATTGAGTGATTGTGCTTTGTGGAAGACTTCATTTTCATTTTCTGTGCGATACAGTGTTTCACAAATGCTTACTTTCGTGCTCAGCCCCAATACATACCGAAAGCTGAGTGGAATAGCCCACAACGCCTTTCAATGTGTTTTGCCCTTCGAGCTGGCTGTTGGCGAGTTTTGTTTGGCGAAATATCGATCTGAAAAGTACTCCGGTTTTTTAATGAAGTCTCGTGTCGTCCAGCCAGCGAACAGTGTACAGGAAAACACTTATCTGGACACTCCACCCTTGTTCATCTCTTGGCCGGCACAACGGGAAGCTGGGAGAACCTCGTCTCCCCAAAACCAAAATACGAATACTCAGACTTCTCAAGCGATGGATGCATGCTCTGCATCTTCAAGCGCGACATTTAAGTCAATATCAATGAAAAATAAAAATCTTGTTGAACGAAGTTTGAGAACTGAGGTTTCAACCTTATTGTGAACCTGAAAGGTACACCTGCAGGTGTGCTGAACCATTAAATTTGAGGCCTGGCTTAAGAGCCTTGTAGTGCTTTTGTTAAGTAAGCACGGAGCAAGGACTTTGTTTAATGTATCTAGTGCTGATGGTTTCAACCGATTCGGATAGATTCTGGCTGCATGTTCGCCAAGCAAAATGGTACAGAAACGGAGCTAGATATGTGACGGCCATCGAGAGTATGAAGAAGGAAGCGGAGTACTGGCAGGTTCAAGATGTTGCATCCTTGTTGCAACAAGCACTCCGGGACGCGTTTCGACACAGAGCTCGACGTTGCGATAGTAACGTCGAAGCATTTAATCAGATAGGACTGTTCAACAAAAGGATCTAATGACCGAATTTATCGATGATAGAAAGAATCTCACTGGAATCTGCCCGACTACGGCTTCAAATTCAAACCTAAGTAATTCAGCGATTGAATAAGGATATCATTGATTTACGATCCTAGTACGAAAGATTACAGCTCATTTAGATACCAAAGATGCAAGCGCGATTATCATCGATTATGGGTCAAAACCCTCCTTCGGGGGTCTCTGGCGATGCAACTGACGACCCGATTTATTTGCTCCCCTGGCCATGGTGAAATTATCCACTGGGGGCTATCTGGAGTTGATGGAAAATAGACAATAGCCATAGATCCCACGATGACATAGTTGAGCTTTCGGTCATAGATGGAAGAAAATACCAGCGCATAACTCTTCTATGGTCAGCTACCTCCCCCAGCATAGGTAGCGCTTTTCAAGGCCAATGTCCAGGAACGTCTACCACATAAGTGCGACTCATGCGACCTCAAAATTGATAGCACAAGCGGCGCTTGACACGGATTGCTGAGTTGGGAATCGCCGTTTGCGATCGCGAATATCGTTGCTATACCTTGCATCGCGTCCTGACTCCACGTCCTCGACCAGGGGACGGCAAGCGCGAAGCATGTGAAGCGACAAAGGCTAAGGGAATGCTTGAACATGTTAGAAAAGGCTGGAGGGCTTAACATTATGTATCATCAACTCGTTTACCCCCATGATGTTCCAGTTGCTCTCAATGCCTCAGAGCGAACCAAATGGCAAGTTGACTGGACAATTGTGGGGGCTTGTCTGGCCATCAGCTTGATATATATACAAGTGATGCTGGTAAACCACAAGATACAGCAGCGATGATCCCGAGACTACGACACGTGCGACGATCAATAATCATCTTTGAAACATCTGCTAGCCTTGATGCGAGAACGCTGGCTGTCAATGCCATAAACGACGACCATCTAATTCCCTGATCTCGTTGCTCGAGTCAATAACAGATTTGGAGCATATATCTCACGAAGAACGTTGATGTTACGTGACGACAGTATGTTAGACACTGCTAACTTCAGTGATGACGAAGAAATCCTCAAACCAGGCAAATACTCGAATTAATTGAGAATGGTTCGCAATTTCAAAGCTTCAAGCAATACAAGAGATAACTGAGTAATAAAGATGATATCCTAAGTACGACTACACAATGACGCACTTGCTAGAGAAGCCATAGTGGAAGTTGTCTTCACAGTATCATTTTCTGATAAAGGAAAGGCTTGGTAAATTTCAACTCCAAACCTTCTGAAGCTAATTGCAGGGCAAACGAGCAATTGACTCTGAGGCTTTGTCAAATACCTCTAGAAAGTGGACAGATCTTCGCACAGATGTGAGACTGTTTATGATGTCATAATTGCTTGAACGATTTTAACACATCATTGACTCAGAGGCTGAGAAATCTCTGTTGATCATGAGACTTTGACCTCAGCGCTCGCATATTTCATCTAGTAATCAATGAAACTTCTTGAGTCATCGCATGTTCATGTTGTTTCTTGACGTTGTGAGGAGATCCCTTGAGTTGAATAGTCTTTACGTCGAGTCTGCTACCGCTATTATTAAAAGATGTCCAACGACCAAAGTGTTCTGAGCCGGGTTGGCAATAGACGATTAGTATCACGACCGAGTTGGCACGTTGGCTTCTATACAAGCAATAATCAATCCGGCCAAGGACACGAATATCCGCATCATTGCGATGTTTGCGAACGACGTACCTTTTCTTTCTCTCAAGACAAAGACATTCCGAATTGTGATGCATGTGGGACTTTGTGGATGGTTGCACGGTTCAACTGAACTGGGTTTGCAAACCTGATATAAAGTTGACGTCGACGCTTGGACCCACATTCATGGGAAAGATTGGCATACGGAAGTATTCAGGATGCATTCCAGGCCATGTGAGAAAAACAATAAGATGAATTCTCTTTCTGGGTCTTGCTGCAACCGGAAGCATCCACCCAAAGACAATGGTATGTCACCTTCCTCATGTATGCCGGTCGCGCTGGTTTAGTTTCTTAGGTTTTCAGCTCCCTTTGCCCAAACATCTCCCAACGACGGCTAACAAGGAAATATGCATGGTTTAAGCGCTCACTGAGCCTAAAGTATAATTATTCTTGATTTTTACCATAAAACAATAAGATTCCCCAATACACTATCAGGCAAACCACAGGCCTTCTTCAAGAATGAAAAATCACCAAAGGTCAATTCATAACTACTTCTTTCTAAAATTGGGGCTGGATATTGAACTAACTTTGGGTGTCTAAACAGACCAGTATATCCTTAGAATGCCGCTGAACATTGGGAGAAATACCCTGCATAACCTCGTCTGCATGCAGAAGAAATAAACCGTACCGAACATGGCTCAACCTAATTTCAAATCAACGAAAGGAAAATAAAGTCTGCACCTGATTGTTCAAGTATGTCTGTGTACGTTCTTAAATATCAACTGACAGCCGTCGACCCACGGGAGACATCAACCTTGTTGGGCACCCCAGCCCAGCCACGCGAGTATGTTCTTCACCGATGACCGATGCTAGACCCACCTGAGTAGTAAGAAGATTCCGATCGGGTTTTCAGCGAGCGCCCCACAATCCCCGTTACGACAAGGAGTGCCGCTTCTTAATCGAAGAGAAGAAGGGCGCCAAATAGTTCCCGAAAGAGTCTCGCAAGAAGCGTTGCGATGGGTCCAGAGGGCTACGATGGTCTGAGCCGATTGAATTATTGTTCCCCAAAATTCGAATCAAAATTTGGTTGAATGTTTAGGATACGTTTTATATCGATTCATTGGTCCTGTGCTTTTAAGAAGATCGTTACGCATCGCACAGCACGATTACAAAAGCACTGTTGATGCACAATCGTCAAAGTCTCATCGGCATGAGAGAGCTGATTGCGTAGTGCATGTCTGTGCCACAATGCATTATCTGACGACCTTGAAGGCACGGCTATATAATGATCTCGTCCATAAGTATATTCTCGCTTGATGACGATGCTGGGCTCAGTCTAAGAAATCAATTAACTAGGAAATTTATTACCGAAGGCTTTAGCTACTGTGCAAGACTTTGGATGAGTCTTACGATCAAGTGATGCACAATTTGCCATAATCTTCTACACTCCCTTCTCGAAGCTCGGCGTAGCAAGTCAGATACCGTTCTATTCTTCCGAACACAGGCAACGAATAATCTCAATGATTGTATTTATCGTTCCACAATATTCGAATAGGAACATGTTCAGTATCAGTCAAGACTGCTAATATTTCGATGGTCGGCACATAGGAGTACGGTCAGGTCAAGGTATTCATGGAAGAAAAGTCAGGCCCGAAGCTTTCAGCTAAATTGGGCTGCAATGGTTCCAGGTATGCCGGTAGACTTGACAACAGATGGCGAAGCTTCCACAATGAACCATTTCCGAAGCGGCCGTAGGCTGGTTCAAGAACGTCTTGAGGTCACGATGCCGTCACAACCCACGCCGTCCCAATCCTCACCGTCATCACAACCATCCATCGAATGTCAGCTTTGTCAAGGAACATACGAAGCCCGAGAAAACCGGATCCAGGAGGTATCGGGCCTATCCATCGATATTCAAGACATTCGTGGACCAAACTTCTATCAACAGCCGAGGAGTACATGTCTCACACCACACGTTTTGTTTTCTCTCTTCATTACGACTCATCACAAAACCGTCATCATGACATAATAAAAGGTCAAATGGAGAAACTTAGGAATTGGGATACTAAGTCAGGGGAAGTATAGCTTTCATGCGAAAGAACCCGAACTCATCCGAAGCCTGAACACTTTTCCTTTCTCAAGAAAGCTTCGTTCTTTCTCTGCGAGCAACCTACAATGCTAAGAACTGAACCCTGGCTATAGTATGATCAATACCTTAACACAACAAGCTTTGAATTGAAACCTGCCCAATGCTATCATCACACAATGAATAATGAATAAAGAGACATGAGCTTTACTAAAAAACGAACTGAACATGCATCTGTGGCATCAGAGGGACGATCTCGATCTTACGAAGCACGGCTGGCTAAGGACAACAATGTATACCATGATACAGCAGCTAGTACGCCAGAATTTTTTATACTACGCTATCACTGTAGCTCTGCGGCCTGATCATGAGACCGATCTTCTAGCCTTTCCATATTTCATGAAATGTACGTCGAAGAACTACTGAGCATCCGTAAAACATGTGAATCTCAACGTCAATGATCTGCTACTAAGTGGCAGAGGACAATGTCGAATTCAAGGCACTGCAGTCTTTGCGGATGAATCGATCGGCAATGAGGACGAGCTCATTCTAGGGCTGCATCATCGCATGGAGTAATGGTGGAAGGAAGTCACGAAACGAAGACTGGCAACCGACGGAGGAGGACCCGCCTGCCCCCGCGTCTCCTGTTGCTCCTGCGCCTGTGCCCCCGTTGCCCCCGCGCCTATGCCTCGTCCTGCCCCTGCTCCTGCGGGAGACGAAGTTGTACCTCCCCGCACCCCCTCACCACCAGTTGTTCCTGTAAGTTCTTCATCTGGCGTTTTGAGGCCGTTAGTCACACGTTTTAAGCCCTCGCCTCCTGGCATAAGCGGCCGTAGTGCTGGGCCGCCTCCCCACAGCGTCGTGCCTGAGATGTTCAACGAGAGCGATGACCGAAGGTCTGGACTCAAGTGGGTGGATCAATCATGTTCGGCAGGAAGTGTTCGTATCTTCATGCCGCATTTACCACACGGCAACAAGGGAAACTCTGGTGAGGAGCGAATTGCAGTTCCTATCTATCATACTGCAGTCTCGAAGGATGGGATCAATCTGAAGATTGCGGAGTGCGGGACGAAGGACGACTCGAAGTATCAGCCGCGCTGCGAGATCTACGGCCTACAAATGCAACCCCTCTACAACATTACTCTCGAAATCGCAGCAATCATAACAACGAGAGTCATCGAAGACCGCTTTAAGCTTACGAAAGTCGATTTGAAAGAAAATTAATTGCATGCTAATGTCCTTGTACAGCCTATACATCGACTTCGTCCGAGTGTTATTCGTCGTAGATCTCATGATCTGCCGTTCATTCATTTTCAACTTAACTTCATGTGTATTTCACAAATCAAGAAGAAAATCCTCTGCGCCTTGATTACGAGCACCCTAAAAAAGGGCCAGCTGCACAAGATCATGAGGTTGTTTCAAGAAGATTCTGTAGTTACGACTGAGTTCGTCGCAGTGGGAATGAATCGAGCCACCTCGATATATCATAGGCACAACCTCAGTGATGAGCCAAGAGCTAAGTTAATTTTACTATGTCAAGCAAGATTCGAAGCAAATGCAGCACACATAAGAATTACTAACCCTCATTAAGGCTCGTTACCTAGTACAATTAGATTCGAAGTGAATGATAAGCACACAGAATCAAGCAAAGGGAAGAATATGACATATCATGCAAACGAGACTCATCATTACATATAGCATTATATGCACAGATTTCAACATTGAAAAAGTGATTGACAACAGACAACTTCGTCGATGAAGATTTTTTGATAAAATGCTTGAGTCTTAGAAGCTGAATGTTTATAATCTTTTGAAGTACAAGTGTTAGAGTATGCCTTGAAGACATTCGGCAGTACCTACTAGGATCATGGGCCTCATGGCCCCAATCTTCGGCTATCAAATTCGTCGGACGCTATCATTTTTCAATGCTGTTGAGGGAAAGAAGTCCACCAGGAAATCCTCACGCAAGGCTAAGAGCCTAAGACCGCACCACTACCCACTCAGTATCACCAGCTAATAGACTATTGGGCGGAGTAGACCTTGATCCTCTTGAGTTCGATCTCTAATGTTGTTAGAACAGAGCAGTCATTCAAGAATTGCCTCGTTGAAATACCGACTAACGTCTTTAATCAGCTTGGGGACTCGAGCAAAGACTTGCAAGAGCTGTCAGAACGATGCAGAGATGTTCAAAAGCTGTCGATCATCATCAAAGCTGTGCGAGAGAATGTGTGCATTCTGTTTAGGTTCAAAAGAGAGAATCAGTCAATGTAGCTTTGTATCTGATATGTATAAACTTCGTACAAAAGAATCGAAGGTGATCGAGCAATCGGAGAAAGCCAAAATCGGAGCCCAATTTTTACACGAGAAGGGAAACAACGATGGCGGAATGGGGGATACCCCTGCGCCCCATGTCTGCGACCATTCAAATCGCAAAGCGGAAGCAAGCAAGGAAGATATCGAATGTTTCTCATCTAACTCTTCATCCTATCATCTGCCGATTTTGGCCTTGTCATATATCTCTTTGCTCTTCGTTCGCCTCTTTCGTCGCTATAGTTGAGCATGAGCCTGACATGCTCGGATTGGCACATTTCAATTGAGGGAGTGATTTTGGTAAAGATGACGGTCATGGGTTGAGTGACTTTATTGGAACGAGATAAATCTCATCTTTATGGTGAAGGAAGAAGACACATCGACATCATGCATAAGATCTCTCTTGCTTCCGTTGCTCCTCATGCTTCCGTTGCTTCCGATGCTTTTGTTATTGTGAACTCTAAAATCATGCTTAATCTAATAGCAATGATTGAAAGACTGCGAGTGCTCAGCTCTTTTTCTCGACTTTCGCAACTGAAGACAACGAAGAATCTTCTCTGTACTGATGAACACAGCAAAGATCAGAGATGAGTCAAAATAAGCACAAAGACTCTGTATAAGATGACTGATAACTCTGAAAACTCGTATCAACGTCACGTAAGAAAGTTCTGCAACCACAGTCATTGCTCTAAGACAGCGACAATTGACAAGCTCATCAAGAAGTGAGATTTCAACGAGAAGGCGATGTTCTGTTCGATGAGTCCCGTGCAAGCGAAAATACTCTATCATGTAAGTAGTCATGTTCTATGCTGCGCTGCTTTCTCAGCAACATGACGATGAAAGTGACAAAAATACATCACATTATCGATGCTAATTTCAAGTGTATAGTATTTCATAATCGTGAAGAAAATTCTCTGCATCTTGATTACGAGCTTTCTAAAAAAGAATCAACTGCATGAGATCATGTCTGTCATGAGATTGTTTCAAGAAGATTCTTCAGTTACGACTAGCCTAGATGATTTCGAGATCGAGATTCTGTCGGAATCAGATACAAAAGTTCTACAATCTTTCTGCACATATTGATACAAAGACTGAACTCTTGAATACAGAGAAGAAAAAACATGAAATTCTAGTCACAGTCGAACAGAATAACAAGAAATTCAAAGAGTGTCGTGTTGAACCCATCACGGTGAGCATGTCCATTGCAGCCAGCTCACTCATTCAAGAAAGAGAAAGAGAAAAAGAAATAAAAAGACGTTGAACATTTAAATGATTTATTCGCGTTCTTCATTCCTGTTGGCTCCGACACACAATCGTACAGTAGATGGATGGGGCCATTGAGTATACCTCTGTGCCAACGATCACCCTCAAGGAACTTGACATCAAAGAACCCTCACAAACCTCCAACTATTCTCTCCGTTCTACAGATAAACTCAATCTTTTAAACATTACCAAACACCTCACTCTTCTCATCACGCCGGTCCGAACCCAAGCCATCAGTAACCGACCGATCTCCCTCCCCTCCCTATACCAAACCGACCAGAACCCACCAGTCCCCGGCACCACTCCATGCCGGGCCCACGTTCGGCCATCGCGCCAATCCGCCGAAACCCCTAATCAGTGATAAATCACCTAAGGCCCGGAACACGCCAAACTCTTTTGCGATGCCTGTCGGAAAACAGGTCAAAATCGAGGGGCACGTAACCGAAAGCGACGAGGAAGATCCAACGCGGCCAAGTACAAGAGATTTATTGGTTCAAACCATATTGAAGGAACTTCGGGAGTTGGCAAAGAACCAGACATCTATCGACATCGCACGAAAAGGGCGAACAGAACACAACGCCTCCGTAGATGGACTGGTAGAGACGCAGAAACAAGCCAACGCTCTAAGGAGATCAGCAACCAAAACAGGCCAGATAAATCCTATCGCTCGGGACGATGATAGATATGGAAATTGCCGAACCTGCATTAGTAAGTGGGCCGATATTGCTCGCGCCCACGCAAGCCATGAAGGCCTCAATCTCACGCCCTCAGGCCTAGCAAACAGGTTTGGGCCGATTCCTTATAGATTCCCGGCATCGACGCAGCTGTACCTAGAGAGCCCAATCAGTCAGGCCTTGGTTGGCCGCACCACATGAAATGATCCGATGATCCAGGCGCAGGCGAATGTGGTATTGAGGGTTGATCGGGACCGCGCGAGGGGGGCGATTGATAGGCATCGATTCGCGGCGTTAAAGGCGTTCAAGTCAGTGTACCAGATGATAAAGGAAGCAGAGAGATTATAGTATGAGGTGGATAGTTTTTTCAAGTTGGGGGCGAGCAAATAAGCGTAATTGAGATATCGTAGCAAAACAACACTTCTTCGCGTTTGATCTCTTCTATCTGATGATCGATTGAACGGCAAAGCAGCGTCGCGCTGCTTTGCTCAGTTCAAATCTCGCCTCGTCATTTGAATCAACAAAAGAATTAGACCATTCTCTTCATCACTTCAATCTCAAATCTTAATCGCAGCATGAACTTCGTCGAGAAAGTCAGCTCTCCCCTCACGATACTATCGACCAGCCGCAAGTCAGAAATTGATTATGAGCTTAATGAAATGTCTAAGTTCTGCTCGCTTTGTAGATCAATCACACTTCAATTGAAAGACAACACTCGACTCACTGTTAAACGCGCTTTTGCTAAGGTTCATGAGTAATGACGCAGACTTAAAATACTTTGATATTTCATTAATACTGTAAATTACGTCTGAATTAAATAAGGCGACGGCAAAGTTCGGTATTATTCCAGATTCAAGGGAGATCTGACTAAATTACAGGGGTTTGCACTCAGATGTGCCGCCCGTTCGCTGTGTACTTGTAGTCAGCCAAGGCTAACCCGAAGGGGCTTATGAAAGGCGCTAACCCGAAGGGGCTTAGAGACGCTGGCACGTCTGAGAATTGAGGCAATCGCCAATAGCTTCGAAAAATCCACATTCTTAGGAACCAAGTGTAGAAGTTTCAGTTGGCGACCATGCCGCGATCGATTCTTTTGCTAGAAGGATTCAAAGGGTTACTTGGTAAGCCTAGGAAGCCACCTAGGATCGAAGGGTTGAACCTAGGAAGCCATAACTCCCCGAACTTTACCTATCCCATATTTACCTATCACATAGCTATCCTCTTCATCGCTACCGATACAGTAGATGCAAAACCTACGAACTGACTCTATACCTTCATTCGCTCGGTCAACTCTCAGCAGTAGAACTCGCTCTCCAAGAAGGTGGACAGCTACCCTACCTCTCAGAACCAAATCCACCTCCCCGAGATCCTCCATAGAAGAAGAAGCTGACGTCGAAGGTCTTGAAAATCTCGAGGAGATTGACGTTGGAACTACGTCATATCTTTCTTCAAAACAACCTCCTATTCCAACCTCCCCGAGTCCAACCCCCTCACCAGAGCCGAAACCCAAACCATATAGGTTCTGCTTTTGTTTGCCCTTGCATTGCTTATCCTATTCTATGTATCAGGTTTCAATTGGGAACCTGCAGCCAGCCATTTGCTTCTCCTTTGGTTGGCTTATCGGTCATATCGCACTGGTAATCCACTAGTGAGGGCCTATTGGGCGCCTCAGGGCCGATTTAGCTAGCAAGCTTGTAACCTAGAAATTCATGCCTTTATTTGATATTTTTGAGACTGTTCAGCAGCACCATCGTCTTCATGAAGTCCGGATGCAACAGACCACAATGCTTATGAAGTGTTGGGAAACAGGGAACCGTTGCCTCCAGATTCTCAGTTGCCTCAGAACCTCAGACGTGTTTTTTGCGGCTAAGCCCCTTGTTCATACTCTGAGGGAGCGAACGGGGTGGTCATGGAGGCATGGGGTAAATGCTCGTCGACGGCAAGGCGTGGATGGCTCGATTTCGAACGCGGGAGGCTGCGATCAATGCGCTAGATAATCCACAGCTGAAAGGCTTTCCGAGTACGCGCCTTAGGAAGTCGGAATAGGAAAGAGAAACCCGTGATAGCTATCAAGCAAAAGTGGGAATCGGACACTCAGGACTGACTCTTTGAGAAGCTTGGAGAAAATTATCTGAACAATGTCGCAGCGGTCGCAGATCATTACTCTTTCGAGAAGACGAATGCTATATGCATATACATGCACGTATGCTCCTTCTGACCCTCATACCTTAACATGGAGTAGGCAGATCCTCTTCCAAGCACCACTCTCAGACGTTAAGAAAACAGTTACAAACACCGTCTCCTCTTTCGCCAGGCGAACCCAAATAAGAGAACAGACTCAGCACCCCTTAATAAGGATCGGGAGACTGTTGAACGGTTCGAAAATTGATGACGTCTTCGACGGAGCTCAGCTCCCTCACCCAATGGCCAGGACACTTCCTTCTGGGGTCAAGCAACCAATCAAATTAAAAGCTGTCCAGAAAGCAGAGACAAATTTGGGCCTGTCATGGACCGTTAAGTCAACCGCAGGGAAACACGCAAATATACCCAGTATCATTTCTGGGATTCTAGCAACATGCGGAACTCGTACAAGTCTTGAAAGACCGATCGAGACGCTCGATTGGAATTATGATTGTTATAAAACGAGGTGTCTGATATTTATGAATTTGGCCTACTTGAAAAGCGCAGAGCTGCAGACTCTGTCAAGACTTATACGATTTAGCCAGAAGAGCTCGACTGTGTACACGAAACGCTTAGCGTGTTGAGCATCATTAATCGAGATGGATATTCTCCTCAAACAACGAAAACGCGACCAAATGATCGAATACGGTTATGAAGTCAAGACAAAGAACGACAACGAACCTCAATAGAAGAAACTGTGGCCGCACCAGACTACGACGAAACAACAGATACCATAGCGGCAAACTTTGCTCCATCTCAGTAAATGGTTCGACAAATCGACGGTTTTTTCAAACACTCATGACTCTTGGCGGGTTTCTTGAAGCTATTGATGGCCTAAGAATAGCATTGAAAATCTCCCTCAAGAGTCGTCATTATTACACGACGTCTTGAGATACGAGGATGGCTGTGTTCTCAACAAAGTGTTTATGGAACATGCCGGTGCTTCCGATTACGTGAAGGTGGAAGAGCTTGGCTTCGATGCTTCAAACATTCAGATCTCATCTATTACTGCGCATTCGACACAATCTGGCGATGAGAGGCTACAATGCAGCCATCAGCAACTTTTATTCAAAGGAACTTTCCGACCTTGTGTTATACACAAACACGCAGTCTACGTTCATGGCTCTCAAGAATAATGAACCGAAGTTGGTATATGTCGACGCACATAACGCTGGCAACGACTCGGTGAGCAACTGTCAACTGTTCAGAGAAACAAGCGTCGAGCTGTTATTTCAATTGTGCTCGAGGAGGCTCGTGTCAAGAAATTGTCATCAGTCAAGCGATGCAAGCTTCGAGCTGTAACTTCAGATGCTGTTCGGTAAGTCCAGCAGTCTTCATCAATAATGTCTTAGCCGAAGCGAAAGCTGTCAGGATGTTGCATCCTTCAAGCTCCCCAACATCGTTCGAAATGGCTCAGACAATGTTAGAAGAAGAGGGGATAGAGTTAGACAACGGCGAGCTAGCAATTGTAGAAGATGGCGGGCTTGCAAGGTAAGCTCGACGTTCGGATAGAAGATCTTTCACCTGACTATGCCATTGCTGGCGTCCATGCTCAGACTTCTTTAAACCGAGGATGCACAGCCCATTCGACGCCTAGCGCTGAGGACGACGACGGGCTGTTCAACCCGGGGGCGGTGTGACTGGAACCATTGCTATGACCGACCAGCTAGCTATACGAATGTAGCTAGTCGTGCTTTATTTAATTTGCCATGATCTCAAACCTGTTCCATGTTTTCTAGGTGACAGTTCGTATGACCTGCCAGAACATAGGATCTTCCCGTACCAAGCCTTTGGTATTCATTCATCAACTTGAATCTTTCAATTTAGGAGGAGGATACTGGTGATCTTAATCAGTTATGGCTATCGGTTATAGTAGGGCGTTCGGAACTCGTTTGAAGTGATTCGTAATAAGGGTGCTGGTATTAGCTTAATTCTTATTGTGCCCGGAAATGCGTGTGTGCAAAATTATGACTGGCCTCATACAGCAGCAGCAACAGCTGCTGCTAGCAGACGAATGAAAGAGCAATCCAATTATAACACATTACTTGAGGCACAAAAGCGTCATGTCTGGGAGAGTTTCGCGTCTCAATCCACGAATAGTATCGTCTCTCAGAATAATGCTCCTAGCCCACCTCCTTCAGATACATTTCGTTGACTTACATCTAGAAGAGCCGTGAGAAGCTCGGATTAAAGCCGGAGACGATTACGCGTATCCGAGTCAATCTTGACGAGGCCAAATCTCGAGAAAAAAAAAGGACTTGGTTAGCAGCGAACGAAGAAACAAACAATGTTGTCCGTAGTAGGGAACAAGCTTATGCATATGTTACAATATCTCTTCAGGACTTCATGATCTGCTGCACAGGACTTGAATAGAACCTGGACAACGAACAGTGATAAAAGATCAGTTCATTGGATGTGTAGATTGGCTCAATGTGCCAAAACAAGAGGCAGTCTTGCTAACATTTGAGAGGACTGATTGCAAATTTCATGTTTTTAAGTACCGGCATGTCTAAATGAAGGTGCAACCTCCTCGACATGTCGAAACTGTGCATCTATCCTTTGCAACACCAGAGTGGGGCCGCTGAACAGCGAGAAGGACTTGTTCGGGCGGTTTGCTAGACTTCGCACAGGCTCGGCCTCCAGTGGTGAGAGGTGACGGTGGTTACTGGACACGAATTCCATGTGCTCCATTGACGCCTACAGGACTTGGCTGCAGTTCCACCATCTCATCCAATTAACAACCTCCGTGTATCCTCGAGGCCGACGTGAAGTTGCACTCCTTGACGTCTGCACCTCAGCCATCATAAGCGTCCCTCGGAGTTGGCACTTTTGTCATTGTCATCACGCCATCACGCCATCCCGCCATACTCAGCGCCGTCGACTGATAGGTACATGCAGAGAATGAAGTCAACAGCCAAGGCGTGTGTAATACTGTACGTAGAGAGTAGCCGGGCGTGTGTGTGATATCCGGACAGCAAACAACGACAAATGGATATCCCGGCTGCCTATCAGCATGACTAATCAATCATCTTATCCCACAGGGCAACAGGGTGACACTTCACGCCATCCGCAATCGTCATCGCACTTGGCTTGTACTAGCACCAGGACAATGTCTTCCACATATCCCAATCCTTCATCTCCTGTAAAGTATCTCGTTCTCGTCAAAGTCAGGAAACGTTGTTCAAAGAGCGGTTACCGTCACACTACGCCTTGAGAAAGTAGGTGAAAGGATAACCCAAGAGCTACAATCTATTATCTTGCCAGGCGCAAAACCCGCAGCCTAAGACCTGGAGTAGACATCACAGCAAAGCATACTGACAATTGGAATGATTATAGGATACACGATAATTCCTACCGGATCATGACTTCCGAACAGGCACCCATCACCTCCCACGGCCGCGGCGGTGAGCCCATCCAATGTCCCAATGATACCTCTACCGCCAGCGCTGAATCATCAGCATAACAGGCGCCGCAAACATTGGACGCGATGACACACTGTAAGCCTCTACTCCCTCCCCAACCCAGCAGCACACCCAGCGCCCAAGCTCTTCATGCGCTAACCACTCCCTCCCCGCAGCTACACCGACGGCGAAATAGTCCGTGAAGGCCCCGTCGGCGACCAAGGCAACGGCGCCTATTCTGCTGGCGTACGACGCCCTCTCACCCTCCCCTACCACTTCCTCCCCACCCACCCCCAAGCTCCACATCTCCTACACCCAAGCCTCAAGTCAACGCTGACATGCTCCTCAACTCTATAGCGTGGCGGCGCAGGCAACATCGACTCCCCCCGCCAAAAAGCCACGAACACCAATCCGGGCGATGAGGACGTGGTGCCGGAAACAGCGATGCGAGAGAGCGGAGAGGGGTATGAGAACTATCACACTGGGGTATGTCGAGCCTCGTTCTCTTCCAAAATCGGCAAAAGCGCTATTTACGCATTCATTTCTTCCCTCCATTAACCTCTTCAAACCGCCACAACCCCCACCCTCCGCCCCCGAATCCCTTCACTCCCTTCGCTAACCCCCAGATCCCCTCCTTCCATCCCTTCTCCCCCTGCCCCCCTCCCTCCCCAGAAATCCCCGCTAACCCCTCTCCCCCAGCGCGGCGGTGAAGGCAACGTCCACCGCGAAAAAGGCTCCCAGATGCACGAAGGCCTCGCGGACAAGCTAAAGCACAAGATGTTTGGCAAGAAAGAGGAGAAATGATCCTCTCTCCCTGACAACTGGTATTTAGGGAGGACTCAGGAATGAGGCGGGTGGTAATGATTTGCGAGCATGGTGTGTGTTTTGTGTGCTTGACTGATGGATGAATGGGTGGATGGATGGGATAGAACAGAATACCCGCTCTTTTCTTTTGCTTTTAGCTCGGTGTAGATAGATTTTTTTGATTAGGCTTGATGGTTGCTGCTGAGCATTAATGGGATACGTATGACTTCGCTGAAAGAACTGTCCACATGCCTACTTATGCTTGTGGGGGGAGTTGAGGTGTGTGTACAAGGTTTCTTACCCATCAATAATCCTCCCATGGAACCCGCTTTAATCATCCCAACACTTCTAAACCCCCTTAAAAAACCCAACCAACGCCTCCACCCAAATATACTACACCACGACAAACCCACAGATCCCACTTCTCCCCCCACCATTACCCCCTCATCCGCACCATCTCACCTCCCATACAGCCCCTTCATCCTCCCTGTCGCAAACGCCGCCCCCACCGCACTAGCCGCGCCAATAAACAAACACACGGCAATGGCATTCGGACCCTCGGCCGCCTTGGCCACATGCTCATCCCCGCCCTTATGCAACTCCGGGCTCTTCCCCGGCTCTAGAATACTAAACACAATCATCGAGATAAAGGTGCCTACAAATTGCGGTAGGGTCGTAAATAGGTTCAAGATGCCTAGGTAGATGCCTGCTGTCTCCCCCGTAGAGGAGGAGGGGGCGTCGGTGGAGTCGAGGTCGCGGTCGAGGTGATTGAGGCGCAGGAGTGTGGGGGAAGGGGCGGGGGAGAAGTCGTTGAGTGGGGCGTCGGAGAGGCGGCGATAAGTGGAGCCGTTAGCGAGCATGGTGGTCGGGGCGGTGAGGCGGTTAATTTCAATGCCCATGAATGCGAAGGGGGCCCAGCAGGCGAGAGCCCAGGGGCTGTTGCCGTCAGTGAGCGATTGGCTAGGGGAATATGCGAGGGGAGAACGGGGAGACGTACATTCCGCAGATCGAGACTAGGATGGTTGCCATGCGTAGAGATCTTACAAATGGCGCTAGGCACATGGAGGCTGCGAAGATGAGATGGCTGTACATCCATGCGGTGAGGAGATTCGGTTTGTACTTATTGATTGTTGCGAATAGGGGAGCGATTTTGGGTGGTGGTCGGGGAGTAAATCCTCGCTTCTCGTTATCAGGAGACTGGACGATCCAGGGGAGGAGGACGGAGCCAACAAAGGTGATGACAGAGAATATGACAAGGGAGAAAGACCCGATGCGGCCGACGTCGCCAAGCGTGTCGGTGGAATTTTCAATCGAGGCGTGCTCTTCGTAACGAAAGTAAGTCTCGCCAACCCAGGTCGTGCTATAGAACAGGAAGGGAAACCATCCTAGGACGAATTAGCGAGACGGCGACAATTACAACTGGAAAGAGATATCACCTATCCAAGCCCAGAACTGGACCCAACAGATGGCTTGTATCCGATCTGGTAGGTGCAAAGTGGTTTTGAGGATCTTACTCACTGTCTTCACGGCTCCAGACTTGTCCGCATCTCTGCAACAGTAAGACTTCGACACCTAAGCTGTTTAAGCAATGCTTCGTACCTTGCTGGTGATACCAATACTCGCTCTTCCACCGCCCATGAAGTAACGCCAACGGCAAACGCCAACGAGGCAGCAGCAATCACCGTCAGTTGCTTGAACTGGGAGTCTCCCAAAAGAGTTCCAAATATGTTTGGGAGGTTGATAGTCCCTGCACCATATCCTATGAGATGGCCAACCGCAATCATCCTAGTTGCTTCAGGATCTCAATGTCCGTAGAACTGGTAATGAAGGAGAGAGGGCTTACCCCAAGCAGATCCAAGCTGCTGCTTTGGGATCGGTAATGTATCAACAATAAGACTTCGACATGACGACTGCACTAGAGTGAAACCATTAAAATAACATCTCGCTCTTTGCGTAGCCCACTTACCAGCATTGATGGCAAAGTCCACGGCGTATATGCTAACGACAGCCAGAGTGATAGTACAGGTCCGTTTCTGCGAATCGTCAGCTCCAGTACGTCCTTAGCAACGTACTTCCCTACTCACCAAATCGGTATCTTCAATGAAGATACCTACAATTTCTGCTGTCCATCCAAGTACCAATAAAGCAAAGCCGACGATTATGGTACCACCAATCATGAATGGTCTTCGTCGTCCCCACTTCGACCTCGAACTATCCGCCAGCACACCTATGACTGGCTGCATTATGAGTCCCGACAATGGTCCAGCGATCCATACTAGGGACGTATGGGCTTTACTTAGGCCGAGTTGAAGAAGGTATGGGGTGCCATCTGCGAGCAATATGTTAGCGCCTCTGTGTGGCACTTTTGGAGAATCGAAGTGCCATACATGTCATCTCTATGCCCCAGGTAAACCTGCCGGACGTTTCATGAGAAAAGCGTCCTTACAACCTGTACAATGGAAGACGCTTACTGTAGGCCAATCAAGCTGAAAGTCAATAACGCCATTTGCAACGACTCCGACGAGCCTTTGATTGAAGGTGTGCCCGTCCATGATGCCGCTTGAGGCATTTCCTCCTCGAAACTCTCCTCCTCACCGTCTACCATTCAACTAGGCAGATGCGGCCCTTTGCATGGATCGTGGAGCGCTGTGCTGTAGTCTCTTGCGCACAAGCCTCAATTGAGATGGCAAGGATTGCAGTGCGATAGTGGATGAAGGTGCCGAATTGAGCAGATGACCTCTTGCGCAGTTTAGAGTAGAAGAAGATAGAGGACTGTCGAAGCAGCTACGTGGATGTTTCGATGAGCAACCCTGGCAAGCCGACAAGAATGATTAGTCGAATCAGAATGTAAGCACTACCACTTCCCTTTCATACTCCGTAATTCGTCACCGTCGCCCGTGAATCGTGTTTAACTCGAAAGCTCATGCATGTTTGAAGTTATTATGGTGGACAGAAGTGGACCTTGTCGTGTTGATCGTAGCTGGTCCCAAATTGAGGTAAAGCTCTTGCCTCAGGACCTCAGACGTGCGTGGCTAAGCCCCTGTGGGTTAGCTCTGCTTACTTTGCGAGCTCAGTGCAGCACCTTTAGTAAGCAACGCGCTAACACGCAGGGGCTTAGCCCCACACGTCTGAGGTCCTGAGGCAATAAAGCTCGGACGGCGAACAATGGATGACTAAGCTACGACATTGAAGGCAAATCCAGATTGGAGCGTTTGGAGACGCGGTTCATGCTGCCTGATTGACAGCCGTAGCTCAATATTTAGGCGCACTCTGTGGGGTGCATCTTCTAGAATATATTATTCTCACTGCCGTAGTCTACAATCTAAGCCCTAATTGCGTGCTCCGGCTCAAGCTTATCCACCACGTAACCTTACCTTCCTCACTGCGGTTCGAGACCAGGAACACATCACCCAAACCATGCATCTCAGATCCCCTTTTCTTTATCTGCCCATAGAGTCCATATGCGGGCGAGTAGCATTTGCGGAACCGGGGAACAATATGTTGACCAATGCATCCATGTCTGGCTTTCCCCATCTGCCTTTGATCTTCTCCCCAACACAAAGGATTTGCACCGTCTTACCCGAGCTCAATGGAGGTATCGTTCGGTTTGGAAGACATCGAGTCCGTAGTCCTAGTGCAGATGTGCAACCACTCCGAGTGTCCACTGGGCACAGGCCTTTGCAACGCTGTACGTTGACGAACAAAATCATGCTGCCTTCCTCTCCGGTTCGTTTGTGGACTTAGCGGCGAATTTCTTCAACGTCGTGAAAATGAATCGCATCTTAGGTTGCCCGAAATCTTCCGCACTGCATAAGCAGTGCACGGGTGATAGAAGACGTTGACAATGGGATATCTTGCGTTCTCGACGCATTGGCCATTTGTAGGTTGAACTAGCTTGAACGAATTGCCGTAAACTCGAGCTCGGTCCAACTTGTAATGCAGTTAAGCTTGAAAAAGAACGTACAGTGTGACCGTCAGTGGAGATGCTGGGAACAACTTTCTGCATTACTGGAAGCGGAGTACAGATTGAGTTAAGGGAAAAAGCAGCCAGCGCATGAGTAGAAGAGATTAACTGGCCACGCAATCCACCTGTCACGATTGTAGCAGATACGCGGGCCCACTTTCCCCCAAAGAGACAGGGGATAATCGGACTTGAGGTTGAGTGCTGGGTACCTTTTAGTGGCTTGCATTATGCAGTGCTGGTACTGTAGATACTGCATTGCAGCCAGGGCCCTGGGACGGTCATCTGGAAAAGCAGAAAATTGCTCAGGGAGGTGTTGTCGGCTTCTCGCAATAAGACAATCAAATCGCTATCGTAAAAAGAGAGGTCAGACGAATAGGGAGTGGATCAAGTTTCTTAGGCGCCATAAATAATAAGGATTAAGCCAACATTTCTGACTGGGACGTCGGGGAGAGCTTAGCTGTTATGCCGGTATTTTAATGAGAGCGTCAGCACTGGGCAGATAAGATTACAGTCCAGGTACAACAAATAAAGAATTGTTTCAGATCCCTTGAGTTGCAAGCCTTGGCATGTCAGCCCATCGTCTAGATCGCTCGACGTCGACGACACTTGATTGGCACCGTCGACGGTGTAACCGCACCCCCTACAGATCTAAGAGGGGTAAAGAAGTATTCCAGAGGTGACGCTGTCATCTTCTGCATAAGGGTGTCCTGTTCACTTGACGTCCGGCAGTTCAACGGATTGTAAAGGGGGTGTGGGGAAATGGCCTCATCAGCGCACAAGAGGACGCTCGGACAGCCCTGAGGGTGTGATCTGGTTCCTGCTCCTGCTCCTACTCCTGCTCCTGACAATTTGCTGCTCTTTGATGTTTCTTTACAGTTGTTTCCTTCTGTCAGCCCCTCCCGTCAACATCCCCCCTTGTGCCGCCCAAATGGCAGGGTCTCGAAACTGTTCCGGGCGTGTACGGCTTTGTCCGCCAGCTCACCATACTGCTTCGGTCGCCGGTGCATCTTTGTGCCTTCTGCATGCCTTTTGGGTTGCAAGGAAAGTGAGATTGCAATGAATCCCAGGACTGAGGGGACTGGCATTGATGGTGGCCTAGTGACGGGTACTGGGGTAGGGGTGAGTTGGTGTGTCGAAGTGTTGGTGAATGATATAAAACAAACCTGGCACGCTCCTTCGAGTCTCTCTCTTCTTCACCACCATACCTTCGCTGTATCAAACTTCCTTCAAGACGTCGTGCAAGGCCTCGATAGTCCGTCACTTGAGCATCTGCTCGTCCTCTCTTTGAAATACTCATTCTATCTTGCACTCTGTACCGAAAAATACTCGCTTCACCACAACGCAATTTTACATTTAAGCCTGGGCTAGCACCATGCATTTCTCCACTACTCTCCTGACGCTGAGCGTCACTTTGTCTGGTGTATATGGCGCTGCTATCCGTCGTGACGTGTGCTACGAGGACAACACCCTACGTGCACTTCAGCGTTACTCTACTCAAGCAGCAGCATTCTGCCCAAAGTTTCTGGCCGGCTCAGACAGTACTCTCCCTGATTGGGTAGGCAAAGAGGATCCTTCCAATGTCTCCAGTGCTTGCAAATGCTTCGATAAGACTGCCAGCCAGGTCTCTGCTAGCACTACTGCTCCGTCGACAACCGCGCCTGCTACTACGGCTACGACCTCCACTGCTGCTCCTGTTACCACTCAGGACTTGTCCACATCGACAACCGCTTCTGCATCGGCGCCGTCAAGTGTTGTCCCATCCTCCACGACTTCCAGCACTGCCACAGCCCCCGCGAGCACATCCCCATCTACGCCGAGCAGTGGCTCTGATGCCTCAAGCACCAAGCGCGGCCTCGTGTACGACTACAACTCCAAGACCTCCTACGGCGATTTATTCAAAGGCAGCAAGTACGTCACCTGGGGCTCCAACTGGCAAGCCCAGCGCGCAATCGGCAGCGTCACCCTCGACTCCTCCTTCTCCTTCGTTCCTACCCTCGGCGTCGACTCGAGCCTCAAAAATACCAACTGGATAAACACCGTCACCAACCTAATTAGCACTGGCGGCGTCACAAAGCTCTTCGCCTCCAACGAACCCGACAATGCCGGCCAGGCCAACCTCAAAGCCGCAGACGCCGCCACTGTCTACAAAGCCTACATGCAGCCCTTTGCTGGCAAAGCCAAACTCGCCACGCCTGCAGTCACCAACGGCGGAGGCTCAGCGGGGCTCAATTATATGTCCGATTTCCTCAACGCTTGCAACGGCTGCACTTTTGACTTCATCAATGTGCACCACTACCTGCAGCGTACAGACGTCAACGTCGACCAAGCAGTCTCGGCCCTGAAGTCGTACCTGCTCAACGACGTACCGAAATTCCAAGCCGCGCATCCGCAACTTAAAGACGCCAAAATCGTTGTCGGTGAAGTATGTTTCTCCCTCCCCAAAACCCTCAAAACCCTAAAACTTCATACTAACACCCCCCTTCACAGTTCTGGCTCTGGGGCGCCTCCGCCTCCGAATCCTCCACCTACCTCGAAGCCATGATGCCCTGGCTGGACGCCAACCCCGCCATCGACAGCTACCAAGCCATTGGCGGACTCTGGACGACCAGCTTTATCACTGCGGACGGGACGAGCTTGACGCCGGCGGGGACGGCGTATAAAGATTTCGAGGCGACTGTTACGAGTTTAACGTAGGGGTAGGGTCGATGGGGCCTCTGGCGGCGCTGGTGGAAACAAAAAACTTTTACTTCTTCACTACTTCGGTTACTATCGATAAGGTACTTCTTGTAGTTACTTTGGTTACGAGGAAAATTTAGATATTCGTTTGGGTCCTTAGCTTGCCTAAACAATCATTCATCCTACTAACGTACCCGCAGGAACGCACCACTCGCCCTTCTGACTGCCTTTTCGCTCTCTCTCGTTAGCGCCCTTTGCTTCCTCCTTCTTTTAATCCATATGCGTGTGACTCGCGTACACCTTCTATTTCTATTATTAGAACAATGCTTTCTTCTCCCCCCGCCTCCCCATCCACCCAACCATATAACCACTATTTCAATCCCTCTCTATATTCCACCTTTCTCCAAATCGTCACATGTAATGATATTGAAAACTTCAATCGTGGAATAGAAAATTCATGTCTGGTTTGTTGGGAGTGGGATGTTTAAGGGGAGATGATGAAGAGGGTTAATCAAGGGGAGGGGTTGAGGGGACAAAGTCTAGGCTTTTGATATCGATCAATGGTGGTTGGTGGTACGGAAGCTGACGCGTACTTCAGGAGGACAGTTGAGGTTTGATGAAGAGACTGACTGTTGCGTATGGTCGTTGCTTGAGCAAAGGATATGCTTTGACTTTGATGTTCTTCCATATGGATATCCTCTACTTGGCTGTTTTTGACTTCTCACCTGGTGTTCTTCATTTTGTAGCATACATGGCTATTGGTGGACGGACGTTGTTCGATTTCCATTTTAGCAAAGTAAAAATAACAATGTTCAGTGGAGTTATCGACAGCATAGCTTTCGCTTGATACATATATCAATGAGTACGAAAATAGAGGTCTTTGCGTTCTGCTTCGTATGTAAGATACAAGTAACTGAATATTCAATTCACTTAGGTGTTGGAAATCTCATCTCCTTTCGAGGTCTCATCGTAGGAAAATGACACCATTGGGTTCTGTATACACATAAAGGCGACGTATACATCGAAGGAAATACGCAGAATGGACGACGCGCTTGAAGTCATCAAGTCCGAATTAACTCCAGAAAGCAGTCTTTTGCACATACTCAAAGGACAAGCATACTCGCAATCAGTCAATTTGCAGTTCTTAAATGCCGACGATAGGAAGGGATGAATGCTACGTGAAGAATTAGGGGTTGGTAATCGTCTCCTCATAGGGCTGAGGCCCGCTAGTAGAGTTTTCGCCTACTCTACTGGCAACAACCAATATCAATGTGCCCCCCATATGACCTTGTGTTCCGACAGCTTCATGTATCAGGCTGAAAGATATCGTCATGGGGAGTGCCACTATCAAGTGACTACAAAGAAGCGTTGCTTCTTCGCCTACCTACCTACATACATGGCGCCACGAACCTCGTCGCCTAGATCTCGTTGTCGAAAAGCTGATACTATACACGCAAAGTTTGACTTTTCCAGGCTGTTAATAAACAACAGAGCATGATGAAGTAGATCATTGAAAAACCAATAATCGAAAAAAGAAAAAAGTCTTAATTCATAGACTGCCGTCAACTACATAATGAACCGAATTTCTGTACTTTCGGATATCTAAAGGATTAAATTTGCTCTCTGATATATCTGGCCCGTTGCTTGTATGCCTTGATCACAGGCTAGTGCTTTATATCCCCATATGCGTCTGACACCGCAGCTTTCTGCCATGGCGACCAATCTCAAGATTGGACAAACGTTGCAAGGCAGACGGGGTAGCTACATTATTCAGGCGCAGCTGCATAGAAGAATCTAGGCAGCGATTTGAGAATGCTTTAATCTAATGAAACCGTCCTATTCATAATTAACGTGCTACAGGAGCTCCGCGTCCCAGAGGGTAACGGTCGAAACCGCCTCGGACTGATCTCTAAAGAACGAACGTCACATTTTCGAGGCCGTTCATGACATTCGGCCCATTATCGATACGAATGACGATCCGCCCTCACTCATACTGAAGTATCTGAACGACAATCTCCTCGACTCCTCGAATGCGAAGAAGCTAGAGAGAGCAGAGGTGAAGTATGTCGCGAGAAGTCTTTTGCGAGCTTTGAAAGCGCTGCACAGCGGCGGTTATGTTCACACAGGTATGATGCAAGCCGTTCAAACTAGCCATCACACCACTTCTAACTAATCTCGTAGACATTAAATCTGACAACATCCTTGTCAACAATGGCAGTGCACCGGACCGCTTCAGCGACGTTCAGCTCGGCGACTGTGGAGACGCTTTCACTATTCCGCAGCCCCGAGGCAATGCTGAATCTGCGTTGGAGGGCGCCAACGGACATCTGGTCTTTCGGAGCGACTGAGTGACCAGAGCCATTGTTTCGAGATTCCCTTATCTTAACTTCCCACTAGCTGATCAGCCTAGTATGGGGCCACAATTGGCACATGTTCAAGTCAACCGACGTTTCGTTTGAGAGTGATGAATATGCTCTGCAAGTGTTCATCAAGCAGATCAGCATCTTTGAACCAGTCCCTTTGAGCTATGATAAGATTGCTGATGGCGAAAGGCTCGGCATCCTTATAGCCATCATTAATCTTGTCAACGAGCACAATCTACAGAAACCTTTCCATCTGTCAGCGGACAAGGAGCTTTCAAAAGAAGACAGAGTCTTTATCTGCAAGATCATGAAACTCGATCCAAGGGATCGACCTACCGCCAAGGAGCTTCTGCAGGACGAATGGTTTCGCCAGGAATGGCGCTTTGTTATATTTGATTACTTCTGAAATCCGGAATTTCTCCTCTGAATTGGATCCGATGCGATTCCCCTCTACCGCTGAAGAGAAGCTTCGCATGAAACGTCGTATAAACATTCCCAGTTTCCATCACCGTTTTCTCTCGACAAGGAAACCGACCCAGTCCAAAACCACCACACTACCCACATTCCAACACCACCCAACCAACCACTCAAACCTACCATCTCTAACTCCTACCATTTACAAGCAAGGATCATCCGTCAATAAAAAAAGCTGCCCGCACGCAGTATCTCATTCAACAACAACACGCCTGGGTCAATGGTGCTCGTCTCCTCGCTCGGAATGGAGGTGGAAGATGGGCTGCCAATGGTAGACGTTGAGAACGGGTTTTTGGTGGGGCTTGATAGATGTATAAGCGCCTGTGACAGGGACGGAGATGGGGGGATGGTGGGGAGAAGAGTGTGTTGAGGGTTTTATTTCTTAGATTTTGGGTGGGTGAGTGCTTGGTGGGGGTTCCGTCGGGGCTGGAGTTGTGAAGAAGGGGGGGTGGGCGGGGCGGGGTTTGGTAGGGGGGATCTTGGGATGAGGGATTGAGGGGATGAGCGTTGGGTATGAACGGGGGGGGGGTAAGCGGACTCTGGAGTTCTTTGGGGAGGGATTGTTCTATGGTGATTTTGGTTGCGGTTGCGGGAGTTGTATATTTTGGAGCAAATAGGGGAGCTAGATGCGTAGAGCTATCAGCGACAGCATGGGATTGAGACGAGCTCTAGTGGAACTTGGTTCTGGTGGATTAGGGCTAGATTAGTGCTCTGTGAGATTTGGGGTTCTCAATTTCATCCTTTCCATGTCGGGGATCGTGAAGTTGGATAAATCTAGAAATGGTAGTCGTTCTGCCGGTGTGGAAGATGTTGATGATACTGGTCTACGAAAAGGAGACGACCCCTCTCCCTAACCTAACTCCCGGAACCACCACTACCCCCTCTAACTCATCCCCCCCGGCTACCATCACCCCTCACCTCGCCAGTCGCCTATCCACATAAGCATCCATACGCACCCCAAAAACACACCAACAACAGAAGAAGAAACTCACCTTCCTCAACTCCTCCATCGCATCCGTCACAGCCTCCACGCTGTCAGGGTCTCGCGCGAGCAGCTCTCTCAGCGAATCGAGTTTGGACTGCAGTTCCTCGAAAGCGTCGCGCTGGTCTGCGCCGTGGGCACGGAGGAGTTCCGTCTCGCTTTCGACGATGAGGGCGTGGGCTTGCTTCAGACGGGTTTTCTGCGCTTGCTCGGCGAGGGTGCGGAGGGGTTGTGTGGCCTGCTGAAGTGTCAGCATGGGCGTGCTATATGTGGCATGCTTGCTTTGGGGTTTAGGCACCTCGTGTAGTTTGTTGGATGCTCCTCGCACGGTTTCTTTGTCGTCCATGTGGTTGTGTAATGCTAGCCTGAGCCTTTTGATCTGCTCATCTATCCTTTCGGCATCTTGGCCGTCTAGTGCATCGTGATGGGCTGCTTTTTGGCTGTCGACTTTCCGTAGAAGGTTCTCGGCGTCTTTGGCTGCATCTTGCGCTTCGCTTCTTTGCCTCTCCAAGATATCTTGTTGCTCAGTCCAGTACTCTTTGATTTCCGTAGGGTAGCTCGTAGATTCGAGGTCAAGTTCCCATTCCGGCAAGTGTCGCTCAGCTCGGTCGAGGAACTTTCTCATTATTTCATCCCGCTGAGGATGGCCAGGAAAATGGACAAGCAAGTCGCCGCGTCGGACTTGGAAAGACCGGGCTGAATCGTCGCTGAGCTCGCCCCAGATAGCATTGAACCATCTCTGTGGTAATAGGAGAAAGTTCTTCTTAAAATGCTTCTCGTTCAGTACGTCTTCGAGCGCCGACTGATCGCGGTATTGGAGTTCTGTATCTGGCCGATATACTCTGTAGGCCACCACAGCAGACAACAATTCAATCGACCATGGGTGCACTTTGAGAAAGAAAACTCCATTATTAAGACCGTGTGGATCCGCAGTCACGAGAAGATGAAGATGGGGAAACTCTGCTGGAGGCAAGAACACTTCTAGCGGGATGTTATGGTTCATTATTATAGTGTCTGCATCGACCCACCTAGGCAACATCAGCATCTTACAGGTCAACCAGCCGTCCGAGCGCACATCAGCCATCTGAGACGATGTTCTTCGGGCTTCCTCATCTCTTCAAGAAGTACTGCAAGTAGGTACGCAGGCTTACTCCAGGTATCGTCAAGGATTCGATGGCGCAGAACAAGCAGTGAATACCCGTAGCGTCGGCTATGGGCTTCGTGCGTTTGAATTGCTCGCACCAAGGTCGGGTCTTTGCCATGAAGTACCGCTGTCACTTTTCCGATGAACGATTCTGCTCCAATCCCACGGCCTGGTTGTAGCGGTAGGATCAGGTCATTGGGGTGATTGCATTTATCAAGCAAAGCAAGCGAGGATGAGCAAACCGATCGAAATTCTCTTGATGAATTCCAAATATCATAGTGGAATAAGCGAATGAAGGCACAGAAGACGAGAATAGCAGCCAGAGCGATGCCTGCTACTCTGACTGGGCCAAAGCTGGGGGACATTAGGATCGAAACTGCGACTTGTCACTTTGAAAAGGTGGAAAAGTAGCATTGATGCCGTTATTACAGCAACATGGCTGCATTCCTTTGCTTTGCAAAGAAACAGCGACAGCAAGGGATGAACCCGCGACGCGTGGAGTTCTTTTGTGGATTTCTTGACGAAAAGGCTCTACGAAAGCACGTGATGTTTGGAGTCTGTACGCAACAACGTTTGACCGTCTCGCTTCGCAATCGTCACATCACTCACACTTCCTGCATGATTCGGGTCTTTCCCGGCTCACACCGCAATGTAATGTCGTCAATAAGTCGGAAGACTTGAAGGTCCCATAGTGCTGAACAGTCATGGTATACGGAATAGCTAGTACAGTATACATATGTACCGGGTATTCTATGGGCTTTTGACCTTGATATCAGCTCCCCGAACGAAGCCAATCGATGCGTTTCAAGAGACAATCAGCCAATCAGGTCGTCTCTGTGCGCCGTACGGAGTAAAAGCCCCGGCTTCTATGAACTTGAGGGCACGTCAAACGGGCGGAAGAATGTGTGGGTTCCTGCCACACAAACGGGCGTTGAAAATTGTGGTGAAGCTAGAATGAACTGGACAGTCTGACAACTGACAAGATTCCTCCGCAGGGCCATGTGGTGATTACCAACACCAAAGGCTTTGAAGCCGCAGTTTCGCTAAAAGGCGATCACGATCTGGATTCGGGAGTGATGAGCATTTGGGAGTTTATGACTAGAACCAATCAGACCCGCTCTCAGCCGCTCTAATGCAAGCCCCATTTCCAACCCTGGGCCGCCCTGCCGAATCCGGGGATTTATACAGCAGGGCCACAGAGCTCGAACGGTATAGCGTCGATCTGTTCACGGCTGGATCATCTTCCGACAGTTCAAAAAGGTTAGCGCCAGCCATGCTAAGTTTGACCCTAGCACGCCTAGTGTGCCCATGCCGCCCAATGACGCCACAAGTCTGATCATCCAGAGCTGGACTCATGAGATTTGTTTCCCCACTATGGACTTTTAGGCCCAGTGTCCTGGAACGCTCGCTGGCCGAGCGCTGCTGCTACAATTTTGGACTGACGGCTGTACATATACCCCATCATGCTGGTCGCCGTCTCGCGGGGTATCCTTCATGCCCGTCCCATGTGGTCTTCTGCTTCACAACTTAACTTTGCATTTCTCCACCGTCGTTGAACTCGAGAGACCTCCTCTCACTTGCTCTGCTAACTGAAGACCCGGACAAGCTCAGCATGCCCCAACCATTCGGATCTGCGGCGGCACCGCTTCAATTGCAGCAGACGTCTTTGTCTGCTGAAGGAATCGGTCGGCCTCTCTTCAGTGGTCCATCGAGTCGAAGCTCGTCGCCAGGCAATCCGGGGCGTCGAATAACGAAATTAAACCTCTACTTGCAACGTCTAGCTGCCAATACCGCGGAACAGCTAGATCGTGCATCTGCAGCTGGTACAAACACCCGGGTCACGGATATCAAACGGTGGGATGGCAATCAGAGAACGACCACTAACTGGGACGGCCTGAGGAGGGTAAGTCGCCAATGATTGGCTGCTTCCAATGTTTGTATGAGAGTGACTAGCTAAGAAGTTCGCATTCCACAGGACCCCGAGCTTTGGTTTCCAAACGGTGACTGCGTGATACATCTTTACGAACGAGGTCAATCAAGAAGAGGCGCTTCGATGCGGCTTTCGCTGGCTACGATTGAATCCAGCAATTGCAGGCCTCTCCTCGAACAATGTTCTGCTCAGCCGGTGCCCGAAGATCCTCAATTAACGAGAATGAGTATGGCATCTTCTGTGGGAGATTCGCATGTCGATTTGTCGCCTCCTGCAAAGTATGAGCTCTACATTCCGGCCCCGGTTCATCTGAGCAGAGAAGAAGCTTTCCGGTACCATCTGACCACACGGAACTTCTTCGCATGGATGTTTGAGAAGCCAATGGTTGGGGATCGACTAGGCGACGCGTTGGCCGCACTTTACAGTAGGATGAACGATTTTCGCCCGGACGAAGAGGAAAACCAAGATGATATTCTGGCCTATCTTGACAGCCAAGACTACACCGACTTTCGCAATTGCCCGGACCACGCCCTAGCTGTCCTCCAGTTCGGCGAGAAATTCGAGTACCGCGAGCTGTGGACAGACGCTTTTGTACATTGTACAGGCATGAACGATGACCTGGCGAACAGTGCCGAATTTGAGGTGAGACCACGTGCACGATTGGAAGTGAAACTTGCTAATTTCTTCACAGTTCGTTTCGCGCACAACGAAAGCCTTGATCACGAGAGCACATTTAGAGATGCAACTACGTCTTGAACATGCTGGAAAGTCCCTCGAGAATTTCCTAGAGGACCATGTGTCCGGTGCATGCTTAGGGCTTGGAAACGAAGCCCAGATTCACCTCGAGCGGTTTCGATCATTCCTCCACTCTTACTACGTTGGAAAACACGGGTATTGGCCACCTCCTCAATCGAAAGAGAACTCCACTGCTTTACCGAAAGCTGTCTATCGCTCAATGTATTTCGAATTTCGTAGACTGTACGAATATCTGGTTGATTCGGAATCAACCACATCAATGCTAGATAACAGGCCTGCCGACGGCGGTATTTGCGTCCTCCAAAACATTCAGGCATTTGATAGGAGACGTCGATACACTTCGCTACCGCACCCCCTTCCTCTGGTACCAAAGATCTCCAACGACATGATGCGCCAGAGGTCCAATGGAATATCAAAGTTATTCGGCAACCGACAAGCCAAGCTAGAGCGCCGTGCGACCGCATTAGCTGCTTTATCGGCAGCCACCAATCCTGGCGACTTGAGAGTTATGGAATGTGGTCTCGTTCGCGAATATCTGCGCTTCGAGAAATCGTGGACGATGAAAGAGGAGGAGACAGTCTCCTGCGCAGATGCTCGAAAAGTCCGATGGATTCTCATCTATGCGGTCTTGCAAACGCTGATTTCAGTCACGCGAGCGCCGAAAGAAGTCAGAGATACGGAAGGGGTATCGTATCCGCTTTGCTGCCAGATTGCTGGCACACCACCGTGGGATTATGGTGTTAGAGACTCCAAGAGTACGACAAAGATACCGCCTGTCGAAATAAAGAAGGTCAGGAAGATCATTGAAATCAGGCCTGACGATGACTATACCGTCCCGAAACCGAAACCCTTGTCACCAAAGAAGGTTCACCGCACCTTATCTTTACCTTTATCGCTACCTCGGAAGGTCTCAATCGGTCAAGGTCTCGCCCTCAACTCGCCGCAGCCCGTCAAACCTGGCTTTTGCGAGATCCTTATTCAAGGTTACGGTAACGGGATCAGTAACGCTGACGTTGATTCGGTCCACTCGGATCCAAGCACACCGTCTACTGGCACAGGTGGAGCAGACAGCAGCGGATGGAGTACAAGCTCTAGTGACGACGATATGGAGCATGGAAGCGTGAGTGGTGGTGTAAGCTTGAGCTGTTATGGAGACGATGAGGCCGAGTTTGATCACGATCCAAGCTCAGACGATTCGCTTACACCAACGAAAAAGATCTCTGTTGGCAGTTTCAACGTGGACAAACTTAATCCGGAGATTGATCGTTATGTTTGGTCTTGAGTCTCATTTGTTCTGTTGGCTTAGCGATGGCGTTTCTTGGAAACCGGAGGGCAGATATCGAGGATTTTGGTTCCTTTGCGTCAGATATCCACCTCCTGCACATATTCTTAGCTAAGGAACATACCCTAATCTATTCGTTATGAATTTGAAACCATGCTACAACGACTTGATCGAGCATTGTCAAATGTGTGATAATTGTGTCTCGGCTCCGAGGCAGCTGGGGGGGAATAGTAATCACCCATTTAGTAATGCAGTCATCATGAATGCAAACACACAGACGTAAAGCTGATCGCTACAGCACGTGGTTGGTAAAATGCAATTCCTCCATTTCTCCTTCACTGCTCTTCAACCTGATTAAATCCGTCCCCGGCATCAGACCGTTGCCCCTCCGTATAGATCAACCATGGCTTCAGCGAAGCAGGTCGCCTTGGTAGTGGGCGCATCGAGGGGAATAGGACGACAGGTCGCCATTGATCTTGCAAAGGATGGCTACAAAGGTACGCCTGGCGAACCAAACACTGGCAAAAGCTCATACTATCTATAGTTGTTGTAGCAGCTAAAACAACCTCAAATGCTTCCGACCTTTCAACGTTTCCGCCTGATCCCAACTCCGCCTCCTCTACCATCAACACTGTTGAACGGGAAATCCGAGAAGCTGGCGGAGATGCCACGGCCATCGGCGTTGACACAAGAAGCTTCGCCAGCGTGCAAACCTTGATCGATCAAACGGTTAAGCTATATGGTGGCCTGGATGTGCTGGTATACAACTCCGGAGCAATCTGGTGGGCTTCGGTCGAAAACACACCCATGAAGAGGTTCCAGCTCATGCAGAAGGTTAATCCTGAGGGGCTGTACGGCACGGTCCAAGCAGCCCTGCCACATTTCAAAGCCAATGGCTGGAAGGGCCGCATCATTGTCGTATCTCCACCACTATATTCTCGCTTCTTCCGCGGTAAGACTGCTTACGCTATAGGGAAGGTGGGCATGAGTGTGCTCACCAAGGGGTTGGCTATGGACTTTGTACGGGAGGGCAAAAAAGAGATGGCAATCACCAGCATCTGGCCTGCTACGGTATGTCTGTGCCGAGAATCATTTTGACTAAATTTCGCTAAGCTTCCTAATGCAATCAGTTAATTGAATCTGCCGCCTCTGTAGCCGTCGCTTCTGGAGATCCTGCGGAAGCTCGCGACCTCCGGAAAACCGTAAGCTCGAGCCAATGGTTATTTATATGAGCAGATCCTGACATTGCTGCAGACAATCTTCTCAGATGCAATCCTCGCAATGCTCAAGGCTCCAACAGCTGTGGTCAATGGCCTCCTCGACCTTGACGAGGACTTTCTCCGCAGATACTGTGGTATCTCTGACTTCTCGAAGTACTCTTTGGTCGAAGGTTCTGACCCTCGGCGCGTCATGCCCATACGCTTCCCAACGTTGTCTGTCGAGGAACAGGACGATGAAGGGAAACGCGTGGATAGCCTGGAATTGAGAAAAGCCAAGCTCTAATTCTACGAGTGGAATGTGTGTATTTTCTAACAACCTAATCTCGTCTGGAATGGTGGTCCCCACGTCAACATTGCACATACGTCCATTATAAAGGTCAAGATACGCGGGTGTGCCTTTTCTTTACTTATTAACTGCAAGACGTTGCTTGCCACTCTCCTGTTTTCTCTATAGTGGCACGCAATACCTGTTTACTACTTGAATTGATTTAGTCCTGTTGCCGGCCAAATCTGGTGTTCATCCTTTGCTTCATCCGCATTCGCAATGCTTCGGGGTTGCGCGCTCGCACTTCTGTGCTTTGCAGCGCAAGCATTCGCCCAAGGTAGCGCCGGAGGCTCTCAGGCATCATGTAGCGCAGCGCAATCATTTGTATACAAGGGATGTTATGACGACACCAACAACGGTGTCCACGTCGGGTTTACTTTTCAACCGAGCTCGAATCCGAGCTCTGAAAAGTACTATCCCGGATTTTCTGGCAACGTTACCGTCGACATGTGTAAAATGGCCTGTCGTGGGCATGGGTTCGAATGGACTGCGCTATACTCTGGAACCGAGTGCTTTTGTGGAGCAAAGTTCCCCAGTCCCAATCCACCTTCTAGCGGATCTACCTCTGGTGGAGTTGGAAACCCGTCAGGAAACAATCCAGGACTCCAATCATCGGCAAGTCAGTGTAGCTCCCCTTGCGCTGGCAATCCAAGCCAGATTTGTGGCGGCAGCACCGCTACCCGCCTTTACTTTGATCCTTCGTTCACCAACAGCACTGCACCAGCTGGGGCTGCTTCCAATTACAATTACCTTGGATGTTACAATAATGTCAACCCTGGTCCTATGTATGTCTCCATTGAGACCACCGACACTATCTCTTGCGTGCAGTACTGCGCTGCATTAGGCTACCCATACTCCTCTCGGTCTGGTTTCGACAGCCAGACAACCTCAAATACGTGTGGATGCGGAACCGAAATTCAGTCGGGATTGCAGATATCTGAGAGCAACTGTGCCTACTATTGTAATGGATCCGCTACTGCTCAGTAAGTGTATTGATATTCTCGCATATCTTAACTCCCATATTATAGCAGATGGAGGATTGCCTGCTAATCGAAATGACAGAGGTGGCCCTGCGTCCTGTGGTGGAACCAATGCTTACTCAGTGTTCTTGAATGCACAATTAGAGGGCTGTCACAGCCCCACGATTCCTGGTGCTGATGGACAACACGTATATGTCGCTCCTGCTGACGCTGGCTCGCCTCCACCACCTCCAGCCCCCAGTTCAAGTTCAGTACCGACCAGTATGTATCTCCTGTCAACGTATCATCAAGAGCTCAAGAGACAAGCATCTTCAAGTACGTTCTCTTCAAAATCTTTGCTTTTATTCTGGCTCGTTCTCGAGCCTGGTACCTTCCAACCCACGAATGAGTTCATTACATTATGTGAAGGCATTTGCTGTACAAAACAACTCATCCACAAGCTGCAGCGTTTGAGCGTGACCTTCAAGCATTAACGCACGAATCTATAATTTGGGTGCCTTGCTGACTCGAATATTGCAGGCTCCTTGTCCTCAAGTACTTCAACGTTCTATGCGACCACGGTCTACACTACAACCTCTGTGGTGACCACCGAAACTACTTCCGTGACGGTAACCACAGTTTCGAATGTTCCTACTACAAGTCAGCAAATCTTAAGCCTTTGGTAAAGATTAGCTACTGATTTCCAGTTACAGTAACCACAACCTACACGACAACATATACCACAGCATTACCAACTACTGTGACTCAGACTTCGACCACCACTACGACGTCGGACATTATGTTGACTAGTACTGCGCAACCGACAACGACCTTCTATCCTGCTGTGTCCTCCTCTAGTCAAAGCTCCATAAGCTCGAGCAGCGTGTCTCTAATATCTTCTACCCCATCTCCGTCAAGCAGCATGACATCCTCGTCTTCCCTCTCGGCTTCCCCATCTTCTGCGCCAGTGACAACCGATGGAACTTGTGGTTCTGCGAATGCGAATAATAACACCGTTTGCGGCAATTGGCCACAGGGATCATGTTGTTCACAATATGGATACTGTGGAAACGACACTGCCCACTGCGGTGCTGGATGTCAGAGTGGACCCTGCTATGCTCTCTCAAGTTCCTCAAGCAGTTCTCAAAGTTCCACGAGCAGTCCCATTTCCGCAAGCAGCTCTACACTCATTTCTACAAGCATAACCTCAAGCTCTTCTGCGAGCTCATCCCCGACAGCTTCCTCTGCACCAGTGACCACCGATGGAACTTGTGGAGCAGCGAATAATAACACCGTTTGCGGCAATTGGCCACAGGGGTCATGTTGTTCACAATATGGATACTGTGGAAACGACACTGCCCACTGCGGTGCTGGATGTCAGAGTGGACCTTGCTATGCTCTCTCAAGTTCCTCAAGCAGTTCCCTAAGCTCGACAAGCAGTTCCCTAAGCTCGACAAGCAGTCCCCTAAGCTCGACAAGCAGTTCCCTAAGCTCGACAAGCAGTCCCCTAAGCTCGACAAGCAGTTCCCTAAGCTCGACAAGCAGTCCCCTAAGCTCGACAAGCAGTTCCCTAAGCTCGACAAGCAGTTCCCTAAGCTCGACAAGCAGTCCCCTAAGCTCGACAAGCAGTTCCCTAAGCTCGACAAGCAGTCCCCTAAGCTCGACAAGCAGTTCCCTAAGCTCGACAAGCAGTCCCCTAAGCTCGACAAGCAGTTCCCTAAGCTCGACAAGCAGTTCCCTAAGCTCGACAAGCAGTTCCCTAAGCTCGACAAGCAGTTCCCTAAGCTCGGCAAGCAGTTCCCTAAGCTCGGCAAGCAGTTCCCTAAGCTCGGCAAGCAGTTCCCTAAGCTCGACAAGCAGTTCCCCAAGCTCGACAAGCAGTTCTCAAAGCTCTATCTCAATTTCTAGTGGAATCTCTTCTACGTCTTCTGTTTCGAGTACTAGCACAAGCACATCTTCCACCGTTTCCCCCACGGCTTCTGCTAATGTAACG
>JAABUT010000073.1_pt1 | contig 181555 bp, 174 predicted proteins | sample 5559281 | NCBI WGS metagenome assembly JAABUT01 (sample SAMN10711880, study PRJNA513359) | rock metagenome | isolation source: Antarctica rocks | place: Antarctica: Victoria Land, Ricker Hills nord | collected 2016-01-04
GGGGTTTGGTGTTGGTGTGTTAGGATGATTTTTATGGGGGTGAGTTTTTTGTTTGGTTTTCTGCTGTTTGGTGGATTTAGGGAGGGGGGGGGGTGGATAGATTGTTGCACAGGTTGGGCCTTTTTTTGTTTCTGTGATAGGGGTGGTGGGTGGGGTTTCTATATAGTACTGGAATAGCGGCTTATTCTGATCGTTGGTTGCCAAGAGTTGCATCAGGTGACCCAACATCAAAACTTTTCAACCCCGCACTATGTTTTTCGCTGCGTCGACCCGTGCAAGTCGTTTCTGTCCGCTTCAACTATCATCATTCCTTTTTCTTTCGCTTAAACTACCATCCTGATTTTTACAGTTCATTGAAGTCGTTGTACGTACATCAGATGATCGAAAATCACCTGACCGACGATTGAAATTTTCTTACCTGTTTACCTGTTTACCTGTTTACCCGTACATACCTGCACCTGTCGTTACCCTCATTGTACGCGTATATATCAATCTTTATCTCTTTTTACGATCGCTTTTCATGTCTCAACGCATCTGTACTCACTGTGCTCATAACCGTCCCATTCATGAATTTCTCGATTCTAATTCAACGCGTGTTTTGAATCTTTGTTCATCTCTGCTTCGTACATGCTTCATAGCACATGCTAATTAGTTCAATAGAAAGCACTCTTCATGACTCGATACCAAACTCCCTACCAAACTCCCTACCAAACGCCCTACCAAACGCCCTACCGAACTCCCTACCGAATTCCCTACCAAACTCCCTACCAAACGCCCTACCAAACTCCCTACCAAACGCTCTATCGAACTCCCTACCAAACGCCCTACCAAACGCCCTACCAAACTCCCTACCAAACTCCCTACCAAACTCCCTACCAAACTCCCTACCAAACTCCCTATCAAACTCCCTACCAAACATGCTAATTAGCTCGATAGAAAGCACTCTTTATGGCTCGATACCAAACGCCCTATCAAACTCCCTACCAAACTCCCTACCAAACTCCCTACCGAAAGCCCTACCGAATTCCCTACCAAACTCCCTATCAAACTTCCTACCAGACTTCCTACCAAACGCTCTACCGAATTCCATACTAAACTCCTTATCGAGCTGTCTATCGAACTCTCTACATGCTTCAAAACACGCGTTGATCGGGCGCATAACACACGTCAAACAGTGCTTCAAACAATGCTTCCTACATGACTTTCTATCTCATCAGCTTCTTCATTGCTTTCTCTATTTACACCCCCGTTTGCTTCCCCATCGCAAAGCTTCATCGAGTCCTTCGTCTTATCTGTTTCGCATAGAAGAAAGGACCACATCAACTATTGTATGGAGAAGAGCTTGAAATAACGATAACGGGTCTCCTACATCTCATTGACTTCCCCATTGACTTCCCCATTGACTTCCCCATTGGCTTCCCCATTGGCTTCCCCATTGACTTCCCCATTGGCTTCCCCATTGGCTTCCCCATTGGCTTCCCCATTAACTTTCTCATTGGCTTCCGATAGATCACATATGGAGCACTGGATAGGCCACATATGGAGCACTGGGTATATTACATATGAAGCACTGGATACGTCACATATGAAGCACTGGGTAGGTCACATATGGAGCACTGGATAGATCACATATGAAGCACTGGATACGTCACATATAAAGCACTGAATATACTACATATGGAGCACTGGATACGTCACATATAAAGCACTGAATATACTACATATGAAGCACTGGATATACCACATATGGAGCACTGGATACGTCACATATGAAGCACTAAGTAGGCCACATATGAAGCACTGGATAGAGCACATATGAAGCACTGAATAGATCACATATGAAGCACTGGATACGTCACATATGGGGCACTGGATACGTCACATATGGGGCACTGGGTAGGTCACATATGAAGCACTGGATAGATCACATATGAAGCACTGGATACGTCACATATAAAGCACTGAATATACCACATATGGAGCACTGAATACGTCACATATGGAGCACTGGGTAGGTCACATATGAAGCACTGGGTAGATCACATATGGAGCACTGGATAGATCACATATGGAGCACTGGATAGATCACATATGAAGCACTGAATACGTCACATATGAAGCACTGAATATACTACATATGAAGCACTCATATATCACATATGGAGCACTGAATACGTCACATATGGAGCATCGGAAGGGGTTGATTTTACAAATCTGTTTCTTATTTTGCACTTTTAGGGGATTCGCCACTAAATTTGGTGAGGCTCTCGGCAAATTCTAAAAAACGGCACAGGTTTCGCAATCAACGATACCTAATTAAAAAGACGTAGTGCAAAGCAGTTTCCATCGGAAATGGCGACCCCCTCGTATATCTGTACTCTGAAGGAGGGAGTTAAATATTCAAAGAATCTTACATTGTATTTGTAGGCCGATCCTAAGAATTTTACCTGCGAGCTCAAGAAAAAGTTTTGGATTACAGAATTCTCACAAATTGAAAAAAAATATGAATAAAACATTGCTAAATTTCCATTCTTGGTGCTAAATTCTATTACTGTTGGAAAATCAGAAATGAAGTAATAATAAAGTCATGATAGCAGTGTATTGATGGAATTTTTTCCGTCGTGAAAGACTGGATATAACATAAGGTAGATAATATGCTTGATAGAGTATGTGAAGTCACATTGATGCTACAGTAGATATTTGGCAGATCGCGCATAGATGAAGTTTGGAAAACTTCATGAAAGTCTTTACGTGATCGTGAGCTTGCTGAAAAAGGGCAGCGATATTGATGTTCATGGTTTTCACGGGTGCTGTCATCTTCAAGAATATCAGCTCAACTTTTCTTAAGCTCTCGGAAAATTCTGGGATCGGCCCAGGTTTTTGCACAGGACGATACCGATTTTGGACCCTAAATGTAGTCTAATGCTTCCCTTCCACAGAAAGTGTTTCGGTCGAATCTACAACAATGCCTCGCACCCTGTATTAATACAAACAACCCCTTCTATGTTGTCTAATGACAATAACAACAATGAAAAAGCACCGTCCTGCAATATCAACCGATTCCGCTCTCCGCCCCTTTACCCTTTGACGGGACGAAACGGCATCTCCCCCGAGCGAATCCCCTTCATACTCTTGAAAAACTGCGCCCCGTCCACCAACCTCCTCTCATGATTAACGCGGCCGTTGACGAAATCCGGATAATTGAGCGTCAGCTCCGCAGATCCATTGACGATATTATCGGCAGCCTCGACACCAAGCATAAACGAGTGGTCCTGGTTGCCGACCTCGTAGCGCCAGCTGCCGAAGCGGCCGCGCGAGTAGATGGATTTGTCCTGGAGCTTGGGGAGGAGTTGTTTGAGGACGCCTTCGCGCTCGAGGGTTGGGGTGGGGTAACCGTGGTCGAAGCGGCGGTGGTAGGTGCTCACGATTTGGTCGGTGGGTTGCAGCATCGAGGTGTTGATGAGGCCTTGGATGCAGTCTTTGAGGAGGTGAGCGCTGTCGACGGGTTTCATGCTGGATTCGGAGACTTCGAGCATAATGGACCAGTAAGGGCCCTCTGAGGGGTTCGAGGAAGACGGTTTGGAGCCGTCGGCGAGGTGGAGGGTGGGGAGTTTGGTCGACGGAGAGGGTTGATTGTTGGGGGAGTAATTGGAGAAGATGGTGGCGCGGTAGAAGGGGCAGTCGGACTCGGGGAAGTAGAGCTGTGGATTCGCTGATTAGTATATGAAGGTTGAACGAATTGGAGGGAAACGTTGGCCATACCCAGCATTTGTCGCCGATTCTCTCGGGTCGTTCGCCCCGAACACCGACGCCGATCACGTGGGTTGAGGAGTAAAAGAGATCTTTGCTGAGGTTGATCAGTTCTTTGTCACCCATTTTCTCGACGAGGGAATCGACGGCCATGGTGGTGACGAGTTTCTCGTAACCAATGGTCTTGCCATCTTCTAGAGTTACGCGCTTGCTGTCCGCATCGATCTCTTTGACTGTACCATGAGAGCCAAAGCGAGTCTTTTCTTTGGGCAGGGTTTTGGCCACGGCGATCCAGATGCCACCTGTTCCCCCATAGGCGGGAAAGCGGAAGGTGGCGTTGGGTCCCCAATTGCCGGCCGTCTTCTGGAGGATGACGTTCCGTGTGACGGTCTTGATATCCGGGGCTGCTACACGCTCGCCGAGCCATTGGCATTGCATCTGCGGAGCGGTCAATCGTGTCCTACATCTTTCCGCGAGAACTTTACTGACCTTCGTTGTAGGCACAGCCCAGACCTTGAAGTTATAAGGTCTCATGAACAAATCAGCGATACCCGTCCCCATCATGCGGACGATCCATTCGTCAAAGTCTTTCGGCTTAGTGTTGGCCACCCGCGCTTCCAAGGCGGCATCAATCATTCCCTCCATGCAGTCTACCTGTTCTTTCTTCGGTAACATGGAGATGTTGTTCTGGAAGGGATACGGCACCCATAGGTTCTTGCAGCGCACGTAAGATATACGTTGATGTGTGTACCAGTCTTCTTCGTTGGGAAGTGCTTCGTTAATACAATCGTCAAAGTACTTGTAGTGGGAGAAGATGACATGCCCGCCGACATCGTAGAGCTAGACAATTCATCAGCAATGCACGTATTCTCATCGGTGGGGCCGTAATATCAGGCGAAGGACGTACAAAGCCTTCTGGTGTTGTATCGGTAGAAGCTAGACCACCTGGTGTCTCGTTGGAGTCAATAATCATCCACGATGGTCCATCCTAACGTTATAGATTAGCATGCAGATCTCCACTGCTATGGATAGAGGTACCAATTGGTGTAGACGTTTGGCCGCTCCCAGACCGGTCGGGCCTGCTCCAATCACTAAGACGTCGACGGAGCTGGGGGTTCAATCAGTACGGTTCTACGGCAGAATTGGGGCAACGGCGAGACCAACATGTCGGGCTCCAGCATCTTGCTACCCATGATGTCGTAGATGCTTGTAAGAGATCCTGCTGCCCTCGGATACCAAGTACAGTGTGGTTACAATGTGTGTAGGGTTGGTGTAGGTGTTCGAGACTTCGAGGACTTGTATGGGGGTGGAAAGGAAGGGCAGGGATAAAGTATGGGGGGTGGCGGGAGCAGTTGGAAAGTCCAAAACATGAAACATGAAACATTAGACAGTGAGGCTCTGCATCTCTTCTAATCTTACTACGGTATCTGGGGTAATTGTTGTTAGCGCGTGGCACAGCACTATACCTAATTGAACATAGCCTTTATGCAGTTTATCCAAAGTACTATATATGCTTAATATCCAGTCTGCTTTCCATCTGCATCAATAACGGCCTGACAGCGAGCTGGCATGGAGCCAATTAGCTCATCTAATTGCTCCGGAGTGACTGCATCCCAGGCCTCCCTCACTGCGTTTCTTAGGGTATTGTAGGAGAGCTTGTCCTGATCACCATAATGCTCCTGTATCCAGTCCTTCATAATGTTCCACACAGCTTCGATGGGGTTCAAATCAGGTGAATATGGAGGCCAGTCTATAACGCGTATACCTCTATCCTCAAGCTCTTCTCGAGTATATTTTGCTGCGTGCCCGGGAGCATTGTCCTGCATGAAGGAGAGACCCTGTTTCATTCTCATCCAGCCGTGTATAACAGGTACAATATGCTCACAATAGGACTCCTTGTTGATTTTACCCCATTCTTTCTCCCAGAATACACAGGGCCCTTTCGTTGATCCCGAAAAACATCCCCAAAACATCCATCCACCCTTCCCCGGAAGACGAGGCACAATACAGGTGGGATCGTACTCTTCGTGAGGTCGTCTAGTGACCCATATTTTGCGATGACGGCTGCCGTTGACCCACGTTTCATCACTCCACAGTATAGTTTGCCACTGTTCCTTGGTCCAGTTAAGATGCTCGTGTGCCCAGGCTAGTCGAAGTAATCGATTTTTCTCCGAAATTGGAGGCTTTCTCCTTGCTATTCGTCTGGAGAATCCTTCCTTTTTAAGTGCTAAACGTATGACATCTTCAGAAACATCCCATCCCAGCTTCCAAGGAATGACTTTATACGGCATCTGCCGATTCTCCGCCGAAGCACATACAAATTCAATTAGAAATTGCAGAGAATCGGCGTCGATAGTAGACTTTCGTCCTCGTAAATGTCGTTGCGGAGTGGGTCGTACGGAGCATGCATATTGGACCTGACGGAGCGTGATTTTCATGAATTCGGCTATTTTGGAATATTTCCATCCAATGCTTCGTAGGGTTTGAGCCTGAAGTCGTAAATCGCGTGTCAACTCCTTCTGTTTAGTAGGTGTAGTAGGAGCTTCCATATTGATATAGGTAGGGAGGTGGGTAGGTAGGTAGGTAGGTAGATGTACGTAGGTGCGTAGTAGCTGACTGAGAAAGGGGAGCTGAATACTTTGCTCGAAGCTAGTGAAGCTAGCAAGGGGGTTAAGCGAATGCGTTAACAACAATTACCCCGGCAAGGTAGTAGCTGCATCTTCATTCGGCCTGGCAGGACTCGCTTGATTGTTTGCCTCAGGACCTCAGACGTGTATATACGACTAAGCCCCTTTGGGTTAGCTGTCTTGCTTACATACACCCGTAGGCTGCGGAGTCATCCAGAGGGTCGCTAACCCCAAGGGGCTTAAAGGAAGTGGTTAACCCGAAGGGGCTTAGCCACGGAAACGCGTCTGAGGTCCTGAGGCAACGATTGGTGCATTAGCCTCATCATGACTCTTTTTCATTCCACTTGCACATTACTGTATTGGGCATGATGGTTCCATTATCAACCATACAGGATCATATGTTCTCTCTGCGATAATACTACTACTACTTTCGTAACCTTAACCCAGATAGCCTGTTGTCCTTCTATAGTCGGAACAGGCTCAACCTTCCATCGTTCCGGCTAGAAGGCCCGATGTGGGAAAAGGTTGTAAGATAGGTAGGTAGATCCTCAGTTCACACCCGCATTTGACGCGAGTCATGGGGACGTTAGAGAGTATGTACCTACTCACCTTAACTCCCGTAAATCCGTCTCCCAACACGCCAAGGTAGAGCAACGGGAAAGCGGCACCTTTGCGCACAAATACAAACGCAAACCAAACCCAATAGAAAGTAAATACACTCGGTTTGTTAATGCGTACGAAAACGGTCCGATAAGATTCCCAAGGTAGGGATTCTAATATCCCTTGGCATTATGACTCTTATTGCGAAAAACGGAACGAGGGAGTCATAGTGGAAGGGGGTTGGCACGAAGAAATGGGAAGGAAAGCTTTTCGGATGACGTTTATAATTGGGGTTTATAATCGGTGCCCTTTTCGATGCTTTACGCTTCCCCCCCCACGTTTATAATCTTTATATAATCTCATACAATTCATATCTTGAAAACGTTCCAAGTCCTTTTCATTGCGTTCCATTGAGCCCGCCGACCACGATTGCCATCTCGGTGAAACCCAGTTCTTGAACCGCTTCCACACCGTTGTCTCCCTGATATCCAAACACCCCAATCCTCGAATATTCACAATGTTTGGCCATCAGCCTGGCAGCGATTTCTATCGCCAGCGGGCTGATACTGGGGGTTGGCTGTCTGCAAACGTCGCATTGAATCCCATCTCACTAACATTACCCAGATCCCGAGGCTAACCTTCACAACATCGATCCCAATGGCGAGAACTTCAATGATGAAGAAAATACTCACAGCCCAGACCCTCTGGCGACAGCAACAACGGCCACTGCTGTTCCAAGTACAGAGGCGTCTTCGACCCACCAAGCCGACGGGACTTGGGGTGAGCGAGATGTCGGCGGTCCCGTGAGTCATCGCGAGGCTATGGAGGATTTTGAGGCCATGCGGAGGGAGCTCACCCAGCTCAGCCAGGTTCGCCCAAAAACGTCTGCAAAGACCGAACGAGGTCGGTTTGGTCGATCAACCACTGGCAGAAGCAAAAGGTCTGCAACCCGAAAGGCTCGGCGGACGCCATCTGCGATGACGGCAAGCGAAGCTGATGACGATGACCTGGAAGCGGGTGACGCAGAGGCGACGGCAGAGAAAGAAGTAGGGTTCGAGCTTGGAGGCTTTATCAAAGAAGGTCACTTCGAAAAGAGGAACCAGGACGGTGGATCCGCAAAAAAGGTGGGAGTCGTCTTCAAGCATCTCACGGTCAGGGGAGCGGGGAGCACGGCAAATTACGTTCGTACCCTGCCAAATGCAATTCTCGGGACATTCGGGCCAGACTTGTATCGAATTTCAACCCGCATTTTTCCTAGTCTCAGATTTGGGAGCTCAGAGCCGACGAGAGTGCTTCTTAATGATTTCACTGGGGTCGTTCGAAATGGAGAAATGATGCTTGTCTTGGGACGTCCTGGATCGGGTTGTACAACATTCTTGAAAGTCATCGCCAATAAACGTGGTGGCTACGCCGAGGTACAAGGTGATGTTCTCTACGGGGGAATTCCTGCCGCCAAACAACTTGCCCACTACCGTGGTGAAGTTAATTATAACCCCGAGGACGATCAGCACATGCCTAGCTTGACCGTGTGGCAGACGTTAAAATTTTCATTGCTCACCAAGACGAAGAAACGGGAGAAGCGGGAGATCAATGTGATTGTGGAAGCATTGCTGAAAGTTTTTGGGATTGACCATACTCGACACACGCTCGTTGGCAATGAATACGTACGTGGGGTCTCAGGAGGAGAGAGAAAAAGGGTGTCAATCGCTGAGACACTGGCCACGAAATCCACCGTAGTATGTTGGGACAACTCCACAAGAGGCCTGGACGCAAGCACAGCACTAGACTATGCAAATTCCCTCCGAGTTATGACGGACGTCAGCGACAGAACCACTTTAGTCACTCTTTACCAGGCAGGCGAAGGCATTTACGAACTGATGGACAAGGTCCTTGTTATCGCCGACGGACGAATGCTGTTCCAAGGCCCGGCTAACGAGGCGAAACAGTATTTTATCGACCTTGGCCTCGACTGCCCGGTCCGGCAAACTACTGCAGATTTTCTTACTTCTGTTACGGATCCTATGCAGCGTATCTGGCGCGAAGGATACGAAGCTCAGGCTCCAAAGACCGCTGAAGATTTCGAAAGGGCATTCAAGAACAGTCCGAATTACACGCGTGTTCTTCAGGATGTCGAAGATTACGAAAAGCATCTTGGGAACACCGAGTACCTTGATGCAAGAGAATTCAAGCAGACTGTCAAGGAACAAAAGTCGAAGCGTGTTTCTAAAGGCTCAAGCTATACCGTAAGCTACTGGAGACAAATCATCGCATGCACTAAGCGGGAGTTTTGGCTAACTTGGGGCGACCCAACCACACTTTACACCAAGTTCTTCATCATTGTTTCAAACGGTTTAATCGTTGGCTCTTTATTCTACGGTCAACCAACAAATACGGAGGGTGCTTTTACCCGCGGCGGAACCGCTTTCTTCTCAATCCTCTTCCTTGGCTGGCTTCAGCTTACCGAGTTGATGAAAGCTGTCTCTGGACGGGTAGTCATCGCTCGCCATCGAGACTATGCGTTTTATCGTCCGAGTGCCGTCTCAATCGCCCGAGTTATCACGGACTTGCCCCTAATACTTGTCCAGGTCGTCATTTTCGGTATCCTGATGTACTTCATGACCAATCTGGATCGCAACGTTTCGAAATTCTGGATTTATATGCTCTTCGTGTACACAACTACCATCTGTATCACTGCTCTATACCGCATGTTTGCAGCACTGTCCCCAACCATCGATGATGCAGTAAGGTTTTCCGGTACCGCTCTGAACCTCTTGATCATCTACACAGGCTATGCGATACCTAAACCCCAGTTGCTTCAGCAAAAGATTTGGTTCGGCTGGCTCTACTACATCAACCCCGTCTCGTACGCATTCGAAGGAGTCTTATCCAACGAGTTAACTGGCCGTGAAATGGAATGTGCCCCACAGCAGCTCATTCCTCAAGGTCCTGGGATTCAATCACAGTACCAAGGCTGTGCTATCAGTGGAGCACAGCTTGGCAGCACTACCGTGACCGGAGATCAGTATCTTCAGACGACCTACCAGTACGCACACTCACACCTGTGGCGCAACTGGGCTGTCGTCATTGCCTTTACGGTCCTTTATATCTTGATCACTGCAGTTGCCTCAGAGATATTCTCATTTGTCGATGGGGGTGGAGGAGCTCTGATCTTCAAGAAGAAGGCCAAGAAGGAAGTGAAATCGGGCTCCAAAGTCGCTGATCTCGAAAAAGCCGGGACTTCCGGAGACAGCAGTGTATCGAGTGGTCAGCTACCAATTAACCTATCCGAAGAAGTTGACATGCCAATGAACACAAAGGCTGAAAGTGTCTTTACCTGGACCGACGTCGTATACAGCGTGCCGTATCAGGGAGGTCAACGTAGGTTGCTTAATCACGTTCATGGCTACGCAAAACCTGGCGTTCTGATCGCCTTGATGGGCGCGTCCGGAGCTGGAAAAACCACGCTTTTGAATGCTCTAAGTCAGCGACAGAGAGTCGGCGTCGTCCTTGGAAATATGCTGGTCGATGGCCGCCCTTTGGGTCCAGAGTTCCAAAGGTTGACTGGTTTCGTCGAACAACAAGATTTGCATGACCGTACCGCAACGATTCGCGAGGCCATTGAATTTTCTGCCATCCTACGGCAAGAGCGCAATGTTCCTCGAGAGGAGAAGCTTGCCTATGTCGAAGAGATTATTGACCTACTTGAATTGCGCGAGCATCAGGATGCTTTACTTCTGTCTTTGGGAGTAGAGCAAAGAAAGCGAGTTACGATCGGGGTCGAGCTGGCCGCGAAGCCTTCTTTGCTGTTCCTCGACGAGCCCACCTCTGGTCTCGATAGCCAATCGGCGTACTCCATTGTTCGCTTCCTTAAGAAGCTGGCTCGAGCTGGCCACGGTCTTATTTGCACAATTCATCAGCCCTCATCGCTTCTCATCCAACAATTCGACATGATTCTAGCACTAAATCCTGGAGGTAATACGTTCTACTTCGGCCCTGTAGGCGAAAATGGTAGTACTGTCATCAAGTATTTTTCAGATCGCGGAGTTGTCTGCCCACCTTCAAAAAACGTGGCAGAGTTCATCTTAGAAACTGCAGCTAAGGGTGGGAAGAGAGCCGACGGCAAAAAACTGAAATGGAACGAAGAATGGAAGAAATCTCAAGAGAACAAAGATCTTCTCATGGATATCGAAAAGGTCAACGCGGAACGAAGCAAGATTCCACCCCCAGCGATCGATATACAGCACGAGTATGCTTCGCCTATATGGCTACAGATCACAATGTTGACCAGGCGAATGTTCACACAATATTGGCGGGATCCTTCCTATTTATATGGGAAACTGTTTGTTGCGGTTATTATCGGAATCTTTAACGGTTTTACCTTCTGGAAACTTGGCAATACCGTCCAAGACATGCAGAATCGCTTGTTCACTTCGTTTCTAATCATCCTCATTCCACCCACCATCGTCAACGGTGTGGTTCCTAAGTTCTTCCAGAACCTATCGCTCTGGGAAGCTCGTGAGAATCCTTCTCGCATCTACAACTGGGTGGCGTTCTGCACAGCATCAGTTGTAACCGAGATACCGATCTCCATCATCGGTGCTGTCATCTACTGGCTGTTGTGGTATTACCCTACTGGACTGCCAACAGACAGCTCCACTGCCGGCTATGTCTTCTTCATGGTCATGCTCTTCTTCCTCTTCCAAGCAAGCTGGGGCCAATGGATCTGTGCTTTTGCACCGTCCTTCACAGTCATCTCTAACGTCCTTCCCTTCTTCTTTGTCATGTTCGGCCTTTTCAATGGCGTGGTAAGACCTTATTCGATGATCCCGGTGTTTTGGAGATACTGGCTCTATTATCTCATCCCCAGCACGTACTGGATTGGTGGAGTAATCGCTGCTACTCTTAGGAATATTCCGGTTATTTGTGGGCCGGGCGAAGCCGCATATTTCAACCCCCCTCCTGGCCAGACTTGTCAGCAATACGCGGGGGCCTTTGCTGCTAATGCTGGAGCTGGCTACTTGACCAATCCAGGCGCGACAAGCAATTGCGGCTACTGCCCGTACAGCAATGGAGTGGAATACATGGCTGTTCTGAACGTGGTGCCCAGCGACAAGTGGAAATACCTGGGCATCTTCACGGGTTTTGTCTTCTCAAACTGGGCGCTGGTGTACTTTTTCATTTACACTGTAAGAGTCCGTGGCTGGAGCTTTGGGATGTCGACGGTATTTGGCACATTGGGCAAGGGGGCTGATATTATAGAGCAGGGGGTGAAAAAGATTATAGGACATGGCACGGAAAAAGAGTAGACCCCCAAGGGTGTTCAGCATCTTGACATTACAGCAGTCCGAATCTATAGACAAAAATTAGAATAGAACAACACCACAGCAATGGCTTTTTAGCATACTAAGCTTTTGGTCTTGTTTTGGTCTATCCTTTCGAAAAGGGTGCTGGCAACTACATGTCAATCGAGCAAAGAAAAGACAACGCAGGACCGCCGCTGTAAGGCTTAGTGGCATCTTTTAGACATCACGTCTCACCATGTCGATGACTCTGCCGACGAATTCCGCGGCAGTGATCCAAAGCCGCTGTGTGTTGGGGCCGATTGTATTGGTCCCCATGATCTGAAACTGATATGCGCTCTCATGCCAACCTTGCAAGGTACGGGGTGGCTGTGTCTCTAATAGCCGCAGTTGAGATGGATGTACTACGTATTTCAAGTTGTTCTCCTGGGCAACCAAGGTCGTCTTAACTGCTCAGATCCTTCCTCTCACCGTGGAGAAAGCTACCCTACTTTCAATCAGCAATGCATTTCCACCCCAACGACCTACCAGTTCGACCCTCCAAAGCTCGCGATGGTGTCTACAGAGAATTCTACCATAACTCCACCGCCGCGCGTATCAACACAGATGAGGTCATCGTCGAGGCAATTCGAAAGCAATACCCAGACCTCCATCTATCTATCACACTTCAAAGTAACTGCGACATCCTTGGTTACGCTGCCTCAGGCCATGCTCAGGCCATTCCTACTGACGCGGACGATTCGCTATCTGCAAGCCTCAAATGGAAGTTTTACTATCCTCCGGCACGCCGCAGTGACGAATCCTTAGGAGTTTTGGCCGAGTCCGTGCAGTTTGGAAAATACTTCTACACATGGAAGGACCAAGAATACTTAGTGTACATGGTCGTTGGGGAGCGATTTGGATATGGTCTTGGGATGCTCTATATTCTTGGATCATCGAGGGAATCTACCGAATCTTTGATGCTTGAAGCCTCGAAATGGACGGTTGATCTCCATGACGAGATTTTGGTCTTCGATGGAGGGTACTGGAACAAGAGTCGAGAGCTTTGGCAGACCGTGCAGGACTCATCTTGGGATGATATAATCATGAACCCAAGCAGGAAGAAGGCAATTACCGGAGTAGTTGATCAATTCTTCAATTCGAAGGAGAGGTACGCGAAGCTGCAAGTACCGTGGAAACGAGGCTTGATAGCTTATGGTCCCCCTGGGAATGGGAAGGCTTGTTTTACCAATCTACGCGAATAGAAAAGGTGCAGACTAACAAGATCCACAGACAATTTCCATTAAAGCCATGATGCATTCTCTTTCCGACCGATCCGACCCAATTCCAACACTATACGTCCGTACTCTCACAAGCTTTAGGGGGCCAGAGTATAGCCTTAAGCAAATATTTAACAAAGCGCGGACAACAGCACCTTGTTTCCTGGTCTTCGAAGATCTCGATAGCATCGTCACTGACTCAGTCCGCAGTTACTTCCTTAACGAGGTCGATGGTCTCAAGAGCAATGACGGTATTCTTATGCTTGGAAGCACCAACCATCTCGATCGTCTGGATCCAGGTGTAGCAAAGAGACCAAGTCGTTTTGATAGGAAATATTATTTCCCTAATCCGGATATGTACGAGAGGGAGCTGTATTGTGAGTATTGGCGCACTAAACTCGGTGAGAATGAGGATATCGAGTTTCCGGCTCGTCTAAATCAAGCCATTGCATCCATCACCAAAGGCTTCAGCTTCGCCTATATCCAAGAGGCTTTTGTAGCCAGTCTGCTAGCTATTGCAGGCGAGAATGAAGACGATCAGGATGGTGAAGCAGCTATGGAATCTCTAGATGAGCAAAACTTCTCTGAACTTGTCCGCGGTCTGAGTCTTTCTGGGGGCAACGAAGACCTAGAGAAGTACGTCCTATGGAGGCAGATGAAGAAACAAGTCAAGATTCTGCGTGAGGATTTGGAAGAGGAGGATTAGGTAAAGGTAAAGCAGCTGGAAAGGCTAATGGCCTTGCTGCAGGTTGGAGTGCAGCACATTTTCAGACCAGTATATCTGACGGGATCTTCAGCGGTCATTTTGCTCTTAAATGCCTTTACTGTTTTCTCTTTGGGCCATGGTATGATACATTCAGCATCACTCATTTGCAATGTTTCAATCTTGCGGGTTAGTACAATTACTGATTTAATGACCACGTTTTCTCCAATGTTGAAATCTGAGCAGGGAAACGGCAGTATTCACATACGAGCATACCGATAGGTATGACTATGAATAACGTATGAGCGGTATTTCCATAACCTCGAGACCTAGACATGCCAGTGTCGGAACACTGGCATACCCAGAACAAAATTGCTGTAAACCACTACATCACATAACGCTGCATCCACCTTGCGACAATGCACCGTCCTCTGTGGTCGTTTTCGCCGCAACCTTCGCGATATCCTCAAACACCTGGTTCATCAACTCCCCAGTCACAGCCGAGCATTCCGCATAGCGATCACACCTCATTTCCTGCGCCACCCTATGTCCCTCCTGCGGATAAATCGTCCCCTCCCCCTCCACTCTCAAATCCCGCTTCAGCCCCAACAGCATGACCGGAATATCCTCCGTCCCCCTCTGCGCAAACTCCCCCCTCACGATCCCCTCCCTCCTCAGGTTGTAGTGCCGGATGGCTTCCTTCCTCCACGCATACTGCGCGTTGACCAAGCTCCGCCGGTCGCTGATGTCGTAGCAGATGATGATGGAGTCGGGGGAGAGGAGGGTGTAGTGTTCGGGGGACGCGGTATCGGAGAATTCGAAGCGGTAGGGGCGGTTGTACATGCGGATGTTGTAGACGAACGGTTGGTCTAGGTCGTGGAGGGGGGCGAGGGTCGTGGATGGGCTGGTGAGGGATGATTGGCCATGGCTGAGGCGGCTGGGGTGCGAGGTTTAGCGGGGTCTTGAAGGGTCTTTGACGGGTTGAAAAGGTATCGGGAAAATTCGCAAGGAGCTTGGGCTGGGTAAGGTAAGGTAGGCATGGGATGGAAAGGGCGGAAGAAGAAGAAGAGGGAGCGTGTTTCGGCGGGGGCGGGATGGAGATATGTACTTACGAGAGGAATGTCGATTTACCGCATTCTGGGTCGCCGAGTAAGAGGATTGAGACTGTAGGGGTCTCACGATCCTCCATCAATTGCTGTTGTTCCCAAGGTGGGGCGTGGTTGCGGGATACTATGACCCTGACGGAGATCTTTGCGGGAACAGATAGCCGAGCCGAGGGCGTTTTAGGGCTTCAATAATATTTCAAAATTTTTAACCAAGTCCATTTTACCAATTGCAAGAGGGGCGTGTAATGATTACTTGCCCATTCGCCAAACGCGTGACTGCAATACAATCAAGACTACACCAGAGCAGCAGAATCAATGTTAAGGCCCGGTACTCGCAGTACTGGAAAGATACAAGGGGAGTAAGTTCGAGCATGGCGGAAAGAGAAGGCTACTCTGAATGGAGCACGGAGCAGCTTATTGACCGTGTCACGTTCTTGGAGCAGCAGTTGAAAAAGCAGGCAGCTAGGTGACGATCCACGTAACTGCGACTATTCCTTTGAGCCACTAATTTGAGAAAAGATACAGATCTTCCTTGTCTAGCTCAGCTTCCCGCCCATCTCCACAAAGACCTAAGAATTCCCGCGTTCATCGAGAGTTCGATCCTGCAAAGTATTCTACACGTCTCATCGCCTTGAAATTCGCGTACCTGGGTCAGCGCTACAACGGCCTTGAATATCATGCGAACAACCCAACGCCCCTGCCCACGATCGAAGAGGAGCTATGGAAGGCATTGAACAAGGCACGCTTGATCTTTCCAACACCGAATCCTTTGTTAGGCGATGGCGATGTCAATTGGGAGGGTTGCGATTTCTCGAAGTCCGGGAGAACGGACAAGGGGGTCAGTGCGTTTGGTCAGGTTGTAGGGATAAGAGTCAGGAGTAACCGTCCTGTGAACAGGGTCAAGTCGAAAGTCTCGGATGGAATACAAGAGGACGATGGAACTGGGAGCGATGTCGAAGTAGCCTCATTGCCTTTAGAGGAAAGAGACAACGAATTGTCTTCACCCTTCTCATTGGCTAACTCCTGGAGCGAAGAGTCGCTTTCCTTTCATCCCATCGATGATGAGATCCCGTATCCTCAAATTCTCAACCGACTTCTACCCCCCGATATTCGTGCTCTGGCATGGTGTGCTTCTCCGCCAACAGATTTTTCAGCTCGCTTTTCCTGCAAGGAACGTCGATATCGATATTTCTTCACCAATCCAGCTTTTACCCCAACGCATGGCTCTCCGGGTCTTGCCGATCGCGTGGCTGTGCGTATGGAATCGGGCAAGCGGAGAAGGGAAGGTTGGCTCGACATCGAGGCAATGAGGGAGGGCGCAAAGAAGTTTGTGGGGCTTCATGATTTCCGCAATTTCTGCAAACTGGATCCGTGCAAGCAGACTGGCAATTTTAAAAGAAAGATGTTTCGTGCGGACATTGAGGAAGTTGATCCAAGGACGGGTCCAGCAGGATACGTCGGGCTGCCCGATTTTCAAGAACATGAGGAATCAAATATGGGCATGTTAGAAGGCGGCACAGATGTAAAGAACTCGCCAAGGATCTTCACGTTCACACTTCATGGTTCGGCATTTTTATGGCATCAAGTGCGGCACATGGTGGCAGTCTTGTTTTTAATCGGACAAGGCCTGGAATCTCCAGATCTCGTGGACAAGCTCCTCGATGTCCAGAAAGTCACGGAGAAACCTACATACGAGATGGCAGACGATGCTCCCCTCGTGTTTTGGGACTCTATCTTCCCACGAGAAGGAAGTGGCAGCCGAGAAGACGCACTTGAGTGGATGTACATTGGTGATTATACGGGCCACGAAAAGGGCCTAGCCTTAGCATTTAGTGGCAAGAATAGTGGCAAGTACGGATCAGGCGGCGTGGTGGACGATATGTGGAAAGTATGGCGGCACAGAAAAATGGACGAAGTGCTAGCTGGCTCATTACTGAATGTCATCGTTGAGCAAGGAAACTGTCGCAGCGACGGCAATGCCCCGGCCAGCAATAATGATACCTTGCGGCCAGAAATGAGATCATCTAGCCAGAAGGTCTTCCAGGGCGGCAGCAATCCCCGTTTTGCAGGCAAATATACTCCCGTGCTTGAGAAGCCGCGAATGGACAGTGTAGAGAAGGTCAACGCCCGATGGGCTAAGCGAATGGGCTTCGAGCAACAGGAGAAAGTGAAAGAAAAGGGCTTTCGAACGATTTGGAAGGACCCATCGGGCTACGATGCTGAACAGCCACAAGGCTGCATTTAATTCATGGGATACAGGCAAGGGCTATTAGACATATATCGAGACGTTGATTGCGCGCTTCGCCAGGATAAACGAAAGTACGTCAGTCCCAAAAAACCTTCGAATCACCCTCCTGGTCGGCCGATACGCATCATCCACATTCCACAAGAACACATGAACAAACTACAGGCGCTAAGCTAGTACTCCAGCGAGGTATTTAAACTACTGCAGGTATACATTAAACCAAGGCATTCAGCCAAACCGATGAGATTTGCCCTTTCGTCGCTGCTGGTACCGATAGAATTCACGGATACCATTACAGCAATGAAGCCACCTCTCGGCTCTTCTACGTACTGTAGCAACCTTCAAGGTAGCTAGTGGGTTGAATCCTAGCTAAGATAGTAAGTAGGGAACTCCTACGTACGGTTGTATAAGCAGGGTCAATCTGGAAGAAAATGTACGAGTGTGTACCTTCGTGACTCACTCATCAAGAGACATCGCGAAGCGTTGTGAGACTGCTGTAGTAGTTAATTTGTGATAATACATAGTTGTTTTCAAAAACTTTACATATGAGCATTTTAACAATATCATGAAATCACAATATTTTTAAATTCACAACTGCTGTAATTTTTTTTTACAACAGTTATAAATTTTACATTATTTATTCAGAAATCTCTTATTATAATATATGTATCATAATATGTATCTGTTGCTACTTTATAAAATATTGTCTCGTCACAACTGTTTCACAAACAACGTCATTGCTGAAATATGTAAAATCACAGACATCTTCATGTTACAATCATCTTTTGATTAGAGTACGTCAATTGAGCAATAATTTCGATTTTACACATGCTGCAAAAGAATCATGAAAGAATCAGTCATACATGATCAGCGCATTACAACGTCACAACAATTGCAGGTGCTGTAGAAAGGTCACTATGATAGGATGAATGATTTCCGTTTCTATCTCTAGGCAGACACAGTGGGACCCGAGCTGAGGCTCGTTGGAGCCGGCGTAGAGTATTCGGCGTCTAGCAAGGCAAACGCCGTTAGCGCGTGCGCAGACCCTGGCTATTGACCAAGAGAACGGAGTAAGGTCGATACCAAGGTCTGAACGAGAGGTGATCAGGAAAGTATATAAGCTTGAGCTATAGGAAACCTTCAAAGCTCTAGGGCTAGTATTCGTATCTGCTGTTCTTCATTGCAAGGGCTAGAGAAAGTGCAAGGCAACAGAAGACCTGCTACACGCTCGAACAGTGATCGAACATGCACTACGAAAGGCGAGAGTTTGGCTCGCTAGGTTTTAAAAAGTCGCTGCCATAGGAGAGTAAGCTGCCATGGCTCAGGCGTGGTGCTGCTCCAATCACTGGCATCTCGTACACCGCGGAGCAGCAGTCCTAAGAGATAGATTCCGTGCGTACCGTCATAAGAAAGCTGATCAAAAACGCCTCAATTTCTTCGACCTCCCAGCAGAGATCCGCAATCGCATTTACACACAGCTAGTCGTCGACCAGGACGTGAACTACAAAGAAGGAAAATCTGTGCTTCGCGATCACATTGGCGGCATACTCATCCACAGAATCTGGCCAGAAGGGGGCATGACAGGCTTGCAGCGGTCGTCGCTCATGACTCGAAGTGGGGAGCACGAATACCAACCCACCACCTACGCTGTGGCTGCAAAATTCGAGTTCAAGCTATTTTACGTTTCTCGTCAATTCTACCAAGAGGCATCCTACATCTTCTACGCCAAGAATTGCTTCTATGCGGATTCCATCACTACTCTAGTCCTCTTTGCTCAAGATAGGCCTCTATGGGCGCGAAGTCTCATAGAGGCCGTATCTATACCAGTCCCACACGGTTTCAGTCGAGAGCGACTAGACGAGTCCAACGGAATAATTCATCGAGTACCTAGACGCTCTAAGGTTGCGGAACGAATATTTGCACTCGCCTGCGCATCTTGGTCCACTCACTCAGATCTCCTTCCCAATCTCAAGAGACTGGATCTTCGGATGTGGGAGTTGTATGATTATGCTGAAGACAAGGGATCGGGACTGAACCTTTTTGAACCGAGCACGATCAGAATTACCGAGGAGCACTCAAAACTTCTGGCTTTGATCGCGGATCCTCATATAATGACATTATCTTTCTGCGACTGGCATCGCTTGGTAATGGGTAGATATCAAGGACAGCCAGTTTTTGAGCCGTTACCAGAGGCTGTCTGCCAAATGATTCAACGACATCGCGGTGAACTGGTATCACGAAGCGATGTTATAGGTCCGGAAGCGTAAGCGCAAGCGCAAGTTCAAAATATTCTGAATGATCTAGCAATGACGAAAGTGGTATCGGATCTATGAAGATAGAGATTTGTGCAGTATTAGTGGCTGCGTTGAGGATGTCGATAAGGACATAGATCTTCTTCTACGTATTAGGGAGAAGTAAAGTCAGTTAGTAGTTGAATGTACACTGGGTTGCAGCTCTGCTAGGTCATATGTTGTGTTGAGGCAAAGAAAACTCCCTGCTCTTGTGCCGGTACTTTGGCTTAAGCTCATGATGCAGCGCAGGGAGAACCGATTCTATACAATATGCAGGGCAGGGGAAACATTTATCGACTTCCGCCAACACAATAGTCTTCAGCTAAGCGCAATCAGCTTTGAATCTTGGACAATCGGTAGACCACGGGGAGACTGGACATAGCAGTCTTGAGTTTCCGATTGAGGGAATAGCACTGATACTCCTTGAAGGAGAATGGCCGTGATAAATCTTGGTTACCACTAAACGTACACCCCTTTTTACTACATCGACGCCTCCCACTTACATACTACCTTAAGGTACATATACTCCCCTCCAGATAGGTTTAGCGGTTACCCAACTAGGGTTTGGCAGCTTTGAAACAGACGAACACCATACAGATACTTGGTTTTATGAGCGGCTCACGAAAAATCAAGTATTTTTGAGGTTGATATGTTTTTCGAAGGTAATTTACATTTGCAACTACATATCAAATTTGAAACACCTCGTCGAAGCCTTCATCGTTAGAAGCTTCCTGCTGATGTTCGGATAGAGGCTCAGCCGAAGCCTCACCCCCTCTATCTTCTAGACCTTCTCGACCTAGCCCTCTACCTCTATCTCTACCTCCGCCCCGCGCCCTACCTCTCCTACCCCTACCCCTACCCCTCGCTTGTGTTTGCCCTAGCTCTTGCTCAGCCCGTTGTTGCAGATGCGCTTCAACGCGTTCAAATTGACTTGGTTCGCGTCGAGTAGAGTCCTCTAGCTGTTGTTCACGGCGTGCACGAGCTGCAGCTGCAGTTGAACCAGCTGATCTACCTCGAGTCCTTGCCGTAGATGAATTTTGCACTATTAGTAGTGAATCGATAGATATATCCGAAGCTACCTTCGGTTCGTTGTCTGCACTCACTACCCTAGCTGATTTGGTGAAACGTCAGTGAAAATGCACGTCCTTCAGCTTCAAAATGTAGGACGCCTCGCTATAAATTCGAGCTTGAATTCGATGAGTCTTGTGCCGGCGTTTACTCTCTTTTGCCCGACAGGACTCGTAGATTTACCACCCCTATCACTCTTCAGCCAAAGTTTATCCTTGATTCCTCTCTTATTTTTGCTTGAACGCTTGATATTGAGCGCGTAACCGTGAGCTCCAGCCATGTATTGGCGGCGACGATGAGCTCCTCATGGCTCACGTAGAGCTCACCCACCGGAGGGGGTGCAAGATCCATGGCGGCGATGAGGTAGGGTGGGTGGTGGGTAGGTAAAATAGTTGGTTGATGAAGAACGCGTGCGCGTTGTTATGATTATTGAGACGCTAACCCTAATTGGGTAACCGCTAAACCTATATGAGGGGGGCGTAGATGGAGTAAGTCAGGGGCGTCGATGTAGTAAAAAGGGGTGTACGTTTAGTGGTAATCTAAATCAGTATTCCAACTTTACAGACTATGTACATTTCCGAATCCGCACGCAGAAAGCTAAAATTAGAAGGTTTATTGCGGATATCTTTCGTGCGTGGAATGGACCAGGTCAATGCTCATACAGTTTACAGGAGAGAGGTTCACGAAGAAAAATATTCGACATTCGGTGTTATTGGCTGTCCTGATAGCAGACAATCAGCCACACTTGAGATTTTGACGGGAGACGGTGATGGATTGACAGCCAATTTGCTTATCTTTTGTGTATATGTGCACGAGCCTCTTCGCTACCCTCATATCAATGAGCTCATTGGCGAGTCCTGCTCTTGTTGGGAAAGGAAAACGTAGAAATGGAGAAATGGTCTTGACACCTGGGCTAGACCCAAAAGGAAACCTCCAGAGGATAAAATGTTCGAGAATATCTTAGGCTGCAGGGCCAGGGGGGTCATGCCGGCACGGCCGGGAGGTGGCCCCGCCGTGCATGTGGGGAAACGAGGGAAACTGTCACTTCGACAATTGCAAATATTGCTCATCCATCTACACATATCGGCAATGCGTCTCACTTAGAGCACACCAAGGAATCATTCCGTTGAACTACGATGTTCCAGAATACAAAGAAGATTAGCCATCAAGAGGAAGACCAAGGAAGAGCCGGGCAGATTGACTCCAATCGCCAGATAGAAAAATTAGAAGACCTGAGGCTTTCAGACCGAACTCCTCCAGAGAGATATGACGAGCTACAAGAAGCCCCATATACCATTTTCAGCGAGCCTACAAAGCGAGGAATAGTATGCATCATTGCCTTAGCCGGTTTTTTCTCGCCACTGAGTGCCAACATCTACTTCCCAGCCTTGAACTACATAGGGAAAGACCTGCATGTCTCTTTGGAACTGATGAATCTCACAATCACTGCTTACCTAATTTTCCAAGGCATTGTGCCATCCGTACTGGGTGATCTGGCTGATACGCTAGGGAGACGTCCTGTCTACATTACAGTCTTCCTAGTTTACTTCGCTGCCAATATTGGTTTGGCTGTACAGGGCACATACCCAGCTTTACTTGCCCTGAGAATACTTCAAAGCAGTGGAAGTTCCGGTAAGACCAGCTTCCTAGATTATGTCGGACCTTGCACATACTAGGTTGTCGCTTGAATAACAGGCTAGGTACTATTGCTCTCGCCATTAGCGTCGTGGCGGATATTGCTCCTCCTCACAAACGTGGCAAATACATTGGAGCTGCACTTTGCGGGTCTGTATCACCTGGCTCTTCTCGTTTCGACGATAAGAATGGATCCAAACTGAATTTGACAATGACAGACCGAATACAGCGCCAAGCATAGGTCCTGTTTTGGGAGGAGTGCTAGCTGAAAAAGCAGGCTGGCGATGGATTTTCTGGTTCCTCGGCATCCTCTCAGGCATATGTCTCCTAATAATAGCCATTTCTCTCCCCGAAACGTCTCGAAATATAGTCGGCAACGGGAGCATTCCTAGCAGAGGAATCAACAGAACAATGTTATCATATCTTAGACGAGGTCCGAAGACCTCAGCCGGCGATTCAGTACCTTCAAAGCCCAGGTTCCGCCTCCCAAATCCTCTTGCGTGTCTTCGCATAGTGCTCCACAAAGACACAGCACTGGTATTGTTCTCAAATGCCATCTTCTATATGAACTACAGCTGCATGCAGGCCTCGCTTTCTCCCTTGCTCATGCAGATATACAACCTGAACGCATTACAAGTAGGATTGACTTATTTAGCATATGGGGTAGGCTGCGGCGTCGCCTCCTATGTTGCAGGTAAGGCCCTCTTAATCCGTTCGCCATGGTTCTCATTGGGCTTTTTACTTGCTATTGCTCTAACCTCAGTGTTGCTGTCGTGTCCTATTATTACACCTTTCTCTTCTCGCCGCAGAAACTTACCAGATATCTCGCAGGCAAGATAATAGATCGTGACTACCGTAAAACGGCCGCCTCAGTCGGTTTCACCGTCGACAAGGTCAAAGGTGACGATCTGACCAAGTTTCCCATCGAAAAGGCACGTTTGAGGAGCATTTGGTACTTCATAGCGATTTCGACCTCGTGTACGCTAGGGTATGGATGGTCTCTACATGCAAAGACGGTGAGTAAGTCTGGCAAAGCGCTGGGAGACGTGGGAAAGTGGGGTTAGAAAAACAGAACCTAATACGACTTGCAGCATCTGGCGGTGCCCTTAATTTTGCAATTTTTATGTGGACTCACAGTGACCGGTACATTCAATGTGAGTGAACTTGACCGCCTCTGATCCCTCCCCCTAAGTGCCACCAGATTTGCAATACCCTCCTCATCGACCTGCACCCCTCATGCCCAGCAACCGCTAGCGCATCGGTAAGCATCGTCCGCTGCAGCGTTGCCGCAGTTGGCGTTTCTGTCCTCCAAATTCTGTTTGATCACATTGGCGTAGGGTGGACATTTACATTTTTTGGTATCTTATGTGCATCTACGGTGCCAATGCTTTGGATAGAGTGGAGATGGGGTATGAAATGGAGGGAGAGAAGGGCTTGAACTTCTCTCATCGCACATAACCCCACGTTACACCGCACCGTCACGACCTCATGCCTTCAGCCATCCGAGAAGGATTCGAATAACTAGGATATTACGCGTAGAAACGTGGAAGGGCTTGTTCGAGTGAGAAATATTCTTGCAAGTTCAGCAAGTCTATATCGGGAACCTTTGAAGGAACAGATATACAAAATACTTGCTAGACCGGGAAGGAAGTGTGGAAATACAAGCGGAAAGATTTAAAAGAGGAATTGAACTAGGAGACAGCGTACATGAATCTGAAGAATATTTTCATGGCCAAGGAAGGAGATCTTGGTCACTGTGTATCAAACAGGGCCCGCCATTAGAATGGAGATGCGGATAAGATCAATAGGGGATCCACATCGCATTACTAGCCACCATTGGAAACGGGGCAGCCTCCCTTCCGTCACGAGACTAATCAAACATTTAGTAAACGATCCAACTTATCGGATGGTCTGTTCTTCAATCTATTTGATGCTCCGCTTACCTCGGTCTAATTACGACGTGAAATATCAACTATCAAACGACCTTCTGGCAAGAAAACGATCTATGCTAAGGATGAATTACCCGTCAACGCCAACTCTACTCTGCTCTGATAACCTAGATACAGGGTCCGCCTCGACCCTCCGAGACACATCATAATTATGGCCTTGCTCCGCTTGAGTCTCTTCGGAAGATTCGTTTAACGAAGCTTTTGGAGGGTATTTATGGACAAGATAACACATATCGTTATATATTCTGAGAAGAGTAAGCACCATAGACATTCCGTCAAAAAAATAGAGTACGTACTGTCCCCTAACCACTGGTGCACCAGGCCAGCCAATCATGTGTGCCAGGTTGAATTTGATGCTGTATAGCTTAATTCGGTCGTCCCACTGTTCAACTGGCTCGCTCGGGCGAAAGTGCCGAAGATACTGGCTGAAGTAAGGCTGCCCGAATTTGATTATCTCACGGCGCCACATGCCTAGCTCATATTCGTTGTGCGCATAAAAAGCCGAGGAATCAAAGACTACCGGCTCACCTGGGTGCCTCGAGGTTAGCCACAGTGCTCTATATTACACCAGGAGATTTAGAAAAATTGGTTGCCGGATTACGTTGGAGATGTCTTGGTTGGGGCCTGTGATCTTTTGCAGGAGTACTAAGGACTGCCAACATTGATCTTACCTGTTTCGAGGTCGGTCGCAGTGTTTTCCTCCCATAAGTCACCATGAACCAAGCAGGGTTTCAGTACACGTCCATGAGACTGCAATGGCTCCAGAAGCTGAGGAATAACGTGCGTGACCACTTCTTCGAAAACTCGCTCGTATTCGGGCCAAGTACCATTGACATCGATCTCAGTATGGAAGAAACTTGTTAGAAGCTTCGTATAAAATGAGGCCCAGCTAATATTCCATTCGACGGTTTGACGGATCTTACCATGGCAATTAGGAACGTGGAACCCAAATTTACCAGTTGGCGACTTGGAAATACGGTGAAGTTCCGCAACACGAGCTGCAAATCTTACAGGATCTGGCATGTCATTGCTGATGTCTAAAAAATCACACAGGAAGAAGTGTGTCACTGGTGATGCAAGTTTGAATCGTCCCCAGGCGTGGGGCTTTGGAACGAAGGAAGGCAGTAGTTTGTATATCTCGTTCATGGAATTGAACTCTCCTTCCATCATAACCCTACCTCCTTGTGTAGCACACTGTGGTGGATCAGCGACATGAGAGCTTTAAAGAAGTCAAAAGAGACAGTCTCAGGGTCGAGCCCATCAGACGTATGATCGATACGATAGCAAGGAGGTCAATAAAGTGGGTAGCATGAACGATTTCCCAAATAAAGATTTGGCGTAAGGAAGGCGAAGTGCAGTAAGTTGAGTCAACGGACCTTGAGAAAGTAAACTTTCTGGGAGCCATCTGAAAGCTGGACCCTAATCCGTGCAGTTCGAGTCCATGCTGAGGTACCAAAGCTACTTGCTTCAACCACTGTGGACCCCTCAGGAAGCTCCGCGATGACACCTTGGTCAAGTTCAAAGTCCCCTCCAACATCGGGAATAACTTCTTTGACACTACTTCGTGTTACCGTCATCTGGAATGATCTCCTACCTAGGTAGTACTGCAACAAGTGCAGGGCATCGAGCCCTTGTTATACTTTAGTGGATTAGTCCATTCAAGCAAGCTATGTGCGGCAGGCCGCTGCGCAGCCTTGCAAGCAAAGGCAAGGCCGCACATCATAAGTTTTGCGTGGGCCCTAGGCATACAGCCAGAGGTGATCTGTCCCTCATGAAGAAGCTCGCTTAGAAATCCTTGCTAAAGACGGGTCACTGCCGCGCCATGTTCTCCGGCCTGCAGATGATGCAGCCTCCGAAAGGTGTCTATGAACAAATGAATTGCTTGAGAGGATGTTATCTATGCAGGGTATTATTCAGGTTTCCGAGGCTGGGTGTTGTGTCAACCGAATCTATTTAATCTTGTTGATTTCAATTGGATCGACCTTAACTAGATTAATCCCGCTTAGACCCAATTGGCTGAAAGATGAACGCGCGTGCAAGCCACCGTCAGTTTGTCACAGATCTGCTGTTCCGGGCGGCTGTTTGGCTCGGTGTAAGGCCCAAAACGAATTAAAAGGACATTTATTGTGCCGTGCCTTGTACGAGGCTGCTTACCAGTTACCACAGTATGCGATGCAGCATGGGTCCGTTAAACCCCTCTTCAATCTTACTAAGAGTTGACGATATAGCGGCTTGACGAACTGCTGACCTGTCGGTTTGGATGGCTTTTCATCAGTACTGCGAGATGTTTCATAATGGTGAGCAATCGGCTTACTTCTCAGTATCAGCCTGATCGACTAAAAGCTAGATCTTGCTTTAGTTCCACAGATTTCGCCGGAAGAAGAGAGATATCCTCAGTTCATCGGACGAAGAAACTGCTCGTCCACGACAAGATCCTCAAGATCTTCCTCGGCCCTTGACAATCAATCGCAACTCCACAGTGCAGAGTACCTTGTCCACGTTTAGCCCTGTGTCCCCGGAAGATCCAAATGCTGTCGTTGAGCGACGCTTGAGAGACCGGTCTAGGGAGCGTCACACTGATCCCCTTGGCCTCAATGTCATATATGCGCCGTCGAGCGCCCCTACAATAGACATCATATTTGTGCATGGGCTCGGAGGAACTAGTCAAAAAACATGGTCAAGGAATAGGGACCCAACCCTTTTCTGGCCTCGTGAATGGCTGCCTTGTGAGCCGGGAATAGGGACAGCTCGAATCTTGTCCTTTGGCTACAATGCAAACTTCGCGTCTGCCGGCCGGGACGTCTTCAACATTGCGGATTTTGCGAAGGACCTATTGTTTGGCATGAAATTTGGGGTGGACGAAAGTGCGAAGGAACTTGAGGTCGGCAAGGTTCGTCTTCATGTCAATATCTATCTACTCAAGGTCTATTCGTAAAGAGGAATTTCCACTCCAAGTGAAGACCTTATCAATCATGGCAGGATATAAGGTTATGAAAGATCTGTGTATTTGCTAAGGTGTGACTGCAGATCCCTATTATCTTTATCGTTCATTCAATGGGTGGGCTTGTGGTTAAGAAGGCTTATATTCTCGGACAGAATGATGATAATTATAGGGATATTGTTCAGTCTTCTTGTGCAATTCTTTTTCTATCAACTCCACATCGTGGCACACACCTTGCGGACGCCTTGAACAGGATTCTGACCGTTTCGGTGTTCAATCATTCGGCAAAGCAATACATCGCAGAGTTAAGGCAGAATTCCCCAACTCTACAAGATATCAACGAGCAATTTCGGAACATCGCGCCAAAACTACAGATAGTCTCATTTTTCGAGACACAACAAACAGCAGTGGGACCAAAGAAAATGATGGTACTGGAAAAGGACTCCTCAATACTAGGATATCCGGGTGAAATATCAAAACCCTTGGATGCGGATCACCATAATGTTTGTAAATACACAAGCCAAAAGGACCCTAACTACGTAAGCGTGCGAAATGTTTTGAAGTCTCTGATAGGTAAATTCGGGAAGAGAGATTCGCTACCAAGCGATCGTAGCCTAGGTCTAGATGACGAGAAGCTTGAAAAGCTTCTTAATATCTCTCAAGCTCCGGACGATGACTATGAGTTCTTTCGAGACCGTTGGATGCCAGGCTCCTGTGAGTGGATCACGTCAAACCCCACGTTCACATCCTGGTCCCTAGACGATTCTTTCACTCCACGCTTCCTCTGGGTAAATGGACTACCAGGTTCGGGAAAGTCGGTTCTGTCATCCTTCGTCATAAATCACTTAAAGGGACTGGGGGAAAGCTGTCAATTTTATTTTTTCAAGTTCGGAGACCAGTCGAAACGGTCACCGAACTCACTTTTGAGGTCACTAGCATATCAAATAGCATGCGATACTCCAGACTACAGCACTCGGCTTACGAAATTGGCTGATGATGGCTTAAACCTTGAAAAGGCCGAGGCTCGATCGATATGGCAAAGACTTTTTGTGTCAGCGTTATTTAATATCGGCCTTACCAGGCCGCTATTCTGGATTATCGACGGCCTGGACGAATGCGATGCGCCGCAGTCACTCCTATCACTTCTAGCAGCTGTCTCGGCTTCAAACATACCACTTCGTGTGATGCTCATAGGTCGGAAGAACCAGTCTCAGTCTATAGCTTTTGATAGGCTTGCACAAGTCTTTCAGGTCAGTAATATTTTTCTGGATACAAGTGAACAGGATCTGAGAATGTATTTGGACAAAGAGATGGAGTACATGCGTGGGAAGCCTAGCTTCAAAGAAGATGTGATCACAAAGATCCTCGACATGGCCGATGGGAACTGGCTTTGGGTTCATCTGGTCCTTAGAGAGATACTTGACTGTCATACCGAAGTAGCTATTAACCAAGCTCTACAAGAAGTACCTGCGGATTTGGAGCCTTTATACCAGCGCATGGAGGCTGCTCTTGTAAGGACGTCTAGACCTGCAGACAAAGGTCTAGCGATTCTAATATTGACATGCGCAACGTGTGCGCGCCGGTCCCTGAGCCTTCTGGAACTATCCCAAGCAATTCAGCCAGAGTACTCATCGGTATTGGATCTCAAGCATACAATAAGCCAGGTATGTGGAGATTTTGTCATTATAGACAAAAAATTCCGTATTACCATGGTGCACCAGACCGCACGGGAGTATATTACGAAAGCATCGGAGCTCCAGTTCTACATCTCGCCAGTCACAGGTCACCAAAAGCTATTCAGCAAGTGTTTATCTTTTCTCTTAGAAAATAGCTTGAAACTTCGTCGGGATCAAATCATTTCTCAGCCTTTCATGCTTTATGCAGCTACTTCTTGGTCATATCATCTGTCTCGAAGTGCTGCTTTCTCGGATCAGGTATCAATCGAAATGTTAGCTAGATTTTTCCAAGGACCCTGTGTGCTAACCTGGATTTACGTTCTTGCGCTGACGAGCCAGTTAAGGATCCTGGTGTACACCTCTCAAACTCTGACTTCTTTCCTCGATAAGAAGGCTAAGACAGACGCCGAGAAGAGCCCTTTGACGCATCGGCTACGAGAGAAAGAAGTACTCGAGCTTTGGGTGACCGATCTGGTAAAGATTGTAGGAAAATTTGGCGCACACCTGCTTGCTCACCCAAGGCTGGTGTACAAATTGATACCACCCTTCTGTCCTCAGGAATCGGCAATACATCGTCAGTTTGGGTCCAAAAGCTTGTCTTCCACTTTGGTTGTTACTGGAATCTCAGTCCGGACCTGGGACGACTGCTTAGCCAAGATTTCTGTAGGGAGGGACTGCCAAGCCCTGAAGATTTTGTGTGTAGATCGCTACTTTGCAATCTTGACCACAGATGGCACGGTCATTTTGTGGCACGCACTTACATGCGAAGAAGCGCGCAGGTTTCCTCACGGTGAACGAGTCCTGACTATGAACTTCAGTAGCTCCCAAGACCTCCTAGTCACTTATGGCTTCCGGACAACGAAGGTGTGGTGTGTTTCTTCTGCACGACAGCTCCACTCCTTCACCAACCCTATTGGCGCAAGAGCACTCGCGATTGTGTTTGCGCTGAATGACACCACAATCATATCATGTTCAGACGACAAAGCTATAAGAAGAATCTCCCTCGAAGTACCTGATCGAGGGTGGGGAGGCGCCGAGTCAGTTGTAAGGGATGTGGCCTTTGACGGCAAAAACTACAATTCTCCTCGAAGGGTGGCATTTAATGCAGATGGCAGTCAAGTCGCCGTATCATATAGAGGGTTTCCGCTCATAGCCTGGGGTGTCGACTCACCTGGTCTTATCGGTAGATGTGAGCGCCCAAGTGACAAGGGTAGAGGCCGGCATGACATGTGGACGGATGTTGGTAGCATGGGCTGGAATCCCGTAACAGGACATGTTCTAGGCCTTTACAACGATGGTTGTATTTTCAAATGGCATCCATTCGAATCCGAGATCGATGAGATCAAGACCACTGCGGCTGAGATTCAATGCAGTCCTGACGGTAACCTTTTCGTAACCAGCAATGTTGACGGTACTTTGAGGATCTGGAATTTTCACCATTTCGCCCTACTCTACCAGCTTTCTTGTACGTCACCTGTAACTGACCTTGCAATAAGTCCAGACGGAAGACGAATCTACGACTTAAGAGGAGCCTTTTGTAATATTTGGGAACCAAATGTGCTAATTCGCCTTGCCGAAATTGACGAAAAGGGAAGTGAAACGTCAAGTAATATGGGTAGTTCGACGCAAGTATCATTGGTATCTGAGGCATCTGCCGAGATGCCGGAACCCATAACAGCGCTTGCTGTCAGCCCGCGGACCTCTTCGTACTGTGTTGGCGACGATGTCGGTGTCCTGAGGCTATGCCGAGAAAGCGGCAACGAGCTGGAACAGATGTCCCAAAGCTTCATGCCCGTCGATCTGATAGCATGGAGCCACGATGAAAAAAGGCTTATTAGTGCTGACTTGAGTGGACGGATCAGTGTTCGGACAATGGACATGGAAAACTCGAATAAGCCTTCGCGGCTTCTGTTCGAAGCTAATGCTGCTGATGATATACACCAGCTCCTCATCAGCCCTACATCGAAGTACTTCCTGACAGCAAGCTACAAGTCCGTCAACGTGAGGTCGCTTGACACTAACACGGTACAGGCAACGCTCTTGGTTTCAGAGGCTTTTGCTCGATGGGCAGCTCACCCTCTTAATAACGACTTGGTGATACGCTTTAGCTTCGATAGTCTCCAAGTCTACCAGTGGGCCACCCTAGTTGAAATACAAAGCTTCAAACTCGACCGTGCAACGATTGATATTGAGCCTCATCCCCGCGGCCAACTCGAGTCTCAGAGGAGACCCTCCGCTCGGTACCTTACAAACTCTGCAGAGCTGCAGAATTTTGTGGACAAGATCCTTGTAACGGCAGACGGGATGCATGTACTACTCCAAACATCGAGAGGCCTCCCGCACCATAGGCGCGATGGCAAATACATGCTTCTAAAAAGCCAAGACATCGAAGAGAATGTTCCGGCAAAGGACGATCTCATACTCGCACCCATAGCATTGCCTCCATCTGTTATTTCTCGAATGGCATTGCCGCTAGGGTTTGTTGCTGGCGACTTAGGAAGGTTAGGGGCGTTCACAAACGGAGATGTACTTGCCTTCTTGGATAAAGAGTTCTGGGTATGTACATGGTCAGTCGACGAGGGACACTCTGACGGCAAAATCAAACGCCACTTTTTCCTTCCCCGAGATTGGTCGACTATAGAGTGCCTCGAGCTTTCCGTGATGACAACGGATGGCACATTCTTGTGCCCAAGAAATGGAGAAGTTGCCGTGGTTCGAAACGGACTTAGCGAAGAGTGGATTGATTAACGAATGTTGAGATACTGCTCGTGCAAACTGGCCGATAGTCTCAACGGACCCAACGGTGAGATGATAAACAGATCTAAGTCTGGCGGACCCTTGGGGCACAGACATATTGGGATGCCCTAATTACGAGAATGGTAAATATAATGTCAATGGTATGAAGGGACGAAGACTGAAAGGTAAGGGACTCCGTCACCATAATTGATTCCTACAAGCATACTGCTGCTTCTCTGAATCATTCTACGAGACTACTTCACGATATAGAGAAGGTTTTGTGTGTTGAATATGACCAAATACAGTCAGATCACGGTTGATCCAAGCCTAGATATTTAGAAACACAGCTCTTGAAACTTACGGAATTCGGAAAATAAGATTCACAGCTTTGGCAGAGGCCCGTAGTCTCTCCAAAGTCTTGATTAGAGAAATCTCTGCAACTCTTGTCAAATGGCTCATAGCATGGCTTATGAAAAGCCTGAGGGCATTACTGACGCGACCGCCGTTTCGTAGAGGACTTCCACATTTGGACTAGCTAACTAGCGTTATTCAGCTAGCAGTATAATACAATACTAGCCGCTATTGTATGAAACATTGGTCGATACTTCAACGTCTCTGATCCGACTTTGCATAAGGAAATGCTCGATCTTCTTGCAATCAGACTCGGATTTCTAGCTCAATATAGTTGACTTTTCCAAAAGCCTGCCCCAGCATGTCGCAGCCTTCACCCGAGTTCCCTGTCTACGTGCCTTTATCCTCACACCAAATGGTGACGTCGTGGATATCCGCAGCGCTCCGCCAGTCCCACTCCCATTCCTGAACCTCCTAACCCACATCCTCTCTTCCCACCCATCCAACAAGTTCACAATGGCCTCCGCAACCCCATCCCTTCAATATTCCACCTTCCCAGTGCTCTACACCCACCTCCTCTCCCTTCCCCCTCCCCTCCTTCCCCCGTCCCACCCCCCCAACCCTACCCTCACCACAGCCATCGCCGCGCTGTCGCTACACCCGACCCTCGAAGCCGCCTGCCACATCCTCAACTCCGACCTCCCCAGCGCGCATTTCCTAGTGCGGCACATGCAGGCCCCGCCCGCGCTCGAGGGCATGTTTCTTCACGGCATCTTGCATCGCGTCGAGGGCGATTACGATAATGCGAGGGCGTGGTACGGCAATGTCAAGGATAGCGATGTGTTTCGGGACGTGTGGTCTGGAGAGGAGGAGGCGAGGAAGTTTATTGGTTGTGTGGAGGGGTTGAGGAAGAGGGGGGAAGGGAATAGGGAGGCATTGGGGAAGGAGAGTTTGAGGGAGATTAGGGGGGTGGTTGAGTGGTGTAGGAGGAAGTTTGGGGAAGGCGAGGTTAGGGATGCGAGGGAGGCGTGGTAAGTGTGTTTGGAGTCGCTCTTCCCTCATTCGAGGCTCGTCTTTGAGTCTCCAGACATGTTTCGGGAACATCCCGATGGCTTTTCATTTTCCTTTTCTCTACCTTGATACATCAAGAAGTTCAACTTTGCAACCGAAAACGCAATGCTGACCCCGAATTAATGACAGGGTGCAGCCGAGTAAGGAGCATAGGGAGATGGGGCAGAACATGGTTATAGGTGGGGAAGGGTGGAGGAAGTTTTGAGGAGTCGGCGGACATGGGCATGGCGGTGTGTGAGATATTACAAAGAAATTGAAATCTAATATCAAATCAGAATCCTTTCGTTTGCCCTGACATCATCTGCTTATTACTTGACGGCGGTTCCGTCTTGACAATGCCCTCCTATTCATACTTTGTGACCCTTCTTTCCCACTTTTCCCCACGCCACCCAACCGCGCTTTTCCTCTCCTATCAAAGATCTCATCCACGACCCCCTTCAACGATTCCTTTATCGCACATGAAAAGCCACACACAAACCTCCTCCCACTTCCATCCCAAATCACCAGCCATCCCTGGCATGGCTACCACATCATGCGCCACGGCAGTACTGCAAGACCGAGGACGGGGTGAACACTGCACCATCCGAGATCAATATGTCGTGTCGTACACTCTGAATTCCTAAAACCGGTCTCCAATCGTATCCAATCCATAACCAGTCGCCGCCATCCACCTCACCTCACCTCACCTCACCTCACATCCCCATCCCCTCCTCACCATCCCCTCCTCCCCCCCTCCTCCCCCCCTCCTCCCCCCCTCCTTCCCCCCCATCTACCCCTCCCCCACCCCCCCCACCACCACCAACAACGCCACAAATCCCCACCTGCTCCGCCTCACTAAACCGCAAATCGCACTCCTCCACCACACAATCCAGCAGCCCCAGCTCCGTCGGCCGCAAGTTGCAGATCGTGAGCAGTTCTGTTTTCGTGAGCGCGTAGGGTTGGAGCGCGTGTAGGAGGGTGCGGGTCGTGGGTGTTGTTGTTGTTGTTGTTGTTGTTGTTGTGGTGATGGTGGTGGTGGTTATGGGGGGGGAGGGCGGGTGGAGGTAGTCTGTTAGCTGTTGGGGAAGGGGGGGATTAGTTTAGTGTGGGTGGGTGGGCGAGGGATGTGGTGGGGAAGATTTTTTTGGTTTGGGGGAAGGGGGGGGGAGGAGAGAGAGAGGTACTTCTTTGATGACGGTTTCAAAGTTTTGGCTTTTTCGGGGGGTGGTGCGGGGTTTTGCGCGGAGGGAGGTGAGGTGGGTGAGGACTTCGTGGTTGCTGAGGACGGCGGATTGGGTTTCGAGGATCTGGGATGTGATGGGATGGTTAGCTGAGGGAGTTTGATTATGAGGTAGGAATGGGGATTTGGTTGACCTTCATGGTTTTTGCAGTAGGTAAATGGGCACCAGGGGTTGTCGTTGCGAGGAGTGTGACGTTTTACGTCTTTTCGAGATGTTCTTTATATTGGCGAACCACATGTGAGTTTGGAAAGTTTACAATATGCAAGTTTCTATGGAAAAGCTGCTGTTGAGAGTAGAAGCTACAGGAATCTTGATACACATGACAGTGTTTGTACCAAAGCCACCCTTATCAGAGTGATACCCTTTGCCAATGTACAGCCCTGCGCCGAGTGTAAATGAATTGTCACAGAATTAACTTGAGAATCCCTATTCTTTGCTTTTTCTCTTCTTCTTCTTGTTGGACTTCTCAATCGCTCCAGCTCCAGCCTCCTCATCATCTCTCTTCCTCTTCGTCCCTGCGCCCACGTCACCGTTCGTCCCCTTTTCAGCTTTCTGGGCCTTTTCTGCCTCCTTCCTCGCCCTTTTGACCTCCTTCTTGCTAATAGCCTCAGGTTTACCGTCTGCACTAAATTTGATCTCGCCTCTCTCAAGTTTTCGCCTATACCGACTGATACTCAGACCCGCTTGCTGCGCCAGATCCCCATCCTTCGTCTCATGCCCTTCCTCTCGTCTCTCTAGCTGTTCTGCCCTCTTTTGCCGTCTCTCCTTGCGTTTCATCCTACGCTCGATCTTTTCTTGTTTTAACGCTTTCTTTTGGCTTTTCTCTCCTGATAAAGCAAGCTTTCGTTCGTGTCGCTCTATCTTCCTAGCCTTCTTTGCATCTTTCGTATCCCCAAGAATCGATGATTTCCAATTGATTTCTTCCTGAGTAGGCGAAGGAGGTGAATCCGGAGTGTCAGCGGAAACAGTCGAAACCGTCTCGGACTGGTCATCACCATCTGCGTTCCTGCTCATAGCGGGCTTAGCCGCCGATGCCTTTGATATACCATTCGCTGGTTCTCCCGCCTTTGCTTTAGGGACATCTACCACTGGCGGTGCTGGCTGGTCTTCCATCTCTTCGTCCTCCACAGCAGAGCTCCCCTCCGAGTCACTTCCCTCATCGTCTTTAATTTCTTCGATCAGTTTGACTGCATCACCCTTAGGAGCCTTTTTTGACTTCTTAGCGACCGACCTTACTGCGGCCGGCTCATCTCCAGCAAGACCGTCCGCATCCGGATTGTACTTTCGGGCTTCTTTGACTTCCCACCTTCCAGGCGCGACTGGAATCCCATTCGGAGCTATTGCAACTCCCTTTGACCGCAATGGCTTCCCTTCCAAGCCTGCTAATCTCCGTTCCACCTTCAGCCTATTCTCAACACCAAGAGCTGACTTCTCCTCCTCTGTAACCAAATCACCCTTGCCTTCCCCTTCTGCACTCCAGTCTGCTAGTGCATCCACGCGTAGTCCCAAAGCTGCTTTGGTTGCCAACATTCTAGCGATCTTACCCTTGTTCTTTCCAGTGGCTTGCCCAATCAAAGATGCGTGGTAAATAAGTCCATATTTGGGTGTGTCATGCTTGGTCTTGAGCGCTCGGAAAAGCGCCTTCTCAGCTCCAAGAATCTGTATTGTGCTGGCTGGACTTTTGGCTAGATTCATCAGGCTTCCGGCATGCGCAATAAGCCGTGCGCCTACAAGATCGCCTACCAAAGCGGTAAGGTTAGGAGCGATTGCAGTCATCCGAGCGGACAAATAGCTAGATAATACTGAACGATACTCGGTAAAATCTACAACCTGCTCAGCGAGAGCTTGTATGTTTTCCAGGTCCTCCGAAGTAATCTCGGTACCCATGGAAATTTCGGCGGCAGCCTTGACAGCGGTCTCTATTTCTTCCGGTAATATTTCAGCGAGGTCGGCTTTGGCAGCGCTTGTCCTCATCCCCATCTTTAAGATCACGCGGGCGTACGCTAGATTGTCGTTTAAGATTTTCCCCATCTCTGGGAAATGCCAGCCATACCACTCTTTCACGCGCATTGCATACGTATTTAACTCCTTGTCCAATTCGTCCAGGAGCGAGATTGCCTGTACAATCATAGTGTCAACTTTATCGGGTGAAAATTTTAGCTTGTATCGTGAGAGTGAGTGTGATAGACCTAAGGACATAGTGGAGACATCTTGGGGGAGGAGGCCAGGTATAAGTGATGGCAAATGATTTCGGATGGCTCGGTAGAGATCGGCTGTGGTCGAGTCGGATATGAGATTAAGAGAGAGATGGGGAAGCTTGTTGATTGCATTCGCTTTGAGATTGATCAGCAATCAGAAATGGGTCTTCATCAGGAGTGTGGAAAACCGTACCAAGCTTAGGGTCGGCGACCGCCAGCGACACCTTTTTCTCATCTTTGATCGAGTCTAACAGGGTCGCCAACCGAGGCGTGACTTTTCCTTCCACCAAGGCCGCGGTTTGCTCCAAAGCTGATCTGGTAAGCATTCGCTACCATTAAAGAGAGCGTGTACGCATGTTGGCGCGGTAATACTGACCTGTAGCTGCACTATCGAATTTGTGAAAGTCTTTCAATTGCAAGCTGCCCAACACAAACAGCTCATTAGTCTCAGTGGTCTCCAAAGTTAGGTTACGAAGACCAGATGACAGGTCCTGTATGAAGGCCATTGATATGGCGCGTAAAGAGCATAACGCACAGACTGCAGATTTCTTCTGCTGATTCGTCGTGAGCTCCAAGCCCTTCTTGTTTGAGGATTTTGGAGCTTTTTGCTTTCAGCAGGGCGTACCCAACGGGGGTTTCTCTATAACCATAATCAGCTTGTATAATTTGGAGGTTAGCTTCGTACTTACTGTAGAATGAAGAGCCCCATGATTGCAGGAAGGCACAACGCCGGTGAAAATAGAATCTATATTCGCAACTTCTGTATTTCGTAGAAAATCTGAGAGTGAAAGTTGGAGAATTTAGGTTTCTCGCTAGTGGAGCCGAGAAAGGCTTAACGCATAATTGCGGACTTGATGTGCGACAGCTCGGTCACATAGTTGCCTCTTAACCTCCCAACCTCCCGCTCTGCTTCGACATTTGTTCTTCATATAGTGGAACCATGGAGGGCCTGTTCTTCAACGTTGATGGCGGGTAAGATATCTCCCCCGAAGACAGCCGACAACATGATCGCTAAGTCTTCTAGATACATTGAGGGTGTCGTTCGTGGATATCGAAACAGTCTATTAACAGGTCAAAACTACAGCAACCTCACGCAATGCGAAAACATCGATGGTATTGGATCTTTGGATATCTACTTCTTCTTGGCTAACTGACAGGACCAGACGTCAAGCTCCAACTATCCCCCGCTTACGGCGACTTTCTCGCATCTCTACCGCCCAATCCTTCGACCTCTTCACTAGCAAACAAAACAACTGACAAACTGGTCGCCGAGTTCAGATACCTTCAAGCACAAGCAACAGGATCGCTAGCGAAATTCATGGAGTACTTGACCTACGGCTACATGATCGACAACGTTGCACTATTAATTACTGGAACGCTGCATGAACGAGACACTCGAGAGCTACTCGAGCGTTGCCATCCGCTAGGGTGGTTTGAGACGATGCCAGTACTCTGCGTGGCGACAAACATCGAAGAATTATACAACTCTGTGCTCATAGAAACGCCTCTTGCACCATACTTCAAAGGGTCGCTAAGCCACCAGGACCTCGACGAGTTGAACATTGAAATCATCCGAAACACTCTGTACAAGAACTATCTGGAAGACTTTTATCGATTTGTAACAGAAAATCCCGAACTTAAGAACACACCGACATCCGAGGTCATGTCGGAAGTACTTGGATTCGAGGCTGACCGAAGAGCCATCAATATCACACTGAACTCCTTTGGTACCGAATTATCAAAACAAGACAGGAGAAAGCTATACCCTAACTTCGGGGGGCTCTACCCGGAAGGTACATTGATGCTCTCAAGAGCAGACGACATCGAAGGCGTTGCACTTGCTGTTAGTGGCAACTCCGATTACAAGTCTTATTTTGACACTGTTGGAATGGGCGGGGGTATGAGTGCTTCTGGTCCGGGGAACATGAGTGGGGGAGGTGGTAGCGACGGGAAGAGTCTGGAGGACATGTTCTACCAGAAGGAAATGGAAATATCGAGGGCGGCCTTTACAAGACAATTTACCCACGCTGTTATCTACGCCTGGGTAAAACTCCGGGAACAGGTGCGCTAATTTTCCAGTTGCCATAGACCTGATTGCTAATAGCGGCTTAGGAGATAAGAAATATCACGTGGATTGCGGAGTGCATAGCTCAGAACCAAAAAGAGCGAATCGGTAACTATATCAGCGTGTTCTAGGAGGGACTTTATCAGTCTCGTCTATATTTCTACGGCAGGAAAACACGTGAGGGCCATGTAAGATACGCATACTCGTTAGTTCACGACAGATTCCCGATTGACATTCCTCACAACCCACAAGCCTACTTTAAGCCTCTAAAGTGCAGGTCAACATTACCCAGTTCTCTACAGTCCTCCATCCTGTGGTGCTTATTGCACACTCATTTGACATGCGATCCGAGCCGGTGAGTAAATTCTGGCTGAAGATGAAGAAGACGGATGATTGATCCGGACCTCTCAATATGAGATGTTATGGCTTCTTCAAGCGACAATGTTGCTACTATCTGGTTTCGTGGTAGCCACTTTGGGGCTCAAGTAGCGGATAGGGCTGCGATCGATGCAAAAGTCCCCGACTTGCAGCAACCCGGCAATCTCTTTCCAGCTTTCTTTTTTTTAATTTCTCTCTCACATGCGGGTTACGGATTGCACTTCAAACAAGTAAACGACACAAGTACCTGCCTCTTTTGGACGTGACAGTCGTTACCGTATCCGAGCATGTCCCGATCAATTGATAGCGTTCTACTTTCTAGGTCGTTTCATAGTAATAACGTACCTACTTATCTGTTATCGCCATGATGTCAGATTTCCTTATCTGGATAACTTCTTGATAGCCGTGGAGTTGGTTGTGCCCATGATATCAATTCGTAGATATGATGAAGTTAGTGGAGCTGATTGTATATGAACATGATCTCTCTCATGTATTGATGATGTGGGATCCGTTTGTGCGTGGATAATCCTACTGGCAATTGTTGACATGTCGTCTACCACTCCGCTTCCTGTCGGCGTTGGCTATGGCGTTGTCGTTGGAATAGGGTTTTTCTTTGCATTCTTAATGTGTGGCATATCATGGGTGCAGGTAAGTAAACTGCTCTGCCAGACAATTCTCCAGGAGAACGACTGACATTGTGCAGAACCGCTACACTAGATTCTCGACCAAGACAAGCGAAGAGTTCAATACCGCCAGCAGGAGTGTCAAACCAGGATTGATTGCAAGCGGGATTGTATCAGCTTGGACGTGGGCGGCGACCCTATTGCAAAGTAGCACCGTCGCGTATGAGTATGGCATTGCGGGGCCGTTCTGGGTATGTCCCTTTCAGCCAATAGCCTGCCGCCTCTACTGCGTTCAAGCTGATGCAAGTAATTCATAGTACGCGGCAGGTGCGACTGTCCAGATATTGATGTTTTCGATTCTGGCTTGCAAAGTAAAGCAAAACGCTCCTCGATGCCATACCTACCTCGAGATCATTTACACTCGCTATGGTGCCCTAACGCATTGGATCTTCATATTCTTTGCACTACTCACCAACATCCTCGTCGGTAGCCAGCTACTCCTCGGGGGGAGTGCAGTTGTCACTTCCCTTACAGGAATGAACGTTTATGCCGCCATCTTTCTGATTCCTCTCGGGGTTTGCGTTTACGTCATACTAGGTGGATTGCGTGCGACGTTTCTATGTAGCATGACCCTACTGTCTGATGCTGATTTAAACTGACATCAATTCACAGGCGACTATTCCCATACCCTAATCCTCATGGTTGTGATCCTCTACTTCATGTTCTCCACGTATTCTACCAACCCGCAGATCGGTTCACCATCAGCCATGTACCAATTGCTCAAAGAAGCAGCGATTAAACGGCCTGTGGCCGGAAATGAAGGCGGTTCATACATGACTATGAAGTCCAACTTTGCTCTAGTCTTTGGCATAATTCAATTGTGCTCGGGAAGTGGCACTGTCTTCCTTGATCAAGCATACTGGCAAAGAGCCATCGCCAGCCGGCCCACAACTGCTGTACGAGCTTACATTCTAGGAGGCCTGGCATGGTTCGCGATACCTTTCGGGTTCGCTACAACGTTGGGACTTACAGCAGTCGCGCTTACGGACTCGCCAAGCTTCCCAACCTTTCCTAATGGCATGTCTCAATCAGAAGTTTCCTCGGGTTTAGCGTCATCGTATGCAGCCACTGCTCTACTAGGAAAGGGCGGTTCAGTAGCACTGCTCATTGTGCTCTTCATGGCTGTGACCTCCTGCGCCTCGGCAGAGCTCATTGCAGTGTCCTCTATTTTAACTTTCGATATCTTCAAGACATATATGAAGCCCTCGGCCACGCCTAAGCAGCTCATCTTCGTCTCTCACGTCATGATCGGCGTCTTCGGTTTGACAATGGCTGTGTTTGCCTGTATCTGGAATGCGATCGGAATTGATCTAGGCTGGCTTTTCCTGACCATGGGCCTATTGATTGGTGGTGCTGTGTTCCCAGCTGCCTTCGCCATCACATGGAAGGGTCAAACGAGAGCTGGTGCTATCTCTGGAGCCGTGGTAGGTCTCGCTGCAGGACTGATTGCCTGGCTTACCACCGCATATCGTTATTATGGAGCTTTGACGGTCGCGACTACTGGACTGGAGTATCCCACATTGGCCGGCAATCTGGCTGCGGTCATGACGGGACTCATTGTCTCGGTCACTGTATCTTTGATCAAGCCTGTACATTTTGACTGGGACACAACACGCTTAATCAATGCAGCTCCGGCCGTCTCTACTCCCACGTCCAACTCGATCGAAGACGAGGACCTCGGCAGGAAAGAAGATCTCCCAACTGTCCAAAATGAAGAGAAGGAGGAACTCGAAGACATTGCCGCGGCAGAAGAGCCATCGAAGCTGCGCAGCGCCTTTAAGCTGGCTTGTATCGCCTCATTCGTACTTACTTTCCTCATGGACTTTCTGATTCCCATCCCCATGTTCCTATCGCACTACATATTCTCACAAGGGTTCTTCACTGCCTGGGTGATTATCTCGTTCATGTGGGTATTCTGCAGCGCGGCAATATCGACTATCCTGCCGATTGTGGAGACGGCAGGCTTTTTCAAAAATTTGATAGTGGAGGTTGGCGGCGAATTGCGGGGGAGGAAAAGGGCGGCTGGGAGGTAACGTGGCAGGGATGTGGTGATAGGGAGGGAGGTAGGCATGATGATGGGATCTATCCGGATACATCAGGTGATCTACACGAGGATGGTGTCGGGATAAATTATAGATTCTTGGACATTGTAGTTACATGTAAACAGGCAAGGTACTTTCGGCTACCTATGGAACAGACTCAGTTCAGATTGCTAGAAAATGTCTCCAGTCAGGCGGAAAGGAAAGCAAGAACACAAATGAAAGACGGATGCTCTCTGCCGATGGGACATATTCTAAGGGCGCTCTCGCTCGTTCTCTCCTCAATGTCAGCCTGCAACTTCCTCCATCCTCGTTAACACGCCAGCCACCACCACCACCCACGCATTGTGGAAACTCTTCTGCATTTACGGAATATCTCGAGTCTTTTCTGCACAGTCGTTAGTAACCGTTGCGAGGACCGGTTTATGAGTGGTCGGGGTAATCGGCGAACACGCACAAGGGTTCCCCACTCGCTCGGTCGGTAGCTTAGGGCTTCTTTCTTGAGCTTGTTTTCTCCACCCCCCGGAAATCCTTTGATCTAAAGCTGCTTCCCACCGCTCCCCCGCCTCTTATTATCCACCAGATTTGAGGGTCCTCACCCAAGATCATCGATGAAATGACAGGATGAGTCGGCGTGGTAACCGAATGCTCCTTGTGCAGTAGACTGCATGTTCCATGACACCATTCCGCGTCTGGACAGTGTCCGATGGAACATGCTTGTCCGACGTTGCATGAGAGAGCACGTTCCTGTCACTCAATGTCATCTTGCCCTGGCCCAACCCCGCAGAGTTGAATGCACATGATTCAGATGAAGAAGCTTGAGAATCTGAGCCCCGACTTCTCCGGTAGCGGGAGCTTGCTTGTGTTGAGCTATGTACGTATGTATGTGACCAGGTAGAGGTAGCTATAAAGTCTTGCTTGAGCTCCCTTATTGTTTACTTTCGCCCCCCGGTTGCCTTTTTGAAAGACTCTCCACGCCTTTCAGAAACCGATCCAGCGCCCGCATCCTTCTCCATCTTCTGACGTATTGCGCGAACTTGTGCTTGACAAGAAGCAGTCTCTCAAAATGTTTTCTCGTTCGGTTCTAGCAGCCGCGTCGCTCATTCTTGGAGCTCTTGGGCAACAAAATCCCTTCCAAGAATACACCATTTCTGCACCTGGCATCAATGCTACCTTTATAGCTTACGGTGCACGTCTGACCAAGCTCTTTGTCAATGACAAGAACGGCAACCCTCAAGACGTCGTCCTCGGCTACGACAATGGCACGAGATACCTCCAAGATACCGAGACGGACCACACTTACTACGGTCCCATTGTCGGCCGCTATGCCAATCGGATCAAGAATGGCACCTTCACCATTGACGGCGTCACTTCTCACATCCCCGAAAACGATAACAAGGGCCACGATACTTTACATGGTGGCTTCATTGGATACGACCAGCAGAACTGGACAATTGCAAATTGCAATGCGACAACCATCACTTTTGCATTCCTGGATCTAGCCCAGTCAGGATTCCCTGGAAATGTCATGAACTACGCGACATACACTGTGTCATCGCCCGCAACAGGACCTCGATGGACGTCTCGACTGATCTCGATTCCTCTCGACGAGCCCACACCCATCATGCTTTCCAATCACGTCTACTGGAACCTTGGTGCTTTTGTCAGCAAGGAGGGTAGCACTATTCTGAATCATACTTTGAGCATGCCCTACGCCGCACGCTACATTGGTATCGACAACATTGAAGTACCCACTGGGCAGTTGTTCGCTACTGCGAACACGCCCTACGATTTCACCTCCCCGAAGCAGATCGGCAAGGATATTCTGAAAGCGCTTAACGGTTGTGGCTTCAACTGCACAGGCTATGACAACGCCTTCATCATGGACCGCCCTCGATACTCTGCCCCCGAGGCTACAGACTTGGTCCTCCTCTCCATGTCATCACCAGAAACCGGCATCCAACTCGATGTCAGAACCAACCAGCAGAGTATCCAGTTATACACTTGCGACAACACCAAGGGAACAATCGGTGTCAAGCCGAGCCAACAGCACATCCCTGGCCAAGATACGAAAGTGCCCCAGTTTGGATGCATCGTTATTGAGACCCAGCAATGGATCGATGGTATCAATCACCCAGAATGGGGCCAGCTGCAATACCAGATCTACACGCCTGAGACTCAGCCGGCGGTGAATTACGCGCAATTCGATTTCAGCATCGCGAAGTCGGAGGGCAAACAAAACCACTGCTAAGGATGAGAGGGATTGTGTTCGGTATCTGATGGTAGGTAGGTTGACTTTGACGCTATTGCGCCTCAATTAATGTAGATAGACCAATCAAAATACCTCCCATTTAAAATTGTCCATACATTTGGTGTTGAGGCGGTTTCATACCCCAGCGTACCCGGCACGTATGTAGCAGAGTCTCGGTTAGCCTTATGGGCTAATTGTTTACTGTTTACACCACCAAAACCATTATTGTGACAACCGACCACCTAACAACGAGAGAATGGAGAATAGAGCAATCCAGGAATACAGGAATACATCTCTTGAAACGCATCAACAATTGGCAAAATGTCTCGCAACGAGATAATCATGACCTCTTCTCCAGATCCATTGGGGATGTCCCAGGATAGCCCTCTCACGATATCACCATCTAAAGCCAGCCGCAAGATAACAACTCCACGGAAAGTCCTGAGCGATTCAAGCGGCAATGTACGACTCCAAGATTTCTTCCTTACAACTCCACCTGGTATACGCTACACTTCCTCTTCGCCTAACAAATCAACCGCACAAACCGAGAACCAGCTTAGTCCTTGGCGGATACGTGTAACTGTCGAAGCCGAACGTGAGGACTTGGACAATGGAACCCCTTCAAAAAAACCGCCGCCTACGAAACGGCTCACCGAGCGCACAACTACGACTACGGTGCCTTTAAAGGGTGCTGGTGACTCATCACCATCACCTGTAAAGAAAGGTAGAGGGAGACCTAGAAAGTCACTGGATGCACCAGCGAAGAGGAATGGTACACCAAAGCCCAAAGCCGCTGGTAGACGCAATACAATGCCAGTAACGGTGGAGGAGGCAGCCAATGGTGCTTCTGCGCAACCTACATCTCCTAGAGCGGGCAGAGGCAGGCCAAGGAAGAGCTATGAACCGACTGTCGAGCAGGCCGAAATACAAGAGGATAAGAATGACGCGTGCGAACGAACACCAACCCGGCCGAGAAGTAAAGGAAGAAGAAAGGCAATGACACCAGTCAGGTTTGAGGGAAATTCGGATATTACCAGCGTAGATGCAAATAGCGTTGGGCTTGACGAGGAAACAGCGGGAAGTGCTAAAGATTTTTCGGAAGACCTAGAGCCTACTTTGTCAAAGGGGAGACGTCCTACGCGTAAGAGCTTGGAGAAGACACGTCTTTCTGAAGCTCAGTCTGAGCCTACCGAGGATATTGGCTTTAAGGAGAACGAGAACTCTAGTGGCATGGGGGATGCACCGGGTGATGTGGAAAACTCCAACTACGAAGGAGCGTCGCTTGACCAGCATGACGAAGATATGTGGAGATCGATGATCCGTCAAGACAGCGTATCTCCAGGACACGGAATGTCTGAGTCTTCTAATTACGATGAACAGTTTCAGAGCGAAGACAACCTAGTGGAGCCGACTACCGACCCGGCGGACGAACATCAGGAATTTGATTCCATACTCGAGAGCGAAGGCTTTAGCATGGTCTCTGTATCTTTGCTTCCATCCGCGAGGCAGGATTCTAGCAGTCCAGCGGTATCTGAAGAAGAGGAGATCGAGGACGAGGAGGAGCAGGAGAGCGAGGACGAGAACATGAAAAAGCCTGTCCCGGCAGTGCCAGCATCTAGAGTTCCAGTCGGAACACCTTTATCGGACACCCAGCCAGATTCGAGGTCATCGGAGAGTGCAAGGGTCTCAGCGCAGAGAAGCCCGGCTGAAGGGGTCGATCTATCAGTATCCCAGATGCCATCGTCTCCTCCCCCAGTGCCAAATCGTCTCCAAACACGACTGCCAACTCAGAAACAGACCCCGTCGATTATTTTTTCGTCGCCTGCGCTTCCACCACCTCTCGCATCTCATCAACCCCGTCTTTCTCCACGAACAATGGATAAACCAACAGATGGCACACCGAAGCTTGTCCGTGTCGTCCGAGCGGGCATCGCGCTTCAAGGTGTGCTGAGTCCTAAGAATAGTAGTGCGAAGCCAATCTTGGAGTCGGTTCCAGACGTAGCCCAGGCTTCGTCTTCTGCTTCGTCCACGAGGTCGCCGAAGGAACGACTAGATGACTTATTTAGCGGCTTTGGCGCCGGTACGAGGAGAGAATTGAGGGCTGGGCTTCGGCTTGGTGAGGAGCTTGCAAAGCGGCAGCAAGCTGTCGCCGACAAGCAATCATGTGAACCGACGCCCGAAGACGATGTGTTCTTCCGCGAAGCTGAATCGACTTATCCAGTATTACCAAGTTCCAGTGTCACGAAAGGCTATAGCCTGAAGCTACCGGGGCCAGGGCAGAAGATCGAATACCCAATCCTCTCGAACAATCAGCTACCAAGTCCTGCACGAAGTGAGCCAGATGACGATGCTGATCGTATGAGCTGGAAAGCAGACACGCCAGTAAAACTGGAAGTGCCCAGTTCGACTAAAGCACAGATCGGCCTTCCTCTTGCTGATCGTTCAACTGACAATTCTGCAATCGACGAGACCATGATGGCACGTTTAGCGGAATGGCAGCAGGAGAGAGAGGCTGTAAGCAGACAGATTGAAATGGCTAGCGCAAGTCAAGTCATTGTCATCGACAGTGATGATGACGAAGATGAGCAACAAGAAGAAGCGGAAGATGAAAGTGAGGATATCTGGCAAACGGAGGCTCACTTTTCAGATCCTGTTCAAGAACCATCGCCTGAGCGGCTCGAAGATCTTTTTCCTAATGAAGTAGTTAAACCGCGTAGGGCCAAGCTACCCAGCCCATGGCGAAGAAACAGCCAAGTTGTCTACAGCGATGAGCCTGTGCCCAGTGAAGACGCGATTCGTAGCGACGATACGGCTCCTAACGAATCTGACTTGTTCTGGCAGCCAGATGGCGAAGCAACAAAGACTGCGAAGAAGCGGGAGGAGAGGAGGCAGAAGAAGCAGGAACAGGAGGCCTCTGCAGGCTCCAATGTCATTGATTCATCGACCATCAATCCAAGCATTGATAGCGAGCCTCCCTCCAAAGTACAGCGGGTATCGGAGGATTCAAAGCCAAGGCTCGCCGAGGCTACCGAGAAAGTCGTTGCCGAGAAGGCCCTGCAGGGAGATAGCCCTTCTGGGAATACCGCAGCATACTTTGAGAGCAACGAAAAGTCAATCACCGATATTATGACCAAGGAGCAGAACCCTACGTTGGAGGACAGCTACGCATATTCTGAGAATAACGCAGAAGCCTCCCTAGAAACGACGAAAGAGCAGAAAAGCCCTTCTCCAGACTTTGATGCATATTCCGAGAACGATCAATCACAGATGTCTGAACTCTCATATGAGGAGCAGACAGAACTTAGTCTGCCTGGCAACGAGTCTGTCGGCGAAATAGCATCCGAAAATTCCAGCACATGTGTCGTTGATGAGACAATGCCTCCTGATCTTCGGAGACAGACTGTTATCAATGCCTCCACCCAAAAGCAACTCAAGAACCGTGCCTCTCGTATTGCACCCCCACAGCCAGCTGCGCCTTCACAAACCGCTCCATCATCCTGGCTCACCAGCCTCACATCCTACATCCCCCTCTGGCGCACCTCCACCCCCACAACGACCGCCCCAACCCCCAGTTGGCCTTCCCTCAGCGTCCATTTCCCCTGGACAACCGCCCACTTCCACGCCCTCTACCCCCTCTACCGCCGTCAACTCCACCGCCCCTCCACTTTTCCATTCTCCCCACTCTCTCCATCAGCCGAGTACCTCCACACCACCATCCCCGTCGCCGGATGGGAAAAGCCCTTTGCAAAAGCTGACTGCGCCGTCGCCGATGCCTTCATGCGTGTGTTGGGTAAACGGGGCAAAGCAAGCACCTTTGCGGCCTTGACAGGCGAAAAGCGCATTGAGGTGGTGGACGTGCTAGAAATGCTGACGAAGCTCTGGATGGGCGGTGTGCAGCGGGGGGAGGCGAAGGTGGGGGATGGGATTACGGGATTGGATACGTCTATGGATGAGGTGAAGGTGTGGAGGGGAGTGGTGGTGCCGGGGGAGGGAGGGGAGAGGAGGTGTGCGCAGTGTAAGATTCGGGAGGGGAGGTGTCGCTGTTGGGGGGAGGGGCTGTAAGGGTTAGATGAGATGGTTGAAGTCTGGTGGTGGGAAGCAGGAGGGGCAGAACTTGGAGCGGAGTTGTTTGATGGGAGATTAGAGGTTGGAAAGACGATAGATAGAGTTGGGGTTTGGAAACGATTAGAAAAGAGAATGGATCAAATATTATTAATTCACTCCTATCAGTCCAGTACTTTAGAAGAACCCCATCCATCGCACGAACGAACAAACCACCCACAGTTTGCGTCCACACCTCGAATCGAATCGAACCCTCTCACCCATCAACTACAGACACACACCATTAAACCCAACAATTCCATCCCATCCCATCCCGTCCCGTCTCATTCCCACTACCTAGCGAAATACCTAACTAATGTACACTACCTGCCCACCTCGCCATCGCCATCGCCATCGCTATTCTTCTCACCCTCACCCTCACCCTCACCCTCACCCTCACCCTCACCCTCACCCCCACCCTCACCCATCCCCCTCCCCCTCCCCCTCACCCTCACCCTCACCCTCACCCTCACCCTCACCCTCACCCTCACCCTCACCCTCACCCTCACCCTCCCCCCCCTCTCCCCCTCTCTCCCCTAAATCCGATCACGTCAATCTAAACCACTCTTAAGTCGAGACCAGTTTCTGGGATGAGTATTCATGGTCTGGTATGGTATGGTATGGTATGGTATGGTATGGTATGGTATGGAATGGAATGGAATGGAATGGTAAGGGGGAAATATTTTTTTTTTGGTTTGAGAGATGCTGGTTAGGAACTAGGGAAAGCTCTGGTTTTTGGGAAGGAGGGGGGGGGGGTTGGTGGATGGGGGATAGGGGATAAGGTGGGATTTGGATGGATGGGGGAGGGGTTCCGGGTGGAAGTGGGATTACTCTTTCCTAAGAATGATTTGAGTGCGGGTTGAGATGGTGGGGGGTTTGTGAAGGTGGAAAATGTAGGAGTTGAGGAAGACTACTACTGTGGTCGAGGAAGGAGCGTGGGGTTTTTTGGTGGTGCGGATTTCTCTTTATTTTTGGACTTTTGTGATGTGGAGGCTCTTGTGGGGGGGGGGTGTTTTGGGATATGTGAGATCTGCTTGGGATGGTTGTGGTGGTATCTTGTGAAGATTGATTTTTGGCTGGGGAATAAGGGGTTCTCGATTGGGAGTGGGCTGTGGTTCAATAACGGGTGAGGAAAAAAAGGTGGGGTGTGCAGGCTCGTTAAATCCTCCTTTATGATGACTGCAATGATGCGAAAATGGACTATTCCATATAAATCTCCTCCCTCAACCTCTGCAGATTCCTCAAGAATCCAGGGCCGCGGCTGATTTCGGCACTCGGTCTCCCTTGCTGCTCCTCCATGGCTTTCCTCCCTGCTGCGCTCACACCCCGTCGCCTTCCCATGATCCCTTCGCTCCTCTTCCTCTCTTCCTCCTCCACAACCCTCGCCAACCCATCCACCCACTTCCCCCGCGCCTTCTCCTCCCCCGTCCCCTTCCACACCCCCACAACCTCTCTCAACTCTTCCACCCGTGCCCTCGCCTTCTCCAACCCGGCGCTGCTATCCTCGGCCATCATATCGAGGACTTCTTGCCGTAGGCGCGAACAGGCTTCTTGGCCTTTGGCTTCGAGCGTAGGGTCCGAGACGGAGATTAGGGAGGAGAGAAGGGAGGGAGGGAAGGGCCAGGAAAGTGCGAGGGAGAAGGTTTGCGTGGTGCTTTGAAGGCGGGATTTTACGTGCTGGAGGGTGCGCAGGCGGGTGATTGCTTCGGGGGTTGATGGACGATCGGTGCTTTCATTAGGCGGAATGGCTGGTTTTTCGCCTTCTTCTTGTTCTTTTTCGTGAGAGTTCCCGCCGACGGCGAGCAGACCATCAGGTACAAACTCTGCAATTGCAGGCGCCAAGACTCCCGTTGCCGCAAGGGATTCGGTGAGCGATAAGGCGTCACCGCGGAGGAGTTCGATTTCGTAGGTCAGCCGCGTAGAGGAGCGAAGAATGTCGTCAGTCAGAGATGTGAGTGTTTGCGAGAGGCGGGCGGTCAGGGCGGAGAGGGTGGAGATGTGGGATTGGGTGCTGGAGGCGAGGGTGGAGAGGGCGGGTGTGGGAGTGGCGGTTGTAGAGGGGAGGGTGGTGTTGAGGTAGGTTATTGCGGAAAAGGTGGGGGAGAGGAAGGGCTGGAGAGTAGGATCGGTGAGGGTGGAGGAGCGGGAGGAAGAAGAGGCGGTCATCATGCTGGTTCTTGTGATGGGATTGATGGCACTCTTCTCTCCGATACCTTGCGTTGATTGGTCTTACAGTACAGTACTTCCGTACATCAACTTCAGGTGGAGCAACCCACAGTAGCGAGCGGCTCATTCCCGCTGTCATGCCTGGGTCTAGTTACCCGGGGCTAAGATAGGGATCTCGATAGGCGTCGAGCAGCTACTGTACTGTATTCCGTACTGTAGGTAGCTTTACTGTACTGTAGTAGCCTTGTTCAAGCATCATTGTTGCCTGCCAACCAAAGTAGACGTGTTGGGGGGGAAAGCCCCGAATGTTGTGTTGACACGCACTTCCTTCACCACAACTCTTGGAGTCACATATCAATAGTAGAGTCAACGTCATCTGCATCGAAAATCATCGACCTTTAGATGCATCTCCTTGCAACGATTGGGCCATGATTTAGAACACAACATTCTGTGAACTCTCTAGGGATTTTTGACGTCCTCAACAGCCTCCCAATACCCTGCATAGGCAAGGCTGCTTCATGTCGAACCTGCCGAACGTACTGCCTACCTATTGAAGCTCTCTCCTTTTTGTTGCGTTACCCTTTCCCATTTCTAACCTTCACCCCTCACCTCAACGTCGTTAAATCCTCAGCAGCACGGCTCAAGGCCGACCCCATTAGCACAAACACTACTTCGCTATGCCTCGGAAAGCTTTTGTTGCTGATCTACAGGATGTTTTACGGCATTTCAGAAGCCCCAATATATCAGGTCTCAAGGCTGGAGGTGAAGATGGTTCTGTCACATTTCAGTACAAAGTGCCAGAAGGATCTGCTGCAAACGTCACAGTGCAAGCATTTGTGCCGGGTGAGTAAATTCTTTTTGTGATATTTTCCCAATGCTTGATCGTGGGTTCTTGCTAATATGGTTTACTGTAGACCTTGGAGAATATCCATCATCTCACGAATACTATGTCTACACCGACTCAACAAACGTCCCCGCCTCCATAAGCTCTGCCTTGCAAGAGCCAGGCTCGCTACACGGACTGGTGCTCTCCCAAATGCTGTCCAAGATTACCAAGCTACTTGACAAAGCCACGGCAGGCTCGAAGCATAACCCGGTCGACCTCGATGATCCAATGGACATTGACGAGTCTGAATCAGAGCTGGAGTCAGATCCCGAACCTGAACACTCTGATACCGACAGCGACCCAGAACCTGGAGGCTGGTCTCCAGGTTCTCCTCGCCACTCTCAAGCTGCCATTGGAGGCAGCCGTAAACGGTCTGGAAATCATCAGACCTTTTCGGTTGACAATACGAGAATCCGACTTGATCTTCAAACCGCGAAACTAGCTGGATTCCGCGTTGGTCATCTTGGAGGATTACTGAACGGCGGCGAAGACGCATTTGTAACCATCTCTTGCCGCGTTGCGAAACTTGGAATTTCAGATGAGGCCCTGCAAGCCTGGCACCTCGAACCCAGTGAATACTTCATACTTCTCATTCGCTATACAGCTGGATATCGCCCGCTAGAGCGCCTAGTTGCAAGAGAAACAGTTGGTGGAACAAAAACGGTTGAGATGCGAGTGGGGCTAAGCCAGAAATATAAGATCAAATATGACGAGGCAATCGAGGCATTCAGCAAAACAAAGGACAATCGCAATTGTACAGAAAGCTCGAATGTTGAAAATTCTGGATCATCAAAAAGTGGAGGCCTGGGTCGTCTTTTTGTTGGTCGACCACTCGATGAACTGATGAATGCGCGACTGCTGGAGTTGATCAATTACAGAACTTCAGAAGGATTTCCGTGGGGTGGAGCAGAACAGTTTTACAATGATCATCAGGGGAGGAACATTAACAACAGTGACGTCGCGGAACCGAGATACTTGGCAGACGATGCATCACAACTTGAGAGAACCTTACCAAGTATAGTCACCGCGGACCATCTAATCCCGCTTCCCAAAGCTCCATCTTTTCCACTAGTTGCAATGCAGTTCGCCCTCCGTCACCTCGTCAGATGTACCGAATTCTGCTTGGTCTGCCATTGCAAGGTCGAAGCCGACTTTGAGGCGCTCAAACCATACGTCTGTTCCAAACCATTATGCCTTTATCAGTACATGGCTCTAGGCTTTGGACCTAGTATCGAACATGAAATCATGTCACAACCCCACGTTGTCGATCTCCTGGTCAGTTTTTGCTATTCCAGTGCGTCAAGTCGTAAGCTGTCAAGTCTCCCGGTTGGCATGGGCCTAATGGTTCCTCCACTGTCTCTTATTGCCTTCCGGGAAAACCCGTATACTGGAAATTATGCCTCTCGGGCCTATGCGTTGGCGTTCCCTTACAGGGCGGATGGTGTAAATTCTCCAAAGGCAGCTACACCCACCAAGAAAATAGAAGATGTCCAGAAATTCAAGGCTAAGTTCGATCGAAATCGTATGGAGCTCATATTTCCTTCGGGTGTGAGATCAGGTCTCTTACGCCCAGGCCACTGGATCTGCGTTACTATCGCTGGGGTGCCTGAGGAGCGACTACATTGTAAAGTTATAGAAGCATTATATCCTACCGTTCGTTTAGGACAACCTATCGTGAGAACCTCCATTAACATCGATAATCCAAGACAGGGCAACGCTACCAGCATCGTTGAGCAGCACCGCCATGTCTCGCTCTTTGGAAAAGCACAGGCCCCAACTCCCGCAACAACACCACCCCCTGTGCCCTCTCCTGTCGATGGAGCTTCGCGTCCGGAGGTTGAATTCGTTGTCTACGACCAGAACTTTGACGACCTCGATGACGCTGAGAAACAGAACTCATTGTGCATGCTCCTCGATACACTTCCGAGCATTATCCAGATGAAAGACTTCCTAGGGACAAGAAACGGCAAGGACGTGTCCCTTCGAGCCTGGCCGGATCGATTCAGCCCTGCAGCACTTGGCGTGCTCCGCTGGATCATTGCTTCCAACAGATCTTGCATCGTCCAGGTTGATAACATTGATGGCGAATCTCGCAAAGCTGAAGAAAGAGTGTCTGGCATGTCGCAATGGATGCAGTTCAGATTTGCGCAGGGAGCACCCGACAAAGAGCAGAGATTTGTTTCTGCAGTTCGTGAGACAAAAGGAGACTCGACTTTCCCAACCATGTTTGCTTGGCATGGTAGTCCCCTGCACAATTGGCACGGGATCGTCAGAGAAGGACTTCACTTTCAACACACTGCTCATGGCAGAGCATTTGGTAATGGTGTATATCACTCGTTACAGGTAAACACAAGCTTGAGCTATTCCGGAATGCACAACTTCAGTTCACAATTTAGCGAGGATGGAATGTGCGCCTTTGGAACTTGGCCTCATAGTGATCTGAGGATCTCACAAGCTATTGCATTGAACGAGATTGTTAATGCACCAGAAAAATACGTCAGCAGCAACCCACATCTTGTGGTTGCTCAGCTCGATTGGATCCAATCACGCTACCTCTTCGTCAAATGCAATGTGCAGGGACAGAAATTAGAGGATAAAATTCCAACTCAGGTATATGGGCAAGATCCTAAATACACACCTATGGGATCGAATAATGAGAGGATTGTTATTCCAATCACCGCGGTCAGCAAGTCTAGGAGACCTGTGCCAAAAGCTGTCACGGCCGTCAAGAGTGGACATAAGAAAGCGAAAGTCGACGCGCAAAGTTCAATGGACATGGAAGAGGTTGTCTTTCTTAGCGATGATACCGACGCGGAGGATCTCGAGATCCTCTTTTCAGATACCGAAGAGGCGCTGCCGAAGTCAAACCACTCGCAGCAGCCTCAGCAGCCTCCAGCAAGCCGGAAGACAGGCAAGATGAAGGCTGTCATAGATCTATTCACGAAAGTGGCAGAAGTTCCCAAAACTGATTTCGTACCTGGCACTCTTGACTACAAGTCACTACCATTACTGGAACCCCCAGCTTATGCGACTTCATCTGCTTCTAGGCAACTCCAGCGAGAACTCACTGGCACCTTGAAAGTTCAAGATACGCATCCTTCACATGAATTAGGCTGGTACCTTAACCCAGAACTCATCAGTAACGTCTATCAATGGATCATCGAGCTCCATTCTTTCGAACCCCATCTACCTCTGGCAAAGGAGATGAAATCCAAAGGCCTGAAGAGTATAGCAATGGAGATGCGCTTTGGCAAGGACTACCCCATGAGCCCACCATTTGTTCGCATCATCCGTCCTCGGTTTCTGAGTTTTATGCAAGGTGGAGGTGGACACGTCACTGCTGGGGGTGCTTTGTGCATGGAACTTCTGACCAACTCGGGTTGGAGCGCTGTGTCGAACATTGAGTCAGTATTACTGCAGGTACGTTTGGCTATCTCGTCAACGGATCCAAAGCCTGCACGTCTCGAGCCAGGACCCATTCGTGATTATGGGGTTGGAGAGGCGATTGAAGCCTACATTCGGGCTTGTCAAACACATGGAGTGAGTTTCGAATATTTGTGATAATGGATGGCTTTGGCTAACGACTTTGTAGTGGGAAGTACCCAAGGACTTCAGATCGACTTATGCTGCGCCAGTACAGGGTTTCAACGGCATTTACTAGTGATAGAGCTAAGTGGGAGTTGATAATTGACAAGAGGCGCTCGGGTTACTATTCGATACCACGGACGGCGTTTGTGCTCATGGGCTCACTGACTGGAGTTTCTAAAACAAAGGCGGATTATTCAGGCGGCATTATCGAATTTATGCAAAGGAAAAGGAGTAAGTCGCAGTGGTTTGGGATGTCAATCTGAGTATCAGCGGAGTAATAGAGAATCATTTCGATGTTGGAGAAATGCTAGCTTTGTTTTCCATTACTAGTTCGACAAGTACCTATCTCGATGGTCTCAGCTTGAAAGTACGATGTCTGATTCTTCTATCTGCATGAGCAAGCGCAGCTCGTGGTCATGTTTAGAGGGTATGCATACGAAAATTATTCTGCTTCTCAAGAATAGGATCGTGCAAAAATGCTTCTATTAGTCGAAGACCCAAGGGGCCAGTTCGCTTGCCCTGCAGCGTATCGGAGTAAGTGAGCTATATCCATGTGCATGGCCGGAAGTGAGCCATCAGTAAACAAAACTTACTTCTACATCCGTGGACTCCATTAATCCAAATCAGAAGAACCTTGGCTTTCTCCAGTCTAGTCTAGCTCATGCATCGAACATTCACTCCACCTCATCATACTACGTGCTCGTGCGAAAACAACAAACCCTCCGCGCCAAACCGTCTTGTTTACTTCCATCTTTATCAAAATAACACAACAACACTCCCACCTCACCCCCTTCATCCTCCACCCACATCACCACCACTCTCTTCCCCCCTTTCATCTATACCCACCCATTCCCATCACCCCGTCCCCACAACCAAACTTCATACCCCTTACCACTCACCCCGCAATACCACCCCCCCCACCCAGTCCCTTCCAACCTCACCATCCATCCATCCATCCCTCGAGGCAACCCAAGCCAAGAAACATGGAACTCCGCCTCCACCCCTGGCGCATGCACACCCCGCGCCAGCCCATGGATCGACCGGTGGAGGAGCGGAGGCGGAATCAGAATCGGGTACGTTGCTTCCATTCTCATTCTCATCGTTCGGTTTACTTCCTTGGCTTTGAAAAAATCGCGTCGTCGTTTTTTGCGTGGGGCTTTGTTTGTGAGTTTGTGAGTTTCAGAGGGGGGAACAATGCGGTTGTTTTTTTTTTTCTTTTTTTGGGCTTGAGACGTGGGCTTTGTTTTCTTTGGTGCGAGGGGGGCGGGAGCAAAAACATTGCGTTCCTTCTTTTCGGTGTTGAATTTTTTTTTTTCATTTTTCGAATATCTTCTTGTACGTTTCATCGTGCGATCCCTTTCCACACCCAAATTAAAATTAAAATTCCACATCATGCTCCTCTCAATGGATGCCGCAGACCTGTATTCCCTACACCCCCACCCACCCCCACAATCCCCCCTCTCACCCACACTCACACTCACACGGCCCTCACCCAACTTTCCCAAACTTCCCAAACAAAAGCAAAAACCCTCCCTGCTAACCACCACCCTCACCTACCTCCAGAAATCCACCTCCCTCTCCCCGCTCTCGCAGGCCCACTTCCCGGTGCGCACCCCCAGCGGCTCCGGCTCCAAGATCCCACACACCGATCCTTTACCCACGCACCAGACCGACCTCGAGGGCTTGCTGAACCATCACGCGGGCGAGCTGCAGCGGCTGGCGGACCGGTGCGATTTTCTGAACGAGTGGATGGATGCGGATTGCGTGGTGTTGGAACGGTTGAAGAGGGGGGTGCGGTTTGAGATTGAGGGGGCGTTTGCGGTTGCGGTTGCTGGGGGAGAGGAAGCGGAGGAGGGGCAGGCGGGAGCTGAAAGGGCTGAGGGGGAGGGGGTTGAGAGTGGTGAGAAGATGGTGGTGACGAAGGAGGAGATGGAAGCGATGACCGAGGAGCAATACGCCGAGGACTGCCGCATCAGCGAGCTCACCGAGCGCGTCGTCATGATAAAGAAGTGGCGTAAAGAGCTCGAGCGCAGTGTAGTTTGGCAGCGCGACGAGCACCTCCGCGTCGAAATCGCCCTGGGCCGCAAAAGCCACTCTTCCGGCTCTCGAAAGGGGAAAGCGGCGAGGACGAGCAACGGCAGTCAGGAGGAGACGGTGATGGAGCTGGACGGCAAGGAGCTGCTGGGGGTGGTGGGTGCGGGGGGGAAGTGGGTGGGGGAGGAGTGGAAATGTTGCAGGGAAAAGTGGAGTCGAGGGACGGGGAGGTTGCCGACGCAGACGGAGTGGGAAGAGATGTTTGGGCATTATGAGGAGAGGCGGATGGAGGAGAGGAAGAAATTTGTGAAGTGAAGTGTGGTGAGGAGTGTTCGTGGGACTGGATCGGTCCTCCTGCATAATGCATTGGAGACAGTATGATTTGGAAGTAAGCAGACTCAAAGGGTTTGGCCGATAGAACCAAGGTTTCCCGGAGTATATTGAAAATCCCACACATTTAATCCAGCCCCTCAAAGTCTTCATACTCTTGCTCGCGTATGTTCTTGCGTTTCACCTCCTCAATCATTCTCTCTAGTTCACGTTGTTCGTCTTTCTCTTCCGGTGTCATCTTCTCCCATTTTTCGTGCTCGCGTTTCGTTCGTTTCTTCTCCCTTCGTCTCTCTTTTTCTTCTTGTAGGTCATGCTTTTGGCTCCATGCCCGTTTTAGTTCATTCTTGACCGGTAATGGTTTAGCAAAAGCGGAAGCATTTTCTCCCTCTTTTTCGTCCATCGCTTGCAGCCTTTGCTGCTCCCTCGACTTGTCCTTGTAAGCGTAGGTACTAAAGTCTATCTTGACTCCCAGTGATTTGTCGCCTTCCCAACGCTTGAGTTCGGGCATCTTGGGGAGTTTGAGTAAACCCCAAGCTTTGCCGAGGTCTTCCCAGTCGAGATCACTGACTCGGAAGATACTAGAGGCTTGATGTTTACTGTATGCCTTAACCCAGCTAACGAAAGCACGCTGCGCCTTGTCGTGAAGTGCACGGTCCGCAAGTACCACCTTTCGCATCGCCTCGGTCGAGGCAGTGGCATCTTCATCAGTAACGCCAACAGGCGGTGTGGTCAACGGAGTCACAGGCGTCTTTCGAACCTCTAGATAAGACACGTAATCATCTTCCCGACCGGGTTGCAGAAAGATGACACTCAGTCCTTTACGACCTGCACGTCCTGCTCGGCCACAGCGGTGGAGGAACACCTTAGGATCACTTGGCGGATCAATCTGAATCACTAAATCTACCTGAGGGATATCAAGACCGCGCGCTGCGACATCAGTGGTGATGAGAATACTAAGTACGCTTGCGTTGGCAAATTTCGCAAAGTTCTTTTCCCGAATCTTTGGGGGATGCTTGCCGTGGAGTGGAACAAGAGAAAATGGTTGACTGTCGCGGGTAGGAAGTATGGAGGGTAGAACATGCTGGAAGTAATCAACAGCAGCACATGTTGAGAGGTACATGATGATCTTGTTTGGAATTGGCGTCAGTGATGACAGGAGTTTAGAGATAGCAGGAAGCTTGTGGGAGGCAGAAGTGATTAGATAGCTCATCTGAAGACTACATACTCGACCGTCAGTGTGGCTAGTCTAAGGAACTCTGGGAGTTACCTTAAAGGGGTTCTTCTGTCCTCCCCACCGTTTATACCCTTGACTTTGACTGCAACCTTGACTGGGTTGCGTAGACCGACTCTAATGATTTGATCCACGGCCTCACTAACACTTGCACTGAACAAACCGGTTCGTCTTTGTTTCGGTAATCTGCCCAAGATCTTCTGCAGGTCCGCAGTAAAGCCAAGATCCAGAAGCCTATCGGCCTCATCCAGTACTAGCACTTCGAAAGAAGATTGTGGACAATGAACATGAGGAGAAGATAATAGCTCTAGTAGACGGCCAGGCGTTGAGATCAGTAGATTTGGAGAATGCTTGAGGAAATGATTCAGATCTTGAGCGGTAGTGGTATCTCCGCCAACAAGCAACTGAGGTACTACTGTCAAAGCTGATGAAGAGAAAGTAGGTGGTAGTGCTTGAGCTTGGTCGACTTTTGTTTCGCCTGGGTCCTCTTCAGGAGGCTTCATGGCTGCGGCGGATGGTCCATGGAAAAACAACAACGATTGGAGGACGCCATGAATCTGAGCCGCAAGCTCCCTTTGACATAGTCAGATAACTTAACAGTTCCAGGATGTTTGCAAAGTTCGGTACCTGGTAGGCGAAATGATGATAGCTCCAACATGGTGCTTCTTGAGGGGGTCCTCTAGTCGGAGAAGTCTTTCGACTATGGGAATGAGGAAGGCAAGTGTTTTCCCGCTACCAGTGACTGCCTTCAACATCTCAACATCCGATTCCATCCTGATGGACTGCCATTCTTACCTCAACTACTACATCCTTATGTGCCATGAAAAGAGGTATCGTTGAAGCCTGTACTGGGGTCATCCGTAAGAAACCCATGCTGGTAACAGCGTCCAGGATCCATTCCGCCAGTGCAGGTGTCAAAGCTTCCCATGCTCGGGATGATGAAGAGGATCTCGCGGCTCTGGACGTAGCTTTGGCGGTTTTAGGCACCATCTGGAGTTGAAAAGTATCAGTTGGGATTCTGTTGTTGCTAAGAGGGACAGAAATTTCGGCCTACCTCGCCCCCGATTAGGAATCGTGTGAGCGCCGCCTTATCGTCGCGCAACGCGGCAGAATCCCTGCACAAGGCTGAGCTTGTTGTACCTTTAATCCGGCCACGAACGTCATCTCAACCGTCACTTCTTCTATCTCTCTCCCTTACCTAAGGTACATTCGGATGACCGACAATGACGATGACATGGAGTGCGAATCAAAACTATGCACCCGCTCGATCCATTCTATAGCAACTTGTTCTCTTCGACGAGATTCTGAGAGGATAGAATATATCTAGTCTACCCCTGAGGCCCTGAGGGTCCACCAAGAATCTACCAGCTTCTAGTTTCCAAAGTTGCCATGGTCTACAAGCAGCAAAAATGGAACGGATGCGCGAGAAGGGCGAGGGCGTCCCCGCAAGCAGGATCTTTTCGGATGGACGTCTTTACGGATTGGCTGGAATTATCTCATGGTGCTAGAGATGATGCATAACTGAGAGTATAGAGGTGTTAGTAGGTACATGAGAATCAGAGGAAGGATGTTTTATTTGTGTCAGCTGCAAAGCAAAGATGATAATTTCTATACCTTCTACAGACAACTTTTAGAAATAGTGGACGTTACTTTGGAGAGATGAATTCGTGGCTTATAACATGATAGACCGGTCCATACGATAACCATTGTTTAAGCCACGAACGAATTGAAGAGCCATTCCCGGTAACGATGAGCGTCCGAAGCAAGGAGCATGAAGAGTTGATCATTCAGGAGACGACTCGCTTCGCTGTTCTCGACTCAGCAAAAGTAGAGTTCTAAGTTGGCTGTTGAAGTCTTGATATTGGAGACGTCGGATATACAATACAGCAGTGCAAAAAAAAGGGCCAAGGATCAAAGCAGAAGGTAAACTACAAAAGAACTTGATGCCATAGCCTGTAATCGATACAATACTATCAATGTAATCTTGTAAAGTAAAGAAATATATGTTTATTAACATCTGGAAGGCCACAACCAGCAGAAACAATGGACCGACCACCAGATCCATTCAAAAGCCTCCGCAAAACAAGGGATTTCCAAGTACTTGAGTCAGACAGATACCCTATCAAACGTAACCCCAGTACACCAAATGATCCCAGACCATGTGGACACTACACCATCTTACTGCGTTCACTGCAACAATAAATAGCAGGCTCCTATATATGCAATTCCTGAAAGAATACTCTGCAGTTTAAATTACCCTCAGTATTTTACTCAAAGCTGTTCGGGGCTAGCATACCTAGACTGTGTTTCTCTTTTCTATGCAACGTTCTCAAATAACATCTAGTCATTGTTTCACAGACAATTTCCAAGGCTACGGTTGAGGTCTATTCAAACATTGACGCACTTCACTCCGTTGATAAGATTCTCTTGTGGAGAAGTTCGACCTAAAGATGTATAACTGGTACGAAGCGTTTGGAGCATCGGGCATCGCATTGTGTGCATTGGGACTTAGCTATGTAAGGACAAAACATGCTCCTGCTGGATTATAAGCTCATGGGGCCAGACCATTAGCATCATTATCTATAGATTGACTTTTTATCCACTTGCTAAATACCCAGGTCCACTCATTGCGAAGATCACAGATTGGTACAACGTCTATCACTATCTTCGAGGTGATCGCCATATCGAGCTTTACAAAACCCATCAGAGATCCGGTCAGTACGACTGAGGGCTGTGCTAATTACCCTTGTGAAATCAGATTGACGGTAAACAGGCAAATTTGTTCGCTTCGGACCAAACAGGCTGTCGGTCAATAGCCACACTACGTTGAACACTATCTATGGCGTCCAAGCAAACGTCCAAAAATCGCCATGGTACTCGGTCTAGATTTTCTTCTTCGAAACCTAGAGTAGCCAGTCGACGATAGATATACATAAATACCAACACGCTCAAAAACGTAAAGTGATAGCCCAAGCTTTAACCGACCGCTCGCTGGATCTGATAGACAGTGTCATGCTTCAGCATACGCGAATCTTCCGCAAGTTGCTGGTTGACTCCGAAGAGAGCGACTCTGCCATAGGTGCACAAGACTAGTCTACCGCTCGCAATTTCCAAAAACTCGTCAGCCAACTTTCGTTTGATGTCATGGGAGATATCTGTTTCGGGCACTCTTTCCAGATGATGGTTAAAAGTACTAACCATTACATCTTTGGAAGCATGAAACAAAGCGGTGGGTGTCTTTATGCTGTTCGTATCTGGCACAATCGATGCCATTTTGAGGCACCGTTAACCTGAAATCTAGGTTGGGCATATAGAGTATGTTGAAATACATTGCGATCGTTGATTGACTTATGGAGTTAGTGAGATATATACAGATGTCTTCACAGCTATTCATGAAGCCCGGCACCCAAAGACAGGAGTTCAGATCTGGTCATGTGCAGAGCTGAATAGCGAAGCAGCTCTGCTCGTTCTTGCGGGGTCGGAAACTACCACCACTGCTATCACCGCAGCATTTTTTTATTTGGTACATAATCCGCGGACACTTACAGAGGCTCAAGATGAAGTCAGGCGTGCTTTTTCTAGTTTTGAGGAGATCAGATCAGGTAACAAGCTCTCAATATCTAAGGGCTTGTGTGGATGAAGCTATGCGTATGTGCCCTCCTGTTCCAGGCCTACTGCCCCGAGAAGTCTTACCTGGAGGCATCAACGTTGATGGGCACTATATCCTGGAAAGCACGGAGATTGGGACCCCGACCTACGCAATACATCATGAGCCAATCTATTTCCCTGCGCCATTATCGTTCCAACCGGAACAGCGGCTCACTGAACCAGAAGTGTCTGGCGTTACGGAATCGAGCAAAGAAGAAGTAGCTTTGGCGAGGAGTGCTTTCTGCGCCTTTAGTAAGGGACCAAGGGACTGTGTGGCCAAGCAGATGGCTTATCGCGAAATGATGATTGTACTCCCCAGTATTCTTTGGGGCTTTGAGATGAAAGTGGCACCAGGATCGTCGCTAGGAGAGGGAGGACAGGCAGCTGGTTATGGCCGCGAAAGGAGGGATGGGTACCAACTGCTTCGCAGCTGCGGGATCTGGACTGGAACCTTGTTTCAAGTTGCGATGATGTTATCTCCTACAACCTAATACTCCCTATTTCGAGGTCGAGTAATGATAAGCTTCTAACATCGCAGATGGCTGAACGAGGTGGAAGTGAAAACCCAGTTAGATACGAAGGGCGAGAAGACAACCTAAAGCGGCGTGAGTAGAATAGGCCAATAAGGTATTTCGCTATCGTTATCTTCACGTGACATTCTTAGCCAAGATTTTTGATGTGACACTGCCTTGAAAACTGCCATAACCATCTTGTTTCGCTGTTGAGACTCTGCAGAAAGCCCTCTCACTTTGAGTACTCTAAAAGAAGCTATTGAGCTTCATAGTAGGGCAAAGTTCTGCGATCGAGATGTTGGGCTTTCGACCTTTCCGACCACAACTTGGCAGCAGCTGAGCTGGCAGATTTATCACGATAGCGAGCAACGCGCCCTTAGAACCGTCTCCGCTCTCTACTCAGTAGAGAATCTCCGAGTTCCAGCGCCTCCGACCTTATATGTATATGGCCTGATTAGGCATCCGGCTCTCCCACCCTTCCACTCCATTCAACCCACAATTCCTATGTCGCAACAGTACCAAATTCCTGGCACCCCCCAGGTCACTTCTCCCTCACCTGGTATCCAAGACTCCTACGAAACTAGAGATGGGTACTTTCCGCCAACAACTCGTTCCGCCTCTAAACGAGCCACCTCCCCCCGCCCCATCACTGAAGAAAACGAACCCGACTCCTCCGACTCAGACAAACGCGCCCGAGCACGAAGTCGCAGTCCTAAATCCCTTCTAAACCAGAATCGTCCCACCGCCCTTACTTCGGGCAATGCAAAACCTACCACAACGTCTTCGCGACCCAAGAAATCCTCGGAGCCCACCACAAATGGGCATCTCTCCCCCTCCTCCGCCGCTCCATCTATGTCCTCTTACTGGCGAGACTTCAGCCGCTCGCCAAGTCCGCTAGGTCTCATTCCTATACATAGACACTGGCGCTCCTTTGTCCACCGACATGAGATACCACGTAAAGCGCTCCATCTCTCCATTGGCTTCTTTACGCTACACCTCTATGCGCGCGGTACCAGCGCCGCTTCTATACACCCATGGTTATTGGGCGCACTGGTGCCGGTTGCGTCTGTAGATTACCTGAGACATACATTCCCCTCGTTTAACAGGTTCTACATTCGGGTGCTGGGTGCGCTTATGCGTGAGAGCGAGGTGGATGGGTGGAATGGCGTGATTTGGTACTTGCTGGGTGCATGGACAGTATTGAGGTTTATGCCAAAGGATGTCGGAGTGATGGGGGTATTGTTGCTCAGCTGGTGCGATACGGCAGCGAGCACGTTCGGGAGATTATATGGGCGATACACTCCCAGAATAAGGAGAGGGAAGAGTTTGGCGGGGAGTGCTGCTGCGGCGTTGGTGGGCGTAATAACAGCGGGCATGTTCTGGGGATGGGCTGCACCGAGATTTGGACACGACGAGGACTTCCTGTTCAGAGGAGAATTGAGGCTACCGGAGGTGGTGAGGGAGGGGCTTGGATGGAAGGGGGAGGGACAGGGAACTTTAGGAGGGTGGGCAGCGTTGGGAATAGTCAGCCTATGGAGTGGGTTCGTAGCAAGCGCGAGCGAGGTCGTGGATGTCTTTGGATGGGACGATAACTTGACGATCCCGGTCTTGAGCGGCTTGGGCCTTTGGGGGTTCTTCAAGGTCTTTCGCTGAGAAGGTAGTATAGAATACCCACGATTTAGATTTCTGTACTTTACCTATGTACGATTCAATGCGACAGCACTCCGCTTTCCTCAATAATTAAGCCCACGCTCCTAATGTCCACCCGCCCTTCTCTCCAATGCCGGCTTTGGCCATACCGGGACCGAAGCTTTGCCTCTGTGCCACAGTACTTAGCTCGGTGTCTTTCCTCGCCCCTGCAAGCCCGTACTGCAGGAAAGACTCCCTCTCCACTTCTACAATCCCTTTGATCTTCAATCCAGCAACAAGGCTCCCTCCAGCCCAGGCTCCTAGAGTCTCGACGCCTCGTATGACGCCCGAGACGGTAGACTTGGTCCCTTTCGCTTCTTCATATCTAATCTTGTCTTCGATGGGGTCAGGTTCTTGAGGCTCGAGACCCGCAAGCTTGCTCTTTGATGAGTCTAGAGGCCCGTCCTCCGTCGACCTCGAGGGCTGATCGAGCTTTGAACTCGCGAATCCTCGATTGCTGCTTATCTCCTTCAGTCGTTTGCGCCGCTCATCCGCGGCTTTACCATACACTGGATCCCATCCGCGCTCGCTGACAAGCGAGGCAACTTCTTGGAGTAGCCGGGGTTTCAGGCCAGGTATGTTGGAACCGCCTCCCGTGATGATGATTCGCGACATGCATATAGCTCTGACGTCTGCTGGCAAAGCGAGCAGAGAGCGGTAGATGAGTAGGTGAAGAGGAACCTCGTGGTCGTCTAGCTCGCGCGGATTTTTGGTTGTTGCTAGTAAAGCCTCTTCCACCGGTTTGGAGAATTTTGAGAAAGGGATTTGTAAAACCTGGCGAGGATGAAGCGGTGATGGGACAGAGACCATGGGATCGTCCTGAGTTTCATTCTCTGATGTGGTTTTGTTTGGGCTGTCTTCGGCTACAATCAAACAGTCTAGCTCCTGAGGAAGGTTCTCTGGGTGTTCTAGAGCCCTGGATGATTCTTCTTGGTTTCGGCACCAAGCCATTCTGGTGGTCACTTCTTCGGATTGCTCAAAGTACGAACCGAGCTTAGATTCAACTGAAATTTCAGAGTCCTCTGATTTTGGAGAAAGCCCACGGCCTTGGTCGACATGCTGGTACAAGAGCTCGGCCATGTTCATTGTCAATATTTTCATGGCCCGCGTTGTCCTGCGCTCATAGACCTCACGATACTCGTATATGGCAGTCACTACAGTATCACTCCACCCAATATCCACAACCAAACCCGATCGACATCCTGCCGCGACGGTGCATAGGACTGGGGCGGAAAGCAATGTTATGCTGGGGTTCTGGAAATTCAAGAAAAAAGAAGACAGAGCACTAGAAAGTAGCTGATGCGGAAGGACAGATGGAAGAATGAGGAACAATCTTCTTGATTTCGCATCCAGAAGTAGATACTTGCTATGTGCTTCACGCGCTGCGCGCTCGATCTTGTCTTCTACGAGTCCAAGATCGACATTTCCAAGATCCATGCGCCACAACTCATAATCTTCTCCCCAAGAGTAGGCCTGCTTCTTTTTCTTGGGGCTATCTTCGTAACCTGTTAGCCACCTTCGGTAATCTCCAACTCTCCTCGAATCTTCCGGCCCAAAACCCAACGTACATCGCGGCGCACCGTCAGCCGCAAAGCCAGCAGCAAGGTGGCGTGCCCCGAGCTCAAAGATTAGTGGCTCTTCTTCTCGAATAAAGCTCGCAGACGGCGATGAAAAGGCTGATGAGTAGGTCCTTTGCGGCGTGTGAGGCGAACCAGGTTCGCGCTGAAGGTGAGATAAGCCTGGGCGAATGGTCGACGACGGCTTTCTATCGAAGTAACCTGCTGTCGTCGTCATTTTCGTATCGAGGTCTCAATTTTTATGCCATCCTCTCCCAATTCCTTACCAATGGAGCGCCGAGCGCCGCGGATGTTGCTATGGCGCGGCGGCAATCGCGCCGAAAGCGGCAATCTTGAATGCTGTCAACACAACATCAGGTCTTTGCTTCAAGTCGACGATACCGTTTATAGTATACATATATTTTTTTGGATATTATGCTTGACGATGGGTATCAAAGGGTGAGTGTGCCAGCAAGACTTGAATAGCCACCTGCTAATTGAGCCCTGTAGCATTTTTGGTGAAATCGGACCTGGGGAACGAGTAGCTCTATCGAAGCTTGCAGTCGAGCACTATGAGAAAACCTGCCGCCCATTTCGCATTGCTGTTGACATCTCTATATGGAACTTCCAGATACAGTCTGGCAAAGGAGGAAGCAACCCTGCTTTGCGAACCCTCTACTATCGACTCCTCCGCTTGCTTTCCCTAAATATACAGCCTCTGTTCGTTTTCGATGGCCCCCATAAGCCACCATTCAAGCGCAACGCCAAGACGAGTCAAAATACGGCCTATCTACCGAACTTCATGACCAAAGAGCTTCTGAAGCAATTCGGCTTCCCATTCCATACAGCACCGGGGGAAGCTGAGGCCGAATGCGTGCTACTGCAGAGAGAAGGAATCGTCGATGCGGTTTTTAGTGAGGACGTCGACACTTTGATGTTTGGGTGTGGATTAAGCCTACGGAACTGGACAAGCGAGGGCACGAGAGGGAACAAGACTCCCACTCATGTTAATCTCTACGAAGCGAAAGCAACAAAGGAGGGGAAATCCGGCCTCGATAGAAGTGGTATGATTCTAGTAGCTTTGATGAGTGGTGGAGATTACATACCAGCCGGTATACCTGGATGTGGAATTAAAATTGCTTGTCAAGCTGCTAAAGCTGGTTTTGGGGCTGATTTGTGTGATTTGTCTAGGAAAGACAAGACCGGGCTCCAGCAATGGAGAGAGAAGCTTGCTCACGAATTAAAGACGAATGAAAGCCATTTCTTTCGTTCCAAGCACAAGGCTCTTACCATTCCCGAGAATTTCCCGGACTCTGCTGTACTAGGCTACTACACCCATCCAGTTGTCTCATCATCCGAGACAATTTCCCAACTATTGACCAGCGTCAATTGGGACTCGCCTATAGATATCCCTGGACTACGCCATTTTGTAGCCGAAGCTTTCGAATGGCGCAATCTGTCGGGCGCTAAGAAGTTTGTGCGTGGTTTGGCTCCGGCATTGCTGGTCTACCGTCTACGCGTGCGGGGAGAATCAAATCTTCTAGACAGTGATGACTCAAAAGCAAAGGAGCAAGAGGAATCGAAGCTCGTCACTAGCATCTGTGGTCGTCGTAGTCATTTCAACACTGATGGAACCCCTGAAATTCGGGTCGAATACATACCTGCTGATATAGTTGGGCTGAATTTGGACAACGATGAATCAGATGAGGGCTTAGTTAACATCGGTAGCGAGTCCGATGATCCTTTATCAGGCGAGGATAGCCGCGGCAGATCTCGGAGTCCCGTCAAGCGATCCACATATAATCCCACGAAGTCGGAGAAAATCTGGATACTAGAAACTTACGCTAAACTTGGTGTCCCCTCAATGGTTGAGACCTGGGAAGAGTCTATGAGACTCCCAAAGAAAAGGGTAGTGATCAAAGCACGACAGCGAGCCCCTTTGGGAGGAACGAAGAAAGGGGCTCTTAATGCCTTCTTCAAGGTCGCAAAACCAAGTATAAGCCGTGTGAAAGTTGCTGATACCATTGACCTCGCCCCTGAATTCTTGGCTCCGTCCACGGCCGTTATCCCCGGACGTCCAGAGGAAAATTCCTCAACAGTGAAGCGTAGTTCAAAGATTGAGTACGATGGAAAGATTAGTACTCAAACTGGAAAGTCAGGGAAGCCAAGTCTTCGGCGGCAATCTTCCCCCAACACTTCAGCCCCAACAATACCACCTCATGCTGGAACCAACCCTTGGACTTTGGCAAAAAGACCATCGGACACATTCGATTGCCAAATATCTCCCCGTGCAAGGTATTCGACTTTGGGAATACAAGGGTTTCCAGAATCCGATGAGGAGGTCGCTCTAGGGACTCTTTCGTGCCCACTGTCGACTACTCCACATACGCCTAAGCATACGTCGAAGAAGCACTCAAGGCTTTCCACGGCATCCTTGTCCGAGACCGAGAACAATGGCATACAGGAAGAACCCTCTTCATTGAAACCTGCTTCACCGCGAGATTTGTCTAGCAATAGGGTTAACCTGTGCAAACCCTCGCCAAGGAAGAAACGAACGCCGACCAAAGCTGCTTGCGGTGAGGCTCAGATCCAGGCCGTAAGAACACCTGAAAACTCGAAGAAGCAACGACCCGAAACAACGTCCGATGATGTATCGAGCAACGAGCCATTGACATGTTACAAAGTCAATCGCAAACTCAACTTCTCGCCCGCACCAACCCCTCCCCCGGCATCTCCCGCATCTTCATCGTCATCCCTCCCCTCACTATCTACGCTCCTATCTCCACTATCTAGCAAAGCTACCAAGCCCTCCCTCGGGATCCCAAGCCTGCCAGAATCGAGATGCTCACAGTCGTGGCTTCAAGATCGGCAGAAGGGGCGCTTGACCGCACTGCGCGAAAGCTTGGATGGCACTTGGAAAGATTTGGAGGTGTGGGAAGTCGATGCTCGACCTGGTGTCGTTGTGTATAAAGATGTCAAGGTTTTGGATTTGACCGGGGATTGAGGGCGTGGGCATAGTCCTGCGTTTCACAAATGTTCGTAGGCAGTTGGAATATCGATTTATCAAAAGCTGTCTCGGAGTGCCGGTGGCCTTATGATTGGAACTTCCTTGTCGTTTTACCCCCTTTGGTTCCTGTTCCTAGATTTAACAGTCCTACTTGGATAGAGACCTGTACAGCTCAGTTCTAATGGTAGCTTGATCCATTTGCATGACCGCCTGCCGGTATTGCTTATTTCTTTACCCGACCGAAAGAGATTCGTGTCATGGTATGGACGCAGAGAGATGTGCGGAATATGAAGTCACTATACACTATAATCTAGCAGAGCTGGAGGGGTAGCACGAAGGAAGTGAGACAGGGAAGGACAATGAAGTGCTACCTTGGTTTTGCGGTAGCATCTTTCTTTCGATTGAACCGTATTGCGCTCTATTTTACCGAACAGAGGTCAGCCAGAAAAACCAATGCTAAAAAAAGCCTTGATTTGTCTGTAATTAGAAAGACAGATAAGATGAGCATACAGAGCCAGCCAACTCCCTGCTCGCTAAAGACTGAAAAAAAGCCCATAGAGCTAAGGAAAATGAGTATGATCGCCCAGAGCCAGCCGACTCAGAAAGTGACAGGAGCGCAGTGAAGCCAAGAAAATGATTGTAGATGTCCAGAGTCAGCCGACTCAAAGACTGCTGAAAGCACAACCATCAAACGTCCCGCATAACATCGTCAAGCCGAGTACTGCGTCCTTTCAAGCGCCACTCCCATAAGTCCAACACTTAATCGCTCCAACTATCACATCCATCATCGGATCAGTGGCCAAGGTACTTACGGGCCTCCCATTCCCACTAAACTCCTCGCCTAACCTATTCACCCCTTCCAGATCCGAAAACGCCTGGCACCAAACGTTGCCTGAAGCAATACCATCCGTCGACTCAAGTGAAATAGTCTGGCATATGGGCACCTTGAAGACCTCGGCAGCGGGTATGATGGGGGGAGAATTTACGTCTGGACCGATGGGGATGGAGGCTTGCACGTAGGGATTGGAGTTGCTATTGAGCTGGATATGCGCGGTCCCGATAGGAGACGATGAAGTGAATTTGGTGCTGTTGGCGATTCGGGCTTTGACACCTGCGGAGTCGGAGCAGAAGATGGAGCCGATTTGCAGGGGTTTGTCTGTGTGAAACGACGCGCCAGGGATGAGCTGGGGAAGGGCAAGTTAGTCACGTGTTGGTGAATGATGGCACAGTTGACTCACGTTCTTGAAGCTAGCACCCAGGAGATCCTTGCCGGCCGTGTCGCTGAAGGCTTGGCAGACGGTGGGCGTGTAGGCGCCGTAGTTAATTATGAGACCTTCGGCTTTTGGCCAAGCTAGAAAGAGCACGTCAGGAAATATTCAAAGAGCTAGGAATCGAGTGGCTGTAGCTGGAAACGTACAAGAAGTATTGAACAGGGTTCCGTAAGGGACGGTGACCAAGGTTGAAAAGTTGCCGCCGCCAGTGTTCAGGTTGATCAGGAAAGTTCCGTTGGACATTGGAGCGGCGGACACGAGGGAGATGAGGAGGGAGAGGAAGATAATGGTGGTCTTCATAATGATGGTGGAGGATGAAATAGGAGGTTGAATTTGTAGGAAGGAGGTATGCTTCCAGGATATTGAAAGGTTGACTTTGGTCTGAGAGCAATCAAGCTGAAGAAAGTAATGAACAAACAAGACTTTTCAAGAGTAGAGGAGTGGTCGAAGGAAGGAGAACAGAATATCCTCAAGAAAGCTCTTCCCTTTATATACTACATACCCTCCACAGCCCCCCTACCCACCCCTACCGCACAGCCACAGCCACATCAACATTCACTTTTTCTCTCTCCTCAACCTACCTGCTCCCCCGTATATCAAGGACCAAAATTACTCCCCCAAAGAGAGGCGCAGTACCCACCCACTGACGTGCCGAGCCACAACCCTCCACGGTAACAAAGAGCTTCCAGAATTCCAGTATTCTCACCACAGCCACGCCCTCATTCACTCCTCGCTCCACCTCCTCTAGCTTCCCTGCTCCCCCTTATAGCAAATCTCAAATTCACTCCCAAAGAGGAGGCGCAGCGCCCACCTCCACAATGACATACTAAGCCACCCACCACAGCTAGACCATCAGCGTGACGAAGCTTGCAGGCTTCTGATGTTCGTGTCAGGGATATTAGGAGAGTGATTCGGGGGTAGGCAAGCGGAAGAGGTGGGAAGGAGTGGATGGGGGGGTTTGAGGGGGTGAGAATGGTGAGGGAGCCCAGGCCGATGGTGGTCTGTATCGAGCTTGCCATGGGGGAGATATCGATAATACAGTGGGCACCGGGTACATGGGCAACTGGAGTTGTCCTTTGACATTTTTTTCCTTAGGTATCTGTAGGATACGTGGACTCAAGAACGCGAACAAGGGCACACTATAATAAAATCACATACATCGTCAGTCAGTTCATTTCCATTTTCAATCCGCTTCAACACGTTCATAGAAACACTTCCATAACGTGTTGCGGACTAACTCGCTCGTGGGGTATCTTATGCTGTAAATCGAAAGTACACGAGAAACCCGTATTCCAAACGCCAATATCACTTTTGTGTTATCATCACCTCAACCCCACTCCTAAGCTGGCCGGTTGCCCTTCCTCCATTTCCCTCAAAACCCTTGATCCAGGACATAGTACACCCAAAAGGTCAGTCGACTGAATTTATGATTCTGAACGCGAGAACTGAAACAGCTGAAGATCTTCGTTTGCCAGGCTACACGTTTGTCTTTCCTCCATTCTTCTCCCTTGATCCAGGACATAGTGCACCAAAAGGTCAGTCGACTGAATATATGATTTCGAGCGAAAGAGTTGAAGAAGCTGAAGATCCTCGTTTGCCAGGCTATACCTTGGTCGTACCTCCATTTCCCTCGAACCCTTTGATCCAGGACATAGTACACCCGTAGGTCAGTCGACTGAATAGATAATTTCGAGCGGAAGAACTAAAGAAGCTGAAAGTCCACGTCTGTCAGGTTGCCCCTTTAGTCGTCCTTTACCTCCTCCAAAGCCCTTGATCCAGGACATAATACACCCAAAGGTCAGTCGACTGAACGTACGGTTTCCAGGCGTGGAAATGAAAAAGCTAGGATTCCTGGGTTGCTAGCTCGACTCGAGGTTATCTCTGCAAATAATTGTACGGTCTCTCGTCCTCCACCCTACACTTCGGAACTCTCTATGGCGCCGGACATAGATATAACTGGTCGATTGGATTGTTCCCCTATCTTACAGGCAACCCTCCCAACAGTATATCCAGGACATGGACAAGTCAACCGACCGGAGACTTCTCGTGCAAGTTGAGGTTTGACAGACCATCTGTTTTGTGTTGTTGGAAATAAAAGACCGTTCCTTAGATGAAAGGTTTTCCTATGACTATGAAAAGCGGCTAATAAGGACTGGGTCCTCGATAGCGGTACTGGCCGACAGAGAACGGATGAGAAAAAAAATACAGAAAAGCCGGTCTCCATAAACGACCGAGAAAAGTAACGTAGGGCGCACATCCGAGGCAGTGGTGGATTAGAAGTCGAGAGCGCACGCCATTTACATCGTATATCTACATCGAGTCGGAGATCGAATATCTCTCTGTTGCCTTCATAGTCAAGCTCGCAAGCCATGTATATTGTAAGTCTTTCCGATGACAGAAGTACTTCATTCTTGTGGATAAGCGATCACAGGATCATGTAGGTCACACTAGGGCCAGTGGTCGCATTCTCGGCTGCCTGTTGTGCAATATATGTATCAAGCTCCTCGTTGAATGACGCCGCCGCCTCCTCGTCATCTTCGACTGTCCACTCGTTTTCGAGCAAATCAACGACAGCTGGGTCAGCGGTATGGGTAAAGGTTGCGTAAGCATTGACCTTGTCTGAATAATTCGAGGCCATTAAACCTCCATGTTCTGTTCCGGTAATAGCCCCAACCGAATTCGCTTTGACAACATCTCCACTAGCTGTTATCTCTGACGTTGGCCGTGGATCGTAGGCGGCTACCTTTCCTTTGGTGAGAAGGAATGGTCCTGCCTCTTGGGCTGTGACCTCTGCTACAAAGCCCTCCTGCTCTGGCGGGTTGGTGGCAAAATATTCTTCAAGCGCTTCGTCGAGGCCATCTTCTGCCTCTTCAGTATCTTGCTCAGTCCAGGTACTCTCGACTAATCGCGAGACCACTGGATCTGCGGTTTTTCGCCATTCTGCATATGCAGTGAGGGCTGGTGTTCCATTATCGCTATCAGTGTGCTGATGGGCGCCAATTTGGGTCTCGTCAATATGAGACACTTTCGTAAGTGCAGTGGTATGAGGAGCCTCCTCGTGTATCTCCCCACTATCTGCACCACCATCACTGTTAGTGGTGAGTGATGTATGCTCTGTCGTGTCTGCTGTGCCCGCCGCAGGTACTTCAATCCTCTCCTTAGATGGTAATCCTTGTTGGTTGGCGGCTACTATCTGTTCTTTGGCATTTCCAGATTCTTGGATAGCAAGTCCCTTAATCTTGAATGAGTCTTTATCGCCGTTGTTAATGACGACCCTAGGACTAGATAGTCTGCTTGATTGCCTAAGGGAGCTGGATTTCGTCGGAGCGTGTTTCATTGCGTTTGCACGGGCTTTTGCTATAGCACCAGTTAGCTGATCCTCGTCCATACCACCAGCCGGCAATGCAGCGTGTGAAGGGTTTGGTGGTGGAGGCGGAGGCTGAGTCCATGTGCCACTGGCTGTGGTCGACGTTGGAGCTGCAGAGCTTGTTGCACCAGCATGACCGTATGGGGAGGCTTGGGTGGCACCCATCGAAGCTGTGGTTTCTGGTGCATCTGAGGCGGTTGGTGTTGCGACCTTAAATTCGGGAACTTCAGGGTCGCTGTCGCTGTCGCTATCAGAGGGCTCGGGTACTTTGAAAGTTATCGATGGAGTCTTTTGGGACGGCGGTGGACCTGGTATGTAAACCCTAGGAGTATTGCCGAGATATCCGCGTGCCATGAGCTCTGCTTCAGTTACTTGGACCCCTTCTCTGACAGGGCCTATGGTCGCCGCCCTGGCTGCGGCAGCTTTGGCGATCTCATTTGGAGTAAGACTCATAGCTGCTGGCTCGAGTTCGGCGGCTCTGGAAGTAGCATTTGCACTTGACGCTGCCTCCCCAAAAATATTTCCACCATGATACTTCTCAGCCGAGTCTGCGAAATAAATACCTGTATATGGGCGTGCTCTGTGCGGATCACCTATAACTGGACCAGGTGTAAAATCCGGCAGGCTGATACGACTCTTTTTATTCGGCGGCTGTTTTGTTGGGGTAGTCTGTTCTTCCTCCTCGTCTGAGCTGGAGCAGCCAAAGTAGTCGAGGTCCATGCCATAGCTGACGCCTGATGGGTTCGGAATAGTGTCTGGTGATGGCTGGCGCTTGCGCTTCCTCAAAGGAGTGGCAACCTTCTCAGCTTGACGTATTGCATCTTCGCGAAGTTGGGCCTCCTGAGCCTTGCGAGCGTCGTCTAGCCTCACAAATTCTGCCTGTTCGCGCATGAAATCCCTCTCTGCTCTCCGTTTACGCTCATCTGCGACTTGCTGCTTAGTCTTCAGAGGAACCTTCGCCGAGGGTTTCTGAGACCGAGGGCGCTGAGATGGTCTAGCTTTCTCAGTGGCTGGCAGATTGCCCGACTCAATGGAATGAGTGCTGGGTCGAATTTCGGTTTGTGGTGGAGCCTGAGGTAAGGGTTGTGCTGGAGTTGCCATTCGATGCGGAACAAGATCAGGGGCTTCGGCGATCTGGGGAGCTGCAGTTGTTGGTCTTGTATTGAGCAAAGGGATATATTTTGACACAGAGCGAGCAGAATCAAGTATATTTCCTAAACCCCACTTGCGAGGACGTGGAGTCGCGGGATGAAGCCGGTCTTCGGGAATTGGCTGGTCTTCCAGCGTCGTAATTCCAGCTGCAGAATCGCGCTCACGATCGGTCTGTGGCTCGCGTTCCTCAGCGAATGGATCGAAGAGGGCGTCTTCCATGAGTCCTGGCTGTGGCACATGGGGCCTGTCATCCACATTGTAGGGATTATTGTTGAACATGGTCCCTTCTAGACTGGCATAATCGTGTTTGATACGCCGATTCTCCTTGAATGGTGGAGAAAACGGGAAACCTTCGTCATCAGAATCGACAGGGACTTCAACCGGCCCCCCTAATTGTATATTACCCTCGTTGTCGTATCTGTCAAGCTCTTGGAGTTTTGTTCGCCGTAGAGAGGAATTTGACGCCCGTAATCCAGACTTAGCCTGTCCATTGGACTCTGAAAGAGCCTGGCGTTGGGATCGACTTGCCTTGGGCGGCGAGGCTTTGGATTCTTCGAAGCGAGTCCGACGAGCTGGCCGTGTCATCTCCGCATCGTCCATGAGCTTACGCTTCCGTCGCAATAGTGAAATCGATCCTGAATCTGCAGTCTGAGTAAGCTTATTGCTCGTTGTGATTGGGCGTTGTGCAATCAATGCTAGTATCTCTGGAACTAGGCTGGAAGGTATCGCAAGAGCAAGCGATGGAGCATTGCTCGGTTCCGCGGCAGACAAGTCCTCTGGTGCAGCGTCCACCCATAGGTGTAGCCGCGTTTGAGGCACTGCCGGGATACGCAGGGTGGATGCAGGAGAAGGAGATACGCCCGGCACAGCAGCATTCGCAAGGGATGCGGAGCGCTGGACTGGTGACACGGGTGTGCTAGGGGGTGCTGGCGGAACATTCCCAAAAATACTGAGAAGCTCCGCAGCTGATACGTGACTCTGAATTGGAGTCTCCGTCGTGCTAAGGGGTACTGGCAGAATATTCACAGGCGGACTGAGAATCTCCGCAGACACAGATTGTGCGGTTAAGCCATCGGGAGACTTAGCAGGTACAGGATTTTCGGTTGTGCTTGGAGAAGGGTACTGCAAAACTGACGCGAAGATTGCAGCAGTGTCGGAAAGCCTCGTTGCCACGGGATGTACAATTGAGCTCGTAGATTCGTTTGCGAGTTCCAAATTGGGGGGGCCGGTCTTGGGAGACGCGGATTCCACTTCCGGCACGGGGTGTGCAACGGGACTTAATGAAAGGGCCTGTATCTCACTCTTTGGGTCCTCCACATGTTCCGTCGTACTCGTATCGGACGCCTCTGGGGCTTTTCGGGTCTTCTTTGCTCGAGGTCGTCTTCGAGAGGTTTCAGGAAGGACAATCTGCGGAGACGGGGGAAGGCCGGATTGTTGTTGTGCCTGTCTTTTCGCGCGCGTAGTAATAGGCATCTTGATGCCTTGCGGAGTAGGGGTTAGCCTCGTAGGCCCAATTGCGACAGCCCCGGTTCGTTCCTTCCGTGTGTTATAGGAGGTACCTTAGTTACGACGATAGCTCTTACTGTAGGGTATGGCAGGTACGATAGGGGTGATCAAAAGGACACCGTGGGTGTCTTTGTCGATGGTTGTTGTTTTGTTGTGGAAGTGACGAGTTGCGATTCTGAATCGTTTGTTTTTGCCGTTTGCACCACGTGTAGTGCGCCAACCTGAAAGCGGTCAAGGGCGGCTCAACCGCTGTCTCATTTTCACCGGACAATACGAACTTCATATAGAAGTAAGAACTTTTAAAGCGAAATAGCAGCCAAATCATTGCTTGTGCTTATAGGTCATAATCACGCAGTCTACAGAGTACTCAGAATTTACGTCGTCAAGTGAAACCGATGTACTGAAATTCATCCACTTGTCGGTGTCACTTCGATCATGTGTTGAGGTTACTATGATTTGCTCGATGTGTTGAATATTTCTAAGGAACAGTGGCCTCATCTGCGTATGATTAAAGATATGGGTGAAGCAGCAACGAAAGCCAAATGTTCAAGATGGCACTTCAGGCCTACTTCTGGAACCTGTAGGGCGTAGCACAATGCTATTACCAGTAGCTTTCAATTAGAAGTCCAAACTTACATGCCATCCCAGCTCTCCTCTCCATTCACTCTTCCATATTTCACTAGGTCTCTTGTCCAGATAAGCACAGGAATATGATTGATCGAATAGGTTCGTTGTATCTTACTTCTCCATGACCGGGCCTATGTACAAAGGTGAAAAATCTACAGTTACCAAATTCCAAGTAAGGATCAATTGACGGCAATCTGGCCTTTCCAGGTGGCTTCCGTCAACCCCAAGGTCCGAACCACGTTGTGCCATCGCTCTGATCCTCTTTCTCGTCGCTCCATGTACTTCAATAGCTTCTGCCGCCGATGCAACAGGAGTCTTAGATTTCTTTTGTTAACCTTGTCCATCCGGTTGGGCCCTTCATAGCGATCCGCGAGTACGCGGATTTTTGCTGTCAAGATACCAATCTGAACCTCCGAAGACCCGGTGTCCGGACCTGCTCTTGGTGTAGGCTCTTGGTGGGGCAGAGAAGAATCTAGCTGAGCAGATGAAGGCGCCTTTGGCTTTAAATACCGATCTGTGTTATGTCTTCCGAACGTATCGATAATCCTCTGAACGTTTGTGCGGGTTCTATGCTCGCTGTTGGCATTTCCTAGACTTAATATTCGCGACACTGCTTCATGTGCTGCCTCGTGCCATGATTCGTGCCTTTTGGCGTTTTCCGCCTCAGCCTGAGGATCCGCAGTCGCTCTGTCCTGCGAAACGACTGGCTGAGTCAATCTCCGAGAAAAGTCAAGCGATTTTTGCAGTTCGGATGTTGAAAGGAAGTGGTTTAAATGTCCCTCACTGTCGGTATGCGCTGGGGAAGGTGGAGGTTGATCAGGGGTCTCGGCTGTTGTCTTAGTGGATAGCTGGCTCATAGTTGGCCGTACTGCTTGAGGGATGGCTGTGTCCAACGACTCTATGAAAGGAGTGGTAACGCCACGGATAGGGTCTCCAATTTCCTTTGCTCGTTGTTCTTTGAGCAGCGCCTGCCGACTCACATTGGCCTCTTTCCTCTGCCGAGCATGATTAAATGCGTAAGTGTCGGCAAAATCAGCTCTCCGAAGTTTCTTACGAGCTGCTGTAGGACGCGTGGTTGAGAAGAGACACTGCCATACTTTGGAAACCGGGCTTGAAGGATTAGGTAGACCTTGAAGAAATCCTATGATAGATATTAATTGTATACTAGCAATGAACAATCTGAACATACCAGAAGCAATGCGCGGGAGTTTACAGCCTGATATCTTCAGCACCATGGTGTGTTTATGGGCAAAGTCTTCCAGTCTTCAACATTGATTTTAGTATTCACCTACTGTAGCAATACCTTACCTATTTAGAGGCTAGCTTAGCGCCAAAGAAACACAACGCTAGCGCACGCACACAAATCCGAAGCGAATCTCCGCCCATAGCACAAAAACCGAAACGTCGCAACACGACTTTGGCCGACATCTTGTACGCTGCAGATATTAATCCCAATTATGGCTCCAGCGAATCTTCCTCCCATCTTCAATGCCACGTCGCAAGACATCGAGATGCTGCTCGCAGCTCAGTGTCACTTGGGCTCTAAGAATCTGCAGGTGCACATGGAACCCTACTTATGGAAGACTCGCCCTGATGGAATCAATGTGATCAATATTGGCAAGACTTGGTTAGTTCTTCCAGCGAGTCATAGCAATGTCTATCAGTGGTGCAAAACTGAACTCCACGGAATAGGGAAAAGGTTGTCCTTGCGGCGCGTATCATTGCCGCAGTCGACAATCCTGCTGATATCGCTGTCATCTCTGCTCGCCCCTATGGTCAACGTGCGGTTCTCAAGTTCGCCGCTCATACCGGTGCCGTCGCAATTGCCGGACGGTTCACTCCTGGGAATTTTACAAATTACATTACTCGATCGTTCAAGGAGCCCCGTCTCATTATCGTCACCGATCCCCGTACCGATGCACAAGCCATTAAAGAGGCATCCTATGTCAATATTCCCGTCGTTGCCCTGTGTGATACTGACTCACCGACTGAATTTGTGGATGTTGCAATTCCTACGAACAATAAGGGACGGCATGCGATTGGTTTGATTTGGTGGATGTTAGCTCGAGAGGTACTTCGTCTTCGCGGGACCCTCGCCAACCGAGAAACCGAATGGGATGTTATGGTTGATCTTTACTTCTACCGCGATCCTGAGGCGGAGGAGAACAAGGACGCTACAGGCGTAGAGGAAGGCAAGGTTCCGGGTGTTGATGAAGTGGGGCCTGCGGCTATCGATCAAGGATTCGCTGGTAACTCTGAGTGGGAAGTCCCTGGTGGTGCTCCAGGTGGTGTGGCTGCCTTCAGCGCCGCCTCCAATACCGCCGGCGCTCAGCCTGGGTCGAGTTGGGAGGCTGATGGTGCAGACTGGGCGGCCAGCTCCGCTCCAGTACAGACAGGCAACGATGGTTGGAACGCGGAAACAAAGAAAGAAGGAGATGTGACATGGTAGATGTTAAGCAAATGGAATTCCGAGCTGTTGCACAGTAGCGCGTGTAGCTGTCTCAATGGAGACTTTACGAGAGCTATGTGGTGGAGAAAGGTTTGACGGCGCTCACGAGGGAAAGATACCTAGTGGAATTCTGCTAGGGGAAAGCCCTGTGCTGTCAAAGGGTGTAATTAACATTTGCCCAATCTCCAAAGAACATATCCAACAGTACCCGCACTGCGGCCTAACATCCTTTGTGGAGACTTGGAAGACAATGCTAACATTTACCTTATACAGCCTTGCCCGGCTAACACAGGACACCTGTGAATCCAAAAAGCACCATTCGACGTTCTTCAGGCCACGAGTGGCACTTGCATGCAAGGCTCACACTTTCAATTCCTCTGAATATTTTGGAATGCGAAATACTCGTGCTACTCTGACGCGCGAACTTACTTTCCTTACTTCCAATAAACCATGTTCGTATTGGTTCCAAGTTCTTGGTGATGTCAGCTGCCTTTCTTTGTCAATAATGTAACCGCAGACAAGGCTGCTCCCTCCTCTAATTCTTTATGGGTGAAAGCCACAATGAATCGCTGGGGAGTCCAACAATGCCATTATTGCACCAGTAAGTATATTTCAAAGCGAGGTGCTGCAGAACACTTGGGTTCCAATTCATCGACCTTCATTCTCGATTCTCGCGTATCAATGGAAATTCCAATGCAGCCTACGTTTGGTGTGGAACTGGAGTTTATTGTACGCTATCGCATTGAGGACTACGAGCCGGCTTTCGCTTTGGGTGAGGGTGATTTGTGGCCTGAGCACCAATATATGTGTCGCAGTGCACAATTCTCAGCTATTGTAGGAAAGCACATCGTTGCCACCTTGCGAGAAGCTGCTTACGTCGTCAACGATGTTTCCAGCAGGATAAACTATGAGAAGTGGACAGTCGCCACCGATGGTTCGATTTCTTGGGATGATCTCGAGATATCTTGTGGCTTTGATTACTGCGGCGTTGAGTTCAAGACTCCTGCCCTCCACTGCTCGGAAGAGGCACTAACCCTGATTCAGAGGGCGGTCATGATAATTAAATCACACTTTCAGGTCTTTGTGAACCAGTCATGTGGGCTCCATGTCCACGTCGGCAATCGCGATGCTGGATTTCCTCTACAAACCCTTAAGAATATCGGCATGCTCGCAACAATATTTGAGCGTCAAATCGACATGATCCATCCTGAGCACCGGCTCGCAAGCCTTTATGCACAAAGGGTTGCCTGCCAATTTCGGCAGATGGGTCCTTTTGAAAGAGCACAGAGAATCAATGCTATCGAGGAGCTTGAGGAGCTGATCGATTGCTATCACCTCCGGAGTAGCGGAGTGCGAGAAGGCTACATGGCCTATAATTTCTTGAACCTGGTTACGGGAAGGGGATTAAAGACGGTCGAATTTCGTCAACACGGAGGGAGTCTCGATCCAGAAGTAATCGTCAGGTGGGCTCAACTTACTATTGCTATTGTCATAATTGCTCACAATGCGGGAGCCCAAGGCTTTGCGCAACTAGTACACGATCATGCTCTTGATAGCGACTATACTATCATAGATCTACTGCATGACTTGGACCTAGACGAGCTGGCCAATCATTACAGGAAGCACGGATTACACCTACACCAAAGGCCCGCATTGGACTGGATTGCTCAGCTCGAGGATGAGAGACATTCAGAAGATGCAACCGACCAGAACCCAGGTCAGGATACAGTCCCCAACCCGGTCGCTTGCGTTCTTACAGATAGAATAACTCCAGAAAGCCCTTGACAACACGATCCAGGTTATGGGCGAGACCAATAATATGGCTATGGAAGACGTGGTTCGTGTACGCGGCTTTACCGATCAGGATACGGGCTAGTTTTCGACGATGAAACCCTACAGGCACTCGGTGAGATAAATTTTGCTAAAGCCTCATAATGATTTTCTAACATTCTGTAATCATGAATAGACATAACATGCATTGCACAGAAGAAATCAAAGCCGTTCGTTCTACTCATCATTCGCCGTGAGAAAATACATTGATGCTGACATGTGTGCAGGATCGGAGTAAGGACTTGAATGCTTGCAGCGCAGCTGTATGAAACCTCATGTAATGACTGCGTTCTTATGATGATCTTCGGCCATCTTGTGAAGCAAATCCAATACTAGGAGCCGGTTTAGTCAAATTCGTTATAGTCACACTCCACATTGAAGACAATGATAAATGGTAGTTGGCAGCTGAGACAATATGGTAAAGGTCATGTGACATTAAGGTTCCTGAAATCAAAGGAAAGAAAAACGGCATCCGATCGACAACAAATAAGCGGTGAGGAAAGACTTTTATTCACGGGAAGATACCTTACAGTGGACGAGAAATCACGCATGAGGAGGACTTGTTGTCAACGACTGGCGTGATGGCAGAGAGCCTGAAGAATGAAAGCCAATGAATAGTCGTTGGATTCACGGTCATAGGATAGGAGTCGTACTGTGATCTAACGTACTCCGGAAACTCCGAGGAGGAATCTTCCCTTGAAAAGTTGAAAGGGGCAATTTTATTAAAATCGGTTCTCTCAGTCTAAGTAGTGTCGGAACCACCGCCATATCGGGTGTTGTAAGCTATCACAAAGGTAGCAAGCACAGCCCTTGGATACAATAGGGTTCGTGCCGCTTGCACAGTCATCTTTGGTGGTTACATCTGTCGGTTAAGGTGGAAGGACGCAGCACGCCTTATCAATAACCAACCACAGAAGCTCGTCAACGAATGTTCCATCCTGGTAGTATCGGTGTGGTGCAGAATTCAGCTGCTCCTCCACCATGCAGGTTTCCGCGAGGATCTCGCTAACTGGTCCCCGGCATCTTTGTCTCGGATGCGAGAAAGGGCTGATGATTACCTAGCCCACTCTTGGGACCATCATCATCGTACTCAATACCATCTTGGGTTAGGCTGCTCGGCGCTAGTACAGATCATTTGCGCGCTGTCTAATGCTGTCAGATATGTATATTGAGAATGACTTTTGAAACGGCAAGACTGAGCCTTCCGAGTTTTAGGATAAGAGAAGTGGAAGCAACCCCAGCAGAGCCAAAGAACGAATGAGCTCTGCGTGAAGTTTGTGATGCGATTGCCAATATCTGGTAGCACTCGTCTGGCGAAAGACTCGAGTTACCAAGAAAAACGAAGGCGATGGACAGCAGACCAACTGCACTCGCCATATCCGTTGATCTTTGCACTATAGTAGAATACCTTCGGCTCTGATGAAACAGTGACGAGAGGCAACTCATGCCATTCGGGCCTGGGCAGGTTTTCTGCAATAGGGATTGGATTAACCTCAGTAGCATCGAACCATTAACCTTGAATTGACACGCAAGGATTGGTCAATAGCTTTTTCTTTTGCCGTACCTACATTGCTAGTAGTGATTGCTAGTAGTGAGGTATTGTGAGAGGAGAAGAACGAGGAACCCGGGACCGGACCTAAGTCTTTATCGGAACATCGCTAATGGTCAGAAAGCTTGTCGGCCGCAATTTCCAAGGCTGGCTTAGCGATAGAGCATAAGAATTGAAGCCTTTGCGAGGAATGTGCCCGCACTAATGTAAGTGGCAAGTTGGACAAGAAATGGTGAGGACAAGAAAGGGTGAGGTTCTTGTGCGATGTTGTACGAGGCGGGTGACAGAATTCTCCCGCCCCCCTCTGAACACCTTGAAAATACTATAACTTTTGGAATTTTTGATCCATTCACAACAAATCGAATTTGCTTAAAATTTAAGAGGCTTGTATAATAGCTTCATTGCTACAGCTTGATCTTTTTTTTTAACTCAACTGATGTGATATTGCGTTTGCTGTATTTTGGTTTAGTGAACGACTCTGAAATTTGAGATATTCGCTTATTTAGGGGGCGGGAGAATTCTGTCATCCGCCTCGTACACAGCCTGTGGCCACCAACTACCAGTCCATGCAGACAGGCAATGCAGGAAGCACGTTGATAGGTTGCATTCTCGAAACTTGTGCCGTCTACGTTGATCGGGATGACGGATGTTTGATGCAGGTTTCTACGAGCGAGAATTGTTGTTTGTGCTGGGCTTCAATCATTCAAATATGGTTGGTACCGCATGCTTGAATATACCACGAAATCAGTCATGTGACTTTCCTGTCGCCGGTCACTTTGATCCGCTGCACACTCGAAATACCCTCTACGACTTCCTGGCTGCATTGCAAAACAGGTGTGACTGAGTAATGGCATACCAGGCATAAACCCCGGGTGCTTCAGCCTACTATATAAAAATATGGAGTCCGCCAATCTCTTATCCTTCGATCCTCTCTTACATATTCTTCGACCATTAATCGTCAACTTCTTCATATCATCCTTTCAGTATTACAAAACTTAACTCTCGGAATCCCAGAGCTGATAAGGAAGTGAAGCTCGTCAAGACAAAGCTCCGTCCTTTAATTCGAAAGTGCTTGTTCCCCTGCGCAAAAACACTATTGGTCCACTTCTCTGACATTTTTTCGTTTCCACAGGGCTATCTTGAGCTTGCAATTGCATGAAGTTCAACATGGCACCTTCAATCCGAGTGGGGAAGTTCGCCTCTAACAACTACACCATCACGCCGAGCCCACTCCCAGCCCCTACTCGAGTGGACTCGAGCGGCACCATCATAAACGTTGTCTTTGGCCTGCTGGCCCTCGTCATCGGTATCATCACAGTATGGCAGGCTCAGCGGACATATTACCTATGGCATCGCCATGAGAACCAGCAGGACTCCAATAAAAGTAAGACGATTCTCCACACCTCTTTAGTATTGCTCAATCTCCTAGACTAATGGATCTTTGTAGTCACTGGCATGCAGTTGCCGAACCTGAACGAGGAGATTCCTTGTCGCTTCATTCCTGACGCTGCAGGAACCAACAACAATACTCCCCATATCGAGAAGGGTTCCGACATAAGCACCGAGGATACACATTGCTCTGAGCATTCCGCTACGGCATTAGCTGCTCGGAAAAGCGCCTCGGTAGGGAAAGTTGAAGAAGTCTGATCTCATGCATTACATTATCTTCAAGACTGGGCCATAAAACTCTGCCATACTCGCAAGGTACCTCCGTTAGACTGGCAACGACCACCTTAGGCTTGCGCTTAAGCCTCCAATACCATCAAACGTGTTAGAACGTACATCTCCACATCTGAAGATTAGCCATAACACCCTGTCTGGTACAGTGGTTTCTATATGTTCGGTACAGGAAATCGTAAACAGAAGGTGGAATGGAATAGAATGCGCTCAAGGGATAGGGGGACTTGAAGCCTAGTATAGCCACGGCTCATAGTTGTCCCGCAGCCCGCCCGCTTAGATATCTACAGACTACAATGTGCTTTGCTGAGCAATTAACTGTTCCTTTTGTAAGCAGATTCCTTTTGTGAGCAGATTCCTTTTGTAAGCAGATTCCTTTTGTAAGCAGATCGTGCAATAGCCCAATCATCAACGAACACGCTCCAAACGTTCTATGGCAGCGCCAAGGAGTGACAGGGTTATTTGTAGTTGTGGTAGAGCATGGATGCCTTGAAAGAAGTATATATGGATCTTGGGCTGTTCCCAAACATTCGAAGCAATTACTGAGAACCACTTTCAATACGTCAACAGCGATGGCTTTCAAGATACTAGTCACTGGCGTTACTGGTGGCCTAGGTCGCAGTGTACTTGACACCCTCCTTGAACACGTTCCTGCCTCATCATTAGCTGCGTCATCGTCAAATCGATCAACAGCCGCGATCCTAAGAAACAAAGGAGTGGAGTTCCGCTGGGTCGACTACAATGTCCCGGAATCACTGCAGGAAGCATTCAAAGGAGTAGACAAGCTGTTCTTTGTTTCGACTAGTGAAGTAAATCCAGAAAAAAGAACCAAGCAACATGCGAATGTGGTCGAAGCCGCCAAAGCTGCGGGTATCAAACACGTATGTCCGAAATATCATTCTTGTTACAGTGTTCGACGTGTTTAATCAAACTTTTTGGGCAAAGGTCTACTATAGCTCTCTTGCGTTCGGTGGACGTGGCTCCGATTCCAAAGTCGTAGTGCAGCTAGCTCACATCGCCACTGAAGACATACTGAAGAAGTAGATGCTTCTCTCCAACTACCAATACGTCTTGCTAATATCCTCAAGGTCAGGATTAACATACACTTCTATTCGCGAAGGAGTCTACGCGGATGCTTTCCCAGTATTCATGAATTGGTACCCTGACTCCAAGGAACTTTTCTTACCAGCAGATGGCCCAGTGGCTTGGGCATCTAGGGCAGAACTTGGAGAAGCTACTGCAAAGCTGATGCTAAAGGAGGGCTTTGAAAACCAAATCGTGCTGTTAACGGGCCCGAAGACGTATACGTTCGCTGACATTGTAGATACGATCAGAAAGATTACAGGGAATGAATTAATTCTACATCGAGTTTCAGCTGAAGAGTACGTGACGAAGAACGCGGCAATTGATGAGGGAAAGAAACCGGCGCAGTTTTTCGAAGCGTGGAGGTCCCTGCTTGAGGGCGTGGCTGAAGGTGAAGTCGTAGATGTTGATCCATTGATGGGCGAACTTCTAGGAAGACAACAGAAAGATGGATTGCGAGTGATTGAGGATTTGTTGAAGGAGAACCCAGGGTACACATGGCACCAGAACTACATGTCATTCCGCTAGCATCGATGCGATCCTTGGAAACGTCCAGACCTATGATTTGGTACTTGGAAACTCGATGGTCAGCATCCAAAGACTGGCATGCATACATAGCAGATTTTGCCTTGAAAGAAGCGTGTAATATGTAAAAGTTATATGGTAGGTAGTCTTGTTGGTAGAATTGGACAAATAGAGAGTAGACAATTCGACTTTCCACTGGTGCACGGATCACACTGGAATAATGGCCAGTCATGTGATTCATCGCACAGCCGCCATCTTTCCAACACCATCAAAAGTGCCATCTATAAGGCAACCCTACAGCACACCCCAAACGCGCTGCTAATACAGATGAAAAGACCCGTCTAATGCCATTCAAACTTTCGGAAGAGAGAGGCCCAGTATGATACTCCTTCTGCTACCAAGGACATAAAAGCTAACTCGGAACTGCGTCTACCTAGATCGATCGACTCCGCGCCACAACAATCTATGTTGTTGGGCAATTCTGATCGGGTCAGGTACCAACCCATCCGAACCTGCATCGTGATTGTTGAGCTCAGTCGGTTCGGTGCAGCCATCAGCAAAGCTCGTGAAGTGCGAATTACACCCATCCTCTTCAAACTGTAGTCTTGGGATTCATGGAGATACTTGGACTAGTCTTAGAATTTGGATAATTCAAAGGAGCCCTTCCGAATCTGTCCCGATGATATTACTCTGGAGCATGTGGCACGCTGAAAGACCCAGAATTACTTCTCATCAAAGAGATAGGACATACTTGAGACTCTCCTGCAACACTATAGTCTACTTCTGATGATGTTATGCAGCAGAGGAACTGTATCAGAAAGGGCTACAACCCCGAATGTGAATTATAAAATGGGCTCTAAAGGGAATCTATGGGCCCAATGAGCAGTAACGGTGAGGCCCTCGTGCAATGATAATAACTTCCTAGGTATATTTCATTGCAATTTCCTCTGCGCGGTTGAGACGGGTAAGAGACTCTTCGTGTTCTGCTCTTAGTCGCATCGTGGACTCGTCCTCCGCCGCCAAATTCCCCACTGCTTGATCATTCAATCCTCCCACATATATTGGAGAGAACATGAGGAGGGGTCCTTGATGATCGTCAAGATAGCGCTCCACGACAAGCTGAGTGACGAATTCCACGAAGTCGTTGAGAGCTATCTCGTAGTATGCCTTTAATGTATCGTGAATTTCATCCTCGAGGTTCTGGGAGTTGCTCATATGGAGCTCCGTAAAAAGGGCGGCTGTGTCTTGCATGTCGATAGTGAACTGAGTGTCCGAAGTAGTAGCGGATGCAGAGCCAGCGAATAGTGAAGCTGGTTGTGCCTTTCTCGAGGATCTGTATCGCTCCAGTGCACCTTGAAACCGAAGTAGTCGAGTCTCGCTAATCTTTTGCTCGAATGCTTGGTTGTTTGTCTGTAGATGTTTGGTAAGAATGTCATTCAGCCGCTCGGAAAGCAAATAGAGCCTGCGGCTAGTCGCTTTTTGGTTTGCTAGGTGAATGCGATTCCTTATCAGTGTTCTTGTGTGTTTATCACTAATTGTTTTTTCTAGTAGCTTCTCTGTTACACTGATTATCATTGTCTGTACTCTCAGAAAATGAGCTTCTGACATGGCGCGCCAGTTGGCAGCCTGTTTGTGGAATAGGACAGGTAGTACATCCGGATTGAGAGTTCCTTGGAGTTCTGTACCTCTGCTAGCTTTCACTTCATTCCTAATCCACTGGTATATCTGACCTTTTCCTCGGTCAAGGTTGGCTGGTTGGAACACGGTCGTTGCTTGGATCTTTGGAAGGTTTGGAAACAGAGAACTGGGGCTTCCAGCAGCGGAGTCAAGATCGATTTTTCCAAACAAGCCAGATTTGGAATTAGCGAAACCATTTTCGTTTGTATAGGATACGCCACCAAATGAGGTAGTGGGTGTGGATTTCTTTGGTTGTGCCTGAAGATAATTGCTTAGCCGAAGCTCTTCAAAGGAGGTGTTCGAGTAGGGCGGCGAGAACGAGATACTCTGATAAGCACACCGGTGCTTCCCCTGCCCAAGAGTACACTCATGTTCCGAATATTCTTTGAATGGGGAAGTGCTGGACCAAACATTCGAAAGACCTACTTGTAGAAATTCGCTTCCTCCGAACGGATTACTGCTTGCTTTCACAGGTTGGGACTTCCCAGAACCAAATAAACCAGACGCGTTCTCGGGACCGGAGCTTAAGGCGTTGGAGGCGTATCCCATCTTTGGGATGTCTATAAAGGGGGTTGAGTGACCATGGGTTCTCATGTCCAGCGCAAAATCATCGTTGAATTCTCGGACCCTCGTTCGCAACCTCATCTCACTCATAGAAATGACATCGTATCGACCACGGAGAGCTTGTAACGCCAATGACTGAAAATCGTGTGCAATCGTTGAAAGGTACGTTCTTTTTTGCTCCATAGTCTTCCGCGGTGTACCCAAGGAATCGAGTTTGATTCGGACCGAATCTCGACGAGTCTGTATGGTGGAGAGTATGGTCGGAAAAGTCGCTTGAATACGACTACATAAAAGAGCCGCTAGATATCTCTTCAGAGGTTGCGTGCCGCGACGATCATCAGGAAGCTTAGTCCAAGGGCGGGCTTCGAAAAAGTCTTTTTCTCTTATATGCCGTTCCAAAGGCTCTAATCCTTCTTGAACTTCGCTTGGCGTACGGTTCCGGATGACAAACCACCCATGGTCGAAGTGCTTCTCCTTGTTTTGCGCTAGCTCTAGGACCTGCTGAAAGTTAACATCGTCAGCCTAAAGACAATGGTTGTTTCAATTACCTGCTCTATGTTTTGGGCAACATCACATTTTGTAATCACTCCCACAGTGCGCGAACCTTTAGGATCATGTTCCGACGCCATATCGAATGCCGCTTGGTTGGCCAGATCGTTTGTTCCGCTCGCAACGCATCTTGGTGGGTAAGCATGCAATGTGATCCGGTCGTGGAGGGGTGTGCTTACACTATAACGCTTTGTTGCCGTCTCATATATGAAGCAACCATAGATTTTACGCCCATCTTCTCTGCTTCCGTCAAATCCTTGGTTAGCGATTGGAAGACCCCTGGCACGTCAATAATGCTGAAGTAGGAACGGGAGGGTCCTGATATTTCAATCTTCAGGACATCATCAGAAAAATTCTGGGCTTTGAATGTTGATGAGGGTTCCATGCGGCCATCAACTGGTTTCGCGGCCTTTGTGATTCCCATTAGTTCTGTTGCCTATGTGTGTCAAAGGTCAATTGCACGCCAATCACTGTAGAATGGAGGTTGTTTACTTCATCTACTACTGCCACAAAATCTGAGGCTGTGATGTTGGCGCTTTCACGCGTAAATTGAGCATAACGTTCGACACGGGCAGGGTGCAGGTCCTTTGTGAATGAACTAAACATCGCCGGTTCGATCGATATCTTCGTGGTCTCGGGCTTATTCGGCGTTCGACGCGACAAAATCAAGGTTGGGAATCGAGTACAGAGTCTTCCCGCAACAGGAAACGGGATGTCAGTCAAACTTTGAAGGAGGGACGATTTGCCGACTGATTGATCGCCAACAATAACGAGCTGGTTCCGTCAGTGGTCTATGTTGACATGCACTGATCTCGAGAGGGAAAATACTTCTGGAAGATCAACATCGTGGTTTGCACCACAGGTCCGGAGCTCATCAATGGCCTCGAAGAGCTTCTGGCTCTGCTCGCTCTTGAACGGATCTTCACTAAGAAGAGGATTGACCTCCTTGTCGGAAGGATATTCAGTCGCCATTGAAGATCAAGGGACTGGTTTCAGCGAAGGACGATGCAACAGTGGTTTGTATGTGTGTCGGTACGTAAATCCTTGAAGCTTCAGGGTCCTGTTGAGTACAACGGGTCCCTCGGCGTGTAGAGATGCTGGTTATAATATCCTCCTAGCAAGAGGATTTACGACCAGCAGTCAATCGAGCAGGAAAGTGGTGATAAACATGGCTTTAAAAGAGTTCCTTTGCAAGCGCCCAGTATAGATCGTCCTACCCTCCCGCGGGCCAAAGTGTCAACCGCTCCGGGTCGTTATGTGTAACACTCTCCGGGATTTGAGCCAATCATAACCCCATATTACGCGCTGCACGACAGGCAATGCGACTGTTGGAACGCGCTTGGATAATGATCGTGCTTGAGAATCAAGAATTGGGGGCGAGCTGCTGGGAAGTGCAACGACCTTAATGATTTCACCCACATTCTACGCAGCTTTGATGACCTTGAAGTGCTTGCTAGAACCATTCCAAATCTGCTAGTCCAGCATGAATTTTTACCCGGTTTCAAGACCCCTGGGAAGGATTGAGTTCCCTGTAGATCCCACCAATCCGGTCTGCTATTACATGAAATAGCTTCAAGTACATCCGAGAGATCCTCTCATTTTCAAGGTTGCGAAACGAGTGGCTGAATGTTCAGGAGAACTCATCAAAGTCAGCCACAACAATTTCAGAACAGGCTTTCCCGAAGAAGGCAAAGTCAGTAAGAGATGATCATGCAGAGCCTGGAAATAGACTGCGAAAACAAACCCTCATCTTGCCATCTCGTCACGAGTCACCACAAACCTCACTTTCGCATCAAGGTTTGAACGAAAATCGACAAGCTAGGTTGCAGCATATTGAAGAAGTAAGACACTAGAAGAAATGACGACATACAGCCGTATATCAGAATATACGCTTTGCTAGAGTACAACAGCGTGATTGAAAATGTCATGTGCAGAGCTGCGTGTCGCCTATCAAGACAAGTTTGTCAAGAATTTCTCAAGCTGCAATAGTCGTTATTAGATTCCTTTTCGTGTTTTTTTCTTGTCTCTCTTGTCGCTGATTCTAGAACACGATGCTACTGATCTAAAGCCTTTATAGAGAATTGGTACGAGCCATGAAATAATACAACTGCGAAAAGGTACGTATCTTTGTCAATCTCAAATTCCGAAGGAAAATCGTTTCCTCAATTAGTTCTTTCAAAGTCTGACGAAATTTTATGAGCATCTTGAGAGAACCCAAGTCTTCAGTGTGTGACAGGTTAAATAAAATTTGAACAAATCGACAAGAAGGCTATTCGGTATTTCACGTTATATACAATCGAGTATGCCATTAGCAGTTGAGAATCTTCTCATGCAAACACTTCGCATAGAAGATCAATATACAGCTTGAAGCAGATCTGAAGTAGCGCCATTCAACGAATCTGCAAGTCGCTGCTTCTCACCATCCTGTGTCTTTCTGTTGAGTACGAAGTGCGCAATTGCAAAGAGAACTTTTAGCATCACCTTCACAATCGAAATGATTCAAGAATTCGACTATCAAGTAATCAGTCTTTGAGCTATAATATAGATCGCAGATATCTTACCTGAATATCACACAGCGCCTTGAAATTTAGCTGAGGGAATGCAGTCTGAACGGTATCCGCTTCGTGAACACACGACCAACCTCAGAGATCATTGTTGACGCCATGCAGACTCTTCTCGTATCTATATAGCGTCGTGATCACAAGCCAAGCAAGAATGTGTATCGTGTACCTCAACATCGTGATCTTCCAGCTTTGCCGTGCCCTTTTCCAGCACGGACAGTAGGTTAAAAGAGTAATAGCCGACACTGAAAGCGACACCCCAGCTCCAGCAAGTAGCATGATCGTTGGCCAGAGTTTTGTGTTCTTAGATCAGGCACTTATCATCGAATGAACACCGCTCTTTGCTTCTTGCGCCAGGTTCTTGATGAATTGGTATTTGAAGAGGACAAAGATCATGATGATGAACATGATTGTGCTGAACAGGATACTGACGAGCTGCGAGAGAATACGAAGGATGCGCAGCCATCTCTTGAACTTTTCGTACCTTTGCGCCCTCAGGCGATTGAACTGAATGAGTCTTTGAGCGGGGTTCGGTGGTTTCTGGCTTGCGGCGTACCATATTGGGCTAACTGGATCTTTCAGCGGGGGGAGAGATGTATCGTAGCTTGGGTTGATGAGATGCATGGTGTAGCTTCCTGTTTGTTGCTGCTCTTGTTGAGAAATATGAAGGGTGAGTTGGTAGTACGAGACGGCAGCCATGCTGAAGAAAGAGTACTTGAGCGACGCCAAATTTGAGAGAAGTAACTCAAAACAGTAGATGATCGCAAGCACGACGTGAATGAATTTCAGACAATAGCTCAGAAATCTGTCGATCAGGAAAGAAAACGATTTCTGGACAGCTTTTCAAGGGATCGAAGAAAGCACAGGAGGATTATTCTGAAGCACAGAGGCAATGAGCGAGGTGCGAAGCTGATAAAGTAAGCACTGAAGTCTGAAGCGATTATTCGATCTTACTTCTTACTCTCTATACAGTATGACAGACCCCAAACTGTGACTGATCGCTTCAATCATTTACATCCACCCTTGTATTCATTCGCCTTTCCTGAAGACCTTAAGTTTACAGCCTTCTCTTCATCGCTTCGTTGAATGAGAGCAGCGGCTTCTTCCACTCCAGAGCCTTTGCAACAATCAAGCCATTTATCTATGTCAGCGTAGCCAGTTATTACTGTGGTACTAGGTAAGAGAAAGGATCATACTTGAGTCATTGCATATAGAGGCGGAAAGTTATGTTGTTGATGTCGTGTATCCTCATTTCTCGACTGAGATTCGCTACTGTGGCACATCGCCAGAATCAACAGCAAACCTTTCCGCCTCTATTATGTATATGATCTATGACCCATTCGAACCAGCCATCTCGTCCGATTGATCGTAGAGTACTTCGTACTTCGTACATGGCACGCAGACTTAGATTGTGCGCAGCAAGCGTTGAACTAGGGCTTGCTTACGATTTTTAGGTTTTCACCTCTCGTAAACATGACTGTACGATGCTCTGTACTTCTTACACTCAACAACATGCATGGTACCTGCGCCCTACTGAAGAACGAGCTTCGTCCATGATGAGCAAGCTCTACTTTACCTAGGCTCATGAAAACCTAGATGGGCTGGACTAAGTAACTAAGCACGCGTCACAGACATCTCTATCGTTCGGATTGTGTGAGATGTGCTTCCGGATCGCTTGGGCTGAATTGCTGAGGCGAAATCATCTGAAGTTCGCAGATAGAGCTTGTGAAAAGTCTCAACAAGATTTGCAATTGTCGTCTTCGCACTTTTTCCTTGTTGAACAACGCGCAACTACGAGATTGCAGTCTCTGCTAGTTTCTTCGCAAATATCACTTCCGCGGAAAAACCACACCCTTAAAAGTCTTTGGACATACGCTATGTTTTTCGCGCTCCCTTATCTACTACTGACCCTTATGTTCCAGCTTCTAAGTACCTACCTCCCTTCTCCTTTTCCCGCTTGAGGCGGCCCGGGGACTCCTTGGTTAGGGCGAGGAGGACCGTTTTGCATTTGGGGATTCTGTCTGTTGACAGGTGGTATGTTCTGTCTTAGTGGCATGTTCTGACCCTGTGGCATGTTTGATCCAATTTGAGGAGGCATATTCTGCCTTGGTGACATGTTCTGGTTAGGCTGCATATTTTGACCGTTCGGTGCTGACATGGTCTGACCTGAAGGCATGTTTGGCCTTACTGACATGCCTTGATTCTGTTGGGGGTTTGAATCTGGGCCTGATCCTGGCGGCTGGCTCTGTGCATTTGACATCTGCGGAGGTCGACTATTTTGCATCTGTTGTTGGGGAGGTACGCTTGGCCCACTTGACAGGTTGTTGGGCATAGGTGGGTTGCTTTGAGGAAAAGCTCCTGGAGGCGTAGACTGCATTTGTTGATTGTCCTGCACTGAAAGGTCAGGTTGCATTGGCTGGCCGTTCTGCATGTTGACTGGCGGTGGATGCTGGCTTGGAAAACCATTCTGGGATCCAGGGTGTACCTGGCTGTTCCCCATATATAGGGAATTTTGCTGCTGCATCGATGATCCGCTTTGTATGCTCTGCCCAGGCATTCCCTGTTGTACACTCAATCCAGGCTGGCCACCGCTCTGCATTCCATTGTCACCACTTCATGGCGATGGAACACCACCAAGGATCTGAGCATCCTGAAGATCTAGTACCGTATCCGCCCACAGCTCATACTGCGCCTGCCAGCTTGCGATCACAGACGCATGTCCCAAATCAGAATACTCCTCGAAATCACCAGCATGGTCACGACGTAGGGTCCAGATCTTCTGAGAAAGGAACTCCAATTCATATGCTGCTGTGAACATTTCCTGAGGTTTGTTCTCTACAATAGATGAGATCAGTATATTATAAAACAACTTCGATTGTTTGAAAGCGCTGGAAAGTGTTGCTTACGTGCTCTAGCAGTATAGTACGAGTTCTTGTTACTCTCGAATTCAAGCATCATACGATGATACGTCCTCGACGCCGATTGCGGCGAGCTTTTCCGGCGTGCTTCCGGGAGTGAAGGTCGCTGACCCAGCGCGGCAGAAGATGGTCGAACAGCTTGCCCAGACGAATTCAAGTAACCTAGTTCTTGACTGTACGCCGGATCACCATGCGACGACAAGCTCTGTCCGAGATGCGAGATGGATTGAAAGAGACCCGAATGCTGATGAGGAACCTGACCGACGTCTTCTGGCTGAGCGATACCGTATCGAGGCCCACTTGATGCTGGCTCAGATTCGAAGCCATATACCCCTGGCTCGTCGACGGTTCCGAAAACGAAGGAGGCAGAGAAAAGCTCTGCAAACCATTCCCCTGGCCTTGCGCTCCATATCCCAACCCCCCATTCCCGCTTTGCGCATGATCCTGCTGATTCTGATATCCTAGGTTACCAGCTTGGCTCCCGCTCTGCGAATTCAACAGCTGCACATCTGCATACTGCGGCCTGGGACTCGCAGAAGGTCTGCCCCCTTGCGCTGCGTTTGGGAGTCGATCCGCTGGGATGTTTTCGGCAATGTAGCCCATGACGGAGGTTTTGGGATCGTTGAAGAATTTGCGGAAGCCGTGGTTTGTGTCGCTTCGATCTGCCATGGTACTATTTTTCCTTTTTATTTTTCATTTTTTTTGAGAAAAACGAGAGCGGATTCGAAGGGGGTTACAAGATTTCTGGGAAGTTGCGAAATTCGTTCTTGATGGCGAAGATTGGCAAGGACGTATCTACTAGGGGGCATCAGACTCGCTGACTGTACTCACAACTCCACAACCTATGTATAACCTAGCTAATCCAGAGCGAGAGACACACAATTAGGGCTTACCCGAAAAGTTCTCACGTAATGCGGCTGCTTATTCTCACTGCTGAGGACCTTGGCGCTACTGGTACGTCTGCAGCATCATCACTGCACTAAAGCACCTACGTGCGCGATTACTCACCCCGCTGATAATTGTATTGATAAGCGCTTGCAGCGCCTGCGGTGCTGGCGAGGCGTGCTTTACTCGTAGTGAGATAATGGTCATTCGCGGCGAGGAGGCTTGAGAAGCTGTCGGGTCACAGATAGAAGTGAGTCGAGCACTGGCTGACGTGTGAAGTTGCAGCCAGGTGTAGTCCCGAGACGGCTCTGTTGTGGCTGCGATGGAGAGGGTGGGTGAGTCGATGTCCTCGGTCGAACCGGCCGCGGGCTGGCGGTGGGAAATGTTGCCAGCCATGCCGGCTAATCTGAGACGCCTCTTTGTCGAAGTTCGAAAGGATGAACAGTGGCCGAAGAACAATTAACCCCCCATCACGATCAGAATGGTAGCAGGAGTGAAAGATGATGGTCGAGAAAGTGAATGTAGCTCGACATCGTCATCAAATTCCAGAAGCACGGTCAAGCATTTCCCAAAGGCATACAGCATCATCACCCCATCACCCATCACCCGCGAATCTCAACCCATTCCCATAAACCGGTCACCCATCCCTCCCCACGACATTTCCACTCTAATTCCCCCACCCCCCCTGCCCACCCTCATGATGCTTATGATGCCCATGCTTCTCCTCCCTCCCCCCATACCCCCCCTGACTCCCCCCACCGTACCCACTCTGACTCCCCCCACCATACCCACTCTGCTCCTCCTGCTTATGCTCCTTCCGCTCCTTGAGCTTATCCTCGGCAAAACTTCCCATGATGGCCCCGCCAATCGCGCCCAGGATGCCGTGGCCCATCTGGTGCCCGCCGAAACCGCCGGCAGCCCCGCCGGCGAGGGCGCCGCCGAGCCCGCGCTCGCCGTCGGGGCCGATGGGTTCGCCCGCGGCGTTGTACTGTTGGGGTTGGGACTGGTTGTATTGGCTGGTGGGTGTGTCAGTGGTGGTGGGCTTTGAGAGTGGATTTGGGGGGTTTGGGTGGGGAAGGAGGGGAAGGAGTGCTTACTCCTGTCCCTGCTGGCCGTAGCCCTGCTGGTGTTGTTGTGAGCCTTGGCCGTAAGCCTGCTGGCCCTGCTGGCCGTAGCTCTCCTGGCCGTAACCTTGCTGTTGGCCCTGGTGCTGCTGGCCTTGACCGTAAGCTTGTTGGCCGTACGGCTGCTGCTGCTGTTGTTGGCCCTGGCCGTAGTTTTGCTGGCCGTAGGGCTGTTGTCCTTGGTGCTGGCCTTGGCCTTGGCCGTAGGGCTGCTGGCCGTATTGGTCGGACATGGTTGTTTGTGGTTAATGGAGATAAAGGATGGAGGTTGAGGGTGAGTAAGTCCCTTGGTTGTTGAGGTTCGAGGATGGATTGAGGATTGAGAGTTGATGGCGGGGGTGTATGGAGGGGAAGTGAGGGATGAGGTTAAGGTACTTATACTGTACCACTTACTACCCGAGATTCATGCGCGCTAGTGATGCAAGTAAGAAGCTGACAGTGGCTGCTATGAAGTACCTAAGGTGTGATAGACGATTCCGGCACCAGTGAAGTTGCACTCATATTTGCCATTGCCATTGTTCACAGGGGCAGTCCATTGGCCGTGTTGAGTGTTCTGGTGGTACAGTACTCTCCATAAGCTTACGTGGAGGTATAAGATGTTGTGACTGATGGCTGATGGCTGATGGCTGATGGCGGAGGTGGCTTAACGTCTCGTGGTTCCAGCTAGACTAGTTAACCGAACTCCAGCCTGCGCATACATAGCCCCCCCCAGCACGTGCCCCTCAAAGGGCCAAGGGCCCCAAGCATAGCCCATATTTGCCCCTGCGACGCTATGAAACCCAATAATAGTGCAGTTTGTTATGGAAAGCTCTGCGATGCTACTGTACTACAGCAGTTAGAGGTCGCCAGGCGTGGCTGACTGTCAAGAAGTAAGTTGGTTGTCTTGGAGATGCATTCGCATCGAGTACAATGAGTTGGATAAACTTACAACAAACGTACAAGTCATTAACTAAAAGATTGTGTAGCCACCTAGCTTCCCTAAGTCTCTTTCCCGGTTGCTGGAGCAAATCAAACTCACCGTCGATGACAATATCAGTTCCTGTCATAAACTTCCCTGCCGGACTGCACAGCAGGACAACTGCTCCAGTCAAGTCCTCGGGATCGCCAAATCCCAGTGGAGAGCGCTCCATCCACAAGCGCCTCAACTCGGCCTGGGCAGGGCCACCAGACAGTCGGGTATTCATAATGCCAGGTGAGATTGAATTGACGCGGATTCGGTGACCAACCCATTCTCCAGCCAAGGAGCGGGTAAGATGAAGAACTCCTGCTTTGGAGACGGCATAGGCTGGATGTGGCTGAGGTGTGTTGACAATGTGGCCGGACATGGAGGCAGTGAAGACAATAGAGCCGCTGCGTTGGTGGGCGATAATGTCTCTGCTAGCTTCTTGAATAATGTGACTTTATGGTTGAAATGATTGAAACGGTGATTGCTTACCTGGCAACCGCACGAGCTACAAGAAACGAGCCGTGCAGATTGACATCTACTATGTTTCTCCACCTGCTAATATCATAGTCAACGGCAAGCTCACAACCAGTGATGCCAGCAAAGCAAAGCAGGATATCTATGCCACCAAAGGTGTTGGAAATGTCATCCACAGCGTCGTTCACTGCAGCTTCATCGCGTACATCGACATTCTTGAAGACGACGATAGGCGTATCATCTTTACTTGGAGAGGAGAAATGCTCTACCGCTGCTGAGCCTTTGATATCATCAACATCAAAGATTACCAGGTGAGATACTCCGTGCTCAATCAATGCTCTAGCACACACGAGGCCAAGCCCTTGGGCTCCGCCGGTAACTAAGTAGCTCTCAGTCAATGTTCGACTACTTCGCCCCAACTTTTGGGGTTGAGAATACTATACGTACCGATCGCGTGCTTTCCGTTCAGAGAAAACCGAGCTGACGCCCGCTCAGCGAGTGTCTTTTCGGGATGCAGAACATCTGGGATTGGCTGTGGTGGAGGTGGGTCATCTGCAACAGGGAACGGAGTCATATACGGTAGAGCGCCTGTTGGCGGACCTGTAGCTGCAGCCATAATATTGCTGGACTGTTGTTTCCAACGAAGATGCTAGACAACAGGGATTTTGCCGAAGCAAGAAGATGTTGTGATTCAATTGAATTAAAAATAATCTTCCCAACGAAAGGAATTTAGTTATCAATTATCACTGGTTGGAGATTTTAGAGAAACGCCGCTCGAGAGATTAGGTGATTGAGCAGCATCTGCGAAACTAGCAAAGACTCGATATGCTAAGTTTTGATATAAGGAAACATGAAGTGAGTAAACTATCTACTTCGTTAAATACGGTATTCTTGGTCTTTGGCTGCTGACGTCACTGAAGATTTGTCAGTCGTCGTACTAGTTAGTACCTACATGACTGCACTCGTTATTGCAACCTTTCAGTTGAAAGACACACCGCAAAGATGGCTCTTCTATAATCAAACACATGTAGTAATCACCTGGCCCAATGATGGACTAAGGGACGGAACCTGATGTATCTACTTACACCATCCCAATGATTGGTTAAGGCCGGCTCAAGGTACGCAACGCGGTCTATGGCTTAGCTCTCTTGCTGATATTCTGTTTGGGTCACAGATCATGCTTTCGGGCGGTTGAGAAGTACCATATGCGCTGCCGAGGCGGAATTGGTGTTTCCTGCTGTAGATGCCATGGCCAGCTTCTTGATTTAGTCGCACCTCAACCAGCAACGCTTTTTTCCACATTCAGCCACTGGTTGTCCGAGTATGGAAACGGGGAGCACTATGGCAGTTACCTGGTGAAAGTGCACACTCGATTCTTCCATGGCAGGTCCATTCTGGATAGAAGCTGTCCCGCATACTCTGGATCTTTTGATGGAAGGTGTAGAAAACCATCTATATCATTACACCCACTAAAGAGGATTTTGGTACTATGTGCGACAGAGGTCTTAGACCATGGATTATGACCATGGCCGTAAAAGAAAGAACAGGTACTAACGAAGCAGATAATGCAAGCTGCAGCCTTTGCTGGGGACCACAAACAGTGATCCGAATAGACCCTTAGCCACCCTTAACGACAGTATTGTTTGTCCCCGGCAGCTGACTTTTCTTTGCAAGATGGATTCGGAGCGCTCGAGGCTCCACGCTGAGCGCTTTGCCATGCCGGTCAACTTGAAAGACAAACTCATCGACAGCATTATGCCCATATACAACCGCATCGACCCCGAACCAAGTCGTGCAATCTTCGTTGAAGATTTGTCTGTGGCGGTACGTTGAATTCGTGTCCGGTACGGGTTGAAAGATGCCCCTATATGAGACGTCTGCAGTTGAGTTTCCGCTCATGGCTGATGATTTCAGACCTGTGGGGTAGATTCTTGCCTCTACTATGACCCCTCCGATTTTCTCATAAACGGCAAGAAGATCCGTGCCGTTACCAATCCAATTGCTGATGAGTAGCCCTGGTCCGTCGTCCTCAATCAGCGACAACGAGCTGTTAGCGCCGGGCGACTCGTAGACTCCTCCAAAAGCTACAGCTGCCTCCTCTTTACTGACTAGGTATATTACCGGAAGGAAAGTCTCTGCAATCATTTCTGATAACATACTCACGAGCGTGGACACGTCGCCTGCCGTCAGCACTGTGAAGGCGACCTCGTAGTCGGGGATGAGTACTATGAGGGAGTTATATATCCCGGTGCTACCGGATTTGGTATAGAGATCAATGACTTCTTTATCTGAGGTGTTTCTCGTAATGCTCTCAATTTCCCACGGAGCACCCACAGAGGACATGAGGGACGCTGTGTTGGCGCGAGGCTTGATCCAACGTCTTGTTTCGACTGGCTGCAGCGAAGAGCTCTTGAGAATCGCTCGAGAGAGTTTAGAGAGGTCATTTGTGCTCGAGTAAAGTCCACCAGCTCTATGACACCAACATTAGCACCGCCATACTGACATTGGAGACTGAGGATACTTACGGGCCGTTGTTTCCATAATCAAGTCCCCATGCGTAATTGCCACCTTTGGGTATAACGCCCTGGGAATCGTGCAAAGGCTTTGTGACGCTGGTACGGGCCATACCCAGGGGCTTCAAGATACTTTCGTCTACAGCAGTCTCATACGGTTGGCCAGTAATCTTTTCTACAACATACCCGAGGATAACGAACCCTGCGTTGGAATATACAGGTGTGGTGAATGGAGCTAAGATTGGATGGCGGGCTGTGAAACCGCGGAAAAAGGCTTATAAAATGTCAACAGCAATTCACCAATTGAGCAAAGCGTTGAAAGGGAACCAACCGTCTCTTGAGCATGCTGGGTTCTTTCCTATCACATTGCAATTTGGTATGTCTGAGCCATTCAAGGCTGGAAATATACCATTGAGCAATGGGATATCTGAGCCGGCAAGGTCGCCGTTGTTATCTGAAGAGAATCGATCGATATGTGAGCTCATGATAGCTACCGGAACAGACTGGTAGGGACCAGGTGCACTCACAGTCTCGGCCTATTCCTGCTAGATGGCTCGCCAACGCCCCTATCGTAACATCTTTCCACTGAACCTCGCTAACAGGGTCAAATGTCCCATCTGCCTGGGTCTTTGCGATATCGGCCAGTTCAGGGATAAACTTTGTGACTGGATCATCGAAGATGATTGTCCCTTGTTGCAGAAGCAGCGCAAAAGTCGTGAATAGCTTCTAAACGCTCCCAATCCGAAAGATGGTGTCTCCAGTGACAGCTGTGGTACTTGAATTATCAAGCAACTTTGCTGTATGCTGGTATTGGAAAATTGGCTTGTCTTCGTTCGCGGAGATGACACTTAAGGAGAATGAGTTTGAATCAGAAGAGAAATCCCCGTAGGGCGTCCTGTTTTGACGGATAGCCTGGTCCAGAGCCTTGGTAAGGCTTGCCACTGTGCTACGGGTCAAGGTATTCGAATTGACGTTCCGAGGAACCGGATAGACGGCGCCAAGGAGGGGACAGTATTTGATGGCATGGGAGAGGCCCACGAGGGTTATAAGGAAGACGAGTGCTGGAAAAAGCATTGCGAACACTGCCTATTGAGTTCTTACTCCGAATATATTTTGAGAGAATAGACGGGGACGAAATCCTAGGAGCAGATGAATATGTGAGGCATCTCACAGAAGCGAGGGTCTATATAGTCTGCTGCCTACCATGACTGCATATCACAGCCGTTCTCAACGCGTGTCCCTGCATTACAATACGCCGCTAAGTTGTTTACGACATTGTGGGCTGTTGAAGAACTGGCTGCAGAGATGTTCCATCATATCAGATTGTTCAGATCTATCTTTCCACAACCGTCTCCAGCCTGTTCATTCCTTGCCAGCCACTTCTTGAACGTCGCCCTTGAAACACAAGGGGAAGGTATACACGACTACCATCAACGTTTCCGCCTCGTGCGCCGTGCGCCTTTATGCCTTCAACTACGCCCATGAACGCGTAATGCCCTCCGAGTCTGGTAAAGCAATACAATGTACTTCCGTTACGCATCTACCTGTACAAATTCGTAATTAGTGCTCGGATCCGTGAAGTGCTATTTGAAGACGGTGGCGCAGCAGCGAGACTGCCGCTGCTGCCTGGAAGGATTCCTACCATTCAATCGGCAATTGGAGACGATTAACGAGAGCTTACACGGTTCGTCATGACAGAGCTTAAGAATAGTTGCTGGACTGGTTGGAAACAGTAGTAGTAGTCGGCTTCCATCGAAGACAAGTGGTTGATTCGCTAAACTCTTCATTACAGGAAGCCAATTAGTCTGCAGTCAAGTTGATATATCTGATCGAATAACTCACAATCTCGAATTTCGCAGCTTGAATTTCGGCATACTAGTTGAATAAATGTGCGACGAGACGAAGTAGACGAAAAGAATCTTTCAGTCATGGGACGCAATTTGATTGTAAAGACAAATCAACTCAACTTGACTTAGGTTTTTTGCCTTCTATGTATGATATGTATGTATATGTCACGTCATGACAACCCGAGGATTGTAAACTTTGTTTCTATCATCTTAAGCATCTAATCTAGAATACATCAAACCTAGGGTTCACTTCACGGTTGTAGATATATAAGATCCAAGACTTGGTGTAGGCTTACTATAGGTTCTGGTGAGGACCACGAATTCCCATTTCCTTTGGCGATAATCATGAAACATGATTAAATCACAGCTTCGCAGACGTCGCACATGCCCCAACCGACACCACTCGATGCCGCAGAATCACCGGCTATGCGTCCATTGCATTCTTCTCTAGCATGGACTTGCCCGTTATTGATGAGATATCTCTACCAGTCGACTATTGAAAAACTTCCAAGGTGGCCTCCGAAGTTTGCAACGACTTGCGATGCTTTCCTCTTTGTGACGAGCTCGATGATGCATCGAAAGACTGCCATTTTGATATGTTCGGGAAGCCAGTTATCTGGCTTGCGACAATGCTTTGCAGATCGACCACAGACCTCAATGCCGCTTAAATGTTATGAACCAGACGAAATGCTTCGATGAGATTGATGCGGAAAAAGTGAACAGATTGAATCGAAAGCGATTGAAGGGAAAAGAGAACGCTCAGACTGGGCCGGGAAAGCGTACGCTGAACGTCCTGGCCACTTTGAACATGATACTCTGGCTTCTAATGGAGACAAGAGTGAGTCTGCGCGGACGGGACTGATCTTGCCATGTGGAGTGATAAAGCCTGAACATGTCGACCTCTATCACCAGAATACATGGCGATTCGAGAGTATCGAGGTTACTTTCAAGCTGTACTTTGCCTCGCAGATGACCATCTGAAGGCTGACGCATGAGAAGAACCCTGCAATAAGAGCCACTTTGATCTGTCGGCTGTTGTAAATAGTGCAGGCCACCTTGTGCGGCTGGTCAGATGGCATGCCGTACAGTTTCACCCCCAGTATCAGAACTAAGGTCAATTGGAGACGAGGTAGAATGCTAGACTTCTAGATCTAATATCAACACAGAGACTGGGAGCTGCAGCGATATGTTCAACCCCAGTCCTCGAAAACCGTCGATCCACTGACAGACCTCACTTCAAACCCCAAAGCAAACAGCAGCTTGGACTTCCATGCTAGAAGAACCGCCGTCGAACTTGCGGCGTTAATGACTATCATATAGGTCAGTCTCTGGAAACACTCGGTCCTCTCCTCAACTTGTGTTAGACATTGTATCAGTGTTGATAGATTTGGAATCTATTCAAGCTAGCGAAGGTTTATGAAAAGACTCGGAGTAATGTGCATAAAATCAAGTTTGAAAGAGAATGTCTACAAACCCTCTCAGTGACCAACGTCGTGGAAATCATCCATCATGCTTGTTAATGCTTCGCAACGTCCTGACCCTCATTTCGAACGGAAGAGAAAGGTTAGGAAGATGTGGTCTGAAACAATGAGTCTTCTAAAGATCTACTGCGATTACGGTTCATAACTAAAATACCTCAAAAGTAGATATTCGGAATGAGCTGGGAAGGGTTGCTTCGATTAGTAGGATTATGGATATACTTCTCCTCTATGAACTTGGCTTCGAGGTTTGTATATCGTACTTTTAGGGTTCCGTTTGTCTTCTCGTACAAAGTTGATTCTGACTTCGCTACTATTCAGAGGTCTAATTTAGATATTATTACTGTGACTGGTTGTGATCCTTGGTATGTTATCTTGAGTTTGAGGTACGACCCCCCTATTAATGATATTCCACATAACGATATTCTCTCTGAGACTAACAGGGATTATATTGTACGGCCGCCTTTGATATGACGGTGTTTCCTGGTAATGATGTGGTTAGGTGGAAGTTGGACATATTACATGGTCAGGTCTTGTTGTAGTAGTGTTGCTGGAGGAAGACGTTAAGAAAATTATGCGAGGTGGCTTCAAATAGGAGGTAGAGTAATACGCTGTTGATAAGCCATATGTGGCCCGTGCACCAACGCGCTTACGGAACGCGTTTTACTCCGTGACTTTTCCTGGCATTTCTGTGCATCAATTGTTCCATCACTGCTGGAGAAGGGTCTTTTGTAAATATGGCTCCCAAATGCTCTGCCCTTAACGTGTCAGATCAATCGCGCTGCGATGACGAAGCCACATCGCTCAATGGCCTGTTCTGCCCATTCCACTCGAAACAGTGTCAAGGTATTCTACCATTTTAGTCGTCGTTGAGTTTGTTGGCTAAGATTGTATCAAGGCCTTTATAGAGGCTACAAAATCCGAAATGCTCGTCTCGACGCTCTCGCAGAGTCTCCACCGAGCTATCTTGCCTCGAATCCCACTCCTCTGGCTAATCAGACTTTCGCTGATATAAAGTCCGAAGCCACACTCCGTGAGCTTCACAGCTATCTTGCGCTGAGATATGCTCTTCTTGATCGTGTCATTCGTGCCCGAAAGATCCACCACACTCGCTTCTTTTCGATGAACATGGAGTAAGCCAAGCCCTTTCCAATCCGTTAGCACACTGGCTGACGTCGATCCTCCACAGCTATGGACACCAACATTATCTTGATAACCTACAAAACCAGAAATTTATAGTGACGCACGCATTAGAACGTTTAGAGCGACGCACTGCGGAAGTCATGTTCAAAAGGCAGAACTGGTTCAAATGGGTTCGCGAATGCCAAGATAAGGAGGAAGCCCAGCGGGACAATGAGAAGAAGAAGATCAAAAAGGAGGCGGCGCTATTCAAGCGTCATTGGAACCAGTTCAAGCTTCGGATGAAAGAGCTAAGGGCAAAAGAAGACATGAAGCGTCAAGACAAATATCTTGATCAGGCCTATAACGAGAGAATGTCTATGGAGGACGAAGAGGCAATTTGGGATCCTATTGACGACGTGGTAGAAGATGAGCGTGGCACTTATATTGACATGATCAACCTATTTCTCATGCTCAAAGAAGATCTAGACGAGGATACGGACATGGGTGGGAACACCACTCCAAATAACTCCAAAACAGTACACGCAAGTGGAAAGAAGAAGTCGCCGAATAAGGGCTCAGTCGACAAGACAAACTTAGATACCAAAGCACAGATGCGCAAGCGTTTGGGGGAAGGCGTTGAGTACGCTCACGGAGCGATGTTGGTCCGCGGGACGATCGAAAATCCTGTGGAATTATCACATAAAAGTGCACCCTTACCGGACGCCGAGATTGACCGACTGCTGGAGGAAATCTCGGAGATCAAGCATCTATTATTCTGTCGGCTGTTGCTATCCCATGCAAGCCTGTTCCCTGCTGCCATCAGGGCTAATAGTGTCGAAGAATTTTTGAACGACAAAGAGGTTCACGACAGCGATTTGAGAGATTTATGTCTGGCAATGGAGAATCCAGGACTTCAGGAAGTTCGAGATGCGTGTGCGGACCTCATTCGTGGCGAAGAGGAGGAATCTATGGAGACAGATGATGGGAAAGAGGATCAATCTGGGGAAAATGACAAGACGGATACAACATGGCGACTCCCTTCAACACGTCGTCGCAACAATCTCCCCGAGGTTTGGAACTCGAAACGCAGTAAGCAATTACAGAAGCGCGAACAACAAAAGCGGAAGATCATGGATCAAGGCACAGGATCTAGTGGTGCGTACATCGATTTCGGTACCTTCGCCGACGAGACAGAGGATCGTGGAAAGAAAATGCGCATCAAGGTTTGCGGGAAAGTCATCTACAACTACCCAAGTGAGAAAGCCATGAATCGTGGAGGGTGGCTCCATTTTTGTATCATCGCCAATGACAGTAACCTTTTTGATGCTGTCAATCTATGCCGGCATTGGGACGAATTCTTTGAATTGAACATCCTTGCCGTGTATCAGTTCTTCCCAGCCGCCAATTGGTTGGAGTATATAGGAGATCGGCTCAAAGTGCAATTCCTTCAACTGGCAAGTAGTTCTATAAATCTCTTCAGTTGCACATTGGCTTCATGGACTAAATGGTATTAGGGCTTCTTCCCGTATCAAGAGTTCAGAGATGCAGCCAAAATGTCTGTTCATCACCAGTCTGGATCGCGTGGTCACATACGCCGAGCCCATGCTATTATGGAGGCTAGAAATTTCGTTGCAGCTCACATTTCCCGTACGGACCAGGCCAGTCGTCGACTAATACGCTATCTTTCCATGCAAACGCATCGCGTGCTGCTACTTGTTAGAGACGCAAAAACAGGTCGAATCCTAGTAGCACCACCTGAGGATGAGTTGTGGCTTGTTCGAGAAAAGTCCGGTGTAGGCAGGGCAAGCAAGAACTCCTGGAATATCGTGAAAGAGGTCGGGACAAAGTTATTCGAAGAAATTGACGCCAACAGAAAATGGACCCTCAGATTCAACGACTATTACGACGTCATCGTGTGGGATCTTGAGCCAGGCAAGCAATTCTCCAACGTGTATAGTGTGATCACCCAAGTAAGTACCGTTGCATATTTTATGTGTGGCGCGAATTTTGACAGGAGGAAATTCCTAGATGCTATTCAAAGCACACCGCTTCCGCAGCATGCGGGACACGTACAACGTCGCAGCGCCAATCCTTAAAACTTTGGCTCGAGACCACAGCAGCCACCGCGTACACGAAATCATGGCAGAGGAAGAGGCCGAGAGCATATACGATGAAATCCAGCACGAGGGCGCGCGTTTCCAACTTCGCGGCCAGAATATGGAGGTCATGGAGAAACCACCCAAGTTCCTCTTCTATAACGACGCGGATGCACTAGAGGACAGGGTTCTGTTCCCCGAGGAGACTCTAGGGGAGGAAAACGGATTCGCGATCGGAGCAGAGATGAACAAGATGGAAAAGCTAGAATACGAAGCTCCTGACTTTAAAAGATTTGTGCACGACCTGGACACCGACGAAGACGTTCCTAGCGGAGAAGGCTACTCTGGCCCAGAGCACACATGCATGGATGAGGATTCCGAGGCAGACGAAAACGAAGATGAAGATTGGGAAAATGACGATACTGATGATGAGTACGAGGTCGAGAATCCGGAAGATTATCAGGGACCTATGACCGAGGATGCAAACACAGCTATCCAGTTTTACTCGAGACATCTTGACAATGTCGACTCGCCAGACTCGGAAGATCCAGACCAAGGCATGAAAGATCAGTTCACGCGCTTCCTAAGAAGAGAGAGTTCGAAAGGTATGGGTTCATTGCTATTTGCCCTGGGTAATGTTACATACGCTGATTAAAAATAGTCTTCAAGGCAGCCTGGCACAAAGCTGATCTCGAGCCATGTGGACAACAAAAGTACGCCGATATGTTGGACCTAGTCAAAAAACTGGATGAAGCACATGGCAAGAAGAAGCCACTCGCCTACATTGGCCCACTCGCATTTCTAGATATAAACCCTCATGTACATCGTCGTGTCTTTCCTGACATGCACGACGCCTTTGCTAGAATGGCAATGTTCTTCCCTTCTGCCACCGAATGCCTCGAACCTGATCTCCAAGAGGATCTCAAGAACCACCTGATTGTTAATCAGGCGGAGCGTGCAAAAACCATACCAGATAGGAAGAGGCACAATAGCACCAAGACCCAGCCAAAGCAATTCTGGAATGAGTGGAAGGATGTTCAACAGAAAGGAGATCTTGACGAGAACTTCCCAGATGATTGGGACCAAGCTATTAGGCCTATTATTGCGCATCGTAAGTGGATCTCGTGGGGAATCAAGGATAGATACTAACCAGCTTGTAACACAGTGTACCGAGAAGGTATTATCCGCAGTGGCTATTCACCACCAATGGCAGGCCAGGCCATTGCTGCCAAGGTCGACGGCCGCGAGCCAGACCTCTTCATCGACTTCCACGAAATGATGCATGACATAACCTTCAATGCCGGCATGCAGGACCCGCCCTCAACCGAATACTTATTCAGCCGCGCTCGGAAATTCGCAAAGGACAACCCGACCGCCCGCTTCGCCGCCCTGCGCCTCTGGTCCGCCCCTCACTTCTACCCCCTCCTTATCGGCTTAGAAAGACGCCAGGCCATTGCCTTTCACGACGGGCAGGGCCGCGCCTGGGAATGGAAATTCATCCCAAAGGATATGCCGTATTCCGAATGGAGCATGAACCATCAAGCCCGAATGCGGCTCGAGCCGTTCAAGCGCAAGTTTGGAGATCGAGTGCTCGTAAAGCGCGATTTGTTCTTGGTCATGGGCACGGATGAGAAGGATTTGCTGAAGCTGGCGGCGGCGGCGACGTATGCGATTCAGACGGATCCGTGGAGGTTGGAGGTGGATCTTTGGCGGAGCTTTGTTAATGTTGACATGGGGTTTTTGGAGGGGTTGGATAGTAGATGGTTGGATTGATTGGTGAGGTGGGTTTGAAACTTCGAGTGCGGATCTGTGTGTTGATGCAGATATGATGATATTTTTTGATATGTCACATTTCTCTATCTCGTTTGTAGAAAGAGGGTTTGGAAAATCGAATTATCAGTCCATATCACAGACTTTACTTCGTCCTCATCCATTCGTAAGATCCAAGATCCCACGCTACATATGATGCGCACGACGGCGAATCTACAGCCACCACCCTACACCAAAACCGAGAAGATCACTGATTCATCCGTCCTCGCAAAAGTATCCATGTCAATGCTCTAACCTCCCCCGTTAGCCCCGACCTAACTTCCATCCCACCCACCCATTCCCCACAGGCGCCGAGAAGCAGCCCAGCACGTACTGTTCATCGACGGTGGCAAGAGCGCGGGTTTACGCACCGGGGGCCTTTACGGTTTAGATGTGCGTGTGCGGTGGTGGGGATGGGAGAAGAGTGGGGGGTTTGAGGGGGTGGAGGAGAAGAAGGCGGGGAGGGGGGGGGGTGGTGAGGAATAGAGGAATGAGAAGGGAAGGGGGGGGCTGAGGAAGGGGGAAGGGGGAAGGGGGTTGATGGAGGGAGTTGGAAGGGGGAAGGGGGTTGATGGAGGGGAATGAGGGAGGGGGGCATGGGGAGTGTGATGGGGGGCGGGGAGGGGGAGGGGGAGGGGGTTCCCTTTATGTTGTATTTGACGAAACGAGAAGGAAGTAGATGTGCCTCGCTTGCGAAAACGGTGAAGGGGCCTGAGAAAGAAAGAGGGGTGTATAGCTAAGAAAAGCGGAAAAGAAGGTATATAAGCAGGATTTTTCTGTATGTTATGTTTTATGGAATGAAAAGGAAGTATGTAGATCTGCCTCAGCCACGAAAACCTTCGAAGCAACAGTTGAGTGGTGAGTGGGCGGTCTAGTACTAAAAAGGCAATTCTCATGCCTGCCAGAGAAATCCACGCGAGCAATTCCGCGCTGCCTTAACCCGTCTGCTATGCCCTATGTACATACGAAACTTCCCACGCGCCTGAGGCTTATGCGTATGTAGATTTCATCATCTGCACCTCCGCGCCTTTAGTCGTTTTTCTTTCTCTCCACTTGCAGTCATGAAGCGATTCCGACTTTCCTCGGACGCAAATAGTTTCCGCGGGCGTAATGCAGAGAGAGGAAGGAAGACGTGGCCCGAAGTTTCGTGCGCTCAAGAATTGAATTTTTTAGATTTTCCGGAGTTGCTTTTACGTCGAAGAATCGACGGCGTGGTTGTGAGGTTAGTATCAGTGGAGGCTGGAAAGCTGAGTCCTTCTAGTTGGTAACAGTTTGACTTCTACGTCGATGATCGGCTACGAGGCGGGAAAGTTGAAGGAAGCGCGGCGCTTTGGGGGGTTCTGCAATTGTAATCCTACGAGTTTGAGACTTTAGTCACATGGAAGCTTCGCGTTAATGACGTGGCAGGACGTGTATGGCATAGCGGGCTTGCTCGTGTAGACTCTCTGGCATGAGAGTTGCCTTCTTTCGGATACTATATTCGACTCGGTCGAATCTTTCGGTCGAGGTGTTTGACATGTGCGAAGCGTTAGGGCGATGCTGAAAAGAGCTCGATTAAGAACGATGGAGGGATGGGTTGGTGAGCGACAAAGTGGCCGTTTTGGGGGATGGATGTTCGAGTCGGATACGTTCATGTGTGGGGTTGTCTATTCCTTTCCTTGCTGTTTGTACTTTGAGAAAAGACGTGATGGGAAAGTGTTGGCTGGTAAAGGATTGAACGGAAGGGGTTTTTGTTGGAAAAAGATTGTTATATAAGACGTGGTAGACAAGCTCGCAATATTATTGCACTGTTGCGTTCTGCAACATGCTGCTTGTGGTATGGCTTTGCAATGGATGCTGTAACAAAAGCGAGGCAAAGCAGATGTTATGGTATGCTGACTCATTGGCGTGGCATTATTCCTTCATGCGGTCTTAGCTGTATCACGCTGAGGGGACGTCAGCAAGATCTGTTCTTAGTACAGTACGATGCGGATGACAGAATTCTCCCGCCCCTAAATAAGCGAATATCTCAAATTTCAGAGTCGTTCACTAAACCAAAATACAGCAAACGCAATATCACATCAGTTGAGTTCAAAAAAATATCAGGCTATAGCAATGAAGCTATTATATAAGTCTCTTGAATTTTAAGCAAATTCGATTTGTTGTGAATAGATCGCAGGCTAAAGTCGCTAGGGAACCCAGGTATCGAATCCTTCCACGAAGAGATCCGGCCTTCTAGAAAGCATTCTTTCAAGCCAGAAGGCTCTTTATAATTACGGCGTTGTTCCTAAGCGAAGATTGATAATCTCAGCCTTTGTGGCAGAGATGGCATTTTTATTGCATGTAAAGCCTCAGACTCGCAGATTCAGGCTGGCATTCTTTGGCTTGAGATCGTGCACCCACCTAGTGCGTTTCTTGGTGAAATGGTTAGGGAAGATACCCGTGGGAACAGTGCTGGATTAACAGATCTTGATTTCGGGAAACTCAGACCTTTTGCTTGGGGAACGAGTATGATATCGGGCTATCAATTGGTTTTGCTTCCGGCAGCTTTCAGTCAAGGCCTCGCCGCCTCAGGGATAAGATAGGATCCGAGGGATCCACGGTTGCGTGCTGAGGGTCTAACACGATGGCTTGAAGACAAGCCGTGATCATGTTGCAGGGAAATTGCCGAAACGGTTCGAGCGAGCTCCTAGTACACCAGCATATCTGCGAGATTGGTCTGTCGCACTTGTACGTGTGTGTACGTGTAGGAAAACTTGATATCGTGCTTTGTGATCTGGCTTGACGCTACCAGTGGCGGTCAGAACCCCAGATTGGAGGTTCGGAAGCGCTACTTTCTAAACGCAGCCCTCGAGGAAACGGCACTGACACGCGAAATGCCTGGTTCTGCTAGCGCTCCTTGGTCGTATGGTCAATTCACCCTTTCTCTGTCAACGTTGAGCCCCTCGCTCAAGCAAAGGCTTTCGCCATTCACGACACAGGATGAGGTGGATTCCCCTAGCCGTGGTCATCATCGAATCCCTGTTTGTCGCCCTCATGTTGGTGGCGTTAGCAAAGGCGTTGGGTTACCGTGTTAGTTGGAGAATGAGATACAGTTGTCAGTATGTAGCGTTGAAGTGCTAGGACCGTAGAGATCAGCCAAAGCCATCGATGTCGCAAGGGATGTCGACCATATACTGCGTACTCCGTACAATTACACGTGTGGTTGAAAGATTCCAGTCATTCCCCTCGGACTCTGCCGCAGCCATGGTCACTGGTTGTTTGTATCCCGCTTCTCGAGGCGTCGTCAACCACGGTAATGAACCAATCCAGATTCTTTTTTCTGTTATCGATGAATGACCTACCTACCATACGTCCACAACAAGATCAAGGCGCTTTGACCAAGCAAGCCATTGCGAGGTCTGATCATTGCGGATTTTGCTTTTTGCTTCTGATTGGTGAGGATAATCGAAGAATTCTTTTGAAGCGTTCCAGTCTGATAGGCCGTAAAACTCCAATCTCAGCCCTAGACCCAGATCCGCCTCCCCCTTACCAGGTTTTGCTTTGCGGGGTTTTCTACGCCTATCAGAGAAAGTTCCGGGGTGCCAAGCTTTGCAACGCAAAAGGTCTCAGAAAGGCGTGAGGGTCCAACAACAACGATTACCATCATCAAAAGGAAGTTGGTCGACGAGAACTCGTCCACAGCGTGTGGCCATTATTCCCCAAAGGGGATTGCGTTGATCTCGGTCAAGACATGTTCAGAATAAGCTAGTCGCGCACCTTGGACTATCTATGTGGTATCCGTATGTATGTACAGTCCTCTCTAGTAGGCAACGTCAGAGCGCATCAAGATGCGGTCGGACGTGAGGCTACCGATGACCCCAGATCAAGAGAAACGCCGTCTTCCACTGTTTCTTATTTCTTATAGGGCACAACATACGAACCTACAGACTACAGTAGATGGCTGCAGCTAGAACTACTCTACTGCTCGAGAGGAATATTTCTCCATCTCGGCGGCGTGGAGCATACCCAGCGCCGAGGTGACGGGTACCTTGATTTGCTTGGAGACGGGCCGCTAATCGCAAGCTACTCTACAAGACTACAACTGTCAGTCTGTCACTCCCAGTAAGCCGCTCGATTTGCGGGGCCGACGCCCAGTAGTAGACAGTAGTAAGTCAAGTAGGTACCTTAAGTAACGTACCCTAGAATGCGCCCAAATGGTTAGTCCTCTTTGGTAACTGTAAGCAATATTCACCCCCTGGAGAGCCATTGTTCTAATTCCCATTGGGGCCATTGTCGACGCGGTCCTCGGGTTGTAAATCTCCTCCTGCCACTCTCCACTTGATGCATCGTTATTCTCTACGACGGCTCGTGTGGGGCCGCCTGCACCACTATGGTTGATTCTCTCTCTTAATTGCATGTCTTTCACAACGATATTGTTATGATCAGCGGTTCGCATCGCGCCCAGTAGTCTCAATCTCTTGGTTCCTGAAGGATGCCTCAATAAAAGCCATCGTGCCAACCCGGTGTCCGCTAAGACACGGGAATCAGGGCCAAGCTGCCAATCTCTCCGCATCCTACTACCCCTGCACCACCTCGATTATGGCGTTTTCTCGCTCCACGTTGTAGATGGTGCTGCTATGGATCTATGGATCTTTGGTTCTTTGACCTTTCGTTTCCCTATATAGTTGGGTCGGAGCCTTTGACCTGCATCTCAGTTCACCTTCAACGTCATCTTTCTTTGCACCCCGAACTACGTATCTCTTCTCCTGCTTCCCTCCAGCAATGCTCTTGGACATGCTTGAGAAGAGAGTGGCCCCGGCTGGTGGGGTCTCCTCTGGTGCTCTCCCATACAGCCCGGTGCAGTATTGTATCCTCGCTGCCGGAACCGCAGTGGCCTGGGTATACGCGGTGGAAATCAACATCGTAGTTTTCCTGACCTTCAAACGGCGCAATGGCTTGTATTTCTGGTCGCTCTTGATCAGCTCTTGGGGTATTGTGTTGCACGCACTGGGCTTTATTCTCAAATTCCTGGTAGGAATCAACTGGGCCCTAGCGTGCACGATAATCGATGTGGGTTGGGTACCTATGGTCACGGGGGTAAGCATGCTTCCTGAGTTGTTCATAATTGATCCAGCCGTGACAATGAGTGTTTCCATACCTGACAGGTCTAATCTAAAAGACCAATGCTAATTCGGGAACCTTGCAGCAAGCATTTGTACTGTATTCGCGGCTCCATCTTATCGTTCGAAATCAGAGAACACTTCGCCTCGTTCTCTTCATGATTCTCTTCAACGCAGCAGCACTGCATATACCAACCATTATCACCTTCTTTGGAGCCAATTCGCCCAACTCGTCAGTATGGATCGATAAATTCAATATCGTGGAGAGAGTTCAGCTTGCGGGCTTTTGCGTCCAAGAGTTCGTTATCAGTACGATATATGTGTACTCAACCACGCGACTCCTTGGATCCACCTACCATAACCTGTCCAAGAAAGTGATGGGGGAGCTTATCATCATCAATTGCATATGTATCGGCATGGACATTATTCTTATCTGTCTCGAGTATACCAACCAATATATCGGCGAGGCATCGATGAAGCCAATGATCTATGCGATCAAGCTCAAGCTAGAGTTCACTGTTCTGAACCAGCTAGTAACCATCGCTGGTAAAGGCTCACTCACGGAGGGCCAGCGATGGGGAGGGGGACCGGGCAACGAGCTTAAAGACCGGTATGCCTACAACGACCTCGACCGCAAGTCGAGACTCGGCACCCAGACCTCTGCGAGAGCAGTGAGGTACTCCACCGGCCCAAGACCTGACGGATATCTGGAAGCCAATGGAATTCTTAGGGTTCAACAGACCGAAATCTCGAGCGAGCCTACTCCCGGAGCAATACCTGAGGAGCGTTCGGAGTCACCCGCAACGGCAGCCGCGTATTCAATCCCCAAGTCCCAAGTACGGATGCCCGGTCGGTCTCACGTGACTGCCCGATCAGACCTTGAACGGAAACATAGCCCTAGTGAAAGCCAGATGGAGATAATTCGGAATAGTTCTGATACGGAGAAAGGAACAAGGTGAACTGAGACATGCTTATCGCAAATTTGCTTGGAAATAGGTTGGAACGTAAGGCGACTCATCAGGAATGTGTATATATGGGTCACAGTATCTCTACCACGGTAGATAATCTTCATGGACTTGACGGTTTAGCGAGGGCGCAGGGCGGGCTTGTTATACCTATCAGATCAGTGATTTGACTCGTCGATATAATGAGATAGTCTACAACGACCAACAGTCTTTTCGACTCTTGACCCAGCAAGTGGAAACATCGAAAGCACTTTCATTGATAGAGAAGTTCGAACTTACCTAAGCCCAAAAGGGCAGTCTAGCGTCAGACCTTATCTGAACTAGTGCTTCCCCGCAGCCGAGGCATGTTTAGCTAGGATGCTTTCCGCGGAACGCGCCTCCGTCGTCTTAGGGTCTTTCTGATCTTCGTTTACTTTCTTCTTTTCTTTCTTCATTTAAACGTGCTTGTGCAGCCAAAGGTTATGAAGCACAGCACACTATCAACGCATATATATACATAGAGTCGTACTGACGATGTATGTAGTATGGAAAAGCTCTCTGCGTGAAACAGGCTATTGGAGCTAAAAAACCACACTGTTGTTTATTCTAGTGGTCGCTGTAACCTGAATTCACTTTCCATACCCAGTCAGATGAGCTCAAGGAAATCCTGCTGCAAGCGGCCGACTCAAAATCCTAGACAGTGTATCTCGTAGACCAGTTGTACATTGTGCAATCACACCGATAAAATGGGCGACAAAGAGCTATGCCCGAGGCTGCGAGCTGGCCGTGCGAGTAACAGATCACGGGCTCCGCGTTATCGTATATGTAGAAGCTGACCACTGCGACAGGGGCTTCCGAATCGACTGTTTGGCCACCTGTGTAGATGGACTTGTTGTATGTGGTAGCTGGCCACTGCGACGTGGGCTTCCGAAGAAAGTATGTATGAGCATTAATGCGTGGCAAATACGTAGTGCTCGGTCTGAATCGATGTCGTCTGCTCAGAGGCGAAGTCGATTCGTTCGGGGTGAGATCTCTTAGCTCTTCTGCATCAAAGACAGAAGGTTCGTAGCCAGCACCGCGTACAGGTGGATCTCGTAGCTGGCCTCTGATCTTCGTTTGTTTAAGTAGAGGGTTGATCCAACGTCTACAGCATTGTTATTCCATCTCCTTGCTGTTGTCTATGTCGAGACCATGATCCTCCTGTTCCATTCCGTAAGAGCCAAGGCAGCATTGGTCTGCGTGAATGTAGGGGAAGAAGTGTTGCAGTTCTACGACAAGAACGTGATTGGCCAGTAGGTGCACCATGAATGTGGATGCGTAGAGGTGACGTAGCCAAGACCTTTTCAACTTGTTCGTCTTCTCCTCCTCCTCCCTTTTGATGCCGAGATGATGGGCGTCCTATCATTTCGAATCCTCACTTCTTCTTCTTGCATTCTTCTGCAGAGCTGTAGACAGAAGCCCGGAAGGTCTGTTCACTTTGTTCAAAACTCCTTGATGGCGACCATGTCTCACCCACAGCACTTCATGAATACATCTGGGGAGACCGATTCAGTCTGGGTCCATAAAGAACCGTACTCCAACCGGCCTCACTTCCCCAAGTTGGACAAGGACATCGAAGCCGAGGTTTGCATCATTGGCTCTGGCATCGCTGGCGTCTCAAGCGCCTATGAGCTTGTTACGCGTGGAGTAATGGTGACCACGATTGAGGCTCGGGAGGTAGTCTCTGGTAAATCGGGTAGAACAAGTGGGCATCTGTCCAGCGCTTTAGACGCTCCCTATACCGATATCGCAAAGAAACATGGCTCGGGTGGCGCGAAAATCGCAGCAGAAAGCCACGCCTGGGCCCTCAAACGTGTCGGCGAGATCTCCAAGAGGCTGGGTTTCGGATGTGAATATCGCATGCTACCCGATTACGAGATCTCTCAATTCGAATAGGGACATCCAAAGCATGACGAGGAGATGCAGATGCTTGCGGAAGATGTCAACAAAGCGGTGGAGTTGGGCCTCTCCGCTTCATACGCAGCAGATTATGCCATCAAGGGTTGGCCCGCCAAATACCTGAATGGCGTACTCAAATGGCTTGCTCAGCAGCCGAATTTCGATTGTTATAATCGCACTAGGATGGTATCTAACGAGGAGAAAGGTCTCCTCTCGAAAGAGGTAGTCATTGGCACAGCAGATGGACATTCTATAACATGCAAGAACTCGATCGAAGCAACCTGCGTACCACTCCAGAAGCTAAGCCTAGTCACGGAAATGGAATACTTCCGAACATATTGCATCGCTATTCGAGTTCCGAAGGATAGTATTGAAGATTGCCGGATCAGTGACCAAGCTGATCCTTACTATTATGTTCGTTTCACGGCGTGCGATGAGAAGAACGACTACCTGATGATTGAAGATGATGATCATAAAGTTGGGCAGAAACAGATAGACGGAAGGTTTGCAGAACTCGAAACTTGGGTTCGAGAGAGGTTCACAAATGCTGAAAGCGTCGACTACAAATGAAGTGAGCAAATCTTTAACTCTATAGACGAGGTAGCCTTCATTGACCTAAACCAGGGGAGAAAACATACCTACGTCGTAACAGGCGATACCGGTCACGGCTTGACGCTTGGAGTGCTAGCGGGCAAGCTGATTGCCGACGAGATTCAGGGCATCGATAACGTGAGGAGCAAACTCTACAATCCGAAGCGTTTGCCACCAGTGTCAAGCTTACCTAGCATGCTCATACACGACGTTCAGATCAACATGCAGTACAAGCGGTTCCTCCAAAGCGACATTCCGGACATTGAAAGCCTTGGCCTCGGTACAGGAGGCGTGCTCAATCCCAAGACCAGCAAGCCGGTAGCGGTTTACAAAGACGACGAAGGGAACGTTCATACATACTCGGCGTTGTGCCCCCATCTGAAAGGAGTAGTATGCTGGAACATGTTAGAGTAGAGCTGGGATTGTCCCGTGCATGGAAGCCGATTTAGCAAAGACGGGATCTGTGTTACGGGGCCTTCAAAAGGGAACCTACCGCCTGTTGACAAAGAAGGCGAGGTGTCTCAGACCCAGGCCACAGAGGCGTAATCTTCCGAATACTGTGCCTTTCTCGCGGACTAGAACACCACCTAAAAGGCTGCTGAGCTTGGTGGTTGAATGGCTTAAGTTACCTTGCATTTACATTTGCAATTACAACGATTGAAAAAGTATAGTGTCCCATTGAGATCCACGTCGCTGCCAAACTTCAATGATATGATCAAAAGTACTCCGTAGTTCTAGATCTGTCCGACAATGTGCGAAAAGCAATACTAAACCTAAACTCTAAAGCTTTCCTTAATTGATAGAGCGTGACTAGATATACGCATTAGATCTATCGATACGCCGACCGTCGGCAGAACAATCGTAACCTGCTCCTGTAGCCTCGAGGGCTGAACTGCGAATAGCCTCTTTGGCCTGCAACCATGTTGTTCGTTGTCACTCCCACCGTCTTGCGCACCCGTTTTGGTTGCATGAACTGGTAGACGCGCTTCGTCGATTAGGAGCCTCTACTCCGTACCGCAATGCCTTTCAAGAAGTTATTCTCTGGATCCAGATCCTGGCAAGCTCCCATCCCACAAGGTCAGCAATCGAATGGCTTGCAGAGTCAGGCCTACTTCCCACCTCCACCCGGGAGCACATGGCAGGAACCTATGCCACAAAGCCAGCCGTACAGCCCACCTCCTAGCACCTACTACTCTCCATCCGTGCAGCATCAGATGAACAACGTTGCCTACGCGCCTCAACCCCAACCGGTGGCGAACCAGGCCATGGCGGCTCCTGCGTGGTCTATGGCTGTGCCGGAGGATAATCAGGTCAGCTGTTCCATATCCATTTCCCACAACCTGTACTTATAGAATCTCAGCTAGCGATCAGGCCTGAACCCACTATCTCGCGCATCCCGCCGCCATTACCACCACGGATGCCATCTTCACCGCGTCCAAATGTGGGAGCAGCGCAAGCCCCATCCGCTTTTACTCGAGCCCCTGTGGATAATGCTGTTCCTCAACGGGTACCTGGGAAGTTTGAACCACCCAAGGTTCGCAAAATACTGTCGCTCGATGGAGGCGGAGTTCGAGGATTGTCAATTATCATGATTCTCAAATATATCATGAAAAACCTAAATCGACAACGAGGAACAGCCCTACACCCATGGCAAGAGTTCGACATGATCGGTGGTACAAGTACAGGGGGCATTATCGCAATTATGCTCGGCCGCTTGCGTATGAGCCTCGACGAATGTGAGGAAGCTTACAAAACACTGTCAAAGAAAATATTTTCTGCTACAGCTCATGGCAATGCCAACCCACGACGAATGTACGACTTTCTAAAGGCCAACGGAAAGTTTGACGAGAGACCGTTGGAGGAGTCTATCCGAGATACCCTCTGGGGGAGAAATTTGGCAGAGAACGAGCTACTTCAAGAGCGTGACTCGGAAGCATGCAAGGTATTCGTGTGTGCTACCCGGGCTGAGAACAGCGCCGGATAGGTCCAAATGAAGAGACTTTTGTCGACGGTACGTCGATCGAGTTTTCTAGCTAGTTCTTCCCCCGCAGGCTGAGTCTTTCTGATTTATCCGATAAACTGACAAGGACATAGGTGCGTTTAGAAGAAATAACCCGATTCGAGTTGCGTCTATGGAAGCTAGAAGCATCTGGCCTCAAGCCGACTTGATGTTTGTTAGTGTTGGAACCGGAAGCGCCCCAGGGAATTCTTTGCTCGGTAACCTGAAAGAACTTGCTCAGAGGCTATCTGGAATTGCTTTGGACACCGAACAGACGAACCGCGACTTCCGAGCAGAGAATCCCGAGTTAATACGAAACGGGAGAATGTACCGCTTCAACGTCACAGATGGAAGTATGGCCAACATAGGTGTCGAGGAATATCAAGCAGCAGCTAAGATAGCTGCTTATACCAACTCCCACCTCGACGACCCTGATGTGGCCGAAAGTGTCGAAAGTTGTGTACAAAACCTCCGCTCTGGCGGTCAACGTTTGGGTTATGCAAGCTTAGAAGGTTTCAATTGCCCCTGATTTGTTTGGTGATGGTACTTGCTCATGCTAGGCGTCACCAGAGCTTGAGATCATGATGGCAGCCGCGAAACTTAGAGAAGTAATTGCATCGTTGTGCGCGAGCTGTTTGGGAAGTAAGGTTCAACCGATCTCAACGAGACAACAAATTAACTATGCATTCAGATATATGTTATGAGGAAACCTACTACGAGTGCCGAATATGCAATACCAACCTCTGCAGCACCTGCCAAGGCTCGCATGTGAATAATCATATTATCCACTTGGTTAGATTTGTTACGATAGCCTGGGCTGCCACCAAATCCATTGAGCCTCAAAGTAGTTGCCTCATCTGTTCTCGGCAGGTCAAGTGCCGCATTGAGTGCGACGAGTGTCTCACCAGTATCTGTAACTCATGTTACTGCGACAATCAGAAGCAAAGGATCTATGGCACAAACAGCACAGTACTGAATATCCCTACCACAAATCGTTTCGAGAGATTTCACAGCCTTATATGTTCAAGAACCCTTTGTCGAAGGACAGGTTCTGCCCATGTTTTGACCAACACGAGATCATCGGCCATTGCTCGAGATGCTCCAAAGGTAGAAATGATATCTCCTTCAGATCTTCTTGATCCATATAAAGAGCACAAACTGTACTGTACGAAGTCTTGCGTGTTACATTCGACTTAGTCGCTTGGCGTACTATGACATGGACATTGAGGCGCAACTGATAGGTAGATCTCTTGGCTCTCCGTTGAAGATAGTTTACCTTTTTGACGCCATACTTAAGGCTCGTTAGATCTGAGCCATCTGTCAAGTATAAGGGCGGGAAAGTGCTGACTTTGATTTCCAGCAACCAAAGTAGGCGAAAAAGCCATCCAGTGCTATACCTGTATTCGGGAATATGGTGCGACTCAAGAACTATGTTCCGAGTGCTACGGAAGCGAACCGCAAGAGCATACATCCGAACACCAATTTGTGATCATATCTACCCAAAGGGTAACGAATATACCAGACGATGATGCTGCGCAGTTTGCTGCCCTCTTCCAATGTGCGGTTTGCTCTTTCGTCACGGGACCGGAAATGCCCTATTTTCACGAGCACAAGGATTTAAAGATGTGTATTGGAGATGCCGTCTTAGACACTATTCGCAAAGGGACAGTCAAAAATGGATGCATTAAGAATAGCCTTCTATTCAGCAAGTTGAAAGACGCTCCAAATCCTACCACAGCTGGATGCAGCATTTGCACCAAAATGGTAGGGTTCGATGTCTGGAACCTCCTATGTCTCCACTGCGACATGTTCTTCTGCAAGGCATGCGTTGATGCCGGCCGATTTGCACATCGACATCCGGCGAACTGGTGCCGCGTTGTCAAAAAAGTAACAAAGCTCTTCGTCAGCGGGATGGATGTCAATTGCGACAATTGCTCGGCGAATTACTATGGCAATAGCTTCACCGGTCTCCGTTGTGTCAGCTGTAACAACTACGATTACTGTTTTACGCCATGTGTCAAGGGCGGCAAGTTACCAAAGGAGCATGCATACTGTGAAGGGAAGCTCTCGAGTTGGGAGCTAAGGATATTCGCCTGAGGTAGCAGCGTATCTTCCGACGTGTAGAAGTCTTGCTGTATAGGTATGTAGCGTTTAATTTCCTTCCTTCTCAACATCTTCAGTACAACAAGTAGCTACGATCTTGGCGCTTGTGCAGGGTGGCAGCAGTAACGAAGGCACAGGAGCCACCTTAGGATCAGGGCAGGCCGAGCATGGTGATCTTGTTCTCTAACTTTTCCTCCCGTTACTGTGTTTTCGTGTCAATTCACTAAAACGATGATGCCAAAAAATCCGAAAGTAGAGCCAGGTCTAGCATTGTTGATTTTTCAATCAAGTGTCGATGTCTCGAGGGTGGTCCAGGAACCCTAGTAGCAATATCCGTTCGGCATATACACGCAAGAAGAGCAGCATCGTCTGGGGTAATGGTTTCAATATTGCACTCACCAGGGTGCTTATGCTAGGGTATTTAACCACAGTCTTCTCCTCGCGTATATATCATCTTTTCACATGATCGATGGTGCGTCGCATTGTCAAAGAGCTCGCTTATACAGATGCCATGCCGCTTTCGCTAATTCTCAAAACTTACCAACATTGTCAATGCTCTCTCCATATCGGCCAACCGTGTGATTCTCGGCTAAGGCGACATCGAATCGGCCAGGTTGTCCTGCACCTAGACATAGCTGTTGGTGCTCATCCCTGGCATGAATGGGGATGAACGGGGATGAACGGGGATGAATACTATACCTGATATCTACTTGTCGCCGTCTTGAGTTACATTTCCTCCGCTCTTGCAGGTTTTGCTCCTGCACCCCCTTGCAATTTTTCCTTGTAGCATTTCTCTTCTCTTTATCTTTGCCTGTAATTTTATGTTACCTTCCTTCTCGGTGCTTGCTTTAGTATCTTCCCCTGATGTCGAAGAGGCATGATACGTTGGGCGTAAATAGTAGGCGGGCTGTTATCCTCGGCACCCTACTAAGGACTCGTGGATTCATACTAGAGGACATAATAATTGTGTCTGGTAAGTCTATTCTCAATTTTGGTCAACGATCATGGTAGGGTTCAAAGATCAGCCTTTAACACTGATATGCTGCCCTTACGCTATTAAGTAGGTGATTAAACATCATGAAATCGATAGTAACTTCGACCTGGTGATGTCTGATTCACTTATAGATGTGTCACGATTTCAAGGGTCCCTTCGATACTCCTCTCTGCGGCGGTGTTGAGAAATTGATCAGCATGAAGGTCGGCGCAGGCCAAGTGAACTGCGGGTTGTTGCCTGCGGGTTGTTGCCAGCAGGCTATGATGAGAACCTATATCTCCTTCGAGCATAGTCAGTCTTTGAAGGGCTATTGCGCCCAACTGTCAACCGCGACTCTTCATGCGAATTTCTAACATTCACAAGCTCAGGCATCTACAGCACACCTTAGCACGAGCGTGCAGCTTCACACTCAACACTATATCTCAGCCTCGAAGCCACAGCCGTCGGGACGCCCGGCGATGGTATCGGACCTTGGTCAGTGTTTCTGCTCGCTTTGCTTTGCTTTGGCAACGCGAAGGCAGAAGCATCTTTCAAAACCGCAAAAAAAAGCCGCTCTCGCATCGAGGCATTCGACATACTTGTTAAGCGTTTGGGACGAATACGCTTCCTGTAGAAATCGACTAGGTGCTGGTGGAGGCGGTTGCGCAATATGCATGGTGTTCTATGATGACTAGCTTGGATAAATCGTGAATTGAACGGCGAAGATCATTTAACTATAAAAGGAAGGTAGGTCAGGCGAGGACAGACCAATGAGTGATAGAAAGGCAGGTGCAATACCCTTGTTATTATGGTATGGATATCTAAGTGGGACAGATAACAGAGGCAGCAGGGCGATGCGATTCGGTAGCAGCTGAAGGATATGACAGCACTACGGTTTCAAGGTCTACTCGGTATTGCGTCAGCCAATGAATCAGAGTGAGCATCGGTAAAGAAAAGTGTTTGACGTATACCTTGCACGCCGTTACCTGTTATCTGTTAGCACATGACAGGGCCAGTTGGCTTCCAAGTACCGATATGTCTTTCGAACTAGCGCCCTCTATTTCCTCTGGGACCACGCCTGGGCCGCTCCTTCCTAACTCTATAAACATTACTTGCATCCTTTAAATCCACGACACACCATAAGGTAACCACCCACAACGCTCAACTGTTGCTCAGCCCAACTCGCCACACACAAAACCCGATGATTAATGGATGGACCTTTCTACGAACCTCTCGCCAACCCCATATTCAAGCTGGAGAATCCTGCCCTGTGATACTACCCAACGTCTCTATTGCCGTGTTACTTATCCTAGCAAGAGATTGATAAGTGAAGACAGCTAATTTCTTTTCCGTTTTAGATAGGTTATGCAATAGGGCAACCAAGGTAAGGCAGCAGTGCCACCCTGGCTCACCACCACTTCCATTCCCGCTGAAACGGCCTTTGTTCCTGCTTGGTGGGGACATCTCCGTCTCGTGTGTGATACGCAGTTTGTGTCGGGTAGCCCCACTGCTCATCTGGGGTGATCACCAAGTCATAAATTTGGGTGTGGGCCATAAACCATTAGACATCTCATCAGAATGCCATATAGTGTTGAGATTTCAGCATACGAAATCGATACCCTGCTATCATTCCTATGCAATCTCTATACCTATGATAGGTTAAGTCGGGACGGAGTTCCATGCACGTTACCAGTAGGCCATAGGATTCGTTCCCACCAGGGTCGTGTGTGGGTGTGGTAGGGGAGGTCTTCTTGTCACCGGCGCCGCGACGATCACGGCCGGCTGCTTTCATCATGAGAGTGGAATGACGTGTTCTTCCCGGCTCTGCCAAAGGAAGGTCGGTGCGTGAATATTACCGATTGGTAATATCAGTCTTATTCGCTGCCGAACTTCCATGACCGTCATTCAGGCAGTTGAGGTGAACTTCCAATTTCAACGATGGCTGGGTATATAGCAGTTGTGGCCCTTTGAGAGGAAATGTGGTTCTATTGATATCAAGTCTTCATATGAATGTCTATTGACAATTCACTTAAAGTCTCACCAATCAGTGTGTTCAAGTAACCGTGCTACAATTCACTTCCTTCCATCATTTATCAACACACTGACAACCCTCTTCCTTTTAATCTTTCATTTCTTGATGGCTTCTACGGCTGGTGTACCGTCAAGTCAATCCAACAATAGCATCACTGTCTCTCCCTCTGTCGTTGCCAGCAGCATCCTGCCGTATACGTCGGGGCTAATTGGAGTGAACCTGGCGGTTAACGACGTTGCGACGTGGGTTCCACTCCTACTCTTCTCTATCTTATGCTAACATCGTCCCTTTCAGTCGTGCCCTGTGGTCATCTCTGGGCTTCCTAGCCCTTCTGATGGTAACACTGCGACTCGTCCGGCATGGATATCAACATCTACGGCTTCTCTTCACCATAGACTCAACCGACCTGCAGCATAGATTCTGGACCCAAGCAGGCTTGTTCTGGCCTCAGGTTAACAAACATCTGTTATATGCCCCCATGAAGAATGTCCGACACAACAAAGAGATACAGCTCTCAAAAGCCATCAGCGTTGGCACGTTACCATTGAGGTTACATGTACTGGTTCTCATCTTTTACTTACTAAGCAACGTTGTTTATTGTCTTATCCTCGACTTCGATCAGCCGTCAAGAGCATCGCTAATAGCTGAAGCACGCGGTCGCACCGGTCATCTGGCTGTCACCAACCTGTTGGTGATGTTCATTTTCGCGGCCAGGAACAACCCCCTGATCTCACTTCTCGGAATCTCCTTCGACACGTTCAACCTATTTCATCGGTGGATTGGTCGCATAATTATCCTCGAGTCAGTCGCACATGTCGGCTGCTGGATCGTCAACGAGGTTGACGCTCGCGGTTTCCCAGGTATTCGACATGGCCTGGCCACAGACCCGTTCCTACAGGCTGGCCTGGTTGCTGTGATCGCCATGGTTGCCATCTTCCTCCAAACCCCTTCACCGATCCGCCACGCTTTCTACGAAGTCTTTTTGCACCTTCACCAAGTCCTTGCAATTACGGTGTTGGTAGGTATATACTACCATGCCAACATTGCGTCGCTTCCTCAGAAGGCCATGATGTACGTCATTGTGACCACCTGGGTCATCGAACGTAGCACCCGCCTCCTTCGCCTGTTGTACTACAATATTTCTCACCGCGGGATGACAGAAGTTCACGTTGAAGCGCTCGAGGGTGGGGCCTGCCGCGCAACTTTCTATATTCCGCGTTCATGGACCAGTAGGCCGGCTTGCCATCTCTACGCCTATATACCTGTCATTTCGCTCTGGATGTCCCACCCTTTCAGTATCGCTTGGGTAGAACAAGGGCAGCTCCGAAGAAGACCCAGCACTTTCATTCCATTCTCCTCCACCTCCACCGTTGTGGGACCTCCCAACTCATCGCGCCGAGATTCCTTTTCCAAACGCTTCAGCCCCTCGGTCATCAGCTCTTGGGACGCGGAGCTCCAATCATTCCCCAAAGGCAAGAAGAATGCTGCCGCTATCACCTGCATCATGGCTGCTCGCAGCGGCATGACCTCTGTCCTCTACCACCGTGCTCGAAACGCGCCTAACGGTATTCTTCGGCTCCGCGCCTTCGTCGAGGGTCCGTATGGCGGATTGGATTCGCTACGCTCCTACGGCACGGTGTTACTCTTCGCTGGCGGAGTGGGAATCACGCACCAACTGTCGCACATGCGCGACCTCATCAACGGCTTCGAAGCCGGAACCTGCGCAACACGAAAGCTGGTCCTCGTCTGGTCCGTGAAAAACCTCGACCAGGCACTATGGGTCGCGCCGTTATTGAAGGAGCTGATGGACATGCCTCGAGATGGGAGATCAGTCAAGGCCATTATACACGTTAGTCAAGGGACCGCAGATGGGAGGAAGGGCGAAAAGGAAATGAAAGTGCGGGATTTGGTCGAGGGCAACCTGCGGTCCGGGAGACCGAGGGTGCAGGATATCGTGGAGGCGGAGTTCGTGCAGAGAATTGGCGCCATGACGGTGGGGGTTTGTGGGCCTGGTGCTTTAGCAGATGATGTTAGGGCGGCGGCGAGGGGGGTGGTTACGATGGGGAATGTGGATTTCTGGGAGGAGGCATTTACATGGTAATATGGAGGAAGTCGATCTTTTCAATTTGGCACATGTGGTACGAATCCTGTTCTACCTGGCTGGGACTAGGATAGCTGTGGTTTATATTCTCCATCTGCTGGTGTCAGGTGTGAACGGGCCTGCTTCGTCTAACTGGTAGATTTGGTTTCAACAACCCTTGATGGTGGTTCTCTAGATGAGCTATAGACATGGCGTTGGGGATTGTTTTACGCCTCATATACTTTGAAATTTACTCACGCAATGGCTTGCGACATTGAAGTTCGATCTGTGTTGCCTCAGGTAGAACACAAGAGCCACAATACAGGGGGAATTGGCACTTCGTACAAAAGAACCGACAACAAAACCGATACTAGCAATTCAAGTCCCAGCAAACCATGTCATTCGAGACGTCAACAATTATATCCTTTCTTGAATTGCGATTGATTCAAAGCAGTTTCTTAATATGGTCATCAATATCTCAACTGAGCTTCCGGAAAGGGGTGGCGGCGACCTTCGCTCCTTCCTCTGGACCCCCCCCTTTTTCCGACCTCCTCCATCCTCCTTCTCATTCCCTCGGCTCAGAAGTTGTTCATGGTCTCCACTTCACCTTCCCTCGGACACGTTCACCTTGTGGAAAGCCCCGTGGCGTAGAATTCTCGTGCTTTTACTGTACTGCGGTATCTTTGCCCGCTCGCTCCCATCGACGAATCTGTCTTCTGTTCGAGTAATTAGCAGGGGTTAGTGGGTGTAGAGATATGTAGTTAGGTGGGATAGGGGGCGATGGCCGCGATGGGGAGATTAGAGTTTGAAAGGTTGGATTGGTTTGTGTGGGTTAGCATTTACTGTACGTAGCTCTCTCTACTATTTGATTCTACCGTAGTATGGCCGTACAAGTAGGAGAAGATGGGTTATGGGGATCGGTGTCCCCTAATTAAGGGCGAATTGGGTCAAGATCCACCACCCATCGCATGTACTGTATCCCTTTTCTCTAGTGGTTCTCGTCGCACCTGCATCGCAATCGACCTGGTTCATCAAAGCTAATGACTGTTACTTTTGTATTTGATTTGATTACCATGAGATAAGCGATCCTTTACTTGCAAAGAAATGGGAAGACTGCGACACTTTCGCGTAAACACCATTTACCTACTGTATGGAGTTAGGCTATTTATTTTCCTGGACTGCACCTTTGTCACTAATAATGAGACAGTTTCTGAGACACTGTACTAGGTCGAGATTCTGCACAGCATAGATGTTGTTCACGATGATAGCACCTCTACTCACTCCTTACTTTCATATCTGTCTGGAAATGCAATTGTATTTGTACTACTGACCACTTCTGTCCTTCTCATCACTTCTCCAAGCACTTCTCTTTAGAACTTCCTCGATCGCGGCCGAAGATCATATCGCGTTTGACGATCCGGCGATTTCTTCTTCTTCACCTTGATTTTCTTCGCGGTCTGCTTCCCACTTTTCTTCTCAGTCTTCGGTTTTACATTCGGAACACCATCTTCTGTCTTTGGAACAGTCACCTCCATCTGCAGACGATCTTCCGCTGCCTCCAAATCCACCCACCTGAAAAACGGAAATCGCTTCTGCTCTCCCCCACATGCAACCCGCGGCGCCCAGGTACAAGTACCGTAGTCGTCTATGCCTTGAAGCAGTAGGCCCTTGTTAGAAAAATCTGGTGGGTACGCCCCGTCGAGGACTTTGATGCAGGCGTTTTCGAGTTGGATGTAGAACGAAGGGGTATTTGGCCCTAGGTAGATTGTGGGGATTTCCCCGAGGTAGGGAAGAGTCGTCTTTATGACCATTTTGAGCGGTGTTTGCGGTCTTGGTGGATCGAGATTGGAGTATAGTTTCTGAAGTAGATGAGTATGTATGTGTGTGTAGGTGAATGGGTGAGGTATATTGTGGTGGTGCTGGCTTTGCCTCTTATACTCATTTCAGTAAGGCAATGTCACAGTTGTCTTTGTACCACTGTTGGTTAATAGCCCTGCAGAGTTGTTGTGGGCTAAGGGATTAACCCCATTGTTCACACATTGTGCAACGAACTGTCATATTTCAGCGGAATCAAAAGAACCCGATGATAATGGGAAATCTCTAGCTTTGTGATTTCGCACTTCAATTTGGAAAACCCGGCATCTGTAGCAGGGAGTTTGATAAGATCAAAAATGAAAGCTGTGTCTTTAGAACTATTTTATTTCCTGTGCGTTAGTTTCTTTTGTCACTGACCATGAGGTCTTCGATGGAGAAAGAGTTGGAATTCGTTAGCTTTGAGTAATGTGTAAAGACCATCATGTCTGGGTTCTTGAAGAAGCCAATACTCGGTATCAACATAGCCAAATTAAATTATACGCAGGTAAATCCTTTGTAACTCTCTATGCGTATCTGGACTGTTCCTTTCATGAAAGATAGCCAATTTATAACCTTATTTTCTAGTGAACATCACACTGTCAGTTGCGCCTCGTTTGGCACGAAACGCTCTTGAGTACCCCAGATCAGGATATCGCAAATGGCATCATTCACGGTGCTGAAAATTCACCTGAAAATGGCTTCATAGGGGCGATGTACCTCTGATAGTGACATATTTATGACCAGGTTCCATTTGCAGGCCCGAAATAACCACTGTCCGGTAAAGCTTTCCAAGGCAATTCCTTTCCATCCGCGGTATTAAGATAAACTGTATTGCCCCACCAGTCTGGGAACTTGCCGCCCGGGTACGAGATGCAGAGGAAGATAATCAACCCTGATATGGCAAGACCGGTGTCCAGCGCAGCAGCGAGAATGTAGTTGTACTTGGTCCACCAAGCGAAGAACTTACGGTAAATGATATGATTGAAGATGAAATTAACAAGCGCCCAAGAAGAATAGTTGATTCCTGTAGCTGGAGGTACGTTATAAGTCCCAACAAAGATCAAAGGCCAATTAACCTTTCTCCAAAAATTGTTCTTGGTCCTTTTCCAGATGCACCAGGTGAGCACAGGCATGAGTGCACCAATCCAGAAGAAGTGCAAGAGCCCTGAGTAGATCTTTCCGGCAGAGTATAGTCGATTTGGGCCAATGGCGCCCCAGACGACAGAAGAGGAGAATACTGTTCGCCCGACTGGACACGAAAAGCCATCGCTTTGATTGTGGCTGCAGACATCCTTGACGTTGCCCAACATCCATGTTGTCACCCCGACCTGGGTAAGAGCGCCAAGTATCTGCCCATATGTTAGAGTCGCCAATTGTGTTCGACCCTAAGCTCGCGTAGGAGACTTACGGTTGCAAAACCCTGCGCAAAGAACAACGACCTTGGGGCAATCTTGAGGTAATGTCCCAATTTCATGTCCTGCGCGAAATATAACTGGTGCAGAATTAGTCTCAACATTTGTGCTGTATACCTGGCAAAGCCCTACCCCTTGACCAACGACATCTTGCGAAAGAATCTTGAACACCATGTTTGCCAACGGCGTACCATGAAACATGTATCCCCCGATAAATTCAGCCAGGACGTTGATCTGATTGACATTGACATTGGTGATGCCTTCGATAATTCCACATGGAATCATGTATACCGCAGGAATGGCAAATGCAAGGAACACGCCGTAGACAGGCAGATTTACCTTGTATACTTCCACCATGACAATCGCTAGAACAAGAACGATGACGGTGATGGCGGCATACCAGTACCACGGGGTACCTTTATAGCCACGCATCAACCTTGCGTGTATATCGAGCTTACCTCTACCTCTAAAGACATCACGTATTTCTGTACCGTGGAAGAGAAAAACATGGATCAGGACTGCGGTAATCGACGCAAACGATAGACCATATACGAATGCAAAAGAGGCGCCAAGGAACGGTGGTGAATAGTTTGCGTATTCTTGGGCATTAAAAGTACCATCAGCGTTCATAATCCGAGTAACATTGTACGCTAAGCCGGTATTGTCGTAGACATCTGCTGTCATAAGCGGAAGGTAGGCGGTAAACCAGATGTTGGAATACTACAGAACAATCTTGGATTAGCATTTCGCGTCTGATAGTGAATCAAGGCTATGAAATATATCTCAGATATGATAAGTTCAGAGAAGTGTCTCGTAATGACATTGCTGGATTTGGAAGTGCTGGGTTGAACCACGTACGTATATGCCAGGTACAACGATCCAAAAGAAGAGAGCAAACCCCGCAAAGACGTTAAGTGCTTACTTGGGTCAGCTCGAAAACTATAAGAAGATATTCTCGTACCTGCCCATGATGGGGAGAGGAGGGGATTGGTGTTATAAGCAACCTGGCTCCAGTCAAAGGTGATAGGACTCAAGCCCAGTCCAGTAACCATTCCGAAGAGATGGTTCGCAACCAGGTTATTAGGTACAATCCAGCAAACCCAGGTAAAATAGCTCAGGCCAACAAATATTAAGCCTGGGAAGAAGTACCATACAAATGCCCCGGCCATGGCATACATGAAAAAGCGCAGCCTAGATATTTTCCATCCATTCGCCACCGCATTGGCTCGAGAGTGAAGGGAACTTAGGAGTGCACAATTGGAAAGCACGCCAGGCCATATGATACCCGCCGGCTCAACAAGCCATGGTGAGGCTAGGCCTGCAACACCGAATCCAAGAAGCTGGCAACATAGAACGACCAGAATGGAGAAGCCAGGATACAAGTGGAAGCCGTAGAACTTGCCATATGATTGAATGATAGCTGTTGAGTCAGCACTACCGTATCCGAAGGAAACGTTGCTCATTATTGTGATGATGGCATGTTCCTTTATGTTGAAGTGATGGTCCGGATTAATGCACCAGACCCCAAGGAGTCCTAGATTGACGTAGTAGACAGGCAGAATGTTGGCAAGAAATACTCCGCACGGATAGGCAACAAGCTCAGCTACTAAAGAAACAATGTGCACAGAAGGGTAGCGCAGGGAGAAGAACTGATTGACGCCAGATCCAAGCTTTGTTGTATCAGCCACATGGTAAAGAGGTGATTAGTGGGAGCGCACGTACAATCGTGAACACAATCCCAAGTACCCACATTCGAAGGGTATTAATTGGAATCTCTGGGTCGTCAACACTTGGTATCACAGCGCGTACTGTAGCAACAGCCAGAGGCAGAGTTCCATTGGCATCACAAGTCTAGGTTGAAAACATACCCTCAGGGAATGGCGATCGGTCAGACTCAAAGTCAAATTATCCTTCTTCTAGCAATACTGTGCTTACATCCACCTCCAGTTCCTGTAGATGTTGCTCCCCGTCTTGCACGTCCACTTTGCCGTCGTCGAAGACGACAGTTTCGCTCTTCTCCATGTCCATAGCGCTTTTGCCATTCCTTAAAGACATGATTGACAACAGATGGTACGGCACTGCCAATGCCAACTGCGGGGAGTGCCATCTTGAATATGTAGTAACGCACCGATCCCACCGTCCAATCAATTCCCTAGTCCCTATCAAAGTGATGATGAAGCAGGACAATCGGCAGGTAGCCCGAATGGTCTCTGCGACATCGTGCTTATGATGTCTTACTCGATACGGCAGGCCGTTGGAATCCGAAGAGAGGTTGATTATGCCAGATAAGGAAAAAAACGTTACCTAAGCAACGATCAATGGCAGATAAGTTCAAAATTCGCCCTTCTAGGATCCTTACAACCAAAAAATCTATATAGTACTGAAGCAAGAGTGTATTCTGATCGTTGGTTGCCAAGTGTTACATCAGGTGACCCAACATCAAAACTTTTCAACCCCGCACTATGTTTTTGGCTGCGTTGACCCGTGCAAGTCGTTTTCTTCCGTTCAAACTACCATCATTCCTTTTTCTTTCGCTTAAACTACCATCCTGATTTTTACAGTTCATTGAAGTCGTTGTACGTACATCAGGTGACCGGAAATCACCTGATCAACGATTGAAATTTTCTTACCTGTTTATCCGTACCTACCTGCACCTGTCGTTACCTTCATTGTACGCGTATATATCAATCTTTATCTCTTTTTACGATCGTTTTTCATGTTTCAACGCACCTGTACTCGCTGTGCTCATAACCGTCCCATTCGTGACTTCTTCAATCCTAATTCAACGCGTGTTTTGAATCTTTGTTCATCTCTGTTTACCGATTTACCTGTTTATTCATACACACTGTATGCTTCGTACATGCTTCATAGCACATGCTAATTAGTTCAATAGAAAGCACTCTTCATGACTCGATATCAAACTCCCTACCAAACTCCCTATCAAACTCTCTACCAAACGCTCTATCGAATTCCCTACCAAACGCCCTACCAAACTCCCTACCAAACTCCCTACCAAACTCCCTACCAAACTCCCTACCGAACGCCCTATCGAACTCCCTATCAAACTCCCTACCAAACTGCCTACCAAACTCCCTACCAAACTTCCTATCGAGCTTACCTGTACATACTGTATGCTTCGTACATGCTAATTAGCTCGATAGAAAGCACCCTTCATGGCTCGATATCAAACTTTCTACCGAATTCCCTACCAAATTCCCTACCAAACTCCCTATCAAACTTCCTACCAAACGCTCTATCGAACTCTCTATCAAACTCCCTACCAAACGCTCTATCGAATTTCCTACCAAACGCTCTACCGAGCTTCCTATCAAACACCCTACATGGCTCCCTTCATGGCTCCCTCCATGGCTTTCTACCAAAGTGGCTGCATGCTTCAAAACACGCTTCGGTCGAGCGCATAACACGCGTCAAACAGTGCTTCAAACAATGCTTTCTACATGGCTTTCTATCCCATTAGCTTCTTCATTGCTTTCCCTATTTACACCCCCGTTTGCTTCCCCATCGCAAAGCTTCATCGAGTCCTTTGTCTTATCTGTTTCGCATAGAAGAAAGGACTACATCAACTATTGTTATGGAGAAGAGCTTGGAATAACGATAACGGGTCCCCTACATCTCATTGACTTCCCCATTGACTTCCCCATTGGCTTCCCCATTGGCTTCCCCATTGACTTCCCCATTAACTTTCTCATTGGCTTCCGATAGATCACATATGGAGCACTGAATAGATCACATATGGAGCACTGAGTATATCACATATGAAGCACTGGATACGTCACATATGGAGCACTGAATATATCACATATGAAGCACTGGGTAGGCCACATGAAGCACTGAATATATCACATATGAAGCACTGGGTAGACCACATATGGAGCACTGGATATATCACATATGAAGCACTGGGTAGGCCACATATGGAGCACTGAATATATCACATATGGAGCACTGAATACGTCACATACGAAGCATTGAATATACTACATATGAAGCATCGAAAGGACAGTGGGGTTGATTTTACAAATCAGTTTCTTATTTTGCACTTTTAGGAGATTCGCCACTAAATTTGGTGGGGCTCTCGGCAAATTCTAAAAAACGGCACAGGTTTCGCAATCAACGATACCTAATTAAAAAGACGTAGTGCAAAGCAGTTTCCATCGGAAATGGCGACCCCCTCGTACACTCTACGGGGATTGTTTCTTTACTGTTTCATCCGTGGCTGACCGTGATGAAAGGAACAATGGCTCTTCACGACTCCGATACCCTTCTCAATACGTCTTAAGCCATCCTGATTAGAACTTCCGTGACCATTACCACCAGGCCTCTTCTCATGACGCAAAGCACTTCTACGGAACATCCTACAAGCTTTCGCTCGAAGGACCGGCCTTGTGTATACGTGTGATAGACAGTATAGGAGCTTATATCTTTAGCGGATTTTACGCGTACTGTGCCTTAAAAGCGGCGGGCTCAATCCTACAGTTAGCCTCAATGCAGTGCACCGGCCGATTGAGCGGATTTCAGACAACCCCACGGCATCGGCATGAGCATGGCCATGGATACGAAAGATAAGGGCTTGGTGATAACGCTGTTGCACTCTAGCTACGTGAAAGCCGGCATGGAGACATCTGGGGAGACTTATAAGCATAAGGAACAGGTCGAGCCGACAGCAGTAGCCGAGAAGTTACGAGCGGTGCTGCTGAAGAAGGGTATTGATGACACAGGAAGGTTCTGCCACACAGGGGCAGGGGTTGTCTTGATAACAATTTAACGGAAGGGAAGGCCGAGCACGTTACTAATGCGGCATAGCGTATAACATACACCCCTTTGAAGAGGTAATGTCGATCTATGTACCAAGCCTGATGGTATAAAATAGTTCTGATGTAAGAGCACGGGTTGCTCGGCTAGCTTTGCTGGGTGGACTGAGGTTGTCTAACCATTCCATAAAGAAGACCGAAACCCCATTGCTTAGAGCAAATGACTAGGAGTTTATGCTGGAAGCCTGCCTTTTTACAGGACTTCTCTCCGGTTCCTGTTGGCGAACCTGAAATTGGATTCAGACTTTCTCTTCACGTCAACGTTTAAGTAGAAAATCTCGAAAGAGCTTAGACAAAGAGTCCAGACCTAGAAACAATACGGTATTGGGAACGGTAATGCGAACAATGTGAGTGGAATACCCAGGATAAACTGTAAGGGAGGTTATCGTCGACCAGCGAAGATCTAGCGACGTGCTTTACTAGAGTCCGAAATATTATCAAAATACGAGGAGTGATTAAGACACCGTCCTCTTAAATTCGCCATCGGAAAATTCCTCAAATGGCGCTAACATAGTTGTCATTTTGATCTACGCAAGCTTTTATATAAGCATCATATCCGTCCTGCGCCACTTTTACAACTATGTGTGAATAATTGACGACACCTTCGGCATCTTCATCCTAGGAGCTAATGGTACCATACGCTTCCGACTCCAGCTTTGGAAGACTCCCCAGTCAATACAAGACCGTCTCGCGTTAGACTTTGTGGCAGGCTTTTCTTGGGGCGGGTCTTGCCAACGAAAAGTGTACACGCTGGTATCCGCCGTACACATGAGCGATACTCGAAGAGATTCAATGCAATGATCTAAGTCATAAAGGTTGTTAAGGTTCAGCCTATTAGATACTCGAACCGCTTCCAAGGGGAGAATGCATTACCTAGATGGCCATGAAGGTACTCGAGCTGCGGGTGAGTGAGATTGGGGTAATAAATCTCTTTATATAGAAATAGTCTCAATTGCCTCTGCTATCGTGAGCTTCCAACGCAGGCACGGTAAAAGAATCTCTGATGCTTACCAGGCAGTGTAAGTCGTGATACACCCCGAGCGCGGCTAAGTAGCCCCCTTCGACGAGTTCCGCGGAGTCTTCCACGGATTCACCGGCAGATATCATATCCCCCTTGGATGCACTGAAGAATAATGCTGTCAAGTACTCTCAGTATTCAACAGAGGATACCCATCGAGTGTGAGGTGTGATTATACGTCTGACCAATGCATCCCATGCACGATTATTCTCAGGTGAAGGTGGACCGGAGAATTCGGTATAGTTTCCATGACTTGTTGGATGTTGATCGTGCATCTCATAGTGAACGGCTTCCAATGCTGGAGCTAAAGTATTGTCAGACCACCACAGTCAGTACAAAAGCCATCATATTTCTTACAATATGACTTGTTGCTCAACGCATTCAACGGGTACGGTTCGCGGGACCGCACGATGGCTAAATATGTGAGGGCAAATGCGACGTGTACCAAGATGAAGTATGAGTATATCCAACGCCGATATCGCCAGAATTTGTGCTCAGTCCGAGAGATTTGGGTTGAATAGCCGACATTTTCGGTGAAAAGACAAGAGTCGTGAGACATTGCTTCGTAAGCGAAGGGAATTCTGCTTTCGTCATTTGGAAGATTTCCTGCTCCCTTCGACATTTTGACAAGGGCTGAGTAAATAATATGAGCGAAACCGAGAGACCGGCTTCCTTATAATGGCGGTACATAGCCTAGAACCGCCATGAGACGCATCAGTGTCCCTACATCCGGATACTCTAGGAAAAGACAGAAAGAAAGCGTCCTTAGTCTATTATGCATGGACTACTAACCTGTGCTACGTAATCCCCCTTTAGATCTATCAACGAATTCTCAGAAGACCCACTAGACGTACACCCCTTCTTCTATGTGTACACCCCCGGCTGAAAAAGGAAAGGCGGGGATTTCTGATAGGCAAAATCGAGATTCCACCAAAATTGGGTGATTACATGAATGTAATCACTTGACTTTCACCTACTGTCTCAGCTCGCGCTTTCTAAATTACACGGGTGAGCTGGAAATAGTGATCTTTGACGATGCGGTGTATTATCATGGTGGTGACGTCCACCTCGCTCCCCCGCCTCATCCTCACTGCCCCCTTCGTGCTCACCGAAGTTCCAACAAGCAGCTCCGGTGATGCGTTATGGTCTCCTCCGAGTGATGGTGGGGCCAAAGGTATGACGGCAATTATGTAAATAATGAGGGAAGATGGAGGAGGGAAGGGATCGGTAGCGGAGTTTAAACTTTGGTGCGTGTGGCTACGGTTACGAAGCCTCAGCGGATCTATTCGGAGTGGTGTGCGTTTAGTGGGTCTCATTCCTGGTGATTGCGGATCGCCGATGGCTCCTCGAGCAGCTCTGGCCTTCCTAAAGTATATGAATAGCCCGCTGCTGCACTTCCTTGGAGCAACAATACCAGAAGATTGAATATCCCTCTCATCAAATCAAAGCAACCTTATCATCAAAGCTCAAAGACTAAATCATGCGCTTCATCGGAGTAATTCTCGCCGTTCTATATGGTGCCATCAGCTTTACTAGAGCTATTCCGGTTCCAGCGAGTAAGTTGGAACAGCTACAATTGTCTTTAGGTCGGTATTAACAACTTCTTAGTCGAGGAATGGCGTTGGGATGACCCAGTCTCAGAGACTCGACCGGCGGCTATAGGGGTGGATGAGGCGGGTCGAGCGTTTTGATCTGGTTGTAAACTGTGGGCGCCAGATTTTCGAGGTTGTGGAAACTTAGGAAAGGCCGCCCTGCTTGCGGCAAAGGAAGGGTTCGGTCTAGGGTGTCGATGGACGCTCTTTGGATTCAAGCTTCTGCAATCGTTGAAAACGTTCAAACCGGCTAGCCACTACCCATTATTGTGCAGGGAGAAAGTCATCGCCAAACAACAGTCTTTTCAAATCTTTATGAAATTATAGGGAAACTGCAACATATGCTGCTCAGATATGGTCCTATGTCGATACCTAATCGGAGAAATGCGAAAAGCGCTCGCTCGAATTGGGCACATCTTTGAAATTTCGTGAACAGAATAGAAGCAATGCTACTTAGATGTGGTTGTCTCGAAAGCTTGTGAAAGAATATGAAGAGTGTTATTCAGCTGTGGTTACAATTCGAGAACATGTGGAAGACCTAAAGCTCCTTGTTCACGTGTGGGTTGGTTGAACAACTCGAGTGGTAGCGCGGTATGTGCTGCAGAGGTGAATTGTCACACGAATGACAAGTCCTTTGTCTCGGCCCATTTTGGCAGTCGGCAGCACCGACACCCAAACGGACTGGAACAACCAGGGGAGTTAATGGTCGATATTGCTACTTCAGTTGTTGTGAGTCTGAGACTACTGCGTTGATGTCTAGTCTCTATCTATCTGCAAGCTGTTCTTTGTGCAACCTTCGCCACATGAAGCAAATCGAATTTGGACGGTATCTGGAAGTTCCAGCATATACTCATACTATTGCTTTGTCACCTACCGTTTGGGGACAGGCTCTTCGTGCTTTTTGGTTACCTATTTCTTCCTATTGAAGGGGCTCGGCCGAGGACCCCTTTTGATCTTTTAAGACGTTGGCAACAGATTTCCATTGGTTACCCGATCTCTGTTTTAGGTAACACCAACATCCTCTTCGGATCTGTTCCCGACGTCGTACCACGTCAATTCCGTGTGGCAGCCACAGCAAGAAGCATTGACCTGGGAGTTGAACGCAGATCGTTCAAGACTTGTCCGCAACTCCACGCATCAACAGCTTGCTGTGAGCCTTTCACTTCTAGAAGCTCGCGGACGTTCATCATTCGTCTTACCAACCCTAACATCTTGTTTGTTCTACTTGAGTCGGAAGACTAAAGAAAGACATGGAGGCCTTTGACTGGGGGTGATAAAGCGTATAATTACGTTATGAACCGAATGGTTTCTACTTAGGTGGCTTTGCGTGTCCCGTACAAGCAGGTTCATCACACAATGACACGATGATCTTTGATAAGAGATTTTGGAAGGGGCATATCCTCCTTGGCTGCGCACCAAGACCACGGCACTAAATATTTCGTCCTTGGGACTAATTGAGGGCAGCGCTTGCGTTGATGCTTAGAGTAACGATGCTGTGGTACCAGATCTAGCTACTTTCCCAGCCCTATCGCTGCTTTACTCTGCTTACAGAGAATGCTATGTCTCGGCTATACCATCGAATTTAAGAGCATTTCTCCTGGGAATGCAAGATAAAACCCGACAGCTAAGGTACTTTAATTAAAGCAGCTAGTAACCTTGACATTAATTGCAACCACGTTTCGAAAGTGTTCTGACTGTATTATCTCAACTGTCATACGCTGCTCAATAGATTACTGTGTAACAGAACTATTAAAAGATTAATCAATCAAACAGAGTTTCAGTGAACATTAATTGAGTGCTGAAATTTCGTTTAAAATTATGTCAAGTTCATCATATTGATCTGATTGTCATATGAAAAGAAAGATTCAGTCAGTTCTAAAGCTAAAAAGCATATATTACAAGTTACAACTAATCACAAAAAGACTACAGATCACATTAAAGATTAATTGATCATGTATACAATTTTACTTTTCTAAACTATTGATCATGTAATTTAAAATTATAGAAAACAGCATTAATAAACAGAAAATTCTTGAATTTAATGTAGTTTTTATTAATTTATCATTTATTAATATTTATGACATGAATCACACTGCTGACACTGATTATTTCAATTCTATATGCTCAATTTTATATGCTTAAGTGACAAAGTATTAAATCAATGATTTTATTATTTAACTAGTTATTTAGACTTTGACGCCCGTACAAGCCCAGCTGGACCTCGGTCCTCTGCTTTCTAATATCTCGAGCATCTTTGGGCCGACTGATTCTCGATGGCCGAATGCAACGGAGAGGTACCAGGATTATGCCCCGCCTCATATTCAACTAGTTGTTGAGCCCGGACTTGAATCAGACATCTCAACAATTGTACGTCTGACCACGTCGCTCGTCAGAATGTGGTTAGTGGTTGCAGATTGTTTGACCGGATCGCTAAGGCGCAAAAGGTCCAATACGCCAACAATCACAGCATCGAATTTCTTGTGGTCAATCGGGGGCATTCTTTGACTTCTACGGTTGGGGACTTTTCCGGCATTTAAATAAACGTGAGAAGCCTGACGGACATTGCCATCTTGCAAGATAAAAAAACCGTATGGCTCCAAGCCGGAACATACAGCTACGAAGTCATCGGTGCACTTTGGGAGCGAAGCTACATTACAGGTGAATCCCGTTTGCTTTTGGAAGTGTGGTCGTATTTAACAAGCATGAACTGTTAGCAACAGGAAGTGGCAGCTGCGTCGGCCTGGCGGGTCCTGGTCTTGGTGGTGGACACGGACCCTATCAAGGACTTTACGGCTTGATCAGTGACAATTTCGTCAGCTTGAACGTTGTCCTGGCTAATGGCTCGGCCATTAAAGTCAATGAAACGACCAACGCCGATCTATGGTGGGCCATGCGAGGCGCTGGACACAATTTCGGCATTGTCACCAGCTTTGAACTTGATATCTACCCCGCCGAGGCGCAAACATGGTACTACAAAAGCTATGTTTTTACAGGGGATCAGCTCGAGCCATTGTTCAAGGAGTTGAACGAGTTTCAAAATAATGGCTCAACGCCTAAGCTGATGGCCGGCAACTTTGGCGTATATACAATGCATACAAATGTGAGCCAGACTGAAGTAAGTTGTTGCTCCATCATTTCTCCACCTTGCATTAGCCATAGCCATCTGACTTTGGGTAGACTATGATCGCCTGGAGTTTTATATACTCTGGCCCTCAATCGGACGCAGAGCTCCATCTAGCCCCCTTCAATCGGCTCGGCGCCGTATCGGAGCAAGGTGGTAACATCCCCTATCCAGAAGTCTCCGTTGTTCTGGATGGCGGGTTGGACTCCGATCTTTGCGCGAAGAACAAAACGCATGTCATAGCTACTGCTGGCCTCCAGGTCTATAACATTACAGCGCAGCGGCAAATATATGATTTGTTTAACCAGAGGGTGGCTCAACACCCTGAGCTTGAGACTACCCGGTTGGTCCACGAGGGTTACTCGCTTGAGGGTGTCATCAGTATCGACCCTGATCGGTCGGCCTATCCACTTCGCAGTGATCATCTGCTGATGTACGAATCCGTTCTCTTTGCGTATTTTTTTCCTTGGGCGAGGCCACTTGAACTGATAACAAGTAACGATCTAGGTACTTCGACGCCACACCTGAGCTGGGTTCAGGGCTTGAAGAGTTTGCCAAAGACTGGGCTCAGGAGACGCGGGATTTATGGAATGCGGGCCAGCCTGAGCGTCTGCCGACAACATACGTGAACTATGCAGCCGGTGACGAATCTCTGGAGTCCATGTACGGCTATGAGCCATGGCGCCTAGAAAAACTGCGCGCTCTCAAGGCTCAGTACGATCCGAACAACCGGTTCGCCTACTACAACCCTATCACCCCGTGACTGGCAAGAAAGACAGGAATATGCAGCTTTGGACTTTGTCTTCCACTCTGCTGGGATATGATAGATTATGAGAAAAGGGGATAAAAGAGATAAACATACTAAGTTATAACTTGATCAAGATTTTCTCAACCCTTGCATGTCCTGTTCTTACAGAGACTCAGCGTGTTCAACGTTTTTGCCCCATCATCAAACCTTATCAACATGGATGAGAAGATTCTTGTGAGAAAGTTTGCTAAGTATACATCTACTGATCTCACTATGCCTTCATTAGGTAGAAAGAGCGTGACTGCAAGCCGCTGCCCTGACACTCAAAGACTACTCCCCAGCCTTATCCTGCCATGACAACCTCACCTGCTGCTTGCTGACCCTCCAAGGGTTCTCTCCCCTGTCCTCTAAGTCTTTGACTCGGATAAGCTCGAGCTCATATCGCCCCTGCGCAGAGATGCGCTCGTTAGACCATGCTCTTCGAATTTTTGTTTTAGCAATATTGGGAGACTTACCCCATTGCGCATAGCCATGACACGCGGGCGATCATCGGCATTACGATTGTAGAACCATCCGTGCGCGTACGCGAAAGCCTTGCACTTGTCTGGCCGCTGACTGGCCTTCTTGGCAGTAGGCTGTGGCAATTCGATCAAGATGTTCCTATACAAAGCAATGTGAACAAGATGTTTACACAAACACCGTGTCCCGTCGCTTTTGTAGGGTGAGGAAGTGAAAGAAAGACATCGTTGCTCTCTTTGCCTAGGCGTAATATCCTAATAACCAACCATCGAAGGCAGGAAGAAAGAAAATTCGTCTTACTGCACAACATGCTGCGTTGAATCGTACGGATCATGGATCTTTTCGAGCCTCTTGGCCCACACCTCACTCGATACGACCTCGGGCGACCCGCCCAAGAGCGGATCGTAGTCGAGATGTACTTCTGGTGCATATATCGAGTTGATTAGTGGCAAAGGCTCTTTTGTGTCGAAGCAGTACATCTGTTGATTAATTGGGGAATCAGCGAAGCAAGCAGTGAAGGAAGGTAGCAATAAAAACAAGCGGAACGCTCGCTCACCATTCGGACCATCGTGTCTTGAATGTTGGCTTTGTCGAGGAGAAATGTCTCACTGTCGTAGGTTGCGGCCATTCTGGTGTTTGCTCTTGCTACTTTTCGAAATTGAAGTAGCGGTTGCAGATGATATCAGGGATTGGTGAAAGGGTCTCTGCCTTCTAAAATAAAGTTCAATGATGGAAGGTTTCAAAACGAGATTGATCGGTGATGATACCAATTACAGGAGATCGCCCGGGCTGAAGATCATCCGAGACCTCGGCAGTGCCGCAGAGACTTCTAGACCAAATGTAGAATAGCGGTAGATCGACTAGTGTGCAGGTCCACCAACGTTCTACAGTCGGTCATCTGGGCAATGTGCAGACACGTGATCTGCATTGATTCCCCTCTACATTACTGTAGAGTCGTAGCCTTTGTCGTCATTTTCTCTTCCTACACGTCAAGGGAAGCATCTGCGAAAACGTGTAGGAACGGTCCGGTGGTCTCCTTCGGCAGAGCAGATGGTCGAGGGGCGCAAGAGCATTGTAGGACAAAGGCATTCAGATACAACGCCGTTGGTGTATCGTGCTGCCACTCGATACAGCGAGGCAGACTGGTGGAAGCATGCACTGTGTCTGCAAGGGAGGTGGCTGAGCATAGAAGAGCAAGCGAAAAAAGAGAGATTCATTTGGACCCATGCAGATGGCAGCGCAATGCTGTATGCCTCCAGAGTAACGGCCTCAGAGGACATTTCGACAGCGTCAAATGATCCGGCAAGAATCCTCGCACCCTGCTCAAGAACATCGATCTCATTTGTCAGCTCGTTGCGCGCCTTTGACTCTTCAGAAACCATTAGGTCAAGGTCTTCGTCTAATAGAGAGCTATTGAAGAGCAGGGACAACTTCTTCAAATAGGTCTCCACTGAACAAATGAGTTGACTGTCAACTACCTGCAAATTGATGGTATCTACGCATCATCTCCTCACCGCTTTGCAATGAGCTTGTAGCGAATGGTGGAGACTGATCGTGAACATTGTCATCCTCGTTGCTAGCGCAAGCATTGAGTGCGTTATGCAAGAGAGTGACGAGTATCAAATCGCCCATATCGCTCTGTAAATGAACGTGAGACATCTTTTGGTTCATGTTGCGCACCATTCGTGCTTCGGGATCTTTTCGAAAATTGCCTGCAAAACAATAATTCTGCGTCACAGGGTGATTGTGTAGTTCATTCTTTATGAGGTCCTTCAGTTGTGATATTGCACTTGAGTAGATCTTGTAAAGATCGCCATGCAGCGGATGCCGTAGGCGGTGACTGAAGTCATAACCTTGGCACAGACAGTACAGAAGTCCATGGATAAATTGGTGTGAATATGCTGAAACGGGGCTGACAACTTTTCATATTCCATCTCCTCTTGGCTGACGTGAACCTCTCAAGATTTCAAGGAGATTCGCTGCATGAGCAGCAGAGACGGACAAGAGAATGGATGACACGAGGCATGCCACCGTCAGCGTCACATCGGAGGTGTTCAACAGACCTTCTCACTGTCCAATCGGCAGCAAAAACGATAAGGACTGGACAAGAGTTTTTAATCATTTGAGGGGATGACATTGGCAACATACTCATCGTCAAGAGCGTCACAATGCCGCATCGCTATCGCTATCCCAGATCACCCCTGAAGAACATTCAGCAACATCAGGCTCTGAGCAATCATCGCCATCGCCCGCATCCCGCAAATTCACTGGCTACCCATGCAACCTGGACAGGAGCCTCAGATCCAGCTGCAGCCTATCAGAGGCCCCTAGATGCGGCTGCTGTCATCATTGACGAAGTCTCAAGCACGCACTAGCGGATGATATCGCATTAGCAAGTCGCAACTATACCTCGCTTCTGTCTTTCTTTGCTCACCAAAGGTCAAATATCAGGCCAGGCTCAATTAGATCTAATACTCACTCAAATAGAACGGAATTTAAACGTTTCTTGAATCATCGTTCAGTGCGTTTTGACTTTTGAAAAGACTTCAAACAACACTCTTCAAAGCCAATGAACTCAGATCAGAAAGGTTCATATCAATTATCTCTTGAGCAGCTAGAATACTGTTACGTCAGTTACGATCGAAGCCTAAAATCACCTGTAGACAGCTGAAAATGAACATTGAAATCGATTTGAACGCGAGAACTCTCAACGCAACACTACGAGCTCACGGAATTTCTCACTGACTAGCTCTTAAGCGATCGAAATTAAAATCTAAAGCTGCTCTTATTCGATTAAAATGAGCTAAAAAACATAAATATTGAATTGCGAATCAATGAAGAAAAGTCATTTGATCGAACAAGACATTCGTGATTCGAAGATCAGATAAAACACGAGAATGAATGTTTGAGACTTTCAAACAGAAATGAAATAGAGATAAAGTAATGAAAATTCTCAATGAAAAGATCTTTTTCATTATTGTTAGAGATCAGCATAGAGCGAGTCATATGAGTGTAATGTAACGAGTATATAAATGCTAAGGAAGAAAAGTATCTAGAAGGGAAGAATCGACTATTTATATGACTCAGAAGAACATAAGCTAACTCTGAATAGAGTTGACTTCGAAACAAGTCTATGCTCTAGCGACGAGCGATCGACGATAGTTCTCAGAATAGTCATCAACATAGTCATCAACATAGTCATCAACATAGCTATCAACGAAGATGCGTAGCTAGAATCGTAACAGCTATCAACGAAATTGCGTAGCTAGAATCGTAACATTACTTCTTCTCTTCAACGATTCATGTTCATATGAATGTATTTTCTTAGTCTTGTGTAGAATCGAAATGTCTATTGTAGCAGACTCACTATGCAAGGTAGAAGTGTCATTGAAGAAGACTCACTAGTTGCATGCAAACGAGTCGACAGATCGATTCACTGATAGATAGAGCGATGTGAGTAGATAGATCATCACATTGACGAAAGATGTCATTGAAGCAGACTCACTAGTTGCATGTGAACTGATAGACGAATCGATTCACTGATAGGTAGAGCGATGAGAAGATCATCGCATTGACGATGTCATTGAAGCAGACTCACTAGTTGAACAGAAACTCGAGATAGATTGATTCACTGATAGATAGAGCGATGTGAATAGATAGATCATTGCATTGATCATGTCATTGAAGCAGACTCACTTCTAACTCAGATCTACTATGTCACGATTCTAGTCTTGTCAGACTCAGTCTTCTAGTCTTGTCAGATTTATTCTCACTTCATCATCTTGACTAGTCTCTATTGAGTCTAGCGTCGACTGAGAAACACATATATGTAGTCAGCTTCTTTCTTGTAACTATCTTTCTTTCTTAGCATTTATCTTCTAGTTAAATGACACTCATATTGACTCGCTCTATGCTGATTTCTAACATTAGATAAATGCTCATCATCTACTCTGCTATCAATGAATAGATGATACGAAACAATCTATTCAGTAAGAAAAATTTGCAAGAAATTCTTCAAATTTGCATCATCATTTTTGTTAGAGATCAGCATAGAGCGAGTCATATGAGTGTAATGTAATGAGTATATAAATGCTAAGAAAGAAAAGTATCTAGAAGAAAAGAGTCGACTATCTATATGATTCAGAAAAACATAAGCTAATTCTGAATAAAGTTGACTTCGAAACAATTCAATAGTCTAGTGACGAGCGATTGATGATAGTCATGAACATAGTCATCGACATAATCATCAACATAGTTATCAACATAGATGCGTAGCTAGAATCGTAACAATTTTAGATTGCAAGAAATTCTTCAATTCTACACTCATTTTCATCATTCTATTCGCAAGAAATTCTTTGAATAAAGCACTCAATTATTATCTGAAATTCACAAGAAATTCTTTGAATTTTCACTCATCAAAAACATCAATTCAAAACATTAATCTCTCATCTACTCTTACTTTAACAACTTCTATCTTCTTTCATCATGATACGTGACATCAAGTCAGTTGAATTTCAAACAACTCATCTGCTTAAAAGCATTGTCAGTAGAAGAGTTTCACTTCTACTCATTGATGCTTCAATTGAAGTCGAGAAAGTTGTCATTGCATGAAACATAAACATCGAGAAACAACTGCTTCATTGAGTCAGCAATCAACTTGACGAAGTCATCAATGTTAGAAATCGATCTAGAGCGAGTCATAAAAATGTCATTTAACTAATAAATAAATGCTAAGAAAGAAAAGTATCTACAGAAAAGAACTCGATTCTTATATGTGTGTTTCTCAGCTTTGTGCTAAACTCGATTGAGTTGATGTCTTACACATATGATGCAGAGTCTCAATGATATCATCTCTAGATCAGATTCTCGCTAAACTCAATTAGAATGAAATCAGATGAAGATTAAATGAAGAATAGATGAAGACTAAAATTGTAACATTATTCTTTTTTCTTGATTATTCATGTTTGCATGAATGTTGTTTCTTAGTGCGCTTTTCTTGAATATCTGATATGAAAGTCGTCAATCATCTCTTGAGCATTCATAAATTCGTCGTCATCAGCGTTATATCAGTTGAGATCGTTGTCATAACTCTTTCATTTAACTTGATATTGAAGTCATCTTCTATAGCGTCGAAAGTTCAGTATATCATCGATTTTTCATTCATCTTCATCGTTTATCATTATTGACTTCGAAGATTCATTCTTTTGATCAGACAGAGAATCATTGACGACAGAATGAAGAAGCTCTGTGTCATGATTCTAGTCTTGTCAGATCTATTCTAGCTTCGTCATCTTGACTAGTCTCTATTGAGTCTAGCGTCGACTGAGAAACACACATATGTAGTCAGCTTCTTTTCTGTAGCTATCTTTCTTTCTTAGCATTTATCTATTAGTTAAATGACATCTCTATGACTCGCTCTAGATCGATTTCTAACAGTAGATAAATGCTAATCAACTACTCTGCTATCGACGTGTAGACGATACGAAATAATCTACTTCGTTTATTCAGAAAATTCGCAAGAAATTCTTTGAATTACTTTTATCAAAACACATCTTCAAATTTACTCAAATTTATCAAATCAATCACTTAATCTTATCACAATCTATCTATCTATCTTTCTCACAATGACACGCGACTTCGAATCAGTTGAGTCACGAACAGCTCGTCTGCTTAGAAGCACTGCTAGCAGACGCGTTTTCATTATTTCTTTCGATGCTTCAGCGAAATCTCAGAATGTCGCTATCTCATGAGACATCAACACAAGTCAACAACTTCGTCAATGAGCTATTGATCAGTCAGACGAGATCATCAAGATGCTGATCGAGCTAAGAGATCAACGAAACATGACTTTGAAACTCAACGAGCAATGAATCAATGTTCAAGTCGATCACATCAAGAAACTTGATGAGCTAGAAATCAATCAAATGACAATAAACACTCAAGAAAAGACTATCATCAATCTACAAGAGAAAGTCTTGAGTCTAAAAAAGAGACAGCGTTCAGCGAATCAGTTTCGATCTTGTCAATCTACTGAATCTCGAGTTTCTACGAAATCTCTACCTCGTCAATTCATCAAGAATCATACTCGATGTAAGTCGTTCATTCTATTCAATAATGATCATCACAAGTCTTTCAAGTTTTTGAACTCATCTGTATTCATCGATGAAGATGAATCAACATGAGATAGCTGAAGAGTCAAGATAAACGACAAGCTTCAGGCAAATGTCAATCACTTCGATAATGAGAATATCTGTATTGTCTATGTGATATCTAGACTAGAAGATGATGCTGCTGAACATATCTTCGCTTGATATCATCATGATGCTTTGCATTTTTACATCTCGATCTACGAGCTATTTGAGCATCTGAAAGAAATATACGATGAACTGAATAGAAATTGAAAGTGTCGTCGCAAGTACAACGCTCTGAGACAAGCAGAAAAGTCTTTCAATGTCTTCTACTTCGACTTTATGAAGCTATTCAGCTATCTCGAATACGACGATCGTACTCTGATGAACGATCTTCAGAATAAAATCAATAATCGCTTGCAGAATGCTCTATCAGTCTGTTCAGAGAATTTTACTTCGCTCACTCGCTTACGAATCTTTCTTCAAGATGTGAATAATAAACAGCGAGTCAACTATCAGCTACGCAGTCAGCTTCGCACTGTCATCGTCAAAGTCACTGTCGTACCTGATAAATGCGCTGCTACTTCATTGTCAATGATGACTTTGATAATCGATTATGTTAAGTCTATTCTCTCTTCTATCTCTGAGTCAGCAAGATCGTCTATCATTTGCTATACTTGCAAGATCTCGAGTCATTTGTTCAAGAATTGTTCTCAGAACAAGATCAACACTTCTGTATTTCATGCATTCACTTCTCGTCTACATGAAATCGTCATTTCGAAGAATAAGAAGAATGAGAAAATGTCTTCTTTCAAAGATAGTGAGGCAAAAAACTAGAGACTTTCATCAAAGACGCGATGAAAAAGATGTTAATTTCTTCAATGACAAGCATGTCAGATGACTCTTTTGCTTCTGAATCTTTGACTACTGAATGTGTACTTTCTAGCAATGAAATTAGTTACTCATTGAAGTCATTGATTGACATTGAAGCTGCTGATTATTCGTTCATTGATGAAGTGATCGCGCAGATTGTTTGTGATCAGTTGCAAATCGAGTCTCTGACTTTGATCAAAGCGAAGTCAATTCAAGAATTTGATGATCATTATGTTAAAAAACTCATTACTCATGTCATCTATTTGAATCTGACTGTTCAAGATCATACGATTGACACAGCTTCTATGTTGATCACTCGATTAGATCAACATCAAATGATTCTTGAAAAAACATGAATGAACAAAATCGATTTAGTAATTGACATGCAGATTGATTCTCTTCGATTTTCGAATTTCATTCTCAATTCAAAATCAATTGTTCTATTCACAAGCAACAAGACAATCACGAAGCAAAAGAGTTTGACTTCTACTCATATACTGAAGAGATCTTTCACTACTTCTCAACTCAGTCTGAAATCACTCTCTTTCAGTCAGTTCAATGAGAAGTCAGTTAAACTAATTGAACAGTTAAAATCGTGCAACGCGACTTTAACTAACGTCAAAAATTCTAAATCAACGTTCAGTCTGAATTCATTCTCTTTCAGTTCAATGAACATAGCAATGATAGAAGCAGCGACATATAGAATGTTAGTCAAATGATCAGACATCAAGATCTTTGCTGTTATCATCTTGAAAATCGATCGACTCATAACTACAGTTGAAAACAAGTCTGAAGAAGTGAATCTGCATAAGCTTTTTTACGCTAAAGCTCTCAAGCAAGTCAAAGTCAAGCTTCTCTCTGAATATCACGACTATCTAGATGTCTTCGATCGAGCAATGATCAATAAGCTATCATTGCATCATTTCTACGATCACAAAATTGAGTTGATTGATGAAGAAATGCTTTCTCGAAGCAGACTATATCAGATGTTCGATCACAAGCTTCAGAAGATAAAGAAGTATCTGATCAAACATCTGAACAAAGAATTCATTTTCTTCAGCTTTGCATCATATGTCTCGCTCATCTTGTTCATCAAAAAGAAAGACGATAGTCTGCGTTTCTGCGTCGATTACAGAAAGCTCAATGCTTTGATCAAACGAGATCGCTATTCTTTGTCATTGATAGACGAGATTCTCACTCATATACAAGAAAGCAAATATCTGATTCAATTGAACATCATTGTCGCGTTCAATAAACTACGCATGCACTCAGATAGTGAAAATTTGACTATCTTTATTATCTTTTTCGACTCATACAAATATCATGTAATGCTCTTTGAATTAATCAATGAATCGACATTCTATCAACACTATATGAACGACGTGTTGTTTGAATATCTACATCAGTTTTGTCAAATCTATCTAAATAACATTATCATCTACAGCAAGATCTTGAAGAAACACAAGCAACATGTACGATTGATCTTGAATAAACTACAAGAAGCTGATCTACAGATAGACATCAATAAATGCAAGTTTCATGTTCAGAAAATCATCTTTTTAGAACTTTTGATATCAATCGAAGAATTGAAGATAAATTCGCGAAAGATGCAAGCAGTCGTTGATTGATCTACATTCAATAATCTCACTCAGATGCAGTTCTTCATTGACTTCTGCAACTTCTATCGACACTTCATCAAGAACTTTTCGAAGATTGTTCATTCAATGATTCAACTTACTCAAAAGAAGATCATATTTGAATGAAATGAAGTCTGTCAGATCGTCTTCAATCATATGAAGAGACGTATGATCAAGACTTCTATACTACGTCACTTTGATCAAACTCGTGAGACTATTCTCGAAATCAACTCATTCAACTACGTCAATGATGAAGTTCTCTCTCAATATGATGACAAAGAAGTACTACATTCAATTGTCTTTTATAGCAAGAACATGTCTTCTGCTGAATGCAACTACGAGATATATGATAAAGAACTTCTGATCATCATTTGAGCATTTGAACACTGACGATTTGAACTGAAACTAACTGACATTTCTATCAAGATGTTCATCGATCATCAAGCACTCACTTCGTTGATGAAAGATAAAGAGCTGAGCAGACGTCAGATGCGCTGAGTTCAGAAGCTCGCTGATTTCAACTTCAAGATAATGTATCAATCTGACAAACAGAACATCAAGATCGATGCATTAACTCGTTGAGCTGACGTCGTGCTCAGAGATTCAGAAGATGAGCGCGTTCGCTATTAATAAATCACTATTCTGACTTTGAATTGAATGAAAATTGCTGATCTAGAGAAGAACATCAGTGAATCAATCTATAAACAGATTCTTGAGACTAATGAGATCGACGAGAATTGTACACTACTTCGCGAAGCAATAGCAAGAGATGAGACACAATATGAAGACATCAAGCTGAAGAATTGTCAAGTTCAGAATGAAATCTTATACAAAGACAGTCAGCTATGAGTTTCATTCAATGAGCTTCTACAAATGAATCTGATTCGTAAAATACACGATCAATCATCAGTTGATCATTCTGATATTCTTAGAACTGTGAAAGTCATAAAGCGAAACTACTATTGATCATTCATGTGAAAAACGATAGATCAATATATTCGAAACTGCTATATCTGTCAACGCTCAAAGACATCTAGAGATAAATCAAACGACTTGCTTCAATCTTTATCGATATCTGAACAGCGATGACAAGACATAGCAATGAACTTCATTATCGATCTATTTGATTCAAGCGAGTACAACGCTATTCTGATGATCATCTGCAGATTGTCAAAGAAAAGACATTATATCTCTTGCATCACTGACGATGAAGATATCACTGTCAAAAAGATAGCTGAAATGCTGATTCAATGAGTATATTGAACTCATGATCTATCAAGCTTCATAGTATCTGATCGAGATTCGCAATTCATCTCTATACTATGAAAGTTTCTTTGCAAACGACTGAGCATTTCTCTTTGATTGTTCACTGTCTATCATTTTCAGATCGACGATCAAAGTGAACAAGTTAATCAGAACATCAAGCGATATTTTTGATTCTTCTGTTCATATATGCAGAACGACTGATTCAAGTGACTACTCATGATCAAGTTTGTCAACAATAACATCTTGTCTTCAGTTATCTTCTTGATCTTCTTCTTCATGAACAAGAAGTTTCACTCTTGTATGAGCTTCGATTCTGACATCATCGAGTATGAAAGCATTCGCGAACGTCTGCAAATCGATTGAGTCAAGAATATATCTGAACAAATGAACAAGACATTGATCTTCGCTCGTGAAGCTCTGATCAAAACACAGAAACAAATGATAAATCAAGCTAACAAGCATAGAAAGAAAGTCGATTACAAGATTGAATCAAAGATGTTTTTGAATGAACGAAACATCGTTACAGCGAGATCTTTCAAAAAATTGAATGATAAGATGCTCAACTCATTTCAGATCATTGAGTCTGTTGACTCATTCTATAAGTTGAAACTATCAGAGACTATGTGTATACATGATGTATTTCATTCAGAGCTTCTTCGTTCTGTCGTCAATGACTCTCTGTCTGATCAAAAGAATGAATCTTCGAAATCAATAGTGATAAACGATGAAGACAAATGAGAAATCGACGATATATTGAACTCTCAACGATATCGAAGACGACTTCAATATCGAGTCAAATGAAAGAGCTATGACAACAATCTCAACTGATATAACGCTGACGACGACGAATTTATGAACGCTCAAGAGATGATTGATGACTTTCATATCAAATATTCAAGAAAAGCGCACTAAGAAACAACATTCATGCAAACATGAATAGTCAAGAGAGAAAAGTAATGTCATGATTCTAGTCTTGTCAGATCTATTCTAGCTTCGTCATCTTGACTAGTCTTTATTGAATCTAGCGTCGACTGAGAAACATACATATATAGTCAGTTTCTTTTCTGTAGCTATCTTTCTTTCTTAGCATTTATCTATTAGTTAAATAACACTTCTATGACTTGCTCTAGATTGACTTCTAACACTCTGAATGAAATACATTGTGTATATGCATAGTCTCTGATAGTTTCAACTTATAGAATGAGTCAACAGACTCAATGATCTAAAATGAGTCAAGCATCTTATCATTCAATTTTTTGAAAGATCTTGCTGTAATGATGTTTCATTCATTCAGAAACATCTTTGATTCAATCTTGTAATTGATCTTCTTTTTATGCTTATTAGCTTGATTCATCATTTGTTTTCGTGTTTTGATCAGAGCTTCATGAGCGAAAATCAAAGTCTTGTTCATTTATTCAGATATATTCTTGACTTGATTAATCTGCAAGCGTTCGCGAATGCTTTCATACTCGATGATGTCGAAATTGAAGCTCATATGAGAATGAAAGCTCTTGTTCATGAAGAAGAAAATCAAGAAGATGACTGATGACAAGATGTTATTGTCAACAAACTCGATCATAAGTAGTCACTTAGATCAGTCGTTCTGCATATACAAACAGAAGAATCAAAGATATCGCTTGATGTTCTGATTGACTTGTTTGCTTTGATCGTCGATCTGAAAATGATAAATAATGAATAATTGAAGAAAAATGCTCAGTCGTTTGCAAAGAAACTTTCATAGTATAGAGATGAATTGCAAACTTCGATCAGATACTATGAAGCTTGATAGATCATAAGTTTGATATATTCATTGAATCAGCATTTCAGCTGTCTTTTCAGCTGTGATATTTTCATCATCAATGATGTAAGAAATATAATGTCTTTCTTTTGACAATCTGCAGATGACAGTCAGAATAGCGTTGTAATCATATGAATCAGATAGATTGATAATGAAGTTCATTGCTATGTCTTGTCATCACTGTTCAAATATAGATAGAGATTGAAGCAAGTCATTTGATTTATTTCTTGATGTCTTTGAACGTTGACATACGTAGCAGTTTCAAATATATCGATCTATCGTTTTTCGCATAAAAGATCAATAGTAATTTCACTTTATGATTTTTACTGTTCTAAGAATTTCAGAATGATCAATCGACGATTGATCATGTATCTCACGAATCAGATTCATTTGTAGAAGCTTGTTAAACGAAATTCATAGCTGACTATCATGATACAAGATTTCATTCTGAGTTCAACAATTCTTCAATTTGATATCTTCATATTGTGTCTCATCTCTTGCTATTGCTTCGCGAAGTAGCGTACAATTTTCGTTGATTTCATTAATCTCAAGAATCTGTTTATAGATTGATTGATCATTATTCTTCTTTAGATCAGCGATCTTCATTTGATCTGATGTCAGAATAGTAGTTCTTTGATATTAAATGCATTCATCATCGAGATCTTTAAGCACGAAGTCAGCTCAACGAGTTAATGCATCGATCTTAATATTCTGTTTGTCAGATCAATACATTATCTTGAAGTTGAAGTCAGCTAGCTTCTGAATTCAGCGCATCTGACGTCTGCTCAGCTCTTTATCTTTCATCAATGAGATGAGCGCTTAATGATCGATGAACATCTTGATAAAAATGTCAGTTAGCTTCAGTTCAAGTCGTCAGTGTTCAAATGCTCAAATGATGATCAGAAATTCTTTATCATATATCTTGTAGTTGCATTCAGCAGAAAATATGTTCTTGTTATAAAAGACAATTGAATGTAAAACATCTTCGTCATCATATTGAGACAGAATTTCATCATTGACGTAGTTGAATGAGTCAATTTCAAGAATAGTTTCACAAGTTTAATCAAAGTGACGTAGTATAAAAGTCTTGATCATACATCTCTTCATATGATCAAAGACAATCTGACAGACTTCATTTCATTCAAATATGATCTTCTTTTGAGTGAGTTAAATCATTAAATGAACAATCTTCGAAAAGTTCTTGATGAAGTGTCAATAGAAGTTGCAGAAGTTAATGAAGAACTGCATCTGAGTGAGATTATTGAGTGTAGATCAATCAATGACTGCTTGCATCTTTCGTGAATTTATCTTAAGTCTCTTGATTGACATTAAAAGTTTTAAAAAGATGATTTTCTGAACATGAAACTTGCATTTATCAATGTCTATCTGTAAATCAGCTTCTTGTAGTCTATTTAAAATCAATCGTACATGTTGCTTGTGTTTCTTCAAGATCTTGCTGTAAATGATAATATCATCTAGATAAATCTGACAAAACTGATGTAAATATTCAAACAACACATCGTTCATATAGTGTTGATAGAATGTCGATTTGTTGATTAATTCAAAGAGCATTACATGATATTTGTATGAGTTGAAGAAGATAATGAAGATAGTCAAATTTTCGTTATCTGAATGCATATGTAGCTTGTTGAACGCGACAATAATGTTTAATCAAGTCAGATACTTGCTTTCTTGTATACGAGCGAAAGTCTTGTCTATCAATGACAAAGAGTAATGATCTCGTTTGATCAAAGCATTGAGCTTTCTGTAATCAATGCAGAAATGCAGACTTTCGTCTTTCTTTTCAGCAAACAAGATGAGCGAGATGTATGATGCAAAGCTGAAAAAAATGAATTCTTTGTTCAGATGTTTGATCAGATACTTCTTTATCTTCTGAAGCTTGTGATCAAACATCTGATATAGTCTGCTTCGCGAAGATGTTTCTTCATCGATCAACTCAATTTTGTGATCATAGAAATGATGCAATGATAGCTGATCGATCATTGCTCGATCAAATATATTTAGATAGTCGTGATATTCAGAGAGAAGCTTGACTTTAACTTGCTCAAGAACTTCAGCGTGAGAAAGCTCATGCAGATTCACTTCTTCAGACTTGTTTTCAACTGTAATTATGAGTCGATCAATTTTCAAGATAATAACAGCAAAGATCTTAACGTCTGATCATTTGATTAACATTTTATATGTCACTGTCTTTATCATTGCTATGTTCATTGAATCTGATGTTGATTTAAAGATTTTGACGTTAGTTAAAGTCGCGTCACACGATTTTAACTGTTTAATTAGTTTAACTGACTTCTCATTGAACTAATTGAAAGAAAGTGATTTCAGACTGAATTGAGAAGTAGTGAAAGATCTTTTCAGTATATGAGTAGAAGTCAAACTCTTTTGCTTCGTGATTATTTTGTTGCTTGTAGATAGAACAATTGATTTCAAATTGAGAGTGAAATTCGAAAATTGAAGAAAATCAATTTGCATGTCAATTACTAGATCAATTTTGTTCATTCATGTTTTTTCAAGAATCATTTAATGTTGATTTAATCGAGTGATCAACATAAAAGCTGTGTCAATCATATAATCTTGAACAGTCAGATTTGAATAGATGACATGAGTAATGAGTTTTTTAGCATAATGATTATCAAATTCTCGAATTGACTTTGCTTTGATCAAAGTCAGAAGCTTAATTTGCAACTGATCACAAACAATCTGCGCAATCACTTCATCAATGAACGAATAATCAGCAGCTTCAATGTCAATCAATGACTTCAATGAGTAACTAATTTCATTGCTAGAAAGTACACATTCAGTAGTCAAAGATTCAGAAGCAAAAGAGTCATCTGACATGCTTGTCGTTGAAGAAATTAACATCTTTTTCATCGCGTCTTTGATGAAAGTCTCTAGTTTTTTGCCTCGCTATCTTTGAAAGAAGACATTTTCTCATTCTTCTTATTCTTCGAAATGACGATTTCATGTAGATGAAAGATGAAAGCTTAAGAAGCAAAAGTATCAATCTTGTTCTGAGAACAGTTCTTTGACAAGTGACTTGAGATCTTGCAGATATAGCAAACGATAGATGATCTGACTGACTCAGATGTAGAAAAGATAGTCGACTTGATATATTCAATTATCGAAGTCATCACTGCTGACAGAAAAGTAATGCGCTTTTCAGATGCAATGATGATTTTGACGATGATCATGTGACGTTCACTTCGAAGCTGATAATTGACTCACTGTCTATTATTCATACTCTGAAGAAAGCTCTTGAGATGATGTAGAGTGATAAAATCTTTCAAGCAAATTAATAAAGCATTCTGTAAGCGATTGTTGATCTTATTCTGAAGATCATTCATCAGAATGCAATCATTGTATTCTAGATAGCTGAATAGCTTCATAAAGTCGAAGTAGAAAACATTGAAAGACTTTTCTGCTTGTCTCAGAGCGTTGTACTTGCAACAACACTTTCAATTCTTCTTCTGATCATCGTATATTTCTTTCAGATGCTCAAATAGCTCATAGATTGAGATGTAAGAATGCAAAGCATCATGATGATGTCAAGCGAAGATATGTTCAGCGACATCATCTTCTAGTTTAGATATCACATAAACAATACAGATATTCTCATTATTGAAGTGATCAACATTTGTCTGAAGCTTGTCATTCATCTTGATTCTTCAGCTATCTCATGTTGATTCATCTTCGTCGATGAATACAGATGAGTTCAAAAACTTGAAAGACTTGTGATGATCATTATCAAATAGAGTGAATGACTCACGTCAAGTATGATTCTCGATAGATTGACGAGATAGAGATTTCATAGACTGACGAGATTAAGACTGATTCGCTGAACATTGTTTCTTTTTTAGACTCAAGACTTTCTCTCATAGTTTGATGATAGTCTTTTCTTGAATATTTATTGTCATTTGATTGATCTTTAGCTCATCAAGTTTCTTGATGTGATCAACTTGAACATTGATTCATTGCTCATTGAGTTTTAAAGTCATGTTTCGTTGATCTTTTAGCTTGATCAGCATCTTGATGATCTCATCTGACTGATCAATAGCTCATTGACGAAGTTGTTGACTTATGTTAATGTTTCATGAAGTAGCAACATTCTGAAATTTCGCTGAAGCATTGAAAGAAATAAGAAAAATGCGTCTGCTAGCAGTGCTTTTAAGCAGATGAGCTGTTCGTGACTCGACTGATTCAAAGTTGCATGTCATTGTGAGAAAGATAGATAGATAAATTTGATTGAGTGATTGATTTAATAAATTTAAGTAAATTTGAATGTGTGTTTTTGATGAAAGTAATTCAAAGAATTTCTTGCGAATTTTCTGAATAGAAGTAGATTATTTCGTATTGTTTACACGTTGATAGCAGAGTAGTTACTTAGCATTTATTTACTGTTAGAGATCGATCTAAAGCGAGTCATAGAGATGTCATTTAACTAATAAATAAATGCTAAGAAAGAAAAGTATCTACAGAAAAGAACTCGATTCTTATATGTGTATTTCTCAGCTCTGTGCTAAACTCGATTGAGTTGACATCTTACACATATGATACAGAGTCTCAATGATATCATCTTTAGATCAGATTCTCGCTAGACTTGATTAGAATGAAATCAGACGAAGACTAGATGAAGAATAAACGAAGACTAGAATCATAACAATCAATATGCTGAATGAGCTTTGAAGTCAGCAAGACTTGACTTTACAACTCAATGAACACTGACTTCTTGTACAAGAAGATCACAAAAAGAGAGTGAAACAACTAGAAGTCATTTTTGATAAGAATGATGAGTTAGAGAAAAAGATCAGTCAGTTACAAGATGAGTGATTGAACTTCAGAGCAGAACAACGTCAAGCTGATCAATCTATGCCTCGTCAAGATACTCAGTCAGCTGAGCAATGAGTCAATCAGAAAGTTGAATGAAGCTCGACTTTTAAAACTTACTTTCAACGAGAATCTTCTACTCTATCTGAAAACGAGAATGATCATCACAAGTTTGTTAAGCTTTTGAATTCACTCATCTTCATTGAAACAGATGATTCTATTTGAAAGACATGAAACATCAAAATAGCTGACAAGCTCGATGTCAATGTGAATCATTATTCTACTGAAAAGATTCATATTATTTATGTGATTTTCAGACTAGAAGATGATGCTGATCAGCAAATTTATGCAAAGCATCATGTTGATGCTTTCTTATTCTATCAGTCACTATCAGAGTTATTGAAACATCTGAAAGAAATTTACAAAGATCAGAATCTGATTTGAAAATGTCATCATGAATATGTTGCTCTGAAGCAGCTCAACAAGCTCTTCAGTTCTTTCTATTCAGAATTCACTAAAATATTCAGCTTTCTGAACTATGATGATATCACTCTGATGAATGACATTCAGAATAAAATCAATAATCATCTTCAGAATGTATTGTCAGTTTGTCTCATAAAGTTTAGCTCACTTGATAAGCTCAAGATGTGAATAATAAACAACGAGTCAATTATCAGCTACGTGATGAGTAATGAACAGTCAAATCAATAGCAGCTTTGAAAAAACGTTTTGTTTCTTCATCAACATCAGTTTCAACTGCTAACTATGTTCAACTCATTACTTTTTTCATTTTCGAATTTGAATGATCAAGAATGTTAATTCTCTGCTTCAACTGCAAAATATCAAATCATCTTTCAAAGAATTGCTCTCAGCTGAAGACTAGTACTTTGACATCTCATGCATTCATTTCTCATCTCAATGAGATCATCATGTCAAAAGAAGAGAAGAAATTATTTACAGAGAAATCAAAGAATGAGACAAAAAACTAGTGACTTTCTGTTAGAGATCAGCATAGAGCGAGTCATATGAGTGTAATGTAACAAGTATATAAATGCTAAAAAAGAAAAGTATCTAGAAGAAAAGAATCGACTATCTATATAACTCAGAAGAACATAAGCTAACTCTGAATAGAGTTGACTTCGAAATAACTCGATAGTCTAGTGACGAGCGATCGACGATAGTCAGAAACATAGTCATCAACATAGTCATCAACATAGCTATCAACATAGATGCGTAGCTAGAATCGTAACACTTTCATCAAAGATGTGATGAAAGATGTGTTAATTTCTTCAACAATGAGCAGCTTAAATGATTTCTTTGCTTCAAAATCTTTGACTATTGAATGTATATTATTTAGCAATAAAATTAGTTACTCATTAAAATCATTGATTGACATTGAAGCAGCTGACTATTTGTTCATTGATGAATTAATCGCGCAGAATGTTTGTGATCATTTGCAAATCAAATCATTATCTTTAATCAAGCTCAAGTCAATAAGAAAATTCAATGATCATTATGCAAAAAAGCTCATTACTCATGTGATTTATTTGAATCTGACTGTTCAAGATCATATGAAACATTTCGTCTTTATGCTGATTACTTGATTGAATCAGCATCAGATGATTCTTGAAAAAACATGAATGAATAAGATTGAGATAATAATTGATATGAGAAATGATCATCTTCAATTTTCTGATTCAAAGACTCATATTGATGTTAGCTTGATCTTTCTTTCTGTCATCAAGAAAATCATGATAGAACAGAAGAGTTCAATCTTTACTCAAATACTAAAGAGATTTATCTCTTTTGTCATCACTCAACTCAGCGAGAAGTCATCTTCATTTAGTAAGATCGTGAAATCATCTAATTCAGTAAAATCTTCATCTTTCAATTCAATGAACATAGCAATGATAAAGACTGCAGCATATAAATCACTAGTCAAATGATTGAATGTGACTACTTTCGCGATCATCATCACGAAAATCGATCGACTTTTAAAAACAGCTAGAAATAAACTCAAAGATGTAAATCTACAAGAGCTTTCACATGAAGAGATTTTGAAAAAAGTCAAAGCTAAGCTTTCTTCAAAATATCATGACTATCTAAACATGTTTGATTAAATGATGATTGATCAACTATCTTTTCATTGTCTCTATGATCATAAAATTGAGTTGATCGACAAGAAAACATCTTCTTGAAGTCATCTCTATCATATGTCTGACTATAAGCTTCAAAAGATGAAGAATTATCTGATTGAGCATCTGAATAAAGATTTTATATTCTCTAGCTCAGCTTCATACGCTTCGCTCATACTATTCATTGAAAAGAAAGATGATAGCTTGCGTTTCTGCGTCGATTACAGAAAGCTCAATGCTTTGATCAAACGAGATCACTACTCTTTGTCATTAATAGACGAGACTTTCGCTTGTATACAAGATAGCAAATATCTTACTCAATTAAACATCATTGTCATCTTCAATAAACTGCATATGCATTCAAGCAGCGAAGATTTAACTATCTTTATCATCTCTTTTGATTTTTACAAATATCATGTGATGTCTTTTAAATTAATCAACGATTCGACTTTCTATCAACATTATATGAACGACGTGCTATTTAACTATCTTCATCAGTTTTGTCAGATTTATCTAGATGACATTATCATTTACAGCAAAACACTGAAGAAACATAAGCGACATGTACGATTGATTCTACATAGATTATGAGAGACTGATCTTCAGATGAATATAAACAAGTGCAAGTTTCATATTCAGAAGATCTTTTTTCTGAAACTATTGCTATTCATTGAAGAATTAAAGATGAATCTCAGAAAAGTACAAGCAGTAGTTGAATAATTTACTTCTACAAATCTCATTCAAATGCAGTTCTTCATTGACTTCTGCAACTTCTATCAACGTTTTATAAAGAACTTTTCGAAGATTGTTCATTCTCTGATTCAACTAACTCAAAAAGAGATGATATTTGAATCAGATCAAGCTTGTCAAATGATCTTTGATCATATGAAGAAATAAATGACTGAAGTCTCTATTCTTCGTCATTTTGATCAGAATAGAAAGATTATTCTTGAAATAAACTCATTCAACTACGTTAATGATGATATACTTTCTCAGTATGATGATGAAGAAATATTGCATTCAATGATCTACTACAGCAAGAATCTGAGCTTCGCTGAGTGCAATTACAAGATCTATGACAAGAAATTATTAGCAATCATTTGAGTCTTTAAGCATTGATGATCTGAGCTGAAATTAACTGAGTTACTCATTAAGATGTTCATTAATCATCAAGCTTTAACGTCATTAATGAAAGATAAAGAGCTAAGTAGATGTTAAATGCGCTGAGTACAAAAGCTCGTTGACTTCAACTTCAAAATCATGTATCGCTCAGATAAATAAAATATCAAAGTCGATGCATTGACTCATCAAGTCAATTCAGTTTCTAGAAGTTTCAAGAATGAATGATGTCACTATCAGCAAACTACAATTCTCATGTTGAATTGAATGAAAATTGCTGATTTAAAGAAGAACATCAATGAATCAATCTATAAACAGATTCTTGAGACTAATGAAATTGACGAAAATTGTACATTACTTCGTGAAGTTGTATTAAAAGATGAAGCTCAATATGAAGATACTAAATTAAGAAATTGTTGAGTTCAGAACGAAATATTATATTGAGATGATCTTTTATAAGTTTTCTTCAATGAGCATCTTCAAATGAAGTTAATTCAAGAAGTTCACAATCAATCTTCTATTGATTATTTCGAAATTCTCAGAACGATGAAGATCATAAGAAGATATTACTATTGATCTTCAATGTGAAAAACAATAAGTCAATATATTCAAAACTGCTACATTTGTCAGCAATCAAAGACTTTTTGAGATAAATTCAATGAACTACTACATTTTCTACTCATACTTGAACAGCAATGAAAAAACATAGTCATGAACTTCATCATCAACTTATCTTTTTCAAAAGAAAAAAACATCATACTAACAGTGATATGTAAACTAATAAAGAAACAACATTATATTTCTTGCTTCACTGATGACGAGAAAATCACAGCAGAAAAAACAGCTGAGTTAATGCTTCAGTGAATATATTGAATATACGATTTACTTGATTTCATTGTTTCGAATCAAGACTCTCAATTTATCTTCATTTTATGAAAGTCGCTTTGCAAAAGACTAGATATTAATCTTCAACTCTTCACAGTTTATCATTCTCAGATCAATGATCAAAGTGAATGAGTCAATCAGAATGTTGAAAGATATCTTCAATTCTTCTGTTCATACATGCAGAATGACTGAGCTAAGTTACTACTTATGATTGAGTTCATTAACAATAATGCTCTGTTCTCAGTCATCTTCTTGATCTCTTTCTTTCTAAATAAAGACTTTCATTCTCATATGAGTTTTGAACTCGATGTCATCAAATATGAAAGTTCTCATGAACGCTTGCAGATGACTAAAGCAGAGAATATATCTGAACATATGAACAAAACACTGAAGTTTGCTCACAAGTTGCTAGTCAAAACATGAGAACAAATGATGAAACAAGTCAATAAGCATAGAAAAGAAGTTGATTATGAGATCAAATTAAATATGTTTCTGAATGAAAGAAACATCATTACAGCGAGATCTTTCAAGAAGTTAGATGACAAAATGCTCAATTCTTTCATCAATTTAGATTTCATCAACTCTTCATATAAACTGAAATTATCAGAGTCTATGCATGTTTATGATGTATTTCATTCTGATCTACTTTGCTCTGTCGTCGACGACTTCTTGTCTGATCAAAAGAATGAACTCTCAGATTCAATAGTGATAAACGATGAAAATGAATGAAAAATTGATGATATATTGAATTCTCGTCGATATTGAAGATGACTTCAGTATAAAGTCAAATGAAATGACTATGACAATGATCTCAATTGATACAATACTGATGACGACGAATTTATGAATGCTCAGAAGATAGTTGATGATTTTCATATTCAATATTTGAACAAATTACGCTAATCATGATTGAGCAATCAATTAAGTCAAGCAGAAAATACATTCATGCAAACATGAATCATCAAAGAAAGAGAGTAATGTCACGATTCTAGTCTTGTCAGACTCAGTTTTCTAGTCTTGTCAGATTTATTCTCACTTCATCATCTTGACTAGTCTCTATTGAGTCTAGCGTCAACTGAGAAACACATATATGTAATCAGCTTCTTTTCTGTAGCTATCTTTCTTTCTTAGCATTTATCTTCTAGTTAAATGACACTCATATTGACTCGCTTTATGCTGACTTCTAACATACTACATAGTAGAGCTTGTTTCGTTCGTTGATCGACTCAATCAAGAGATCAATCGTTGTCTGTCTTTGTAGCAAACTCACTTCAAGTGTCGTTCAAGCAGACTAACTATCAAGTGACTGACTTAATAACAAGATTAATATTGAACGTGTTTTTGAAGCAGACTCACTGTTGATTCGTCTCTACTACATGCATGTAGCAGAGCTTGTCTCGTTCATGTCTTTGTAGCAGACTCATTATTGAACGTGTCATTGAAGCAGACTCACTAGAAGAAAATCAACTGACTCATTAAAGAGATCGATTCGAATCGCGTCTTTATAGCAGACTCACTAGTTGACACAGAAACTCGAGGTAGATCAATTCGCTGATTGATAGAGTAATGTGCTTGTAGATCATTGCATTGATGAAGAAACATCATTGAAGCAGACTCACTGTGAGATTTGCTTCTGAAATAGAGACTTCGATGCAGTTTTAGACTGATCTCATTGTTCAACAAATTCGAAGAATTTCTTGCGAATCTGAGTGAACGATGCTTTCGCTGATCTTCTAATCTAGTCGAAAAGAATTTTGATCTTTTGTTTATACTCGCTGATCAGCTCACGAGGAAAGAAGAATGAGTGCTGTCACACGATCGCGAGTCGACTAGATCAAAGTCGATAGTCGAATCAAACAGAAGCACTCAATGCAGATTATTTCTCTTCGTCTGTAACGAAGAAGCATTTATATAATGTTAGAGATCAGCATAGAGCGAGTCATATGAGTGTAATGTAATGAGTATATAAATGCTAAGAAAGAAAAGTATCTAGAAGAAAAGAGTCGACTATCTATATGACTCAGAAGAACATAAGCTAACTCTGAATAGAGTTAACTTTGAAACAAGTCTATGCTCTAGCGACGAGCGATCGACGATAGTTCTCAGAATAGTCATCAACATAATCATGAACATAGCTATCAACGAAGATGCGTAGCTAGAATCGTAACAATTATGATTTGAGAAGCTTTTTGAGATTCTGAAAGATCGAATTTATATCTGCTCAATCGAGACTTCGAATTCAAAAAACACGATTATTCAGCAGTCTTCTACATTCAGATTTTGAATCACAATTTGACTGACATATGAAAGTCAGAACTAATGTTCATGCAGAATAATGCTTCGATACATAGAATTAGAAAATCGAAGCTTTGATTTCAGAAAAATGATATAGAAGTCATGAAGTGATCTTCGTACAGTCTCGATTTGAACTCAATCGAAAATCTCTGAGCTTTACTAAAGAAGAAGATCTACAAAGTTTATTCGAATCTGAATTCGCTGAAGGGTAAAGAGAATGAAGCTGAAACCTAGTTGTTTCAGATTCTACAGAGAGTCTGAGCGAATCTACGAGAGAAGGTAATGGAGGGGCTAATATTCAGTATACCTCACAGGTGTGCAGCTGTAATCAAAGCGAAGGGCTGGCATACCAAATATTGATTGGGGAATTATAACTCATATACTACCAAATAGTTGGTTCAAATATTGAAGTTTCCCAGCTTGATTTCGGGGTTTCATGGTCGCATGAATGTAAGGGGGATGGTTTTGTGATTTCGTAGCCGATGTACCTAGTTGGGGCTAGCCCAGTTCAAGCGTCCTCAAGAACCTTACACACGTCACTCAATTTTGATTGTAGCATATTTCTTAAACCGTCGTTATGGCTGCCATTCCAGGATTAAGAAAGCTAAGCCTATTTAGGCACCCCACCAAAATATTTGCTTAGTGCACAGTTTCTCTACCTCGCACTAGGAAATCTAAATATTAATCTCCAGATCCCCATTGGCCTGGTTAGTCATCTCCCGTAGCTCCCTAGTACCCTAATAGGTAAGGTGGCCGTATACCTGGGATGGCAGCCATAATGACGGTTTAAGGGATATACCTTACAAAACAAATTCATCTTGTCTCTGATTCAGATGAGCGAGCAAACAGTCTGCTATATCTAATCTACGAAAATCATCGTTTCAGATTGATCTCGAGCAGGCCCAAAGCCCCAGTATCATGCACCTTGCGAATCTCGTATCTGGGATCCGCCTCCTTCAGCAGTGCCTCGAACTCAGCTTTAGTGCGTTGCTTCGCCCCGAAGCTTACCATCATAACCATGTCAGCCTGTCGCATTTCGCGCTCTTTATGACGTGCACGGTTCCAGCCTCAGGTAGCACGATATCGTTGATTAGGAAAGGCGTATCCGGCGCGGAGCCTTCGAGGCCAGGTACTACGGATTTGAACATGTTGACGACGTCATGATCGGCCCAGTTATGTGTGCACTGTCGCATGAGAAAGGCGGCGGCGTCTTTATACGGCTGGGATTCGAAGAAGCTTTACTTGGAAAAGGAAACGCGACCGCGAACATCATCGGTCAGCAACTTCTGGCCTTCGGCAAGCATATCCGCAGATTCGTCTTGCACGACGAAGTTGAGCCCGGTGAAAAGCTTTTGGAAACAGCACCATCAGAAACAGCCTTTTCGTGATGATTCTGCACACAAGGGGCTTCAGATAACTTACTCGAGCCAGAATCATCGACACATGGCCGCTACCACCTTCGATGTCCACCACGGTGCCTTTGAGCTGCGCCCATGGGAAATGATCCCTCAGCTCGTTGATACTGCTCTCCACTTCACGATCGCCAGTCAGTATAAGTATATCTAAGATATAGGGATACCAAGAAAAGAAAGATAGGAGGGATTCACTTTTCTGACACCCAGCCATTGCCCTAGCAAAGCGACCGGCTTTGTCGGGGTTCTTGGCATAGTACTGGAAGATGGGAACCCCATGGCGCGTGTTGAAAGGGCAATGTACACTGTCAGACTCATGGGGGTTCGCCTTGAGACTAACATCCGATTCCGCAGCCGCTTTCAGCATCTCATCAAACCTAACACAAATGATCAGAATCGAACCTTCTGAGAGCAATATCAGTCATTGAACTTACGAATAATGTACGAGCGCTCGCAGTTCCTCATCCTGCAAAGCAATGAAGAAGGAATTATGCGAGATGAATCCGGGCTTGTGCTCCTGGAAGAAGCGATGCGTAATCAGCAAGCGTACGACGCGACTGGTTCGATCCCGGTCCAGTCCTGCTTTGTTGACCAGTTCCTCCAACGAAATCTCCCCCTCGGCTGGTACCAGTGCGAAGAAATCAAAATCAAGTGCGATCTGAAAGGCCGCCAAATCATAGCCTAGCATAAAGAAAGATCGGTAAAACTTCGTTGGGCCATCGACGAGGCGCTGCAAGTTCTCCAAGGACGTCCTCAAGCTGCTTTGAAGCGCCAGATAGTGAGGACTGTTTGAAGAGCTCCTAGCCTTGGGAGAGAATGTTGGTGCAGCAAGGTCATTGGCTTGGAGGTATTTTGTGACGCCTTTGGTCTGCTCGAGGATGGTTTCAGCAAGCGCGAGAATAGAAGCGCCTTCTGTGTTGGCAGACATTATGAACAAGTGAACTATGTACTACGACTGCCTGGACTTGCCTAACTCTTGATACGAGGATCATTGGCAGGATGCGGCCTGGGGCCGTTTCATTCGTACTTGAATTACATCTATCAACGGATATATCAGTAATCCATACTCTCTGACCCCAGCGAAAAAGCGGATATCTTCATGCAAATGATCTGCATGTGGATCAGATCTGCCCGAAAAACTTCGGCGGACGTCCCGCAGTCGGACGCCCGTCTACGGGAACCATGCATCAACCTTACCTCCTTATCTCTCCGACCGATTTTGTTAGCTGCATGATGCATCGCTATACATGAAGGCCGCTTTCGGTAGGATCAAACGGGTCCCGAGCATGTTGACCGATAGTTGCTCACAAAAGTCGTGGCTGGCCGCCAAGAAAGACATCTGATTCTGAGTCAATTGACTCTTCTACTACACCTCTTCACAATTACTCCAAAATTCTATAGGAGATACTTCAGAAGCAGGCGATAATTTGGGGATTCTCTCAGAGTTTGAAGAGCTTTATTAGAGGAGCCTCGATTTTACGTACTCAAGATTCTGAAGTTTGCGCATTAGCCACGACTCGAGGACTAACATTCGCCCTCTTCTTACCTCTATTTCCTCCACTTTGTTGATTATCAGGAAATCGGATTAGAAATTGTCCGTGAAGCATCTGGCTTCGCTAAGTTTCGCTTTATCCACTTTTAAATACTTTAGGGTTAGTACCATTACACCCATTCTCCATATTCGCTACATCCCCATACCCCTTAATCCGCGATCGCCAAAACCATTTATCTCCTTCAACCCTTCAAGGGTGGTATCTGAGACTAGTTATCCTTGGGATCCATGGTTGTCTAGGGTTGAGATGTACATATTGTTCAACGACATTAGGTACGATTCAGGACCAGCGCGAACCGTCCATACATAAGACGAGAGTTTCAACAACTTGCACGTCCTTGCGGCCGAAATAATGTCTGCTCAATCGACTCTCCATGGACAGGTTGAGCCCGTGGCTATCGTTGGCATGGGTGAGATATAATTTCTTTCTAATAGCTCCAAGCGTGTCAGACACTGACCGGGTTCAAGGGTGCCGATGGGCCGATGGCATTCGCGATACTCCTGGGCTTTGGAAGCTTCTGAAAAACAAGCGAGACGGCTGGCGAGAGTTTGATGAGCCTCGATTTTCCACCAAGGGTTTCCATCATTCCAACCAGGATCGTCCGGGGAGTATGAGAACACGAGGCGGGTTCCTTCTGGACGAAGACGCACGGCTCTTCGACCATGCTTTCTTTGGCATCACAGGCCGCGAGGTAGAAACGTTAGATCCGTCACAGCGTAAGCTTCTTGAAGTGGTATACGAAGCTTTTGAGAATGGCGGAGAGACATGGGACAGCATCTCCGGATCCCGTACCGGCGTTTATATTGGTAACTTCGCCCTCGATCACATGCTGATCCAGGCACGCGACTGGGAAAATCCAAAGTCATACGCTGCTACCGGGGCAGATACCAGCATTCTTGCCAACCGCATAAGTTACATATTTAACCTTCAAGGGCCGAGATAGAAGCAAGGAAACCTCTAGATCTTGGTTCACGGCTGACTAGCCGCAGTCTCACTACTGACACTGCGTGCTCGTCGTCTATGTACGCTCTCCATATGGCAGTCACTGCGATTCGCAATGGCGACTGTGACTCGGCTATTGTAGCAGCGGGCAACTGAATCGCGGATCCTAGCATGCAGATTGTACTAGATAAACTCGGCGCGCTGTCTCCTACATCTCGATGCCACACCTTCGACGCCGCGGCCGATGGTTACGCTCGAGGCGAAGGGTATGCTGCTTTGTACTTAAAAAAATCTTCGGTAGCCGCATTCGATGGATCGCCGATCCGTGCCATGATCAGGGGCACCGCTGTCAACGCAAACGGCCGCACTGGAGGCATCACACGTCCCAGCGCCGTCGAACAGGAAAACGTCATCCGAAAGGCCTACGAAAATGCTGGCCTTCCATTTTCAGATACGGCTTTCTTCGAGTGCCATGGTACTGGCACCCCGGCTGGTGACCCTATCGAAGTTTCGGGGGTAGGCAACGTCTTCGCATCTTCCAGATCGGACGCTCTTGAAGACCGCTTGCTCATAGGAACGATTAAGACCAACTTGGGACACACTGAGGGCGCGAGCGCGATTGCATCCATAATGAAAGTCGTTCTCTTCTTGAAGGCGGGAGAAGTTCCTCCTAGCTACGGCGTCGAGACACTGAATCCAAACATCGACTTTGAGGGGGCCAAGGTCGATGTTGTGAGAGATGGCACCGTGCCCTGGCCAAAGGGAAAACTACGGCGCGCAAGCGTTAACTCTTTTGGTTTTGGCGATGCCAACGGGCACTGCATAATTGACCACGTCAATGTCGTGCTTCCGCATTATGTGAAGCCTGGCATCGTTCAGAGTCCTTCTTCCAACAGACTAGGTCTTTCCAACGGCCACACAACCAATGGCTATACTAATGGCTATGCTAATGGAAACCAGAATGGAGTTCCACCAGTAGCAACACAGCTGCATCTTCTCGCCGTCGAAACACCAAAAAAGATCAAGAGAGCCGAGGCAGCCACTCGTCAACTGGTGCTGCTACCCTTTTCGGCCCACAGCGCATCCTCGCTGAAGCTGAATGTCGATGCCTTATCCTGTGTAATTGATCAGTGGTCGCTGGCAGATATTGCTTACACGCTTGGGTCTAAGCGCTCTAGATTACAGCAGCGATCCTTCCGCATCGTGGACAAAGACGATGCTGCACAAGGCCTCGGCGTTGATAGGCCCAACTTCACGAGCCCGATACAGACTCCCAAAGTCGGCTTCATCTTCACAGGCCAGGGTGCCCAGTGGCACGCTATGGGCGCCCAGCTTTTTGTGTATCGCGTGTTCCAAATTACCATTGCATTTTTGGACCATGTTCTTGAAGCATTGCCTACAAGCCAATCCTGGACAATAGTAGACATTCTCTCTGGTGAATGCGATTCAAATCGTATTCAATCCCCCGAGGTATCACAAACTGCGTGTACAGCCGTCCAAATCGGCCTTGTCGATCTTCTGACCTCGTGGTCCGTTCGGCCTTCTGCTGTCGCGGGACACTCTTCGGGTGAAATGGCCGCAGCCTATGCATCAGGCCACATCACGGCCGCCGAAGCAATCACTGCTGCTTACTTTCGTGGTCAGGCCGTATCGCGAAATAAGCAGAAGAGTGTCATGTTAGCTGTCGGCTTAGGTCCAGAGGAGGTGTCTGGATACCTCGATGGCAGGAAAGAGGAGGTTAAGCTGGCGGGCATCAACTCGCCGGGCAGCGTCACGCTATCTGGCGAGGCAAATGCCATCAAGGGGCTTTCTCCAATCTTAGACAAAGACGGCATCTTCAACAGAGAGCTTCGCACGGGTGGGATCGCTTATCACTCGCATCACATGACTCCACTGGGTCCCGACTACAAAAATATGCTCTCCAGTGGGCTCGCGCACATCAAAAAGCTTGGGCTGATTGATGGGCGACAGCGGTATGCCCGCGTCCCATGGATGTCGTCGGTAACCCCACACAAAGCCATCCCTGAAGAGGATATCACAGTATCATACTGGAGAGCCAACCTCGAGTCACCAGTCCGATTTTCCGAGGCGGTAACGAATATGGTGAGCTCAGAAGATAGCCCGATTGATCTTCTTGTTGAGATTAGACCGCACCCTGCTTTAAAGAGCCCCCTGGACCAGACGTTGAAAAGCATTGGCAAACCTATCCCCTATACTTCGTCATTGAAAAGGAGAGAAGATGGTCGGGAATCGATGTCGCAGCTTGCCGGATCCTTGTTTAGCATGAATGCCACCATTGATATAGTTGCAGTCAATGCGCTCGACGACGATAGCCATAGGGCCGAGTCAGGTGTTGTACATGGCTGCACTGCCGTTGACCTTCCGCCGTATCAATATACATATGGGCCAATAAACTACTTTGAAGGTCGGGCGAGTAAGGAATTTCGACTTCGACAAGCCATTAGACACGACCTTCTTGGCTTCAAGGTCCCAGGCACCGCCAAGCTCCGACCTCAATGACGTAACATTCTCCGAGTGAAAGACTTGCCCTGGCTGAGTGACCACCGCTTATTACCAGGTTAGCCATTATTCTTCTCTAGCTTTCTCTGAATCTGTCTTTTCAAGGCTTTATACTAATTCCCGTCTGTCTAGATGCTGTTTTTCCTGCTGCTGGGTTCATGTCGATGGCAATAGTGGCTGCATTGTGGGTCTATCATGAGCTTCCAGAGCCATTGAAAATTACAGGCCATTCGCTTCGCAACCTAGATATCAAGACGGCCTTGAGGTTGCCGGAAGATGATCACGGCGTCGAAACCATATTCAGTATGGAACTTGTGGACACGGCGACCGCTAAGTCACCAGCATGGGCTAGTTTCGTTGTCAGTTCTGTTGCGCAGGATTCAGACGAGTGGACCGAGCACTGCGCTGGTCTCGTCAGGGTCGAAGTCTCCGAACCAGCGAAGCCAGATAAGATGAGTACCGATCTGAACTCTAGATATTCAGACTTGCGCTCGTGGTACAAAAAATTCGAGGCGATCGGTATTGGCTACGGTCCAACGTTTCAGCCGCTCTCGGATATTCGTGCCGATCCAAACCAGAACATAGCAACGGCCAAGGTGGCGTTGAATACAACTGCGGGTACCATTGAAGGGGGAGAGTCGAGCTATCCCCTTCATCCAGCTGCTTTAGATGCCACTTTCCAGCTGAGACTCATCGCTTGCCACGAAGGCCAGGTAGAGAGGGCAAGTACTGCATTTGTGCCCATTCACCTGTCTCAGCTGTATCTTAAAGCAGGATTCGATCAAGACTGGGGCACGGCCATTGCTCGCGGAAGGCTTCAAGGCCTTCGAGGTGCCTATATCAAGCTGCAGATGTTAACTAAGAATGGTGATGTGATTCTTGACCTAGACACGCTCCGATGTATCAGCTACAACGAATCCAAGTCGGCTGACAGGCTTGAATCCAAAGTTTTCAGCAGCCCTTTCACGCGACTGGCTTGAAAGCCTGACTTTCGCACTCTGAATAACCGACAGTTTCGCGAGCTGTTTCCCCCTCCTTCTGAAAATATTAGCGGAATTGCGCCTCTCGAATGCACCGATATGATAACCTGTTTGGTTGTGACCGACATATACGACACTTTTGTGCGCGGCAAAGATCGGCCGCAACCGTCTGAAGATTTGCGTCACTGGCTCTCCTGGGTCAGGAACCGCGTCGAAGACGACCGGAGAGAAAACATGGTCAAGGCTAAGCAGCTGTCCCCAGATCAGCGTCACCAGCTGCTTCAGAATTTGTATGAAGAGGCAGGCGACAATCCCGAGGCCAAGGCTGCAAAGCGTTTGCATGAGAACATGAGAGATATCCTCCACGGACGCAAAACCGGCCTGAATGTCCTGGTGCCCGATGGTCTTCTTACGGCACTCTACGAGACTGGCCACTTTATAATCGGTGCATATCCCCAGCTCCTGAATGTCATGGACTGCCTCGGCCACGCCAACCCGAATCTCAAGATTCTAGAAATCGGGGCTGGGACTGGCGGTGCAACGCGCGTAGCAATGAAGGCCCTTGTCGGTTCAAATGGCATCAAGCGCTACGCCGACTACACTTTCACCGACATTTCAGCGGGCTTCCTCAATACTGCCCAAGAGTCCATGTCTGACTTCCGCGACATCAAGTTCTCTGTCTTTGACGTTGAGAAGGATTCGCAAGAGCAGGGATATGAACCAGTCTACGACGTCGTCATGGCATCTCAGGCAATCCATGCTACGGCCAGCATGGATAGAACTCTGGCGAATTGCCGAAAGCTTTTGAAGCCAGGCGGAAAATTGATATTGGTCGAGAGTACCCGCATGCGAGTCTTACCTGGCCTCCTGTATGGTACCTTGACCGGATATTGGCTTGGTATCAACGACGGTCGTTCAGAAGGCCCCTTTATGGAGCTTCAGATATGAGACTCGCGCCTGAAGAAAGCTGGTTTTTCGGGGACCGAGCTGCATTTAGACGATTATCCTCGTCCGCATAATACTACCTCCGTTCTTGTGTTCACTCGCCCTAGATCGGTGGATGAACAAGCAGACATCAATGGTGGTAAAAAGAGTGGTGTTGGGGTTCATCTTCTCCACGGCACTAAGGGTGCTTCGCCTCTCTTAGACTGCCTCGCTCTGGAACTTCAACGCCGAGGCATCTCATCTAAGATATATTCGTTTGAAGAAGCGTTAGATGTCGAATCAACAAACTCGCGCGTCGCAGCTTTTCTAGATGGCGAGAACCTCTTGTTGAACGCCACAGACCGTCGCCTGAAGCTCTTCCAGCATCTGGCCCAAGCCGCTGCGAGCATGGTCTGGCTGACGTCTTGCGGCATTATTAAAGGCCGCAATCCTGAAGGCGGTTTTGTTATCGGGCTCCTTCGAACAATTGGCACGGAGAATCCTGCAGGTCGCTTCCTTTCAATAGATATTGACGCAGACAGTTTTGACACTGAGAACGATGATCTCATCCGCGGCATCGCCGACCACGAGATCGCTCTTCAGAGCCAATCAGCCGGCGGCGAGAGCGAAGACCGTGAGTTTGTGTGGCAGGACGGCTGCATGTGGGTAAGCCGTGTTGTGCCTGACGCAGGCCTTGAACGGTATGCCGAAACGATCGTAACCCCAAAGAGCCGTGGCGCCGAGCTGCTACCTGTGGACAATCAGGGACCCGTGCGTGCGGCTTTCGAGACGCCAGGTGTTCTAAGCTCGCTGTACTTCCGGCCCTACACAGAACTATGGCAGCCTTTGCCACGGGACCACATCGAGGTCAAAGTCGGCGCCGTCGGCCTCAATTGGAAAGACTTGGGCCTTACGTCAGGCCGATTCGATGCCAATGGCAACAATCTTTCATCCGAATACGCCGGCATCGTCACCAAAGCGGGCGCAGATGCGGCCGGCTTGTCTGCTGGCGACCGCGTCTACGGCATGGGTAGAGGATACTTTGGCAACTACACACGCGTGCCGGCTGGTTTTGCGCAAAAGCTTCGGCCCAGCGATGATCTGGTCGAGATGGCGACAATGCCAGTGGTGTATATGACTGCAGTGTATGCATTCAACCATATCGCCCGGCTCAGGAGAGGGCAAAAGGTCCTGATTCAGTCAGCCACCGAAGGTCTGGGAATTGCGGCTATCCAGCTTGCGCGGTCTAAAGGAGCCGACGTGTATGCCACTGTAAGTACCACCGAGAAGGCTCGCTTCCTCGTCGACTCCATGGCCATTCCATCCTCTTACATTGTTTCCTCGCGAGACCCCTCAGCCCAGTCTCGGGCTGCGAGCATGACAGGCAAGGCCGGCTTCGATGTCATTCTCAGCTCGGTCGTTGGAGGAGACTTACTGTACGAAACACTGAGAGCTCTCGCGCCCATGGGCCACCTGGTTGACGTGGGCCGGCTGGACGTGCTCGATTCAAAGACGATCGGTCTGAAGCTTTTCCAAAATAATGCCAATTTTTCCTCGTTCGACCTGAACCTTGTTCTTGACCACGATCCGGAGCTCGGTGGGCAGCTAATGAAGACTGTAGACGAGCTCTACCGTACAGGACACATTGCTCCGATCCATCCCTTCTCTACTGCTGATGTCTCTGAGCTAGACCGAGTCTTGGTTGGCTTTATCAAGGGCACACATGTTGGGAAGGTGGTGGTAACCTTCCAGAACCCGAACTCTCTGGTTAAGGTGATTGATGCACCCCCTGCGGCCAGTTTCGATCCTGAGGCACGCTATGTCATTACGGGAGGACTGGGCGGCCTTGGGCGATCTATCATCAAGTGGATGACTGGCCGTGGCGCTCGCGATTTCGTTGTCCTGTCCAGAAGGGGCATCAGTTCTCCTGAGGCGCAGTCGCTAGTGGATAATCTAAAAGCTCAAGGCGTTCATGTCAGAGCCATCGTCTGCGATGTTAGTAAACGGGAACAAGTCATCGACGCCATTCAAAAGGCTTCGTCCGACCGCACTGTAAAGGGTGTCGTCCATGCTGCCTTGTCATTATCGGACCTCTCATTCGATAAGCTAACCATTCAGAAGTGGCGAGATGGCATTGCGGCCAAGACTCAAGGCACCATGAATTTGCATGAAGCAACAGCCTCCCTACCATTAGAATTTTTCATTATGACCACGTCCACCGAGTCCATCTGGGCACCTCCTACACAGAGTGCGTACATGGCAGCCAGTAGCTTTCAGGAACTCTTCGCCCGCTATCGCCGACGACTTGGCCTGCCTGCGACGACGACAGCATTCGATCTCGTCAATGATGTAGACTCTGACTGGGGTCATGCATCCGTCGATACGGTCGACATGTATGCACGCAACAAAGCGTTGACTATGACGGAGCATCAGGTTCTTGCTCAGCTAGAGTCAGCTTTTGTCAATCCAACCGGCCTCGCTGCAAATGCTTCGCAATGGATCGGCCAGCAGCAGGACCCGCTATCTGCCGCCAACATCTTCACCTGTCTAAATTCGGCCACCATGGCGGCCAAGCAACGCGACGAGGCTGTGGCGGGCATAGTCTCAACGACCGTACCCCGATGGTACAGCGATGGGCGCGTGTCGTTGATTATACGTGCCTTGAATGATGCAGAACGACATGCTGAGGGTTTCAACGCAGCACAAGATGGCGGAAGTGAAGATGGCAAGTCGGCAGTTGCTCGTCTGCGACATGAGTTCGACGCTGCCGTCAAGTCTGGGCCCGACGAGCGTACTAAGACGGTAGAGCTCGTCATAGGTGTCATCACTACGGTCGTAGCCGAGATGCTCTTCATTGATGAATCGAGCGTAAATTCTTTCAAGAGCGTGGTCAAGCACGACGTTGACAGTCTCACTGCAGCTGAGCTACGCAACTGATGTCATCAGACTCTGAGAATCAACCTTCAGATGCAGACTTTGCTGAATGTCAATACAAATATCAGTATTCTCGCTGCAAATATCGTTGACAAAGCATTACAAACTTGAGAACGAGAATTGATTCTCAAAGTCAATGCATTTCATATCACAGTTCAATTAATGAGAAACTTTGCTTTGATGTGTTAGAACTCTTTTGCATGAAATTATGTAACAGCAATGATTAGATAATCATTGAGTAATCAGAGTCTTGAAGTGATCAATTTGATCGCTTGAATCAAAAGTGAGCACAGTGAGCATGATGAGCATAGTACTCATCTTACTCATCTTGCTTGAGAATGATCAGAGTGATCATTCAGAGCAGAGATGACTTGACATGATTCTTCTATATCTATATAACGATGATCGTTTTCTTAGATAAAAGCTTCGTGCTCAACTCATGTAAATAGTTAATACATATTATTGTTTCAACTATCTTCAGATCTCAAGTCTAGTAATAGTGATTACAATTTGATCTCTGTATATATTTTATGTTGTTAAAGAAATAATCATTACACTTTGAGCATCATTCTTTTACAAAATATCAAAAATGTTCATTTCTTTCAATCATGTTTAATCAGTCAGAATGAATCATGCTCAATCAAGAAGCAAGCATCTTCAGCATAAATAAGATTAAGATTTCAACATTAAATTTATATCATGATGATTAAAATAAACTTAAAGTATATTTAATACAGATAAAGTTATACATTAAACAACATTTATTGTTATGAACATGTCTGAATCGATCAGAGTTCAGATCTAATTCTAATCAATTTGATTAGAACAAGTCATGATGCTATGTCTAGTTTGAATCTAGCGCACTTCTTTGAGTCATTCTCAGCACTTCTTCTCATTGTTCAGCACTTTCTTCATTCATCTTTTTCATCATTCTTTTAGACAAACACATCTGACATATTACATCACATCTGTATCGAGTCTAGCACAGTCTCAAGTCATTATTTATAAAAGAGCTTGCACTCTTTCTCTTCTGTATTCTTAATGTCTTGTTATATTTATCTTTAAAGAACAATACATACATATCAGTTCTGAGTCTCTTTGATTGAATGATTTAGACATAATCTCAACATTACATTAAGAATCTCATTTATCATACGATATAAATACTCATTACTCGTTCAATATACTCATTCAGACAAATCGAGTCTAAAGAAATTCGTTTATCTGATGATTGACGCAATCAAAAGACAGAACAACACTAGAAAGTCTATAAAATCAACAGCGAGACTGATTGAATTGCTAAACGACTTACAGCTCATTAAGTACACATCGTTCATCTCGATTAATAGAATCAGCGATAAAGAATCTTCGTTGATTGCTAGAGAATCAAATCGATCAAGAGAATCAATAAACTCTCAAATTAAACAACAAAAATGACTTCATCTTCTATTGTTGAGCATCGCTCTTCGCTCAATTTCTTTCTTTTAAAAAAAACACTCGTTCAATTCAATCTCTTCTTTCTTTCTCATCATGTCTCACTTCTTCAAAAAGCGTTTCGAAGCTTCATTCTTTATTGTCGAAGATAATGACTCATTCGCTGAAATCATAATATCTTCTATGACTATGAAAGCTTTGAAGAAACGATGCAAAAAGCTGAAAGCTAGACTACAAGCTAGAGAAATTATCTCGTCATCATCAATCTACTTTGAGCGTTCTAGATTTCAGAAAATACTCGATTCTTCATTATTCATTGATGAAAAGAATTCTATCTGAGAGAATTGATATGAAAAAGTTCAGAACAAGCTGAAAATCAACGTTGATCTCTTTTCAAGTGAACGAGTCAAGCTGAGCTATGTACATTTCAGATTATTCAATGATGCAGCTGAGATCACTCAGTCAAGACGTGAATGTGACTGTTTCAATTCATACAAGATCATCGATGAGCTTTTAAAAGAGTTAGCTCAGTTGTTTGATGACTCAGATAAAGAAGTCAACTTTCATAGAGACTACTACAACTTGATTCAAGAACAGAAGAAATTCAGCGAGTTTTATACTCAATTTCAACGACTATTCTTCTATCTAGACTATTAAGAAAAACAGCTGATCATCAATCTAAAGAATAAAATAAATCTTCGACTTCAATTCGCTTGAGTAACTCAATTGATTCAACTCAGTACTCTGAAAGAAATTCATTTCTATCTCATTCAATTGAATAACGATCAACGAGCTATTCAAGAGATCAAGAATAGAGAAGCAATGATCAAAGCTTAAACAACTAAACAGATCATCTTTGCTGAGAAATCAATCAAAGCTATTTGTAGAATCATAGAAATGAAGATGATTGATTAGTCAAAATCACGTGACGCTGTTTTGACTAACGTCAAAGAAAATGATCTACTAATTGAAAACTGCTTTCTTTGTCATAAGTCTGATCATACTTTTAAAGAGTGCTTGAATAGATCTATCAGAATTAATGCATTAAATGACGAGTTTGATTGTGTTAGAGATCAGCATAGAGCGAGTCAATATGAGTGTCATTTAACTAGAAGATAAATGCTAAGAAAGAAAGATAGCTACAGAAAAGAAGCTGACTACATATGTGTGTTTCTCAGTCGACGCTAGACTCAATAAAGACTAGTCAAGATGACGAAGCTAGAATAGATTTGACAAGACTAGAAGACTGAGTCTGACAAGACTAGAATCGTGACATTACTTCTCTTTCTTGACTATTCATGTTCGCATGAATGTTGTTTCTTGATGCGCTTTTCTTGAATATTTGATATAAAAGTCATCAATCATCTCTTGAGCGTTCATAAATTCATCATCGTCAGCGTTATATCAGTTGAGATCGTTGTCATAGCTCTTTCATTTGACTCGATATTGAAGTCGTCTTCTATAGCGTCGAGAGTTCAGTATATCATCGATTTTTCATTCATCTTCATCTTTTATCACTATTGACTTCGAAGATTCATTCTTTTGATCAGGCAGAGAGTCGTCAACGACAGAGCGAAGCAGATCAGAATGAAATACATCATGAACATGCATAAACTCTGATAATTTCAGTTTATATGAAGAGTCGACGAGATCTAAATTGATGAAAGAATCGAGCATTTTGTCATTCAGCTTCTTGAAAGATCTCGCTGTAACGATGTTTCTTTCATTCAGAAACATCTTTGATTCAATCTCATAATTGATCTTCTTTCTATGCTTGTTAATCTGATTCATCATTTGCTCTCGTGTTTTGATCAGAGCTTCGCGAGCGAAGATCAGTGTTCTATTCATGTGATCAAATATATCTTCAACTCGAGCGATCTGCAGACGTTCGCGAATGCTTTCATACTCGATGATGTCAGAATCAAAGCTCATACGAGAGTGAAAGTTCTTGTTCATGAAGAAGAAGATCAAGAAAATGATTGAAAACAAGATGTTATTGTTGACAAACTCGATCATGAGTAGTCACTTGAATCAGTCGTTCTGCATGTACAAACAGAAGAAACGAAGATATCGCTCGACATTCTGATTGACTCGTTCGCTTTGATCATCGATCTGAGAGTGATAGATGATAAACAATCGAAGAGAAATGCTCAGTCGTTTGCAAAGAAACTTTCAAAGAATGAAGATGAATTGAGAATCTCGATCGAATACAATGAAGCTTGATAAATCGTGAGTTTGATATATTTATTGAAGCAACATTTCAGCTGTCTTTTCGACTGTGATATCTTCATCATCAGTGATGCAAAAGATATAATGTCTTTCTTTCAACAATCTGCAGATGACAGTCAGAATAGCGTTGTAGTCGTACGAATCAAGTAGATCGATAATGAAAATCATGATTATGTTCTGTCATCGCTGTTCAGATATTGATAGAGATTGAAGCAAGTCATTTGATTTATCTCTAGATGTCTTTGATCATTGACAAACATAGCAGTTTTGAATATATTGATCTACTGTCTTTTGCATGAATGATCAATAGTAGTTTCGTTTGATAATCTTCATTGTTCTAAGAATATCGAGATGATCTATTGAGAGTTGATCGTGCATCTCACGAATCAGATTCATTTGCAGAAGTTTATTGAACGAAACTCATAGCTGACTGTCTTTGTATAAGATTTCATTCTGAATTCAACAATTCTTCAGCTTGATGTCTTTGCATTGTGCTTCGTCTCTTTCTATTGCTTCGCGAAGTAGAGTACAATTCTCGTCGATTTCATTCGCGTCAAAAACTTGTTTATAGATTGACTCGCTGACATTCTTCTCTAGATCAGCAATCTTCATTCGATTCAACGTCAGAATAGTGATTCATTGATAGCGAACGCGTTCATCATTGAAATCTCTGAGCACGAAGTCAGCTTGACGAGTTAATGCATCGATCTTAATGTTCTGTTTGTCAGATCGATACATTATCTTGAAGTTGAAATCAGCTAGCTTCTGAACTCAACGCATCTGATGTCTACTCAGCTCTTTATTCTTCATTAATGACATCAGAGCTTGATGATCGATGAACATCTTGATTGATAGCTCAGTCAATTTCAGCTCAGATTGTCAATGCTTGAATGCTTGAATGATCATTAATAACTTCTTGTCATAAATCTTGTAATTGCACTCAGCGAAGCTCAGATTCTTGCTGTAGTAGATCATTGAATGTAATGTTTCTTCATCATCATACTGAGAAAGTATGTCATCGTTGACGTAGTTGAACGAGTCTGTTTCAAGAATAGTCTTTCTATTCTGATCAAAATGACGAAGAATAGATGCTTCAGTCATTCGTTTCTTCATATGATCAAAGATCGTTTGACAAGCGTGATTTCATTCAAATATCATCTTTTTTTGAGTGAGTTGAATCAGAGAATGAACAATCTTTGAAAAGTTCTTTATAAAACGTCGATAGAAGTTGCAGAAGTCGACGAAGAACTGCATCTGAGTGAGATTTGTAGAAGTAGATCATTCGACTACTGCTTGTACTTTTCTGAGATTCATCTTTAATTCTTCAATGAATAGCAATAGTTTCAGAAAGAAGATCTTCTGAACATGAAACTTGCACTTGTTTATATTCATCTGAAGATCAGTCTCTTGTAGTCTATGTAGAACTAATCGTACGTGTCACTTATGTTTCTTCAGTGTTTTGCTGTAGATGATAATGTCATCTAGATAGATCTGACAAAACTGATGAAGATAGTCAAATAGCACGTCGTTCATATAGTGTTGATAGAAAGTCGAGTCGTTGATTAATTTGAAAGACATCACGTGATATTTGTAGAAATCAAAAGAAGTGATAAAGATAGTCAAATCTTCGCTATCTGAGTGCATTTGCAGTTTATTGAACGCGACAATGATGTTCAATCGAGTCAGATATTTGCTTTCTTGTATACGAGCGAAAGTCTCGTCTATTAATGACAAAGAATAACGATCTCATTTGATCAAAGCATTGAGCTTTCTGTAATCGACGCAGAAACGCAAGCTATCATCTTTCTTTTCGACGAATAGTATGAGCGAAGCATATGAAGCTGAGCTAGATGATATGAAGTCTTTATTCAGATGCTTGATCAGATAGTTCTTCATCTTTTGAAGCTTGTAATCAGACATATGATAGAGATGACTTCGAGAAGATGTTCTCTCGTCGATCAACTCAATTTTATGATCGTAGAAACGATGAGAAGATAGTTGATCAGTCATCGCTCGATCAAACACGTCTAGATAGTCATGATATTTCAAAGAAAGCTTAGCTTTGACTTCTTTCAAGATCTCTTCGTGTGAAAGCTCTTGTAGATTTACGTCTTCTGATTTATTTCTAGCTGTTTTTAGAAGTCGATTGATTTTCGTGATGATGATCGCGAAAGTAGTCACATTCAATCATTTGACTAGTGATCTATATGCTGCAGTCTCTATCATTGCTATGTTCATTGAATCGAAAGACGAAGCGAAGTTGACTGAATTAGATGATTTCACGATTTTATTGAATGAGAATGACTTCTCGCTGAGT